>WNFY01004863.1_pt1 | contig 21580 bp, 22 predicted proteins | sample 5400091 | NCBI WGS metagenome assembly WNFY01 (sample SAMN13153364, study PRJNA577476) | soil metagenome | isolation source: 60 cm soil or saprolite under grassland replicate 1 | place: USA:California | collected 2016-06-15
AATTCCTCTTGCCACGCTTCTAATTCCTCGATGGTCATCCTCTTCCTCTCAATCGTCGATCTGGCCCTGAATCTCTCTCCAGAAGTATCGACGATTGAGTCCTAACTACGGTTGTAGTACTAGTATCCCTTGCGAAATGGAGAAATGGGCTTGAGGAGAGGGTTTAGAGCAAACGACTGGTGATTGAGTGGATGAGCTTTCTTCTGACGAGAGGTTCGGCCTATTTCGCCAGGGCGATGCGGCGCAGATTGCTGGCGATGACCCCCAGGCCCAGCCACCGCTCCATCCCGTCTTGCCCGTGATAGATACTTTTGCGCCAGCCGTAGTCACGTCGCAGACTGGCGATCCGGCCCTCGATGCCCGCTCGCCAGCGATACCCGCGTCGGAAGCTGCGCGTGTGTTCTAAAGCTTGTCGTTCTTCTGAGAGTTTGCCCGAGGCTGGAATAGCCACCCGCTTGACGCCGGCTGCCTTGAGACGCTCCTCGGTCTCTGCCGACTGGACGCCTCGGTCGCCCGTCACCAGATCCGGCGGATGCGTCATCCGAGGGCCTGGTGGTGTGCCACCGCCTCGATGGCTTGTCCATGCTCGGTCGGATGTTGCAGGATCTGGTAGCGTGTCACGATGCCGCCCTCCACCTCGTCCAGCACGACGTGTCGACCAAACTCGACCAATGCCCCACCCTTGTGCCGTGGGATAGCGCGCGTGTGCGGTTCGAAGAGGCTGAGCACCTTCTGGTCAGAGGCCATCTTCTTGCCCGAGAGCACCCGACTGCGTGTTTGCGTGATCACGCGCTGCACCAGCGGCAGCACCTCTTTGGCCTGGCAGAGTAGACGCCGGGCTTGCTGCCCTGTTTGTCCCGTCAGAGCTGCCATCACCTGCTGGCTTTGCCGTACCATGTGCTCAGTCGTCTCGATGAGCTTCTCATAGAGTTCCTACGGCTCGCGCCTCTTTCTCTTCGACTTTGCGTCGCCGTTGCCGGTGCAAGGTTTGAGCTATTTGCCGCGCGGAGCGCAGCCGCGAGCGACAGACCTGCTGGACGTTGCTCACCTGCTCTTTGATCAATCCTTTGGCCCGTTGGACGAAGCGGGAGAGCACGCGCACACTATCGACCAGCAAGCCACTGTCGGTGGGATGATGAATGGTGGTTTGCACGCAGGTGGCATCCAGTCGCAGCTTGCGGCCTTTCGTGACCTTTGCCTGCCTGGCGAGTTTCACCACCTGGTCGTTGAGCACGTGAACCGTCTCGGGTTGCAGCGTCTGCTCCCAGCGGAAGACGCGTGCTGGCGTCGGGCACGGCATGGAAGGCCACCCGACAAAACCAGCGCAGCACTAAACTATCCTTGACCCGCCTTTCGGTTTCCCAGGTCGGCTCCACTGATACAGATGCTTGAGGATGAGCATGCGCAGGAGCACTTCCACTGGCGTGGAGTGCCGCCCATGCATCAGAGTGTACTGATACCGCTTGCCGAAGTCGGCTCGTACCTGCAGGTAGAACGCATCATCGTCGAGCAATCCATCCAACTTGCTCAGCACTGGATCGATCTCGTTGGCTAGCTCAGGGACCTGGGCGAACACATCTTCTCGCGTGTAGCGATCAATCAACATCGTCTTTTACCTCCAGCGCTGTCGGTACGTCGGCCGCAACCGTCCCGGGCTGCTTTTTGCCCGCTCGTTCGCCTGCTCTACCCGGCTTGCCAGTTCTTCCAGCACCGCAGCTGGAACCTGGTTTGCTGCCCACCTCACGTTGGTGATCGTAGGCCCCGGCTGCGTGCTGAGTCGGCAAAACCAGCGCAATGTCAGACTGTCCTGCACTTGCTCAGCGGTTTCCTGTTCGCTCCACTTGTACAGGTGCTTGATCAGCAGCCCCCGCAGGAGCGCTTCCCCCCGTATCGTCTCTGCCCTTCGTTGGTCCAGTTTCGCACACGTCTGCTGAAAGAGCGGATCTGCATCCAGCACCGCATCCAGATCTACCAGGACCGGGTCAGTTTCCACTGCTCGTGCCGCGGCCCGAATGAAAACTTCTTCTGCTTGCCTGCGTTCTTTTTCCATCATGCTCTCTCCTCTTTCGACTTCTTGCTTCGATTCTACCACTGATCGCAGGCGCTTCCAAGCTCAGCGAGGACCGCCAATGACGCCTGTTGAGAGGCGGCCCAGATCATTCGGTCATGCTTTGGGAAGGATGATAGGCCTCTGGAGCCGCTTGAGAGGCCCATTTCGCAAGGGATACTAGTACTAGAGACCGATGCGATAGGCGGGGTGACATCCAGGTGCTACCTGTACTACTCCCATAGGAGAATAGCCGCCCGCACGAGATCGGAGACACAAGCTCTACATGCCAGCACAGTTACCCATGCTCTTGCCGATCTGTGCAAGATACCAGTCTAAGCGATGCGGAGTTCTCCGTCATGCGAAACAGTTTCTCTGGCCCGGAAGCCGCGAGTGCCTTAGCTTGTGGGCTAGTACTAGAACAAGTATACTATATCAAGCAAGTATTGTCAAGTCCATCGGCTTGACAGGCGCGTTTAGCAAGAAAGGAGAGCGGAGAGGTGTCGAAGCCTCGACGAGGTACGCTGGCACGACTGCCACATACCTCTCCCACACCAGGATGCGTGCAAGAGGCGCTTCCTCCCCTGCTTGGAAAGGCTGATTCTTACCCACATCTTTTGGGGAAGACTTGAGAAGCCAATCACCATGGATGTGTTTGTGAAACAGTCAACAGTGGCACCTGGCCTCTCTCGCCGTTTCACAAAACCCAATTGTAAGATATGGATAAAAGACAGGCTTGGAAAGGCAGGGGTTTCCGCGCCACGTCTCTATGACCGATGGACGAACAGAAATGGCTGGCGGAGCAGTTTGAGGCTAACCGGACTCACCTGCGAGCGGTGGCTTACCGGATGCTCGGTTCACTGAGCGAGGCGGACGACGCCGTCCAGGAGTCCTGGCTCCATCTCAGCCGCTCCGACACGAGCGGCGTCGAGAACCTGGGCGGATGGCTGACCACGGCGGTTGCACGGGTCTGCCTCAACATGCTGCACGCGCGTGAAGCGCGGCGCGAGGAGTCCCTGGAAGCGTCCGTGCCCGCGCCAATCATGAGAGAGCCTGGCGGGATTGACCCCGAGGAAGAAGCGGAGCTGGCCGATTCAGTGGGTCTCGCGCTGCTGGTGGTCCTCGACACACTTTCTCCCGCCGAGCGTCTCGCGTTTGTCCTGCATGACATCTTCGCCGTGCCCTTCGACGAGATCACGAGAGCCGTGGAGCGCTCCCCGACCGCAGCAAGGCAACTCGCCAGCCGCGCACGTCGCCGGGTGCGAGGAGCACCGAGAGTTGCCGACGCCGATCTCGCCGCAAGCCGAGAAGTCGTGGATGCCTTCCTCGCCGCCTCGCGCGAGGGTGACTTCGACGCGTTGCTGGCGGTCCTCGACCCGGACGTCGTGGTCCGAGCCGACCGCGCAGCCGTGTCTCGAGGCGCGGCAGGGGAGATCCGTGGTGCGCTGGCCATAGCCAGACAGCTCGCAGGACGTACTCAGTTCGCACGAGCGGTGCTCGTGGACGGAGCGGTGGGAGTCGTTGTGGCCCCGCTTGGGCGGCTAGTGCTCCTCCTCCGCCTCACGATCAGGCACGGCAAGATCGTCGCAATCGATGCGGTCGCCGATCCTGCACACCTCCACCAGTTGCGCCTTATGGCCCTCGACGACTGACGAGCCGCCGTTGGCTGTCGCACGTACCCGTTCGGCTGTCAAGCCCTCAATTCAAAAATGTACAGCACGCACCAATGTATCTGAGAAAAATTGGTCAAATCACTCGCTTCTGAAGAGCGTTGAAGAGATGAGAGAAGATGCCTCGCCAGTTTCTGCGAGAGATCAATCGGCTGAAAGCGCCTGATCCGCCCGATACGGACAAGTTCTCTGGGAGAAATCCGCCCTGAATGAGAAAATAAACGACATTCCTCTTTTTGATCTCTCGATCCTTCTCTGGCATTTCTTGACCGGCACTCTAGCCACCAATCCGCCAGGCAAGGTTCCGATGTTGATCTGTTCGTTGCCTGGCAGAGCAGTGGGTAGACAAAGGGTCGCAATAGAGACCTGATTCACCCGAGCGAATTCGCCAATTTTGAGCACGGTACGTTCTCTCATTTCTTGCCTCTTCAGAAAAGTCCTCACACACAGCAAAAACCTTTAGAGAGAGCTTACACTCTCATGTAAGATGAGAGTCAAGGGAAATGCAAATGGTCAAAATGATTTAACCATTTGCAGGAAAACGTGTAGACAAAAAGGTACAAGAAAAGATGCTTTTTATGTAGACGATCACTACCTTGATGAGTACTATATGGCCCGGTTGCTGGAATAGAGAGCCATAGAGAAGGCAGGATAGAAGTACATTCTAGCACTTTCATTGCCTCAACACAGCAAGTACGTTATAATGTGTTGAACGTGTGCAAATAAACCCATTTCCATTGAGAGGGCAAATTATTTATCTATGGACAAAGCTATCCAGGTCGCGCCACCGGAGCAGCTACACGTCGAGGGCGACGCAGAAGGGACCGCCGACAATTTGCAGGAGCAGCAAGTCCTGGAATTGCCTTTGCTTTCTGTCCGTAATACCGTATTGATCCCCAATATGGTCGCGCCGCTGCTGGTGGGGCGCAGTCAGTCGGTCAAAGCAGTCGAAGAGGCGATGAACACAGACCACACGCTCTTCGTGGTCACGCAGTTGAACGAGGATCAGGAAGACCCCGCTTCCGACGAACTTTACACGGTAGGGGTTGAGGGCTATATCGATCGCGTCCTGAAGCTGCCCGATGGCACCATGAGCGTGCTCGTGCGCGGCCAGAGACGCATGCGCTGCCTTGAGTTTACGCAGCAGGCGCCCTTTATGCGCGTGAGGGCAGAGGTTGTGGAGGAGGTGTCCGACGCATCGCTTGCCACCGAGGCACTGAGGCGCGCGGTCCTCGCGCTCTTCGAGAAATGCGTCAAGCTGAACGCCTCCGTCTCGGAGGAGACCTATATAACGGCGATGAATATCGACCAGCCCGGTCAGTTGGCCGACTTCGTTGTTGCCTCCCTTGATCTGGCTATTCCATTCCGCCAGAACGTCCTGGAAGCCTTTCATATCGAGCAGCGCCTGCAAAAGGTCAGCATCCTGCTCTCTCAAGAACTCGACATTCTGGAGCTGGAGAACCACATCCACGACAAAGTACAGAAAGAGGTCGACAAGAGCCAGCGTGAATACTTCCTGCGCGAACAGCTCAAGGCGATTCAAAGCGAACTGAGCGAGGGAGATCCCTCGATACGCGAAGGACTGGAGCTGCGCGAAAAGATTCTGCTCAGTAGCATGCCAGATGAAGTCAAGGCACGCGCCAATAAAGAGCTGGACCGCCTGAACGCCATCCCCTCGATCGCGCCCGATGGCGCGGTGATCCGCAACTACCTGGATTGGCTGATCGCCCTACCCTGGAATAGAGCGAGTGTTGACCGGCTGGATATCAAGGCGGCGGCGGCCATTCTAGAAGAGAATCACTTCGGATTGGAGAAGGTCAAAGAGCGTATTCTGGAATATATCGCTGTGCGCAAACTTTCTAATACTATGCGCAGTCCCATCCTGTGCTTTGTGGGACCGCCCGGCGTCGGTAAGACCTCGCTCGGACGTTCGATCGCGCAAGCGCTCAACCGTAAGTTCGTGCGCCTCTCGCTCGGCGGCGTGCACGATGAGGCGGAGATTCGCGGACATCGGCGCACCTATGTAGGAGCGCTGCCGGGCCGCATTCTGCAGACAATGAAGACGGCGGGCACCACTAACCCGCTCTTCGTGCTGGACGAGATCGACAAAATTGGCTCCGACTTTCGCGGCGATCCCTCCTCCGCCCTGCTGGAAGTGCTGGACCCGGAGCAGAACAGTGCCTTCTCCGATCACTATCTGGAGGTACCCTACGATCTCTCGCAGGTCATCTTTCTCACGACCGCCAACGTGCTGCACCCGATTCCCGCCGCCCTGCGCGATCGTCTGGAGATCATCGAGCTGCCCGGCTACACAGAGGATGAGAAGCTGCACATCGCGCACCAGTTCCTCATTCCCAAACAAATGAGCGAGCATGGCCTGCGCGCCTCAAAGGTCGAGATCGACGACGATACCGTGCGGCGTATCATCCGCGAATATACCTACGAAGCGGGTGTGCGCAACCTGGAGCGTGAGATCGCATCGGTTATGCGTAAAGTCGCCCGCAAGGTCGCCGAGGGAAGGCGCAACAAGACCAGGATTATAGTGGAGAAGCTTCCTGACTACCTTGGTCCGCAGCGCAACTACTACAGCGTGGCGGAAGAGAACGACGAGGTGGGCGTAGCAACCGGAGTGGCATGGACTAGCGCGGGCGGCGATCTGATCATGGTTGAGGCGACGCTGATGGAGGGGAGCGGACACCTGACGCTGACCGGGCAGCTCGGCGATGTCATGAAGGAGTCGGCACAAGCGGCGTTTTCATACGCACGCGCGCGCGCGCAACAATTTGGGCTGGAGAATCGTTTCTACGAGAAGTACGATGTTCACCTGCACCTGCCCGCCGGATCGATCCCTAAAGATGGCCCGTCGGCGGGGATCACGATGGCGACGGCACTGATCTCGGCGCTAACGCAGCGACCAACACACAGCGATGTCGCGATGACGGGAGAGATCACGCTGCGTGGTCGCGTGCTGCCGGTCGGAGGCATCAAGGAGAAGGTTCTGGCCGCCCATCGAGCGGGCATCAAGACGTTTATTCTACCGAAGCGTAATATGCAAGATCTGAATGACGTCCCACAGGAGATCGTTCGCACGCTGCGTTTCGTTACGGTAGAGCGGATGGACGATGTAATCAGTGTAGCCCTACATGCCAGCGTCTCTGCTCCTGCGCAGGAGTCCGATGCCAGAACGGGAGAGCGACGCAGGCTAAAAAAGACGTAAAGGATATGCAAATTTTTGGCTTTTTCACTACGCGCCGTGCAGCAGGGCACGTAGCAGGGCGTGGAAGCGATCGTCGTGAGAATGCCCGGCAACGGGTCGCCCAGGGATGTGAAAGGAAACGTTATGTTGTTCTGTGGTAATTGCGGCTTTCGCCTGGCCCCCGGTGATAGGCAATGTCCTCGCTGTGGTACCGTCATTGATCCCGACCTGCTGGCGGCGGAAGAAGACGCGCAACCGGATGCTCCGACGGCAGCCTCTCCCTCGCTCCTGGCTCGTATGCAGCCGCCACCACAGGCGACGCGCCCGCCAGGTTCTCCAGGAGGCGATCCCCAGAAGCTCGTCCTGCGTCCAGGACAGGATATGGGAAGCTACGATATGCAGGACGCCGGCGACGCGACCCGGCGCGTGGATGCAACCGGCTACGACTATGGAACAGCTACGCAGAGAGCGCCCTCGAATCCCGATATGCGCACGTCGTATCCGGGCTACCCTCAGACCGGCAACAACTATCCGCCCCAGCACGCGCCATATCCAGGCTATCCGCAAGGGGGAATGAATGACTATATACAATCTCCACCCACACAATTTGCCCCACCAGAAAATACGGGCTATCAGCCCCATTCGGGGCGATACCAGCAACAGGCGAACGCGAAGGGACGCACTGCGGCGCTGGTCATCATCTTGCTCGGCCTGCTACTGATCCTTGTAGCTATGGCCCTGTTCATCCTGCAGCGCAACGGCGTTATCGGCGCAAGCGGTAGCGGTGGAAACACAGCTACCGTCACCACCACGTCCGCGACGCCAGAGCAGCAGGCCCAGGCATTTGTCCAGCAGTACTACGATAACGTCAACAAAAAAGACTACCCAGCCGCTTACAACATGTGGAAGGATGATCCACAAAAACCGACCCTGGCGAACTTCGAGAACGGCTACAGCAACACGATACATGATAGCGTCGCCTTCGCTAACGTCGCGGCCCAGAGCGACGGCAGCGTCAAGGTCCCCGTTACTGTCGCAGCAACGGAGAAGACGGCGACAGGGGGTACTACGATCAGTACTTATAAGGGATTCTATATCGTCGGACAGCAGAATAACGGCTGGAAGATCCTCCAGGGAACCCTGAATAAGGTTTAAGAGCATCCTCATGATATACAACTCAGCACGAAACGTGTTACAATACTGAGCATGAATGAACTAATCAACCAGATCGAACGCCTCCAGGGACGCGTCGAGAAGACTATGGTGCGTCTTTGACCTGGCGAACAAAGCGACAGAGATAAGCAAACTCGAAGAAGAAAGCATGGCCCCGGACTTCTGGGCCGATAACCGCAGAGCACAGGCGCAGATGCAGCAAATGAACGCCCTGCGCGAAGAGGTCTCGACCTGGGAAGGGATCGCCTCGCAACTCAATGACCTGCACGGATTAGCCCAATTGCTGGAAGAGGAGCCAGATGAAGAGATGCAGGCGGAGGTTGCGCAATCACTTTCCTCCATCGAGGAGCAGGTCGAGAAGTTCCAGTTTGCCTTGATGCTGAGCGGAGAGCACGACGAGAAGAACGCAATACTGAGCGTTCACGCTGGCAGCGGCGGCGTCGATGCGCAGGACTGGGCCGAGATGCTTCTGCGCATGTACCTGCGCTGGGCCGAGCGCCACCGCTTCCGCACCGAGGTCTACGACTACAGCGAAGAGATCACAGGCCGCTACGCCTACGGCTACCTGCGTTCGGAGATCGGGACGCACCGGCTGATCCGCCTCTCGCCGTTCGACGCAGCCCATCGCCGCCACACCTCGTTCGCCAAGGTCGAGGTGCTGCCCGACATCGACGACACGATCGAGATCTCGATCCGCCCCGAAGATATCGAGATGGACACCTACCGTTCGACGGGCGCGGGCGGCCAGCACGTCAACAAGACGGACTCGGCGGTGCGCATACGCCACCTCCCCACGGGCATCGTCGTCACCTGTCAGAACGAGCGTTCACAGATCCAGAATCGCGAGGTAGCGATGAAGCTGCTCAGGGCCCGCCTCTACGAGCTGGAACAGAAAAAGCGCGAGGAGGAGACCGCGCGCCTCAAAGGCGAGAACGTACAGGCCGACTTCGGCACGCAGATCCGCACCGTCACCGTCCATCCTTACAATATCGTCAAGGACCATCGCACAGGCTATGAGACCAGCGATACCGAAGACTATCTGGCGGGCAATGTAGATCCTTTCATCTACGCGTACCTGCAAGGTCAAGCAGGCGGTGTTGCAGCGGGCGAGTACTGACCTGGCATTGTTTACCGATCTCAAAAAGAAGCTCCGATCTCTTGATTGCTGAGATCGGAGCTTCTTTTTGAGATCTTGCGCTGTTCTTGCAGCGAGCGAATCAGGTGTGCTGACCGTCATAGCGCTCTGGATAGCGGAGCTTGCGTAGGGCCTTGACCTCGATCTGGCGAATGCGCTCGCGCGTCAGGTGGAAGATCACGCTAACCTCTTCCAGAGAGAGGGAATGGCCGTCCTTCAAGCCATAGCGCATCTCGATAATCGTCCTTTCGCGTGGATTGAGCACAGTCATGGCCTGATCGATATTGTCGCGCTGGAGCTGGTACGCGTTCTGGTCCACGGGGAGGGCGCTCACGGTATCCTCCAACATATCAGTCAGGTGATACTCCTCATCGTCGGCCATCGGAGCATCCAATGAGATTGGCTGCTCCGACGCATTCAGCAGCTCCACGACGCGCTCCCGTGGCAGACCGATCTCAGCGGCGAGTTGTTCCGGCAGAGGCTCCAGGCCCTGTTCCTGGTACATACGGCGCGCCACGCGCTTGATTTTATAAATAAGTTCCACCACATGCACAGGGATGTGGATGCTTCGTGAATGCTCCGCGATGGCACGGCTGATCGCCTGACGAATCCACCAGGTCGCATAGGTACTGAAACGAAAGCCACGCTTGTAGTCGAACTTCTGGGTGGCACGCATCAGGCCGATATTCCCCTCCTGAATCAGGTCCAGCAGAGGCAGGCCCTGGTTGGAGTAGCGCTTAGCGATGCTTACAACCAGGCGCAGATTGGCCTCAATGAGCTTCTGGCGGGCGCGCTGGTCGCCGCGCGCCACACGTTCAGCCAACGGCAATTCCTGTTCAGCGGTCAGGAGAGGATACATACCAATCTCCTTCAGGTACTGCTTCACAGAATCGTCTACAGCGCTACGTTGATCCTCCTCCTCTTCGCCAAACTCATCATCAGCTTCATAGCAAAATCCTCGCTCATTCCCGCCATCATTTCGATCATAGACATAATCCTTTGAATGAAGTTTCTTTCCCAGCACTCCGGACAGTTCATTGTCCACACTATGGGATGCCCTGGTTCCTCTTGCTCCCACGACGGGTACTCCTTTTTTCGCCAGTATGCTACCCCTCTACGGATAGCGCTCTATTTGACAGATAACAATGCATATACCTCCGCACATCCCCTGATGAGTTGTGCGACCTGAAAATGAAACCACTCTACTTCCATGCAAGAAGCATGCCAGAATTCGGCTAAAATGCAGAGGACAATGGCGCAGTGCGGTGATCAGGCAGAGCAAACGAACAGTGGTTGCGCTCTTTCTTACAGCAATACGGCAGTAGGAAGACAAAAAATGCGTGCCTATGAGCAAAAAAAAACCTGACGGCAGATTCGAAAAACTGGTTGAAAGATGAAGATATTTCCATGTCTGTGGAATTTTACACAGCATAAATTCATGTATTTGCATGTTTACACGCTTCAACGCTTGACGGGAGTTGTAACTCCTGTTATTCTGAATGTAGGAAACAAGAAGCATTCGCTATGGTTCAGGTGGCCTGTGGGTACCACAAGTACTATGGTGTACATCTGGATTGGAGCGTAGTGTCGCGGCACTAGAGCGTAACGCGGTCCTGTTTTCCAGCCTTTTCCAGGGCAGCGGTCAGGAAGAGGGATAGGCATAGCACTTTGATATGTATATGAATATTTCTTCACCTACCTGCTGACAGAGAAAAGGAGTTGTGGTATGATAGTGAAGGCATGGATCATACCCTGCTGTGGGGATGCGGATGCAGCGGCGGAGGCTCCCCCTCGGCTTACTTTCTCGCTAAGCCTCGCTTGATTGACCAGGTCGGGCAAGCGATAATAACCTCCAGAGAGAAGGAAGGAGGCGATTTCGTGGAAAACGCTTTTCCCCGGTGTCGCAAATGTAGTGAAGGTGATCTGGTTCCGCTTTCGGATTTCGGTAGCCAGGGAGCTTCCATTGAGTACAAGGCATGGGTGTGTACCAACCCCTCTTGCCTGTATAACATCAAGATCCGTAACGGCGACATCATTATCAACGAACCGATTAGTGACGGCTCACTCCATTCGTATCGCAGCGGTCGCCAATAAGGGTGGGGTGTAGTGTGAGACAACACGTCGCGGGCCATCAAAATAGCTCACAGGCGTGCAGACACAGGGCAAAAGGCAGGAGACTTTCCTTTTGCCTTTCTTAACGTAGAGGGGCAATCATTACTTTTCTGTAAGTAATGATTGCGTACCCTCTTCTTCTCGTTTTTGAGGACGATCGCAGCGGAAGTTGAGGGATATTGAAGGAGTCAGTGCTGACGTGCTCAATCGATTCTTTGGGCAGAAACCGCAAGAACAGAAAAATCAAGGCCAGGAGCAGGCGCAAGAGGCACCTGCAACTGGGCAGCGTTTGAACTTTTTAGGCCGCACCCGGCAGCTCTTCAGTCGGATCGGCAACACCGTTCAGCAGAACGATACCATCACCGATTCGCTGTGGGAGGAGCTGGAAGAGTCGCTGCTGGAGGCCGATGTCGGGCCACGTACGACCGTCTGGCTGATCGAACGGCTGCGCCAGCGCGCCGAAGAAGAGCATATGCGCACGGGCGCCCAGGTGCAGCGCGCGCTGCGCGAGGAGCTGACTATTCTGCTTGGCAAACCAGCAAGCCTGCGCTTTTCAAAACAATCTCCTCTTACCGTTATCCTCGTGATTGGCGTCAATGGTTCGGGCAAGACCACAACTATTGCCAAGCTCGCGTATCGCCTCACCAAAGAAGGACACAAGGTGCTTCTGGCGGCGGCTGATACCTTTCGTGCTGCCGCTATCGATCAGTTGAAGGTATGGGGCGAGCGTGCCAACGTGCCCGTCATCAGCCAGAACCAGGGTTCCGATCCCGGCGCGGTGGTCTACGACTCTATTCAGGCGGCTATGACGCGCGGCAGCGATGTTCTGATCGTAGATACTGCCGGTCGTTTGCATACGAAGTACAACCTTATGGAAGAGCTGAAGAAGATCAACAAGGTCATTCAGAAGTTCGTGCCCGACGGTCCCCACGAGTTATTGATCGTGATCGATGCAACGACGGGGCAGAACGCTCTCCTGCAGGCGCGCCAGTTCGCGGCTGATATCGGGCTGACGGGTGTTGTCATCGCCAAACTCGATGGCACGTCGAAGGGGGGCTTTGCGTTTGCTGTTGCCGATGACCTGGGAGTGCCGATCAAGTTTATCGGCACAGGAGAAAAAGTCGAGGACCTCTCACCCTTCGAGCCCCAAAGTTTTGTAGCGGCGCTGTTCGCTCAGGAGTAACTGGAGGTACGTTATGGTCAAAGAAGCGGCTGTTCCCTCTACCGTTCAGGCGGCCTCCACAACCGATGCGCAGTCCCGGCTCCCTACAAACGGCAATCTGGCGGTGAAATGTCCCAAATGTCGGGAGCTTCTGTACGGACGCGACTGGGAGAAGAATCTGAAGGTCTGTTCTCGTTGCGGCTATCACTTCAAGCTGACCGCGTACGAGCGCATCAAGCTGCTGGTCGATCCCGGTAGTTTCGTCGAGGCGGACGCGGAGATTGTCTCGGTCGATCCGCTTAACTTCAAGATGCGTGCACAATCCTACGCAGGAAAACTGGATGAGGAACGCGAGAAGTCAGGACTCAACGAGGCAGTTGTGAGCGGACACGCGACAATCGAGCGCAAGCCTCTCGCGCTCGCGGTCATGGATTTTCGCTTCATGGGCGGCAGCATGGGTTCGGTCGTCGGCGAGAAGATTACGCGCGCGATCGAGTTGGGCAGCGCGCGGCGCATTCCTGTGCTCATCGTCTCGACCTCCGGGGGGGCGCGTATGCAAGAGGGTCTCTACTCGCTGATGCAGATGGCGAAGACCTCGGCGGCGCTGGCGCGACTGGGTGCGACAAAGGTTCCCTTCTACAGCCTGCTTACCGATCCTACGACCGGTGGCGTCACAGCGAGCTTCGCGATGTTAGGCGATGTCACTCTGGCCGAGCCGGGCGCGCTGATCGCGTTCGCCGGTCCCCGCGTCATCGAGCAATTCATGCATGTCAAGATGCCCGAGGGTACCGTCAATTCCGAGTTCGCCTTGCAGCACGGCATGATCGATGCTGTTGTGCACCGGCGAGACCTCCGACAGACGTTGGCGAGGCTCCTCATACTATATGGGCAGGCGACGCAATGACACGATGTCGTTGAGCATAACAAGGCAGTTTTCAGTAAACACGCACGCATGCATACATAAAGGAAGGGGCTGCATGGCCTACGATCTAGAGTTTGAAAAGCCACTGGCTGAACTAGAGAAGAAGATCCATAATCTACAACGCAAGGCTGAGCGCCTGAAACCGGATGAGCAGTATCAGCTCCAGGAGGCTGAGCGCGAACTCCAGCGTCAGACTGCCGAAATCTATAAGAACCTGAGCGCCTGGCAAACGGTCCAGGTTGCGCGCCACAAAGACCGTCCCTATGCAGCGGACTATATCCAGCTCATGTGCGAGGATTTCTTCGAGCTACACGGCGATCGCGCCTTCGGTGACGATCACGCGATCATGGCAGGCCCGGCGGGGCTGGGCGGCAAGACGGTGATGATGGTCTGTCATCAGAAGGGCCGCGATACAAAGGAGAAGCAGTTTCGCAACCTGGGCATGCCCCATCCCGAGGGCTATCGCAAGGCGGCGCGCCTGATGGAGCAGGCGGAAAAGTTCGGTTTCCCAGTTATCTCTTTAATCGACACTCCGGCAGCATTTCCCGGCCTGGGAGACGAAGAGCGCGGCCAGGGTCAGGCCATTGCGGCAAACCTTTATTTGATGTCGCGTCTGCGCGTCCCCATTATCGCGGTGGTGATCGGAGAGGGGGGCAGCGGCGGCGCGCTGGCCATCAGTATCGCCGACCGCATTCTGATGCTGGAGTACAGCATCTACAGCGTCGCGCCACCGGAATCTGCGGCGTCGATTCTCTGGCGCGACAACGCATTCGCGCCCCAGGCCGCTGAGGGCATGCGCATCAGTGCTCGCGAACTCAAGGCGCTCAATCTCATCGACGATCTGCTGCCAGAACCGTTAGGGGGTGCGCATCGCAGTCCCGGCCAGATGGCGGAGACGCTGAAGGAGGCGCTACTGCGTGAACTGGCCGCCATCGAGCAGGTTCCCCTGGAAGAGCTGCTCGAGAGGCGCTATCAGAAGTTCAGAGCGATCGGGAAAACCGGGACGGCGCAGACGGAGATGCCCCAGGTTTCGTCGCTCTAACCTCTTGACTTTTCGCGCCTGATGCGCTATCATGCGGTCTACGTAAGCAAAGTGATCCAGCCGGTGTGGCGGAACGGTATACGCGCTTGTCTCAAAAACAAGTCCCGCAAGGGTTGAGGGTTCGAATCTCTCCACCGGCACCTCTGAGGATGGGTGAGGCGTCTCGAGCGAGGATAGAAGCGGCCTGGGGCGTTTTTATTTCACCTACGGCGACCGACCTTACGGCAGTTTTTACGGCAGTTCACACCTTTGGGTTTCTACGGCGTTTCTTGCCCGTCCCCTGGCTCTTCCTTCTCTAAGGAACTTACTCCAATCGCATCATTCAGCCTGTTCATCGCGTCCTCGTGCATGCTCGGCATCACGTGCGAGTAGATGTCCAGCGTCATGCTGATCTGGCTGTGCCCGAGGATTTCCTGCACCACCTTCGGATGCACGCCGAGGCTGAGCAGAAGCGTCGCCGCGCTGTGGCGCAAGTCGTGAAAGCGGATATCCGGCAAATCCGCCCTCTTCAAAAAGACCTTCAGCTGGTCGAGCACGTCCCTCGTCGGGTTCAGGTGCGTTCCCAGGGGTGTGCAGAAGACGTAGTCGTGGTCCTGCCAGTTGGTTCCGGCCTTCTTCTTTTCTTCCTCCTGACGCCCATAATGCTCCTTGAGAGACGTGAGCGCAAAGGACGCGATGATAATTGCGCGTCGGCTCTTCTGCGTTTTCGGCTCCGCTTCTTCGTAGCCTTTACCGGGCATCTTGCTTGGAATCCGAGAAAGCACCCGGCGAACCTGCAACTTCCCCCTCTCAAAATCGATATCCTGCCATTTCAGCCCCATGATCTCTCCGCGTCTCATGCCGGTAGCGAGTGCGAGTTTAAAGAGAGCCTCCAGGCGATGCCCCTCTACTGTTGAAAGCAATTTCTGGATCTGCTCCAATGTTAGCGGCGTTACCTCGAACCGTTCCCTGCGCGGGGGATCGACCACTTTACATACATTCCTGACCACCAGGTTCCATTTCACCGCCCTCTCCAGGGCTTTATGCAAGAGATTATGAAAACTGATCACCGTCAGCGCAGAGAACCCTTCTTCCAACTTCCTGGTGTAGAAAGTCTGAACATGCTGAGCGGATAACTGTTGCAGTTTGTGACGGCCAAGGACTGGGAGAATATGCAGGCGTACAATCTCTTCATACCTTTCATACGTGCGGGGACGAACGCTTCGTCTCTGCGTATTCTCCAGCCAATCCGTCAAAAACTGTGTGACCGTCTGCTGCGGAGCTGTAATCAGCGCGCCTCGCTGCTGATCATAGAGGGCCTTCCTTAGCTTCTCCTGCGCTTCTTTATACGTTTTCGCGTAGAGGGTTTTGCGCTTCCCTCCCTCGACAGTAAAAGTCGCTGCGTAGGTACCATTTGGACGTTCGTAGATCGTCCCGTCTCCATTACCGCGGCGACCAGGTTTGCTGTGTTTTCCCATAAACGTGTACTCCTTCATTGCTGAGTTTCGCACTTTTCTTCAAGACAACGTAAACAGCCTTTTGCAGAGGAGCGGCTTCATTGACGCTCCCGCTCTTCAAGCCAACGCTGCAGTTCCGCCGGGGAGATCCGCGTCGCCCGCCCAAATTTCTGGACGGGCAGCCCCTCCTTCCAGATCAGTTCGTAGACCTTCGTTCTGCCCAGATTGAGGGCTTTGGCGACCTGCGGAATGGTCCAGAGTAACGAGAGTGAAACCGATCCGTCGTGCTGTTCCAGAGTATTGCTCCTTTCCTGAGTGCTTCATCGTGTTGTTCTTCACTCCATTGCGTGGGAAGAACTGGTGACCGCTTCACGAACGTCTCTGAACACAAGTGTACCCAATCGGCGACCGGAATCAGCAGTTCACCAGCAGGCCGCCAGCAGAAAACGACCGGGAAGGAATTCGGAACACCCTCGCGTTAGAGCATCGATTGCTTCCCAACGCCAGAGCACTCATTCTTTTTCCTTACAGTACAAGATGCAGTAGAAAATAATAGATGTATCATGACGCCGATTTCTGGTCGCGTACCGGCTTTTCTGGTTGCGTACCGGCTTTTCTGGCCTGCCATCAGGTATAGTAGTGGTATGTCGTACAAGATGGTCCTCTTTGAGGAGGCATCTTGCGGCCAACTGTGTTGGCCTGGTGGTATCACCCCATCTCTCCAGAGATCGTGCGTTGTGATGCCGTGGCGCGCGTGTGATCGGACTGCTGGATCGCGCGGCGAGTAGACCGCCCTTGTCCTTCCATGGACTGGGCCGCTGGTCCTCGTTGCTTGCCGCTTCCTGATCTTCACCGCCGCTTTGGGCGCTTCCTTGAGCAGGACTCTGTTTCAAGGAGGCATCGACGACGTAGCGCGTTGTCGTAGAGCTATTCTCCTGACCATTCTGTATGAAATGCGCTTGTAGATCTCGTCACAGCCTGCATCCTTATCGTACGTTCCTAAAAAGCTGAATCCACATGTTTCGTTCAAGTCTTCCTATCAGGCGGCAACGTATGTTGTCGGGACTCCAGAAAGTGTGTTGCTCGTCACCCGGTTCTGCAAGCAAAGGCTGCATATGGGAGTACCCTCTGGCGTGAGGAGGGCGTAAAGAGGTGTATGCCATCATCGATCAGCTCTTGCCACTCATGTCATGAGTCTGCTTATAACTACCACCAGTACGACTGGGACAATGAAGGAGAGAGTTTCCCACCTTTCGAGTATGATCTGTCCACCTGGGAATACTCGGTGATTCTGAGATGTCGATACGGTTTGATCTGTCGTTCCTGTAGATACGCAAGCGCCTGAAGTGCGCCTGCCAGCGGTTAGAGTCCGACTGGCAGGAATGGAAAAGCGTTCCTCGTAGGTTTGGCCGCCTCTCTCAAATGCCTGATAACGGCGAGGATACTACGTCTAGCAGTGAGAACGAGAACAGGAAAGCTTCGCGTTCTAAACAGCTAGCGCCGCTAAAACAGACAAATAAGTTGAGGCTCGTGTGGTCCCGTATGCGCCGCGTCGGCCCTGCCGACAATGCATCACGTAATGATTGAACCAACTCGTCGTCGAACCACTCATGAACATGGGAGGGTACACCTACGTGGGAAAATCACACCGCAAGAGCATAATCAAAGAAATCGTTGAGCGTCTTGAGAGCCTGATGGCTATTGGCGAAAGTCGCGGAAAGGCCAAAGAGAAGGCTCGTACCGCTGGCCAACAGACATGGGCGTTTTCGACAGGCAAAATCCATTCGTTCAAAACGCGTCAGGTCTATCAGGAGCAGGCTCTCCGGTTCGGCAAGTGGGCGCGAGACACCTACGGCATCAAGCAGTTGGCCTCCCTGGAGGCACGCGCCGACGAGCTGGCAAGCGAATACCTACGCAAACAGCTGGATGAGCAAAAAAGTGCCTGTACGCTGCAAACCATCCGTGCAGCCCTGCGCATGCTCTTTGGCAACCGCCAGCTCGCGCAATCGGTGGAGCTGCCCAAACGACAGCGCAAGTGTATTACCCGGTCGCGGGGACCGAAAAAGCACGATCGCCAATTCCAGCCGAACAACTGGCCGGATCTCTTGCAGTTCCTGGACGCGACTGGTTTGCGGCGGGACGAGGTCGCCATGCTCAAAGTAGGAGACATCCGCGAGCGCGATCCCCATTATGGCGGTCGGACGACAGTGATTGTGCGCAGTGGCAAAGGCGGCAAAGAACGCACCGTGCTTGTCGATCTTGAGCGAGCGCAGAGTGTCTTGAAGCTGAAAGCAGGCCGTAGCAACGATGAGCGGGTCTTTGCGCACATTCCCAGGCACCTGGACGTGCATTCCCATCGGCGCGACTTTGCCCAGGACAGTTACCTGCATCATGCTCCCGATCGCGACCTACCTCCTCCAGAGAAGGACAGGCTGAGTCCGAAAGACTATGATCGTACGGCGGCACAGCAAGTGACAGAAGCCCTCGGACATCATCGCCGCTCGGTTTTCCTGAGCCACTACCTACGATGAGAGGCGACTCGTCAGTTGACGTTGTCTCTCTATTCAACTCGAGTTCAGCTCTTCCGTTTGAGAGAACCAGGTTACACACGAGCAGAAAGCGAGGAAGACAGATGCTCTCCGCATTGGCACGCGACCAGGTGGTCACCGCAAAAGATGTCAGCAAAGACGATAGTCCATTTCTCTGCCTGCAATGCGCTGCACCTCTCCAGCTCAAAAAGGGGACGATCAAAGTTCACCATTTTGCGCACTTGATTGATACCGGATGCCGCCGGGGATATGGTGAGGGTGAAACACATCGGCAACTCAAAGAGGCGATCTGCGCCACACTTGCCTCCTCTCCCCAGGTCAGCGAACTGCAACAGGAACGGCGAGAACTCAAGCAGGTCTATCCAGACATCAGCTTTTTGTTCCACGGCAAAGGGTGGATCGCGGTGGAAGTGCAGGTCACTCCCATCTCGGTGGGCACCATCTGTCGACGCATGCGGACCTATACCGAGCAAGGGATTGCCCTGTTGTGGGTCTTGCCCTGCAATAAGGCCCTGGTCGCAGGTGAGCGATACCGACCGACTCGCTGGGAGCGGTATCTGCACGCGCTGTACCGAGGCAAGCTCTTCTACTGGTCACCGGAGCAGCGGCTGCAGCCGGTGTAGAGGAACGTTTCTAGGAAGTACTAGCAAGCTTTGTCAAATGCTAGCATCTGTGCTATACTTTCTCTATGAAGTTAAGTCAGTACGCCAAACAACAAGGCATCAGTTACAGCACCGCCTTACGCTGGTGGAGGGCCGGTACGATCAAGGGCTATCAAGCTCCGACCGGCACGATCATCGTGACCGAGGGGGAAAAGCCTTCTGCGCGTCCTGAGAAGGTTGCCATCTATGCCCGCGTCTCTTCTGCTGAGCACAAAGCAAACTTAGAGAGGCAGGCTGAGCGGCTGGTGCAGTACTGTGAGGTCAAGGGCTATCAAGTCACGCAAGTGGTGAAAGAGATTGCTTCAGGCGTGAACGATAGCCGCCCTAAGCTCTTGAGCCTGCTCAAGGATATGAGCGTTACCAGGATCGTGATAGAGCACCGTGATCGACTTACCCGCTTTGGCTTTCACTACCTGGAAGCTCTCTTAGAGGCTCAAGGGCGCACCATCGAAGTCGTCAACGTTGCAGAGAACGATAAAGAGGACTTGCTTGCAGACTTGACGGCAGTCGTCTACAGCTTCACAGCACGGCTCTATGGGCAAAGGCGCGCCAAACGCAAAACTGAACGTCTTGTCGCACAACTAGAGACAAAGGAGGATGAGGATGCAACTCGTTGAACGGCATGTGATCGACAAGAGCGATCCACGATACGCCGCGATAGATCAAGCTGCCTTTGCGTCCAAAAACCTCTACAATGCGGCCAACTACATCGTCCGGCAATCCTTCATTCACGAAGGCAAGTACCTGAGCTATGCGCAAGTCTTTCACCGTATCAAGCACCACGAAGCCTATCAAGCCTTGCCGCGCAAGGTGAGCAATGATGTCCTCCGGCTCCTGGATAAGAATTGGAAGTCCTACTTTGCTGCATGCAAAGCTTATCAGGAGCATCCCGAGAACTTCTTGGGACATCCGAAACTTCCGAAGTACAAGGACAAGCAAAAGGGTCGTAACATCTTGGTCTATGATATCCAGGCACTCAGCAAGACGGCGCTGCGGAAAGGAGCGATTGTGCCGTCTCAGCTTGGCATCCAGATACAAACGAAGCAAACGACCGTCAAACAGGCGCGCATCGTGCCGCGCAACGGTCACTATGTCGTGGAAGTCATCTATAGCAAAGAACCTGAGCAAGCATCTGTCGATCCCTCGCTCTATGCAGGTATTGATATCGGGTTGAACAACCTGGCTACGCTGACCTCAAACAAAATCGGCTTTGTGCCGAGAGTCGTTAACGGGCGTCCAGTCAAGTCGATCAACCAGTGGTACAACAAAGAGCGCGCGCGACTTCAGGCAATTCTGAGCCACGAGAAGCGACACAATTCCCACAGGCTTGATGCACTCACCAATAAGCGCACACGCCGTATTGATCACTACCTGCATGCCGCTTCGCGGAAGATCATTGATGTGCTTGCTCGTTATGGCATTGGCACACTGGTCATTGGCAAAAATCCGGAGTGGAAGCAGGAAATCAACATCGGCAGACGGAACAACCAGAACTTTGTCCAGGTGCCTCATGCCCGCTTCATTGCCATGCTCACCTACAAGGCGCAGCTTGTCGGTATCCGGGTGATCACCACTGAAGAAAGCCACACCAGCAAGTGCAGCTTTCTCGATCGCGAAGAGATTGGACATCATGAGCACTACCTGGGCAAGCGGATCAAGCGCGGGATGTTTCGTAGTCAGTTTGGCACGCTCATCAATGCCGATTGCAATGGTGCCTACAACATCATTCGGAAAGTAGCACGGAGGATTGCTCGATGAAGCGCGGTGATGAGACAGAAAGCCGCCTGGCAAAGATTGAGACGAGCGCGTCTGCCGAGTTGTGAGAACGCTATGAGGGTCGGAACGTTTCCGGAGCCTGTTTGTTCACGTGCGCCGCGCCTCGACTGGCTTTATTGAGAGAAGTGACTCCACAGCGAGATCAACATGTCCTGTCTGCCGCCGGGTGTTTGGGCTCGAAGTGCTCGGCGATCATAGCGATGGCGGCATCGCCGACGAGATCATGCAATTGAGTATGAAGGGTTCCTATGTTCTCCATTTTTGCGCTAATAAATGCGTGTTGGCTTGTCCCGGCGGCCAGGCCAGAAAGCCCACGCTGTGCGGCTTCGTACTCCTCGCGAATGTGCGCCAGCAGGCGCGCGACTTCGCTGCGCTGACCATGAGCGTCTACCATAAGCATGCACTCCTTTCGTTTCCACGAGACCCCAGGCGGCACCCGCCCAGGGCGTGCTTACCGGGGCTTGTGCGCCCAGGTGACGAAGAGCGGCCACAGGCCGCAAAAATCATCGGAGAGGACCTCGATGGACGCGCGCTGGAACATCCGCTGGAACACCTCTTCCGTGGTGACCCCCAGGGAGATATAGCGCGATTTGAGCAACGTCGCGGCGACCTGGCCGTTTTGACAGACGGAGTGATGGAACGGCGTTCCGCTGGAGAAATCAATGGGGTAGGAACGCTGTTCACCTGATTCACAACCG
>WNFY01001568.1_pt1 | contig 21576 bp, 17 predicted proteins | sample 5400091 | NCBI WGS metagenome assembly WNFY01 (sample SAMN13153364, study PRJNA577476) | soil metagenome | isolation source: 60 cm soil or saprolite under grassland replicate 1 | place: USA:California | collected 2016-06-15
CGCGCGAAAACTGAAATCGATTTCCTTTGCCGTGAAAACATCGCTGGCGAACCGCCGCATGCGCTGCACCAAATCGCTCAGGTGATCTCGGCGCGGATTGATCGCCCAAACGATGTCGTTCATTGAATCCACCAAATCGCGAGAGACGCTGGCAATTGTCGAAAGCGGCTCTCCTACAGTCACATCGTTTTTGATGCGGCGACTAATCACCTCACTCAATACAGAGACTTGAGAAAGACTCGATCCGATGTCGTCATGAAGGTCAGTCGCGATGCGAGTACGCACGCGTTCAACCGCTAGTACTTGGGCCAGGCGATACCTGTGGACGCGGTAGGCCACAAGAGCAATTGCAAATGCGGCAAGCGCGAGGAACCACCAACGCTGCCAGATGGGCGGCAGAATTCTGAATGTGACAACCGCCGGGGCTGGGCTGGTGATGCCCGCCGTATTCATGGCCCTCACCAGAAAGCGATATTTGCCAGGCGCGAGGTTCGCGTAACTTACGCTTCGCTGAATTGACGGCAGGCTCCAGTCTTGATCCGCTCCTTCAAGCTTGTACTGGTAACGAATTATGTCGCCAGGAGCGAAGTCCAGGCCGACAAAATCAATTTGCAGATCCTTTTGCTGAGGCTCCAGTTCGAGATTTGAAATCGAAGATTCTCCCAACGCCGACGTTCGCTGCTTCGCGCCGGCGATCCGGATTCCGCTAATCAGGATCGGCGGTGCTTCCTGGACCTGTTCCGGCTGGGGCGCAAAACGCGATAATCCTTCCGCCGTCCCGAACCACAGATTGCCATGACAATCGCGAAATGCTTCTTCGACTTTGCCGCGCGCCAAACCATCGGCCGCGGTGTAGTGCCGGATATGTCCGGTTGCGGGATCAAGTTGATCCAATCCACGGCCGGTCCCGAGATAAATTCGCCCCCAGCGATCCTCTGTGAGTGACCACACGTCGTTGCTCGACAGTCCGTCAATAGTCCCGTAGTTGACGAACCGCGGCGCGGCGCTGTCAGGATTGTCGACCCTGGCCAGCCCACCACGACTTGAACCTATCCAGAGACGCTGCTGTTGATCCAGATACAGCGCGCGAATCATTCCCGCGGGCTTGCCGTCACTTTCAGTGAAGTCCTGGAAGCGACCATTCGTATAACGCGCAAGTGTCCCTCCATAACAACCAATCCACAGATTTCCTGCGGCGTCCTCGCGAAAGGCAGTTGGTGCGTCATGAATCCCTTCAGCTGGACCGTAACGATGAAGAATCGCAGTCGATCTTTCCCACCTGGTTAAAGAAGCGGGCGAAGCGGGAAATCCATTTTCCCTCTGCGCGTTCCAATCGATAGACTCCGTGGTCGGTCCCGCGCCAAATCGCGCCGTCTGGATCTTCGACGAGCACATTTACGACGCGCGATGTTCTGTCTTCGACGGATGGTAGGTGACGAACATCGGCTCGACCCCGTAATCTTGAGACGTCGCTTGCTGTGAGCTAACATCTCCGGCCATCATCACGCGCGGTTGCGGGCCGCCACGCGGATGGAATAGGCAAACACCATCACTGGTAGCGATCCAGAAATTTCCATTTCGCGTTTCGACTACGTCGTTAACTGAGCCACGCGTCAGGCCTTGATCGACGCTGTAGTTAGTGAATTGATAACCGTCAAAGCGAGAGACCCCTTCAGGAGTGGCAAACCATAGAAAGCCACGCGAGTCCCTGACGATTCGATAGATGGTGTCGCGCGCCAGACCGTCCGCGGTGGTGTAGAGCTTCAGCGGTAGCTGTTCAGGCCGGGCCAGCTCTGCGAACGTGCAAAGCAGAATCAATGAACTTCCAAAGATAGTTAATCTTCGGATGTGCTCAACCTACATGGCCTTTTCCCTATCCGAAGCGCAATAGATCAAAGGGTAGCAAGGTGACTTGAGGAATCCTTCAGCGAAGGGTCTACTTACGAGCTATTTTCGTGACATTTGGCAAAATGCCCAGGAGTCGGTGCTGACAAACCTATGCGAGAGGGTGCCAAACCTTAAAACTCGAACCCCTCCTGTCCTTCCACAAACGGCAACTAGAGCGCATGCAACGACGCGCGGCTCGTCCCAAGTACCTGAAAAACAGTGTAGTTTGGAAAGGAATCTGCTGAGGAATTGGAAGTTGCAAGGCGTCGCCCTGCGATCGACAAGTTAGCAGTTCTTGGTGTCTATTTCAGACATTTCATAGCCACCAAAATTCACCGGCGGCTGGAAGTGCCGTCTTTTCTTTTAGTTAGAAATTGATATGCCGAAGGGGGGACTCACAAATGCCTTCAGTTTAATAGAGTCTCGCTATGTTTTACAGCACTCGGCGGTTTTCCCGAGCAAAAGCGGTGTTCCTTCCGTCCGCACCGTCCGCACCGTCCGCATCTTACGCACTCTGTTGTACCTTAGTTGTTCGTGAGGATCGATGTGTTCCCGCGTCTTGGTGTAAGGAACGCGGAATTGCTTGAGCAACCGCTAATGTTTGGTTGCGGTCTTTCTGGCGGCGAAGTGGATAGTCCGTCGCTTCGGACACGGATTAGCAGGACGACCGCGCACGCATCTTCAGCTACGGCAGCTGCGTCGAAGGCTAAAGAGTGTCCGGCCAGATGAACCGCACGGCTGCGGCTTCCCATGGGAACGACAGAATCTGGCTCCCTCTTGAGCTAAGCGCGGCCGCATAGCCGAAACCAAATCAGAACCTAGAGCACAAAGCGACAAAAGAACGGAAGACGAAAAGAAACGTGACCAGCGGGCTGTGAAAACCTGCCAAAGCAAAATCTATCAAATAGTGAAATGTTTCCTCTTTGGACGGAAGACTAATGGGCAAACAACGAGTTTAAAACTGCTTAACGATTGGCCCGCCGCGAGGACCATTACGCGATACTAAAGGGGCGTGGACTTGGCAGCGTCAAGGGCGGATCGTTAACTACTCGATCCACACCGCTTATTCAGAATTACGGCTATGGTTCTTTCATAGTGGTAGCCGCGTAAATCAAGAAATACCCTTAGTCAAAACACGACCTAACTCCGGCGGCATGAGGTGGTGGTTTCTCTGCCCTAAGTGCAGCCGGCGCGTTTCACGGCTACACAAACGCCCCGATGCCTACTACTTCTTCTGCCGATATTGTCATGATCTAACTTACGAGAGCACACAATCGAGCGGGAGCAAGCTGCAAAAACTCATTCAATCGAGTGCTCAAGATCTGGGATCAACTACACGACGATGGCGGATGGTTTACGAGATTGACTAACGGTCTCAAAACTCGTAGATAATCATATGCACGCGATTGCGCTTCACTACATGCACTACAATTTCGTGCGGATTCACAAGTCACTCAGAATGACCCCGGCAATGGCCGCTGGCGTTACTGAGCATCTTTGGGAGATTGAGAATATTGTTGCATTACTCGACCGCCCAAGCTCATAATCGCCGCGCCCGGTCAACTGCTATGTGAATGTCAAGTTAGCAAAGCGGACTTTGGTTTTTCTTTTCGTCCATTTAGCACATGAACAGTAGTGGTTGTGGAGACAGTGGGAAACTCGGAGCGTTTTAGGCGCAGAGTTTTCCCCGGTCTCCACAACCCAGTCCTGGAGCCTGGGTCAAGGAGGCTAACTTTCATTCCTCAACCAGCAAGAGAGACTGACTGCTATGCGTGGCCCAACTCAATGATCGGCACACTCTCGTGGATGCGGCCCTCTCGATTTAGATTCCCTCGATTCTAATTGGGCAACAACCGAAAGCCCGGGTCCTCTGTCTGAACGACGAATCTTCCAGCTAGCGCTGTTCGTTCTGTTGACCGTCGAGGCGTTCCCTGAGGCCAGCGGTCTCCTCCGTGGTTAAAGGAGCTTGGGAAACTTCTCGTAAGACAAATGGACGTTGCTCTTTCAAGACCGCGTGGATACGGGTGGTCAGCTTGCGAGCGACCGCCACAATCGCTTTGCGCGCCGCGACCTTCCGCGGATGCCGCTGATAAACGCGCTGATAGAACTCGCGCAGTTCCGGATCTTTTCTGATCGTGACCCAGGCGCTTTGAATCAACTTGTTGCGCAGCCGGCTGTCGCCGGCGCGGGTGATCTCACCTCGATTCTGTTGGTCGCCGGTCGAATGCTCGCTGGAGACCAGGCCGAGAAACCCGGCAATCTGACGCACATTGGTTATTAGCGATGGATCACCAAGACGAGCGACCAGATGAGTGGCCACGATCTCGCCGATGCCGGGAAGGCTCTTGAGCCAGGCGATCGATTGTCGTAGCTCCGCATCATTTTTACAGAAGTGCCGAATCTGCTTTTGGGCCGCAGCCGCCCCGTTGAAGTGGAAATGCAGTGCCCCGATCAGTTGGTCCAACTTAAAGCGCACCGACTCCGAGCAGGGCAGGGCCAGCAGCTCATCCAGCACCCGTGCCGACCACTGTTTTTCTTTCCCGTCATCTGAGGGAAACTCTATCCCTTCATAGAGCAGCAGCGCCTTGATCCGGCACTTGGTAGCCGTCAACTGCTGCACCTGCGTGTCACGCAGTTGTACCAGATGACGCAGCTCACGATACTTCGGAGAGGGCACATGAATGCTACGCAGTTCACCACCGCGCAACGAAGTCGAAAGTTTCCGGCTGTCTAATCGATTGGTCTTCACTCGGTTTCCCGGCGCCGTCGGCACCATTGGCGGCGCCACTACCAGGCAAGTATGCTGCTCGGCCACCAACTCATCATAGAGGCCAAAGCCGGTGGGCCCGGCTTCGTAAGCAAACGCCAGTCGCTGTCCCGAAAAGTGCTTGCGCACATAGTTGAGCAACTGCTCCGCACTATAAGGTAGCCGCAGCGATTGCATCAATCTATCGTGATCCGTAAACGTGGCGGCGATGCTATGATGGTCCACATCGAGCCCCGCGAAGACGTCGTAGTCGCGCGGAATGAAAACGGAGACTCGAGTTTGACCTGAGACTTGAGATTGAACTGTCATTGTCGTTTCTCCTGAAATGGCCTTCTCAAAATCCAAGCCATTCTAGTTAACCGACCTGACATTCAACATACATGTCTGAGACGTTCGCCGTCACCTCTAAGTGTTATGGCTCATTTGAACGCAACGATCTTAATCCTGCTGGTTGCTTTGTTTTGTCCCGCCGAGCCCAGACCAAACCGTCCTCACAAGCTGTAATTACCATCAAACGGGAAACCGCACTTGGTTGTACTTCTGATTGCGTATTACTCGGCTGAAGTCTACGCCGATGGAACGGTGGTTTATCATGGCGAAGCTTGCGTTAAGGTCATGGGCGAGAGGCGACACAAAATCACGCCTGACCGGGTCGCGCAACTAGTAAAGGCCTTTGAACAGGTAAACTATTTTTCGTTAAAAGATGCCCATGAGGTTGACGAACATGGACTCAGTTATACCGACTTGGCGCGGACAACAACGTCGATCTCCATGAACGGAAAATACAAAAAGGTCGTCGACTATCTATGTCCGCCCAAAGAGCTTGTCGCGCTAGAAGATCTCATTGACAAACTTGCGGGACTGTATGACAGGCCCGCTGTAATTACACAGACGCTCAACAAACCGTGGGACCGGAGCGGCGGGAGCGTGTCTCATAACTTCCCAAGTGTTCAACATTGAAAATGACCCACTACCAATGCGTGGAGCAAAGTGACCAATGGGAGTAAATCTGCGTATCTAATTATCTGCTCCCGATTACCGAATCCCTTCCGGAGACTAAGATAAATTGGCTAACCTATGGAACGAAATCAAGGAAAAGTCTAAAGCACTCGCGGGGAATTGGGCGTCTTATGTAACGTTGGGGAGCTTTGTTCTGTATCTGCTCGGATACCTCTCGCTCAGATTTCACCTGACAACGCTGCATTGGCACAGACCTCTCAGTGCTCGATGAGCGGTATGTTTTCACCGGAGCTAGTAGAAGCGTTTTGTTCTGGTCGTAATCTTCGTTGCTGGCGGAGTATTTGGTTCGACGCAGCCCTTCTTTTTTACCACGTGGCCATGCAGTGTGCGGACAAGGCCTAAATCCGTCCACCTAGTCTCCTCACGGTCGACGATGAAAATGTGGCAAACCTCTTCCCGGCTAGTTGTCTCTTTGTTCGATCCCTGTGCGCGCTTCGCGCTCTGCCCCATCCCGCTCGTTAACGAAACAGACACAACAACCATAAACATGGCGATACGTTTCATCGCAAAACCCCTTTCATAAAAAAGTCCTTACAGTTTGTGCTCCAAGCACAAGCGTGTAGCGCCTTTCAACGGCGAGCTGTATTCTCGCCACCCATGTTCAGCAGAGCCATGACCCGTTGCCCCGCCTCGCCTGTGAGTGACAATTATCATAGCACCAACAGGGCCGCGGGAAATACCTATAACAGTTTGGATGAGCTAACGTTCTTTCCGTCATAAACCCATCGCGCGCTGCTTTGTGGCATTGGCTGTCTGCCAAGGCTGAACGCCGCGTGCGATTCAGGGCTCTAAGTAGATTCCACTCCCCACGCTCAAATTAGCCCACCCAAGAGATGCCAAACCATTTACCGCCACCAAAAAGAAACCCATCCTCGCATTAACATAAAAAGCAAAAAGGCCAATGTACTAACGGAAATCCATAACGCCGTCAGTTCATTACGATCACGCCTGAAAACGAGCTTAGCGTCTTGTCGTATAAAGGTTACCATATGAAACGGAGTCGCGGCATAAATCTGGCCGCCATCGCTACGATGCCAGTTAGGGTGAAACGAATTTGCTATGAGGACAGGAATCTCTGCCGGTGAGGTGTCGCTAACATGGAGTTCAATCTCTTCGTGTCCAACATTGCCGTACGCCATGATCGCGCCGCTAACCGACTCCTTGTTTTTCTCAAGCAAATCGCGGATGGACTTCCATCCCTTCTGAATAGGGTCAGACTTGTAGCTTAAATCTGGTTCCGTACCGTATAGCAAATTATCCATTGAGTTGCTCTCTCTCTGTGATGGTAAGGTGTTGTTTGCATTCGTATCTCCATGGAAGGCGTCCGACGGATCTCCCCTATACACCTGGAGCCCATCCGGTACGAAATCAATAATTTTTGCATTCGGAAATGACGGAAGGTTGGATTGAATTCTCCTGAACAGCTCTGCTTTACTTGGCAAGAGGATCAGCAGGTGTTGAGCCGCATAGTGGCTTAGCAGAGTGTAGGCGGCGCTCTCGTCATCGTACATATAATCTTCTACCACTAGCGCGCCGAACTGGTTTAAACTTTTCAGTAGATCAATTTTCTGCTCATTTGAGTACACGAGCAGCACTTCGAACCAGTCATCCGCAAGCTGCTCTTCTGCCAGCCGGATGAAGCCAGTCTCGTCGCGTTTCCTCTGTTTAAGGTTGAGGCTGCCGATAACTAAAGCCGGCTTATATGGCAGAGCACGTACGGTAGGTGTTTCTCTGCCCGCTAACTCATATACACTCCAGTTGCCGAAGTCGTAGCGCCGAGCATCAGACACCTCTCTCTCTATGCGCAGCTTAACTTCAGGTGAACGAATTACGAGATAACGGACTCCGTATCGCTTTACTCGGGCGACGTGCAGTTCCAGTGACTGTTTAGCAAAGTCTAGATCGTCGGTTAGCCTTGAGCTTATACCGAAGCTATCTGCCTTACCGGAAAACACGTTTATCAGAGGCAAGAAGTAAAGAGAATTGGGAGACGCTTCATGAAATATTGCACTAAGAGTTTCGTTGCCCTGTGCGCCCAGGTAAGCGTTGATAGCTCGCGCATCAAGTTTCCCCGGTCCCTCGGTAAGATCCGCTTCCACCAAATAGCGTCCATCTTTTCGATGAGATGCGAAACTCAAGACGCTTTGGACGTCCTTTTCGCCTCCCTTCGGATAGAAACCGACCCCAACGTATGGCGGGTGAATGAAAAGCAGCGCGTCCACGGTGATAATTGCTGCCAAGGCCGCATTCGCTAGTAAGTAATATCTGTTTTTGCGGCGAACAGCGACCGGTTCATGAGTGGACGCTTCGCTTTCGCCGCTTTCATTAGGCGGCTCTGACAGCGCGCCATAAAACAGCCTATAAATTAGAGCGCATGCGTACCCCGCAGGCACACAGAGTAATATGTTGAGCGCCCCCATAAAACGTTGAGGCTGGAGAGGGAACCACGGGGGCGCAGCCAATGTCGTGAAGGAAATCGCGGCGGCTAGCCCCAGACATCCGATTATATATGGACCGAACCAGGAATTCCGACGCATTCCCCACAGGATGAACCCGATCATCGCAATCGCGTACAACAGCCACATTGGGGGAGAGATCAGGTCTGTTAGCTTAAAGAGGTATGGTCTCGTTGCCAGATACTTATAGGACTTGAGCAAGGGCAGGAGCCAAAACAGGGCCAGAGAACAGGAGAGCATAGGGGACAGTGTGTGGGCGACGAGCTTACGACGCGCGTCAATCCGCGAACTATTCACCGCACGTATATATTTGTATAGATCACAAGTGATAGTAGCCGCGACAAAAAACGCTGCCGTGACTGCTATGAAGAAGTTGGCCAAAAGCGCGAGCGAAAGTAGCAGACTTGAGACCGAATAGAACACACGCCCAGACGCACTCAATTTTTGATAAGTTAAGAGCCAGAGGATTAACAGGACGAAGCCCAGCGGCTGCGTGTAAAGTCCTACTAGAAACGTACTATAATAGTCTAATCCGTTGGGAATGCCTCCCGCCCAAGAGCGCAAGTCGATAAGGAAAAATATCGCGATAACCGTCCCCGCGATGCCAGAAATCGTGTCACGGCCCGACGCCTCGAAAGCTAATTTCCATATTAGGACTGGCAGGAAAAATACGGGCAGGCATACTACAAGCTTAAATGCCCACTCAAATGAGAACAGATGTGTGTGGGCGAGTAAAGATACAAGCCAGTAGAACAACGGCGGGTAAAAATTCGGGAAGGGCATGCCGGTGAAATATGCGTTTGTCCACCCGAATGTATCTGGGAAAATCGAGTTGTTATAGATTTGAGCGATACCGTAGTGACCTGTCCCATCCCACGCCCTTGGTATTCCGCCAACCCACACTATTTGCCAGATGTCGCGGGTAATGGTAACTGCCAGCGCGCCCAACCACAAAGAAGGCGCCGTGCGGCGGAGCATCCGTCCCGTCCATTCGGTAAATCGAACATACTTTAACTTCTTGGCTGAGCTGTTTGCTTTTAGGTGAGACACAGTCTTCAGAGGTTGAAGCTATCGGAGGCGAACAAAGAAATACCAGGCGGCCCTGTAGGCGATCTACAAGGCCGCCATTTAAGAACAGTCTGAAGGGCTCAAGCCGTTGTCCCTTGTACCCTCAAGGCAGCCTGCCTCTATCACCAGGGTTTTGAAGGTGGCAACGCGGCTTCGCGCATCTCAAGCGCACGGGCTCAAGAAACAACTGTTTACACTTGCCTGGCATACGGCGAAAGCCGCTCCTTCTACACACCCGTAACCTATTTGTTGCCCTCCCTGCGAGATTGACCTACACTGTACGTAACCGCACTGAGCCGAAGTGCTGCCGGTCCCCACGCCAACGGCTGAGGCGGCCAGCACTAGCAGTAGCAGAAGTTTCAACCTTATACGCTTACTTAACATTCACCCCTCCTCTCTTGTTGTTTGCAATTTCGCCTAGCACCCCGATTGATCACAGCCGGACCCAGAGGCAATGCAATTGCCGGTCTGCGCGGTAACACACCCGTATCCGATGAGGCGGCCATGGTCGAAGATTAAAACGCATTGAGCGCCACAAGCGGAAGCTTTGCCGCCCAGCCCAACGGCTGATGCCGCGAGCACGAGTAGCAGTAGAAGTTTCACCCTTACACGCTTACTCACCATATCATCCCTCCTCTCTTGTTGTTGACTGCATGGACTACACCCATCGGGGCGTAGCAGACTAGTAAAAACAAAAAGCCATCTAACTATAGGAATAAGGAATTACGCACAATGGCAATCCACGAATTTGCCGTCGATGAATATGAGAGCCTCAGGTTCTTCTTCCGCTCTTAGCCGAAGGCGATGCCACTTCCATCCTCCTCCAAGCCGCAAGCCCCCCTCTCAAAACAGACACGTTCTTGAAGTCGCTGTTATTGAGCTGATCGAGCGCGCCTATGGCCACCGCATCGCTTGGACAACGACAATAAAGTACGATGTGCGCTGCACTTCGCAATTCATCCTCGGCTCGCATCTCCAGTTCATCTGACGGAATATTTATCGCACCCGGAATATGTTCCCCTTCAAATTCCTCGCGGCTGTCCACATCTACTATTGTAAAAGGCTTTCTATCGGCCAACGCGTCGCGCAGTTCCGATGCGAGGATGTGGGGATAATCTGTGTCAACCAGCCTCACCCGCTGCGCGTTATTTCGTATTCGATCCAGTAGGGAGAACTCCATATTCGTGCTGAGTTTCCCGACCCAAACGTCGTCGACGGTGCCGTCTCTATCAAGCAGCAGCACGGTGGGTGTCGTGAAAATACCCAGTGCCCGTAAATCCACCTGTCTCACATCATCTACGGACACCTGCAAACCTCTTAAGTACTCGCGCCCTTCATCGACAGACTGTGGCAGCAAAGCAACCACCCGAATCTGCTTACCCGATATCTCCTGCGTGATGCGCCTGTAGAGTGGTGCACTCTCGGAGCAGAAATGACACTGAGAAGATAGGGCAAGCAGCAGAACCTGCTCGGTCGCACTCTGGTTTATATTAAGTGAAGGCAACTTCATCCCTCTAGCAACAGGAGGTCCTACATCGCGGGCAACCGCTTTCTGCCGATAGTATTTTTGAATCAGCAGACCGACGAAGGCCACAGCGACAATAACGAGTGCGACGTTAAGAATGCGATTGAGCATTATGCTATGTCTATTTTCCTGGGCCATGGAACTTGACTCTTATGCGCCGTCATGACTTAGATTTCTTGGGATTTTTCACAATGCCCCGCCCGTTTTCAATGACGAAATAAAATGTTAGCTTTCCATGTATCCGCATAGGTCCATCGTCAGTCCTAGCAGCATTGAATTTACATTGCCGGATCGCATTCATAACGGCATTTTCGATCTCGCCGGACGGCGCTTCTAACATCTGAACATCAATCAAAGTACCTTCCTCGCTTAGTTGAACCGACGCCACGGCGACCCCTTGCTCACCTCTTTTCCGCGCACCCTCTGGGTAGATCGGCATCACAAATTTACTTATGAGCTTACGGAATACCGATTCGGGCACCTTGGCTTCAGAGGGCTGTTTACCTTGGCCTAGGACGGTGTCAGTAAGAAGGTGCGTGCTTAGAAATCCAATTGCCAATAACTTCAGAAGTTGTCGAACACGATGGGAATTAATGTTCACTGCTCCTCCAAAGCCGGAAACGGCGGCCGTCAATGAAGCATTCCTGAGGCAAGCGCAGGCAGCATTTGCGCCAGCAACTCTTCATTATTCAACATCATTATGCTAAACACCGTACCTTGAGGGTCCAGCTTCACCAAGGCTCGTAGTGAGTCATTCAAATCGAAGTTGATGCCTTTGACGCGAAGCGGGAATTCTCTCCAGAGTCCGCCCAACTCCACGCGCTGTCTCCAAGTTAGATCGAACTCAGTCCCCTGTTCTGATTTGAATTGTCTGACGGCTTCACTCAAGATCGACGGTGCAAGTGTGGGAGCAAATTGCGCGCTCAGGCCGGCAATACTAATTAATAGGTAAGGACGATGTACGGAGTCTACTTTATTCACCTCGACGAGCGCGTCGTTTAGAGCTTCGACTATTCGCTGCGAGTCACGGGTACGAGCGCGGGCACTCGCGATGCCCAGCTTTAGAACCGCACGCTCCAAACTAGGCGACAGAGCCGCGCAGATATTTTCAGCTTCGGCGAGTGCATTCCCGTCTTTTTCAAGCAACCGCGCACCCCTACCAAAATTAATGATCGTCGATAACTTCTCTCGTGCTTCGACGTCGGAAACCTTGTCGTTCACTTTTGCCGCCTCAGCGAAATCAAATTGGCGCCAGAGGTCGTAAATGAGTGCCAGATACTGAGCGTCCCGATACTGCGAATCGGGATCCTTCTCTATATCGCGAAGGAGGTCGTTCAAATCTTTCTTGGTAGTTGGTTCCAGGTTCTTATATGTCTCATCCTTCGTCATGTCCGAAGGGATATCCTGTGAGAGCCACTGCATCGCGGCGGCAATAGGTGAAGTGAGTTCGGGCGCGTATTTGTATGCCTTTCGTAACAACTGAAAGCCAGCAGCATACATTTTGGCACGTTGTTCGGGAATAGGTAGCGGACGACTTAAACAGTCTGCAGCCGTCTTCAGATATTCTACTATTAGCCCGTGCGGAATGTTCGGCTGATCCGATGTGATGTCAGCCACGAGTACGTTTCCCACGCCCACATACCTAATTGTTCCCGGAGGAAGCTTTGGATCTACGTTAGGTGATGTAAAGATGTATGTTCCGAGCGCGAGAAGCGTGTCGGCATCTACGGCGGGCTCCGCGTACAGCCTTTTAAGCGTAAAGAGAAATAGTTCATTCGCCGCAGCCGCGTCCCTCTCTCTTAATTTAACGAGCAGAAAACTCATGGAGAGCGGAACACCGCTTTGCAAGCTTCTCCTTGCGAATTCGACGGATTTGTCAGGCTGCGTCTTAACGGCTTCGTAAGCGATCTGAAAATTACTACGGCTCTTATTAGCTTCATCTGCCTCTGTGGTAGAACCCGCCTGATCCATTAAGCGCTTTGCCATTTCGGCGTCGCGTTTCGCCAAGCGCGTTATGATTTCCGAGCGGACACGCATTAGCGTTTGCGCTTCAGATGCTGGTGTCTCACTGTCAGGGGTAGTCCCATCAATGGCATCGGCGAACAGACGGCGCGAGTAAGGCTGGTCATAATCCCAAAGCATATCCGCAAGTTGTGCGAGGGCTTGCGCTTTACTATGGCCATCCGTAAACGAACTTATCAATTCGGCGAAGCTACGGACATTGTCCACAGCCTGCTTCTTTTTGACAGCAGCTGAGGACTCGTCAGACACCTTTGCTGAATCATTGATCGCTGACTTACCGGACGGTTTCGCAGTTGATTGAGCCGACGCTGCCGGGAACGTCGAGAAGAAGCTAAACAGAGTAGCCAAGCTCAAAGACAGGAACCGAGACAAACAGATGTTGAGATTTGAGCGCTGCTGTCGGCAAGCACAAGGTTGATCGCGTACACCCACCCTAGTGCAAAAACAAGTAAAAGTTGATAGAAACGATGGTGATGCAGCGTAGGTTTTCATTTCATCCTCAACTACTGAGGCGAGAACGATAAATGCCTGCCTTAAACCATAAGCAGCGGCCTCTTTACCTGTGAGTATTAAACGTGCGAACGATACCGCGACCGGTGGCAGGTGTCAACAAGTTTTTTTGCTAAGAACATAACTTTCGTTGCACCATCATGTTAGAAGTGGCAAAAATGCGTGCGCCCCTCCAATAATTGCGGTGATATAAGCTTCTGCGTTACGTCCCGAGACTTATCCTTATTTGACGATACTTTTGATCATGAAGCTAGAGATGGTTCGAGAAAATGTGGATGCACCTGCCGGTGCGTATTCCGGTGCATCGTGAGCACCCCAAATCGCCTGATGCTGGAGTAAATCCACAGCCGGCAGACATCATGGCTTCCATCAACTTTACGGGAGGCGAGAAACGTCGTCGCGCCCGCTCGTAGAACGAGGTCCGTAAGAACTCAGAACGTCGCGAGGTCAGTTTGCGGCTTCCAGGGAAAGGTAGGCTGAAACGCAGAGGGAGGCTGCGTCGTAAGAGTAGATTGAAAACCGACGACCATCTTGTTTTTGTTCTCAAAGGTCTTAATACCCTGTTCGATTGCTTTTTGTTGCTGTGGCGATCGATTAGGCAAGAGATCGGCTAAGACGATCTGATTGTCGTCAAGGGCCACGATATCTATTTGCTGTGACGCAGGAATAATAGGAGAGTGCGCTTCAGTCCAATAAAAGCGTGGTGACTTCGTTCTTACCGAGCTTTACGACAACTTCGGTAGCCTGGCATCGCAACTCTTATTGCTATACTCACTAATTCCTTTAGATTCGAGCAGACGACCTAATAAAAAATCTTGCGTTCTCAGGCAACTAGCGGTTTAATCTCCGCGTTTGATTATATTTAGCTCGCTACACACACTTCTACTGAGCCGCACCAAGACGTAAAATGGCCGGGGAGCGGCTGTGAGAGGCGAAGTAAGCTGGGCTGTTACAACACCGACAGTACGGTTTGCAGAAGATTCAGCGCAATGCTTGCGACTGAATTATTCCGCGCTGATACGGGCTGCGCGCTGCTGGGCGGCGTCTCGGTAATTCCGGGTGCTGGTGGCGGAGCGGGCGGAGTATCAGTGATGCCCGCGAGTGCCGAGGGAGCAAGCATAAGCGCCAACACTACCGCCATGCTGAGTTTCCGAAGTCTTATCATGGTTTTCTCCTGAAAAGTGGTTTGGGTCTGTCTCAGACTTGAGGATATTACTCTCAGCTTAAAAGATCATTACAAACATAAGGAAAGGTAACTCTCACATGCATTTAGCGAACGAACTCCTGCGCGAGTTAGAAGCCCCCGGCCTTTCCCTGAATAAACGTGCCCGCCTACGCTGTCAGCTCGCCAAACAACTCGAACAGGGCGGCGATTACGAAGCTGCGCGCGAAGCCATGGCTGAACTTTGGCAAGGCGTAAGAGCGCGTCCGATGCTTGAGGGCCTGGACGAAGAGACGAAGGCTCAAGTCCTATTGCGTGTCGGCGCACTTACAGGCTGGCTCGGAAGCGCGAGACAAATTGAAGGCTCCCAGGAAATGGCGAAAGACCTGATTAGTGAAAGCGCCAGGGCTTTTGAAAAGTTAGGCAAGAGAAGCAAGGTAGGAGAAGCGCGCAGCGATCTCGCACTGTGTTACTGGCGCGCCGGTGCATACGACGAAGCCCGAATAACACTACAAGAGGCGTTGGCTGACTTCCGGGAAGGCGACTCAGAACAAAGGGCGATTGCACTACTCCGAAAGGCAATGGTCGAAAGAGGATCAACGAGACTCAATGACGCCCTGAGCATCTACAAGCAAGCTGCCCCCCTGTTTGATGAAATGAATGATCACTTACTTGCGGCGCATTTTCATCATGGCTTCGCCAACGTGTTGAATCAGCTTAGCTCGGCTGAGCGTCGCCAAGACTACGTTGATCAAGCTCTAATCGAATACTCGGCTGCAAGTTATCATTTCGAGCAGGCGGCTCATAGCCGGTATCAGGCCTGCGTTGACATCAATATCGGATTTCTTTTTTTTACGCTTGGCAGATTTTCAGAAGCGCATGAGCATTTGGATCGCGCTCAAGTTCTGCTTACCACACTTAAAGACAACCTCCATCTCGCGCAAGTGGACGAGACACGAGCGCGAGTCTTGCTGGCGGAAGGAAGAATAGTAGAGGCAGAGAAAACGGTTCGCGCCGCCGTGAACACACTTGAAAGAGGCCATGAAGGTTCGTGGCTCGCGGAGGCTCTGACAACTCATGGCATCGCGTTGGTACGTTTGAATCATCCCGATCAAGCGCGAGTGGCTTTCCGGCGCGCAGTTGATGTAGCTGAGCAAGCTGGCGACTTTGAGAGCGCGGGAGTATCCGCCCTAACCATCATTGAGGAGCTTGGCAAGAATCTTTCCAGCGAAGAAGTGTGCGAGACGATTGATCACGCGCGCTCGCTTTTAGAAAACACGCAGGACATTGGCACTCTTAGACGCTTGACCAAGGCTGCGTTTGAGCTACTTTTCCTGACTCAAGCTGTTCCTACGCCGACTGATTGGAATGACTTTTCTTTTCGGGACGCCGTGAGTCGGTATGAAAAGCATTTGATAGCATTGGCGCTCAACGATGCGGGTGGCTTAGTCACTCACGCCGCGCGGCTGTTAGGCTTCAACCATCATCAAAGTCTTATCTCTCTACTTAACAGCCGCCATAAGGATCTTGTAGATACAAGATCGCCGGTGCGGAAGCGACGGCATCACCTTATGACCCACCCTCAACCCAAGAAAACGGCGGGAGTGGAAGAACAGTCAGTTTAGGGAATCATTCTATCGTTCAATCGTGTAGTGGAAAAAGCTCTGCGTCAACAGAGCCTTTCCTTGTTCACAACGCCCTCTGCTCGTTTCCGGCAGAAGATTGTTATCTGAACAAACACAATCTTAGCGCGGAGACAAGAGAGGCACAACTCAAAGGAGATTACAGTTATGAGAACGAACATCCGCATTGCCGCGGTAGCGACGTTAGTTTTACCCTCTTTATTCCGCGCTACCAGGATCGCCGAAAAGGCAGCGTCCTCAAAATCCGGTGAAGAACATTAAGGCCAGATCACAGAAAGGGCCTGAGGTAGGCAAACAAGTCAGACAACTAAGGGCAGTAAGTAACAGCGTCCGCGCAGCTCTCGAAGCCTTCGAGAAGAGAGGACACACGCCTAAGATCGATGAAGCGATTTCCATCTCGGGCGGAATCGACCGCACCGGGCAAGTCGCTTACCGATCAGGTCAGGTTCGTCAGCGAAAAGCTAACCATGCTCAGACGATCACCGGGGACGGAGTTGAGGTAATTTTTATCACTGTCCTTAAGTCTGTATAACGAGTGGCAGGGAGCTGCGATTGCAAACTTCTTCGACGTGAAAGGCGCTTTGGAGGAACAGTACGTCGCCAACATGGTCATTACGCGGTCGGAATACAATCTCTCGCAGTGGACGGCAAGGTTTGAGGTTAAGTACGAAGCAGACGGAATCGGTTACCCCAATCACCGACCCCGGAATGTTTACAAACTTTGCTTAGGGTACTTCGATTCTACAGCAAGCAGCCCGCTCAGTATCGACCCATCACAGTTTACGTCAACCGACCAAAGGAGCGCCTATTACAATCTGCACGCAGAGCAGGCGCTCTACGACAGCTTACAATCTGGCGGCGACGGCGGCGGGAACATATTGCCGTTGCAGCCGGCGCGTTTTGTAAAACCGCAGGCGGGAGGTTGGGGCGGTCGTCCCCCCACGCCGTGGACGTTCTACACGTTTACAGGCTGGAAGATCGAACGGGTACTGCTGCCGTCGGGGGAGCTGGGCAAAGTAGAGGGCAAATTATCACCCTGGAGGCGAAGTGGTATTTGTGAGGCGTTGCCCCCCTCTCTGTTAGAGACAAGCGAGCGAGAGGACTAATAATAGTTCACCTTTATAGCTGGCTCATGTGCGCGTCTTTCGGGGCTGGCCAGGGGCCGGGGATCGGGATCATGAGAGAATCGAATTCAACGTTGTCGGTCGGCACTCACCCGATGATCACGTCATTAGCCAGCCATCTTGGGGACGGCCTCTTAACTATCAATCAGAGTGGACGGATCAGTTTCGTCAACGAGGCCGCCACCGCAATCACTGGTTACGCGAGAGATGAAATGGTGGGGCAGGTCGTCGAGGAACTGTTTCCACCCGCTGTGGAAAGGGACGAGGAATTACATCCCATAACGCGTGCCTTAAAAACGAAAGAAACTGTTGCCTACCAATCAAAGCCACGATGGAAAGGGATTAATCTCATTGTTATTCCGAACGACTCTCCGGTCCAACCAAGTCCCCTTGATGTGCATCACGTGATCCTTTTGCGAAATGTGAGTCCGACGCGCGAGTTGGACGAAGACGATCCGCACACAGCACGAATGCGGCTACTAGGCCAATTGACCATGGGGATCGCCCACGACTTCAACAACGCGCTGACCTCGATCATCTGCAACACTCAATTGGTCGGCGAGATCGTTGACCGGCTCACGGATGATCAGGGTCAGGGATCAGGGGCCGAGCAAGAGTGGGCGCGCGCCCCCAGATACTTGGATGACATTACAAGAGTCTCACGGAAAGCCGCGGGGTTCATTCGGACACTCCTTGCCTACGCTCGTCAACAGCAACTTGCCAGAGAGCCTATCGATCTCAACGAAGCGGTCTCCGACACCATGTACCTGACTCGCAAGCTTTTTGGCGAGCGAGTCACCACGAATTTTCACGCCGGACAAAATCTCTCCCTGATCTACGCCGAACGCTCGCAAATAGACCAGGTGCTCTGGAATCTTCTTGTCAACGCGCGGGACGCAATGCCACATGGCGGACACTTGGTGGTCGAAACTGCTTTCATCACTCTAGATAATTCTTTTACGGCAACGCGGGCGTGGGCCAAACCCGGCGACTTCGTTCGTTTGAGCGTCTCAGACACCGGTATCGGAATGGACCAGGTGACTCTTAAGAAGATCTTCGATCTCTTCTTTACCACGAAACGCGAAGGCCAAGGCAGCGGCTTGGGACTCCCCACCGTTTACGGAATCGTCAAACAGCACAACGGCTACATTGACGTCCAAAGCGAGTTAGGCAAAGGAACCCGCTTCGACATCTATTTGCCGCTTGCGGAGGCACGCCATCGGCGATTGCCGTCAAACACTCGTGCCAGTGCGAGGGCGAAATCCGCACCAATGGCGAGGAGAAGCCTGATCTTGGTCGCCGAAGACAACGACAACGTGCGCATGCTCTTCAAACGCATCATCACGCGGAGCGGCAGCCGCGTCGTAACCGTCAATGCCGGCGATAAAGCTCTCAAGTTATTCCGGAAACTCAGACGACATGGAAACCAGGTCGATCTCGTGATCCTGGATGTTGGCTTGCCAGGGATGGACGGACGAATGGTCTGTCAAAAGATCCGCGCTATTGACCCTGCAGTCCCGGTGCTACTAACGAGCGGCTATGGAATCCCTTTCAGGCAGGACCAATCAATTACTGAAGAGGGGTACGAATTCCTCGCCAAACCTTTTGATGGAGACCAACTGCTTGCGCGAATTGAAGAGATGTTGGGGAAAAGCCCGAGACCGAACCCTGCCTACGTTTGAATCGGAATCAGTGTTTGTGCCTGATACTGTTTCGTGATTCTATCCATTCGCCTCGCGATACGCCTCAAAGGGCAACTCCGAGCACGTTGCTGCGCTTTGCTCCGCTTGACTCTCCTCATCATCTTCGGTCTTTAACATCCGCAACATCGAACGATAGCTGACCCCGAGAATTCGGGAGGCCGCGGACTTGTTTCCGCCAGTATGCGCCATGACTTTCTTAATGTAATTTCGCGTGGCTCCTCTGAGCGGCAGGAACTCTTCCGACTTTCCAATTAGTACCTCCGGTTCAGCGTCTGTCGAGGTAGGCGGTTGCCGCATCCTCTTTGGCAGGTCTCGTAGTTGGACTATTCCGTCGCAGGTCTTGACGGCCGTCGTAACCGCATTCTCCAGCTCGCGCACGTTTCCAGGCCACGCATAATTACGAAGAGCCGTCATGACTGATTCAGAGAAGCTGACCACCCTACCGGTGCTCGCAGCAAAATGCTCAACAAGAGGAAGAATGTCCTCCGGCCGTTCTTTGAGTGCTGGAATCTCAAGCATACAAGAGTTGAGCCGGTAGAAGAGATCCATACGAAAACGACCCGCATCGACCTCATCACAAATATCCCGATTCGTCGCCGCGATCACCCGAACGTCGATCTCGATTACGTTGTTAGATCCAACCTTGCGAATCTCTCCCTGCTGTAGTGCCCGGAGCAGCTTTACCTGAAACGCGGGCAGCGTCTCAGTAATCTCGTCAAGGAAGATCGTCCCTTGGTTAGCCTCTTCAAGCAGGCCTTTGCGATCACGATCCGCCCCCGTAAAGGCGCCGCGCACATGGCCAAAGAGTTCTGATTCAATTAACTGCGGCGAAATCGCGCCACAGTTGACTGTCACAAAAGGACTCGAGGAGCGTCCACTGAGTCGGTGCAGTTCGCGCGCGATGAGTTCCTTGCCGGTTCCCGTAGGGCCGGTGATGCAGACCGGAATGTCTGTTTTCGCCACGCGCTGTAGCTGCACGCCTATCTCGATCATCCGAGCGCTTCGCGCAATGAGCCCTTCTTCGTTACGCACAAGGACACTCGTTTGCCGCAGCTCTTCCTGTTCGAGTCGGGCCAAACAACGCTCGATTTGCTCCCGCACTTCAGGAATAGTGAAGGGCTTGGAAAGATAGTTCAGGGCGCCGGAGGTCATCGCCAGGATGGCTTCATTGTAAGAGCCTTGACCGGTGATCATCACCACGGAGGTCGCAGAAGCATCCTTAGTTACAGCCTGCAGTATGCTGATTCCATCGCCATCCGGGAGGCATTTATCAAGAAACATCAGCGTCCAGGGCTGCGTCTCCAGCAGTTCTTTGGCGCGCTCTGCCGATTCAGCTTCGCTGACCACCCACCCTCCGTCTTCAAGCACTCGGCAGATAACACGCCTTACTTCAGGCTCGTCATCGACAACGAGAGCGCAGAGTGGGAACTTAGCAAGAGCATTAGAGGCGCGGGGTGCGACTGCCTCTTCCATTAGAGGTCTCCTTTTGATTGATAGGGGAATTGTTGCAAGAGCGCATGCGGATATACCGAAGCGCAATCGATCTCACGTAGCTTCTAGTCTCAGGGTATGGAGGGATTCCCCCGGTTCGTAGCCTGCGCGGGTTAATGACCCGGCCGTTAGGTAATATGATGGCGCGTCCCGCGCGGTAGGCTTCAACAGCGCCTTCGCCAGCATTGTAGCCAGCCAAGGCTAACAATACATTACCATCAAATTTATCAAGTAACCAAACAAAATATTCGACGCCACCCCGCACTGATTGCGGAACATCATGAGGATTACGCACGCCGAAACACGCCGCCGTTGCCGGCATGAGTTGCATTGGCCCACGCGCTCCTTTAGGACTAACGGCGCGCACCTTGCCTCCTGATTCCTGCGCGATCAAGGCATAGATCAAAAGCGGATCGATGCTGTATTTCGCGGTTTCGCGCCGCACCGCTTCGTTGAGCGAAGGGTTGAGAACTAATGAGGGACCAACGGGAGTGCCATCTGAAACAGCAACGGTCGAAGGAGTAGTCGGCTTCGCTAACGACACCTCGATCGGAAAATCAGCATCAGTGATCCTAAGTCCCTGACTGCGACCATCTGGAACACCCGCCGCAAAGCAGCAGAGGCCAAGGATGATGTGAAACGCAACGCGGTCGTTTATAAGATGCATAGAGCGGCAGCCACCTCCGAGCTACCACCCTTAGCAACTCCTTAGCCAACGAAACTCTCACGTTTTCCTTTCTTGGACCACTCAGCACTAAGACACTATGTCCTACTTGCCACAACGACCAGCAAGACGTATTGACGTTTTGTCCTAGTCAGAATTCAACGGAAACGCAAAAACCGAAGTTCTTACGCTGATAAAGCTGCGGCACGAAATATGCACTTGTGCCCTCCGCGCCGAACCGGGCCATGCGGTTGAGAAAAATAAGAAAGGCTCGGCAGCGCGATAGCAGGTTAATACAGATCAGTAGATGATTGAATGAGTGAATGACTAAGTAGCTGTATGCTTCGCCAGACCGCGTGGGCCTCCTACTCCTTTGCCCTGGTCTCTTGCGTTTCCGAAGCGAACGTCTTTACTCGTTAATCAGTTTCAAACGTCAGGGAATAAGAGATGGCAAAAAGAGCAAAAGCTCAAGGGTCTTCGTGTGTCTGCAAGCTGGCGCAAGCGTCGCTGGTGGCTCAGAGCCGGAGTTCTAAC
>WNFY01003423.1_pt1 | contig 21562 bp, 20 predicted proteins | sample 5400091 | NCBI WGS metagenome assembly WNFY01 (sample SAMN13153364, study PRJNA577476) | soil metagenome | isolation source: 60 cm soil or saprolite under grassland replicate 1 | place: USA:California | collected 2016-06-15
GCGATAATACCCATCACCCCTTCGTCACTATTCGTTGGGGGCCAATTCATAGCTATCAGTAAAATACGTAGTCCTGTCGCAAAAACGATAATGGCAGCAGCATAGAGCTCATATTTTCCGATTTTCAGGTATTTCAATGTTATCTACGCCCGTCCGGGTGCCTCCTTTGTTGCTAATAAATCATATATCATTTTCAGTTCGACATAGGTTGATAGACGATATAACCATCAAATTCGTAACGCTGATAGTGTCCGTTACTCTGCTGAACTTTGTGCTCGACGGCTGCCATCTGGCCATTAATGGGGTATACATAAGCTGCGTGAGGATCAGAGCTGACAATACTAAAATAGCGCGGATCACGATTATGGCTCGGTTGTAAGTTATCATTCATGACGCCACAGATGATACGTTCGTTGCTGGCAAAGGCAATGTTGGTACAGGACCAGTAGTCGGTATAGATGTGTGTAGCACCAATACGCAGCAGATTGTTGACGAGGTCAGCCTGTTGCTGATTAGTGGCCTGGGCAGATGGTACCTCACTGAAAGCAATAAGGGTTCCCGTCAGTAAAACGCCAGCAATGAGCACAAGCAGACCCTGACTGATAAGAGCCCTTACTCGTTCTAGCGGTCTCTGGAACTTGATGTGGCTGGCGGCGCTCCATAGAGGCTCGATAACAGCTGGCGTAATGATAAGCAGACCGATGAGATAGCGAGAGTGGAAGCCAGGCCAGCTCACAGGCGCAGAACTGATTGCATAAGCTACAATTGCCAGTGCTCCAGCAACGAGTATTGACAAGCGGGCACTATAGCGTATCACCAGTTGTCGCTTTTCGCTCGCACTCATCTCTGTTTCAATGCGGAAGCGTGAATATAGCCGCCAGAGTGTCACAATCGTCAGTACCAGTGCCAGTCCTAGCAGGACGACATATCCCGTTCCCCAGATGCCGCGTACAGCTTCGCAGGCGGGCGTCCGCGGCGTATTATCGCTCAGGAAAGCCAGTTCTTGCACCGGGCAGAAAGGATTGCCCGTTGCCGTAGGAATACTGACGAAGAGCGTTTCATGGATACCATGCAGAAGACCAGACAGGGTGTGTGGTGCCTGGGAGCTGGTTCCTTGAAAGAGACCCAGTACAACTGAAAGCGGATTCAGATGGTGGAGTGCGCTATACCTGAGACTGGGAAGCATACCAACAAAGACGCCGACCACTATACCCAACCAGCTCCATAATAGATCACGCCAGCAGAACAGGAGCAGTAACAGTCCCGCCAGTGCCAGAAACGGAAGTACTATCATGTCGCTCCACAGTCCAAGCCCTACCACCAGTCCCCAACAAAAGTAACCCGCCAGTCGCCATAACTTTATCGGTAGAGGCGAACCTCTGCGGTAGGTCAGCGCGAGCCACGTAGCAAGCAAAAATGCCAGCGAACCAAAAAGTAGTGTCTGCGAAGAGCCACCAGTAGCAATCATCTGTCTCGTCAAATATGGGATAGAACCTACACTGAGTAGTGCTAATGTGACGAGGGCCAGTTGTTTGGAAAAGAGCATACTGGTCAGAAGATATGTACTCATAAAGAAGAGCATAACAAGGAGGATAACGCCCAGTCGGAGCGCGAAGAGGGAGGGTCCACCAGAGAGATGAATGAATATGGCTGCCAGGTATGCTTCCAACGAACCCATATACTCCTGACCATAGAAGAACTGTGGATGCTCTCCATGGTAAGCTATATGCAGGGCCATAATACCCATTGTACCTTCATCACTATTGGTTGATGGAAAGCCTAGAGCCGCCAGCAGCATCCGCAACCCTATCGCAAATACGATGATCGCGGCTGCGCAAAGCTCATATTTCCCAATTTTCAGGTATTTCAAAACCATCTACTCCTGGACAAAGAGCCATCTCCACCGTTGCCCTACAGCTACACGCCGCCGGATTATCATTCTATAGGAAGTTATTCAGGCCGTCAAGCCATGATTATTAGAGAAAACCTTTTCAAGAGTTCGATAGCAAGTTATAATAGGGACAACTATAATCTCTTAACTGTGTTGCCGTAGGAGCAAATAATATGGCACAGCGTTTTCTGGTTCGCTTCTGGGGAGTGCGCGGGAGTTATCCCACTCCAGGCCCACATACGCTCCGGCACGGAGGTAATACCTCGTGCGTCGAAGTGCAGGCAGGTGCCCATACTCTCGTTTTTGATGCGGGGAGTGGCATTATTCGTCTAGGAAATGAGCTTCTACGGCGTATGAATGGAGCCCTGGATATCTCGTTGTTTCTCTCACACGCTCATGGAGATCACCTTGTAGGCTTTCCTTTCTTTGCACCCCTTTTTGATCCGCATACCAACATTCATCTCTTTGGTCCCAGATTGGAGGGCCAGAGTGTGGAACAAATCGTAACCCCGGTGATGTCTCCTCCGTATTTTCCTGTAGACGTGCGTCAGTTACCTTCACAGCGTACGTTTCATACAGTGACGGATGATCTCTATGTTACCTGGGACTCTGAAAGTGGTGAACCCAGGGTAAACGGGCTTCATAATGGTCAACAAGGTCCGGAGGAGGTCTGTGTCCTGGCAAAATTTACCAGCAGTCATCCACTCAACGGAGCGGTGATCTATCGTGTGGAATACGCTGGTCACCGGGTTATCTATGCGACTGACGTAGAATGGCGTAATGGCTGTGAACCTGAATTTCTGGCCTTTGTGGAGGGAGCTGATCTGCTCATTCACGATGCACAATATACAACTGACGATTATAGACTGGGTAAACATGGTTTTGGACACAGTACTATTGAGATGGCGGTGGAGGCGGCGCGGGCCGCTCATGTGCGTGAATTAATCCTGTTTCACCATGAGCCAACGTATGATGATAATCAATTGGACTGTATGGAGGCAGAGGCGCGCACACATTTTGCCCACACGCGTTCTGCATGTGAGGGTATGGAGATAGATCTTTTAGCTGAAGGATTGAGTGAGGATTAAGTAATGAATACTGGCATAAATGTTTTGCTGGCGCTGATGATTATAGGCTCGTTTCTGGTTGCGATACCATTACACGAATTTGGTCATGCGTTGATGGCAAGCTGGCTTGGTGACCAAACACCGCGCGCTGAAGGCAGACAAACACTCAGTTTACGATCCCATATTGATCCTGTAGGAACGTTGATGTGTGTTATCCTGGCCTTTCAACCGGTGACAGCTTTTCCTGTAGGATTGGGCTGGGGCAAACCTGTGAAACCTGATCCCTGGAAGATGCGTGTTGGACCGAATGCTGGTATGTTAATCGTGGCATGGGCCGGGCCTGTCTTTAGCCTGCTGATCGGATTATTGATCGCTGTTGTTGTACGCTTTGCTGCCCCTTTTCTATCAGGAAATGTATTTATCGTGCGTGTCCTCCAGGTATTGATTGTCTTTGCCAGCGTCAATATCGCTCTGACCCTCTTTAACCTGATACCGCTCTATCCTCTCGATGGCTATCAGATTGTCTATACACTCTTGCCAGGCAAACAGGCGATGCAGTTTGCGAAATCCGCTCCATATGGACAATTTGCGATTCTGGCTCTTTTCTTCTTGTTGCCATTCCTGGCTAATCTGGCCGGGCTGGGCGGTTTTCCGCTGTTTCACCTGGCATCTTACATCTGGTTAGGGGCTATGGACCTGATCTCGCTAGTAACCGGTCCATTACCTATGTCTGCTGCTGTACCACCTGATATCATTTCACTCTACCTATTCTAGATTGGTGTGTATCCTTGCATATAAACATAAGTGATGGATCAAAAATTTATAGACGGTTTCAGGTGACGCTGTATCGTCTGAAGCAGGTACGTCAGCAACTTGGTTTTGTGTTGCCTCTTTCTCCCGACGATGTTGCGGAGGTAAAGCGCTGGCTGCCAACCACAGCTCTTTCACTTTTTCAGAGTATGTCAAACGCCGATCAGCAGCACAGCTTGCGCGTCTGTCGTGGTCTTCAAGTGCGTGGCTGTACAGAAAAGGATCTGCTTGCCGCTGCACTGCTGCATGATGTGGGAAAGGCTCAGGGTCGTGTTCCTTTCTGGACGCGTCCCGCAATTGTACTGGGCAAACACTATGCACCCGGCCTGCTCGCTCGTCTGATCATCGCGCCGCATCTTTTTAGTACGAGACATGTCTCCAGGTGGCGACGTTCATTGAGCTATGCGTGGTGGCATGCCGATGTGGGCGCGGATCTTGCGGCTGAGGCGGGTCTCTCGCAGCGTGCTGTTCTCTATATTCGTACGCACCATCAGCTTGCTGGTCCGGCGGCGCTGTTACATGAAGTTGATGAGGTATCGTAGGCTATGTTAGATCAGATCGGCGTTGAGGCCCTTCCTGCCAATCAGCAGGTACATTATGTGGTCCATCTACCCATTTTTGAGGGACCCCTTGATCTGTTGTTACACCTGATTGAGAAGCGTCAGATGGAGATTACCACGATCTCGCTGGTTGCCGTGACCGATCAGTATCTTGAGTACCTCCACCAATGGGAAGTGGAGCAACTACCCCTGGCGAATATGGCCGCTTTTGTCGCTATTGCTGCACGCCTCCTCTACATTAAATCTCAGAGCCTCCTGCCCCATAACAACAAAGAAGAAGCGAACGACGCTGGTGAAAGCGCCGTCACCCTGGCTGAGGATCTGCAACGTCACCTGGTGGAGTATAAGCAGGCAAAGGAGATCGCAACTACTCTACGTCGTCGTGAGGAGGCTGGACTCCAGACCCACAGTCGCTCAGGTTTGCTGGCTGGTATCGAAGCGCAACTCACCTGGACGCCGCCCACCCTCGTCGGCATGGAAGCGCAATCGCTGGCCCGCGCCTTTCAACGCCTGCTCGAACTCCAGGCCAGAGACACAGAAAACAACACGGACCTCATACCCATCGCCCGTGTACGTGTCAGCGAGCGCATTTCCGAAATCATGAACCGCTTGCAAGAACGCTCTGCTATCCAGCTCTCCGAAGTCATCGAGAACGAACATTCGCGCCTTGTAATTATCATCACCTTCCTGGCTATCCTTGAACTCTGGAAATGGCAGCGCATCAACGTCACGCAAACAGAGCTGTTAGGCCCCATTACTCTAGAACGCGGCGAACGCTGGGCAAACGAAGACCAGGAAGAGATAGAGGATTGAAATTATTCGATTGACATTGCATGTTCGGCCATGCATAATGTCTGTGACAGGAAGTTAGGAGGGATGATTAGTATAATTGAAAGTGCGAGATGTTATCAGATTACTCGAAGGAGATGGGTGGTATAAAATTAGTATGGAAGGCGATCATCGACAATATAAACATCCAACAAAGCGAGGTCGTGTTACTGTTGCAGGACATCTTAGTGATGAATTACACCCTAAAACATTAGCCAGTATTTTTAAGCAAGGTCAGATCAATAGGAAAAGGTAAGGAGAGTATAATGTACCGTTTTCTTATCATTATCGAAGAAGGGCAACAGAATTATAGTGCATATGCTCCCGATCTTCCTGGCTGTGTAGCAACTGGACATACCCGTGAGGAAGTCGAACAGAATATGCGCCAGGCAATTGCTATGCATATACAAGGAATGGTTGAAGATCAGGAGCCGATACCCATAACACACACAACACGGCGTTGCTTGCCACCCACTCGGCATGCGCAAGGTATGCCTCTACGGGTCAACGCGGGCAACTATTAAATAACTCCGGACCTATCTAGATAAAACTTGACAGCAGGTGACTCAAATTTTATAATATGGTACTAATAAAGCTTACTTTGAAGCATCTTTTTTTGCAGATAGATCATGCCATAAAATAAGGAGAGTAGTATCGTGATGGAAGAGCCTCAAGAGATGCCAGCAGCCGAACAGCAGCCAGCGGACAATGCCACGGAGCAGTCCAGTACCCAGGCTTCTGATGATGCTGCTCGTATTGCTGAGCTAGAGGCGCAGCTTAAGCAGGCGCGCCAGGAAGCAGCAGATAACTGGAATAAATATCTGCGTGAACGAGCTGATGTTGATAACATCCGTAAGCGCCAGGAGCGCCTGACTGCAGACCGTGTGCAGCAGCAGAAGAAGGCGCTTTTCAATAAATTGCTTGACGTTATTGATAATGTGGAGCGGGCGCTTGCCTTCCAGGATACACTGGATCGTCAGCAGTTGCAACAGACGCTACGCATGTTCCACTGGCAAATGAACGAAGTGATGCGTAGCGAGGGTATCAATGCGGTACCAACTGTAGGCGAACCATTTAATCCTTACCTGCATGAGGCAGTTGAAGCTGTCGAGAACAGCGATCAGCCCGAAGGCACCATTGTTGAAGAGGCCCGCAAAGGCTATACGCTTGGTGACGAGACGTTGCGCCCAGCCCGCGTCAAGGTCAGCATGGGCAATAAGTAATTCCTTGCATTCAGATGAGTGCGAAGCAGAGTTCTGAATGCAAACCGATTGAACATCGGGGGGACTCGTGTACCGGCTGACATGGGTCCTGTTAACAACAAGAGAAGAAGGCTGGGACATGGATTATAAAGATTATTATAAAATACTCGGCGTTGCTCGTGGAGCGAGCGCGGATGAGATCAAAAAGGCCTTTCGCAAGCTGGCCCGTAAATATCATCCCGATGTGAATCCCGGCGACAAGAAGGCAGAAGAGAAGTTCAAAGAGATCAACGAGGCCTACGAGGTGCTCTCTGATCCTGACAAACGCAAGAAGTATGATACGCTTGGCCCTAACTGGCAGGAACAGTTTGGTCCCAGCTTTTCTGGCACGAGGCGTAGTTCTGCATATGGTCGCGGTACTCCGTTCGATTTTGATCCCAATAGTCCAGGCTTCTCCGACTTCTTTGAAGCGTTGTTTGGACGTAGTGGTCAGGCGGGAGCGCGTGGTGGTTCACGCAGTGGCCCTGATATGCGCAGGCGTACTGGGGATAATATTGAGCAGCCTGTGGAGGTCACTCTACAAGAGGCGTACCTTGGTGGTTCGCGTACCTTCAATATTCAGTCAACCGAGGTCTGTTCTACCTGTAAGGGGACTGGCGAGTTAGGTGGCAAGCTGTGTCCAATCTGTAGTGGACAGGGCGTGATACCACGTAATAAGCGCATCCAGGTAAAGATTCCGGCAGGTGTGGATAATGGCTCAAAGATTCGTGTAGCAGGTGAAGGCCAGCCGGGTATCGGTGGTGGACCGCGTGGCGATCTTTTCCTGGTCATCAGTGTCAAATCTGATCCTGCATTCGAGCGCAAGGGCGATGATCTCTATACAGATGTCGAGGTTGAACTGGTCAAGGCGATGCTTGGTGGAGAAGTCCCTGTACCAGTTCCTGATGGTCGCAAACTGATCCTGACTATACCGTCCGAGACACAGAATAACCGTACCTTCCGCCTGGCTGGAAAGGGTATGCCGCGTTTGCGTGGTGAGGGGAATGGCAATCTCTACGCCCGCGTCAAAGTCGTGTTGCCGATGCGCCTCTCTTCAGAAGAACGTGAACTTTTTGAGAAACTGGCTCGTAGTCGGGGCGTTGAGGTGCACTCGTAGCCGGGCGAAAGGAGAGTACTATCATGCCCGAGAAGAGTGATGGCGCCTGGTATATTATTAGTGTAGCAGCGCAGAAGGCCGAAGTGCATGAGCAGACGCTGCGCCATTACGAACGCTTAGGATTGATCTCACCTGCTCGTAAGGGTGATAGCCCCCATAGCCCGCGTCTGTACTCAGATCGCGATATTGAACGTGTTGTACATATTCGCCGCCTGATGCGCGATCTAGGCGTGAATCTTGCTGGCGTTGAGACCATCTTGAATATGAAAGACCGTATGGAGCAGATGCAGGAAAACCTGGAACAAGAAATGATGCAGATGCGCGATCAACATGCTGCTGAGACGCGCCGCTTGAAAGAGATCATCGAGCGTTTGCAGCGCGGCTCCTCATGATAATCTGTTCAGCGAGCTGCCTGTAGCCGATGCACTTATCCATGTTCCATAGTGCGTTGATCTGCTTTGCATTAAGCGGTGGCTGAACGAATGGTCCGGTAGGAAGCGCCAACTCAATTCTGGGGAGGGACCGCTGGCATAAGACCGCTTTGCATCTTGAGGGCGAGGATGCGTGTTGCAGCCTCGTCGACGCGTGCTTTAGAGAGCGTGCCATCCTGTAATGCTGCTTTGAGTCCATTGAGCATATCAATCATCTGACCAGCTCCCGTGGGACCAAGCAGCATATCGTTTCCCGCATTCAGAGCCATGACTGCGGCTTGAGGCATACTGATCTGCTGACCATCGACTGTCACGCCTTTCATATAGAGTGCATCGGTCAACGCCACGCCGTCGTAGCCAAGCTGTTTGCGCAGGATATCGGTCATAAACGTATGTGAGAGTTCCGCCGGGAACCTGGGATCGATGGCAGGCATCAGTACGTCGGTTGGCATAATCATTCCAGGATTTTCCAGCTTATCCGGCGACTGGATAAAATGCTTGAAAGGTGCAAGTTCGGTAGCATAGATCTGGTCTTTTGTACGGTTGACGACGGGGAGACCAAAGTGAGCATCGATATTGGCATCTCCCAGTCCCGGGTAGTGTTTGATGCAGGCCAGTACACCATCGCTCTGCATGGCTTTCATATAGGGGCCAGCGTAGTTGATAACCGAGTCTACCGTATAGCCAAATGTACGTGTGACCTGGTCGGGGGCATTGGGTATTAATGCCACATCGACATCAGGAGCCAGGTTGACGTTAATGCCTAATGCCTTCAGATCATGAGCGACCTGGTGTCCTTGCTGTGCCGCATAATCAGGATTACCCGATTGATAGATCGAGAGGGCCGAGGGACGCGGTGGATAGATGTGCAGCAATCGGTGCACAATTCCCCCCTCTTCATCGGTAGAAATGAGCAATGGGAATGTAGCATTCTTCTGCATCAAATCAATATCATGTTTTGTCTGGTTCGCAGTGAGCATCTGAAATTCGTACATGATAACGCCGCCCGCATGGAGTTGATTAACCATCATATTCAGGTCATCTGAGTAAGTAGTATTATCGTACTCGACCATAATGAGTTGTCCCAGCTCTTCGTCAAGTGTCATACGAGAGACGTAGAGGCTTGCCAGTTGTTTATACTTCATATGTGTGACGAGATGCCTGAGATCATTGATTTGCTGCGTATTGAGTGGTTGCTGCACAAAAGGACCAACATTGCCCACTGTCGCGGCTGCTGGCGAAGTGAGTACTGGCGCGCCACTCAAGAAGCGTTGTCCAACGATACTACCCACAGCGACGATAATGACGAGTAGGAGCAAGGTAATCAGTACGCGTATACCCATGCGACGTTGCGGTCGTTGTGGAGGCTGCGTATTCATGAGAGGCACAACAGACGCCGATGTTGTTGCTGTACGCGCCGTTTGAGGCACTGGTGATGGTGAGGCGGGTGGTTGTGTACCCCGCTTATGCTGATATTCCTGTGCAGGCATGGGACGTGATGGTGCCTGCCATTCTGCCAGGCTGGGCGTTGTCGATGGCCATGTCTGATGTCCAGGAAAAGTATGCTGCGTGTCTTCCTGGTGGGGAGATAATTGCGGTTCAGGTGGTATTGCTTTTTCTTGCTTTGATAGAAAATATGGCTTGCGGACATCACTTTTTGGTCTATTGACGTGAGGCTCCTGATCGCTTATAGTCATGAATGTTCTCCGTTAACAGTTCGTACTTAATTCTAGACCAGATAAAAAATTGGATATATGGAAATTATTATTTGTCCTCATAGAGGGTCTCTATTGGTCCCTCAAGATAGTATGATCCTTACTCATTCGGGAACGATGCTACCGCATCTAGTCTTCGACTCACCCGAATGCAAGGTAGTATGATCCTTACTCATTCGGGAACGATGCTACCGCATCTAGTCTTCGACTCACCCGAATGCAAGGTAGTACTATTTACTCCCTCGCTGAGTAGTTCGACCGCTTTTCTTACGTGCACGTCCACGTGGGCGGGGTTGTAGCGGTACCGCGTGTGGCTCCTCTACTTGTAGTAACGCATTTTCTGTGTCGTTGGTTGCGATGACCTCCCCAGTTTCCTCCTCTTTTACAGGATCTGGTGCCGCTGACTCATTCTGAGCAATCATTGTGGATGACTCAGGATGCTCAGAAGGGCTCTGCATAGTCGTTGTAGCTGTTTGTTCTGGTTCCTCAAGAGTATATGGAACGCTCACAGGAGGCTGTTGTTCAGGTAGCTCAGGAATGGCCTGTACCTCTATATCTACTGCAGGAGGCTCAGAAGGTTCGGAGGTATTCCAGACGGTAATAACCGGCTGTTCGGAGGTGTCTTGTGTTGTTTCGGTTACAGGTATTACGAAAGGTTCAGAAGCCTCCTGCGCGACTACATCTAGCTGTTCGGTTGCTTCATGTGTAGCCTGTATTGTCTCAAGCGATGAATCAGCAGATTCTTGAAGATTTTGTATCGCCTCCTCATATGATTCTACTTGCGCGTGCGTATCGGCTGCAGGCTCGTTAGACTTTGTATCCTGGTGACTGGTAGGTGACTCGTCCAATTGCCGGGCCTCCTGCAGTGGAGTTACTGACTGTATGGATGATTCCTCTATATCTGATACAGGAGGAGCAGGGTCAGCAACCTTCGCTGGCACAGTGGGCATAGTTTGTATATTTTCAGGCTCGTTTGCTTGCTGTGTATCCGTGTTTGTATCTGCCTGTACTGGTCCTGTGTGCCTGTTTACTATTGGAGCTTTAACAGTATCCTCCAGTTCATCAAATTCATCATCTACTTGCGGAGAAGCCGTAGGAGGAGTGTCTGAAGAAAGGGCGATGGATGTTGGCGGTTTAACAGACACAGATGACGCAAGCGCCTCTATTGGATAGAGCACCTCTTCTGGCGTATCCTGATCATCCAGGGGAGATATATTGGAGGCTGGTCGACGCAGCCGAGTAGCCGAAGCTCGTACATTCGGCACGACCGATGCTGGAAGGAGCGAATAGTCAAAGACGACTTTGATAGCACGGCTCTGGGCCTTCTCAACTGCCGTCATCATAGCTGCCTGATAGCTCGTCAACGGGAAGCGATGGGTAATCAAGTGCTCAGGGTGGATCTGTCTGCGCTTGATAAGTTCCGCTGTGACCTCGAATGTCGAGCGTTGTTCATTAGTACCAATTGGCCAGATTTCTATGCCAGTGCTTAACGAACCGAGCAGGTTAACTTCCCGGTACCAGATCGGTGTGAGATCGATATGCATCATATGGAGGCTCAGGCCAACTAGAACGACTGTGGATTGTGCTCTTGCCCAGCGCAAGGCATGATGCAGCGTTTTCTGGCTCCCTACAGTATCATAGATGACATCGTAGCCTCCAAGTAACATTCGGTTACCCAGAACGCCTTCATAGAGTTGCGCGTCAGTGGCTCGTTGTATGCCAGTATAGCTATCTTGTGGATAGATAATATGTGCTGCTCCCAGGCGCGTGGCTTGCTCTATCTGGAAAGGATAACGTGCAAGAACGCTGACTTCCGCCTGTGGTACTAATGCTCGTACTACCTGTAAAGTGAGCAATCCTATCGTACCAGCTCCCATGATCAATACACGATCGCCCTGTCTGGGCAGACGACGTAGCACGGCATGGACTGCCACTGATGCAGGTTCAAGCAATACAGCCTGATCGTCGCTTATATCGGTAGGAATACGGAAGAGTTGTTGTTCGTGGAGCAGCATCTCCTCGCTCCACCCACCTCCGATAGGATGGGGACCGGGAAGCTTGCCACATTCACAGAGATTATAGTTGCCCTGCGCACATGAACGGCAGGGTGGCTGTACGCCTGCTGCCAGACAGTTAGAGCCGTACTGGAGCACCACACGATCGCCGATATGGAGTTGCTGTACATCTGCGCCTATCTCCAGAACCTCACCTACGACCTCGTGCCCTGGATAGGAGTGACGTTGCTGCGGGATAGTAGCAGGCGCGATGCGAAAATCCCCATCTGCCTGTATCATTTGAAGATCACTGCCACATATGCCCGCCACGCGGTTGCGAACGCGTACCCAGGTAGTTGCGGGAAGCGTTTGACGTGGTAAATTTTTTACCTGCAGAGGCGCGAAAGAGGAAAAGCAGGCACCACGCCAAAAGCGCCCGAGAAGTTGTGTCACCAACACCCGTTTTGGATCGAGGTCCAGCGTTGAAGTCCACATAGCTACATCTCACCTTCACTGGAAGACCAGGTGGCCGTTTCCACGACCACTTACTAAACACCTATTTTTGCCGCCCGTAAAGTGGCAAGACTTAGCAGTTGGAGGCAGTGTATCATGGTAGAGCACGTGAGGTCAATGCCAATAGGAAAGATGATGTTGCTTAATCTATGCAGGGTAGGGTGACTGTGAACTCGGTACCTTTGCCGGATTCACTCTGCGCGGAGATCGTACCGTTGTGAGCCCGTACAATCGCGGCTGCAATCGTCAGTCCTAATCCCGTGCCGACTACAGGTATTCCCCCATTGACAGCGGCTGCAGGTTGATGTCCGCGATAGAAAGAGTCGAAGATATGGCCCATGTCTTCTTTGGAGATGCCTTCACCGTTGTCTATAACGCGTATGATAGCCTGGTTATCGTGCTTATCGAGTTGCAGGGTAACGATGCCATTAGTCCCGGCACGGCCATGCTTGAGTGCATTATCGAGTAAGACAAACAGCAATTGTTTGAGGCGCTCTTTATCGGCCTGCAAACCTGTATTCTTCTGTGTTATTCTCTTTAGCGTAATCGTGCGTCCATCTTTGTTTCGCCCTTTTGCCTGTTCAATTCCTTCTGTAGCCAGTTCAACCAGATTCACATACTGTTTTTTGAGCGCCGTATGCTCGTCGAGTCGTGCCAGAGTTAATATATCATTGATCAAGGATGTCATACGTTCGCTTTCGCTCTTCATGCGTTTCAGTACGCGTAGGGCTGTCTCAGGATCATCTTTAGCGCCGCGCATGAGCACCTCAGTAAAGCCACGGATGGATGTGAGCGGAGTGCGTAGCTGGTGCGAGGCATCGGAGAAGAAGCGTTGGAAGCGTCGTTCCGATGCTCGTTGCATCTCCTCCGCATGTTCAAGACGTGTTACCATCTCATTGAGGCTGCCAGCCAGACGATCAACTTCGTCCTGGGGAGGTAAACGTAATGGCAGGCGATCGCGTTGTTTGAGATCTCCGATGGCAATGGCCTGGGCCGCATCTGTTACACGCCAGAGAGGGCGTAGAAGTAATGTAGTAAGCAGATAAGCCAGGCCGATTCCCACAACAGTTACTCCAAGAGTAATGAGTACAATAGTGGGTGAAGATGCCTGTTTATAGGTAAGCATTGATATGAGTATTACAACCAGGACCAGGACCAGGGTGTAAGTAAACATGAGTTGCACCCGCAGGCTGAAAAAGGGTCGCAGCCAGGGAGGAGCGTCCCTCCCTGGACCTCCTGCTGCGATGAGCGAACGCTCAACTAGTTGGTTGGTAGAGGGATTCGCCAGGCGGAGAGTGATGCGAGGAGTATCACCATTAATGGATACTTCTTTCTGTTCGCCTTCATAAGGCCGCATTGTTCTTGTTTGCTCTTTTGCTCCAATAGCTTGTGGCTCTGACATACTGGTGAACCTCGTCGCACGAACGAACAAATAGCGTTCTGGCACTGCTATCCCTTCAAAACGTAACCCACACTCCGTACCGTCTGGATCAGCCGAGGGGTGCTTGGTGAATCCTCAATTTTTTCACGTAGATAACGTACATAGACCTCGATGATGTTGGTCTCGCCCAGGAAATCATAGCCCCAGACACGATTGAGAATAGTCTGACGATCAAGCACCTGGCGTGGATGGCTCATAAAGAGATGCAAGAGATTGTATTCGGTAGCCGTTAACTCAATTAAGCGACCACCACGCGTTACCTCACGGGTGGCCGTATTCAGGCGCAGATCCCCGAATTGTAATACCTGTCCATTTACTTCTCCATCGCTTGAGCCTGTCGTAGTTGCTTTAGCTCTACTCCGACGCAAAATAGCACGGATACGCTCTAGAAGTTCATCAAAATCAAATGGCTTGGTCAGATAGTCATCGGCACCGGTTTTCAGTCCGATAATGCGATCTCTAACTTCATCTTTCGCCGTCAACATAAGTATAGGTACGTCACGCGTCGTTGGGTTAGCACGCAAGCGACGGCACACCTCTAACCCATCAATGCCTGGCATCATGACATCAAGAATAACCAGATCTGGATTGATACGCTGCGCCGCTGTTACCCCCTGTTCTCCGTCTGAAGCTGACTCCACCTGGAAGCCTTCATAGCGTAGTCCCAGACGAATAAATTCTATAATGTTTTCCTCGTCATCTATCACGAGTACTTTTAAGAGTGGCTGTTTTTCCTGGTTGGCTTGCCAGGAAGCACCCTGTTGCATAGTTTCTCTCCCTTAGAACAGCGGATGATAATGGTAAAATATAGAAAAAGGCCTGACAAAAATACCAGGTTTGTTAACTTCATTATAGATATCCCGCTGCATCCCTGCAAGTATAGCAGATGTTTTCCAGGTTATTCTCAGCAGAAATTAATCATTTACTCTTTCATTTGTTACGGGAACTCTCATTTTTGAGATACTTCTTTTTTGCTGCTAATTCTCTTGACATAGCACCTACCCATCAGTATACTTATCTGTAACCGATACCGAAACCGGTTACGCGACCGGTTTTTCTATGGTGAGAGAATATTTCAGCACCTATTTTTTGTAGTAGAGGGCGAAGCGGTTGTGGGAAATAACTGATACTCTTTACTACGTAGAAGACGCTTGTAGTCACTGGGGACGGAGCGATAGCTATGGCTGGAAAGCGTACAATTGACGACATTGCTCGTCTGGCGGGTGTATCTAAAGCCACAGTTTCCCGCGTGTTAAACCACAAACCGGATGTGGACCCTGCTACGCGTGAGCGTATCGTCCGTATTATGGAGGAAGAAGGATTCGTCCCTAGCATTACTGCCTCTGGTCTGGCTGGTGGTCGTAGTCGCCTGATCGGTGTACTGGTTCCTTCATTTACGTGGCCTTTTATTGCTGATGTGATGCGAGGCGTGGCCGAAATTATCGGTCTTACCTCCTATGAACTGGTGCTTTACAGTATCAATGATGCCATTCGTGATGAGGGGAATAAGGGCGATATTATTGACCATATCCTGGCTACAAAACTCACTGCAGGCATTCTGGCGATTTTGCCGGGTCAATCTTCCAAATATGTTGTGCGCCTGCACAAGCATGGATTCCCTGTCGTAATGATCGATGATCAAGAACTGCCTGGGGATGTGCCATGGATAGGCGCAGATAACCAGAGTGGTGCCTGTACTGCCGTTCGTCACTTACTTCGGCTTGGTCATCGGCGTATTGCACATATCCAGGGACCATTGAGATATCTATGTTCGCATGAACGTTATCAGGGATATTGCCAGGCATTGGAAGATGCAGGGCTGGTTGTCGAGCCTGAACTCGTCCTGAAAGGTGACTTCATGCCGCCCGGTGGACGTATTGCAGCCAGCAAGTTATTCGAACTGCCTGTTGACAAACGACCAACTGCTATTTTCGCAGGCAACGATCTCATGGCGTACGGTGTACTCGCTGCTGCTGAAGAGTACGGCATACATATTCCCAGAGATATGGCCCTGGTCGGCTTCGATGATATTGCATCATCCGCACATGTCCTTCCTGCGCTTACAACCGTCAGGCAACCTTTTCACGAAATGGGCCAGCAAGGTATCAAACTGCTTTTGTCCATGCTTGATACGCCTCGTTTCCCAAATCGTAGTAGTGGTGAATGGAATTCTTTCTTAACTGCTAGCGCCGCGCTACCGGTAGGAGATGGTATGGGCGGTGAAAGAAATGGTCGGCCCATCCGCATACAATTGCCTACGAGTCTTGTAGTACGAGCATCGTGTGGCTCCCCTCAACATCACTCGAATTTTTCGATCCCAACACCAGAATCGTCCTTTTAATCTCATTCAAAAGAAGAAAGCGGTGGCGTAATGGCAACAAGTGTGCGTACGGATACGATCCTTGAGGTCAAAAATGTCAGTGTAGACTATAATGCTGCTAATGGTGCTGTTCATGCTGTAGATAACGTAAATTTTACTCTGGGCCGCGGCGAGATCATGGGCCTGGCTGGCGAGAGCGGTAGTGGGAAATCAACGCTTGCCTATGCAATTGCACGTCTGCTGCGTCCACCAGCTGTGGTGACTGGCGGTGAAGTGTTTTACTATCCGCGCCCAGAGGCCAATGGAGACGGGCCTCCATTGGTAACATCGACGTCACTTGCAAGAAATGGTTGGCAGAAAAATAATAGGACGGACCATCCTCTTGATGCTGCGGAGTCGGTGGATATCCTGAAGCTTTCACCGGCTCAATTGCGTGCGTTTCGCTGGAACGAGCTGTCAATCGTCTTTCAGAGTGCGATGAATGCTCTCAATCCGGTGATGAATATTGGTACGCAAATTATGGATGTGCTACAAACGCACAGGCCGACCATGGGGCCGGACTCACGCAAGCAACGTGCTATTGAGTTGCTCAGGCTGGTTGGCATTGCACCTGACCGCATCAATAGCTATCCCCACGAGTTGAGTGGTGGCATGCGGCAACGCGCGATTATAGCCATTGCTCTGGCTCTCTCACCTGACATCATCATCATGGACGAGCCAACGACTGCGCTTGACGTGGTGGTGCAGCGCGAGATCCTGACCGAGATTATGCGTTTGCGCGAAGGTTTCAATTTCTCCGTTATCTTTATTACCCATGATCTTTCGCTGTTGCTTGAACTTGCCGATAAAGTTGCGATTATGTATGCGGGACGCGTTGTAGAGATGGCATCACGCAGTGATCTCTACCATCATCAGCGCCATCCTTATAGCTATGGTCTGCTGCATTCGTTTCCAACGCTGCATGGGCCACGGCGCACGATGATCGGTATTCCTGGTACACCACCAGATCTGCGCGCCGTACCGCCAGGTTGCGCCTTTAATCCACGCTGTCCCTTCGCTTTTGATGCTTGCTATAAGGTCGTTCCGCCATTGCAACCAGCGACGTCAGACAGTCCTGGACAGCTTGTTGCCTGCCATTTGTATGACAATAGATACAATTCAGGCAATCCGCCAACGAGCGCTGATCTTGCCAAAAAGTATGAGGTCCTGGCAGAAAGGAGTGAAACTCGATGAGTGTGCTTAATCAATCAATGAACACGCCAGAAAGGCAAATAACACCAGACGCTATCCTGGAGGCTGAGCACATACGCAAGTATTTTCCTTTGCGGCAGGTGAATCCTTTTGGTGAGAAGCGTGTTGTCCATGCTGTTGAGGATACTTCGCTTGCTCTCTATCCTGGTCGTGCTACCGCCCTGGTTGGCGAAAGTGGGAGCGGTAAGACGACCGTTGCGCGCATGCTTGCCCGTATCTATGATCTGACTGCTGGTACGCTGCGTTTCCACGGAGAGCCTGTGAAATTATCACACCGTACGTCAGCTCTGCGTTCTTATCGTCGTCATGTACAACTGGTGTTCCAGGATCCGTTCTCCTCGCTCAACCCGGTGCATAATGTGCGCTATCATCTGAGCCGCCCATTGCGTGTATACGGGCATGCGCATAGCAAGAGCGAGGTCAACGAACAGGTTCTGGCCTTACTCAATCGCGTCAGCCTGACTCCAGCAGAGCAGTTTATTGAGAAGTATCCGCACCAGTTGAGTGGTGGACAGCGACAGCGTGTTGCTATCGCACGTGCACTGGCAGCTCAGCCAGAAGTGCTGCTAGCCGATGAACCTGTCTCGATGCTTGATGTATCTATCCGCCTGGATGTCCTGAATCTGATGTTACGTTTAAAAGATGAAGAGAAACTTGCTCTCCTCTTTATTACGCATGATATCGCCAGTGCGCGCTACTTTGCTGAGGATACATTGGTAATGTATGCTGGACAAACAGTTGAGGGTGGACCGAGCGAGGAGGTCATTCAGGAACCGAAGCATCCCTATACCCGGTTGTTGCTCTCCGCCGCGCCAGACCCCGATCGTATGGGCCCCGATGGAAAGAGTCTGACGAAGTTGCCCGCGCGTGGCGAAATTCCTAGCCTCATCCATCCCCCTTCCGGTTGCCGTTTCCATCCACGTTGTCCGCATGCTATGTCTGTGTGCCGTGAGCGTTTCCCCGGACGTACCGATCTTGGTGGTGGTCACTGGACACATTGTTTTCTTTATGGTGATGGAGAAACACGAGCAGAGAACACTGACCCATTGACATGTATTCCTTACTGATATATCCTAACACTAGGAAAAATGGATTGTAACAATATGCCCTGCGGAAAGGTTCCCGGTAATGAAGCTTACAATGAAAGGGGATTACGGCCTGCGAGCTATGCTCGACATGGCTGCTTATTATGGACAGGGCCCAATTGAGAGTTCGGACATTGCGAGAAGGCAATATATTCCTGAACAGTATCTCGACCAGATACTCATGGTATTGCGTAAAGAGGGCCTGGTAAAAAGTGTTCGAGGACCAAAGGGTGGGCATATGTTAGCAAAGCACCCGGCTCAGATAACGATGGCCCAGGTAATGCAAGCGCTTGAGGGATATGTGCCGCCCATGGAGTGCTTACCCAATCCAGACTTTTGCAAGCTTTCTCCTGGTTGCGCTCTGCGTGAAGTCTGGCAAAAAATAGACACAATGACTCAGGAGATCCTCGCCTCTACGACGATAGAGGAGCTGGCGCAGCGTCATAGAACCGAAGAAAGTGCGGAAACGATGTACTATATCTAATCTTTCACTAGTGGCGGAGGGAAGCGTAAGAGTACACAAAGGGGCTGGTAGCACGTGGCTGAAGCAGTAGAGAAGCGTAAATTGATTGCTATAGTGGAGGATGATCCCCACCTGGCCGAATTATTTTATGACATTCTGGAGGGTTATGGTCAGTGGAGACTCCAGATTTTTTCAGATGGGCAATCTGCTAAAGATCAATTGCCGGAGCTAGGAGCACATCTGATATTATTGGACGTAGGATTACCTCATCTGGATGGTGTGTCGCTCTATAAAATACTACGTGGACACAGCAGCACGAAAAATATCCCCATTATTGTGATTACCGGGAGTTACGATTGGGAACTCCACCGGATGGGGTTACAAACGGGACTTCTCCTACGCAAGCCATTCAATGTGCATGAACTGCTCAGTATTATTAAGGCGCTGCTACAGGAGGAGAAGGAAGGCTAGCAAGATATGGCCCGCTGGGCAAAAGATATGACCGAATTGATTGGTCGCACACCTCTGGTTGAGTTAAAGCGGTTCGCGGCTGGGGCAGAGGCAACTGTGCTGGCCAAACTGGAGATGTTCGGTCCTGGAGGAAGCGCCAAAGACCGCGTTGCCTTGCAGATGGTCCGTGACGCGGAAGCCCAGGGATTGTTGCGTCCAGGCAGTATTATCACAGAACCTACCAGCGGCAATATGGGTATTTCGCTGGCATGTGTTGCCTCTGCACGTGGGTATCACTGTATTCTCACCATGCCTGATACGGTGAGCCCGGAACGTCGTTTGCTCCTGCAACGTTTTGGAGCGCAGGTGTTGCTAACTCCAGGAGGGCAGGGTATGCGTGGTGCCATTAATAAAGTCATCGAACTGCGGACAACGCTGCCTAATGCCTGGTATCCTCAACAGTTTTATAATCAGGCCAATCCTCGGGCTCATCGTGAAGGAACCGCTGTAGAAATATGGGAGGAGACTGCTGGCAAGGTCGATATGGTAGTGATAGGTGTGGGAACAGGAGGGACGCTAACAGGGGTTGCAGAAGGTCTACGCGCTCATAAACCCTCTCTGGAAGTCATTGCCGTCGAGCCTGCTTCCTGTGCCATACTCTCCGGCGGACGTCCTGGTCCGCATCGTATTGAGGGATTGGGAGCCGGTTTCCTCCCAGATACGTTGCGGGTTGACCTCATTGACCGGGTGATCGCAGTGAGCGATTCCGACGCGGTTGCAACCGCTATCAGCATTATGGAAAAAGAGGGATTGTCCGTAGGGATCAGTAGTGGAGCAGCGGCCTGGGCTGCTTTGCAGGAGGCGCACAAGGAACAAAATCGTGGTAAGGTGATCGTGACTATCTTTCCCAGCGCAGCCGAGCGCTATTTGCAGACCATCCTTTTTGACGACCTCAGAAGTAGCAATCCTCATAAATACCAGCGCAGCCGAGCGCTATTTGCAGACCATCCTTTTTGACGACCTCAGAAGTAGCAATCCTCATAAATAAGGGCCGAGTTTGTAACTTTTTTACTGTGCTGAATCGTTAAGAAGATATAGAATGTCGTGCTTTGGAATACTGCTGTTGCCCGGCAAGGTTGCCAGCGGGCTTGCATTCTATATTTAACGAGACGAGGTAAGCTGTCATGATACAGCCGGCGCCAGATACATATCGCTTTCATTTAGGACGTTCCTCGTACATACGTGTTAGCGTGTTTAGCACTCTTATGCTTGTCAGTCTCCTCACATGTGCCCTTATTGCCCTGTTACTCAGTAGTGCGCTGTGGCCTACCTATACCCATGACTTTACTCCTTATCTGAAATGGCAGGATGCGCTGGTAGCCTTGCTGTGGTTCAGTGCATTTATCTCGCTGGGTGGCTCTGTCTTCGTCATACGCTTTCTGTACGCGCTTTATTGTGGCTATAGAACTGGAATGCTTACACTGGTAAAAGATAGTTCGCTGGTAGTGCGTGATCTTGCTGCTGAAAACCTGGCAAGCATCTTCTGGATAATGAACAGCGCTTTCTGGTGTTTCGTCGCGGTGCTTGTCGGTTTACTGCCAATGATGCTGATCGGATGGACATTGCATCTGCCTCATCCAGCTCTTATTGTCATCGCTAGCGGGACTGCGGTTGTGTTAAGCCTGGCCGGTCTGGTTGCCAGCGTCGTGGCAGGCTCATTTATCGTGGTTGGCTGCATCGGCGTGATCTCATTTTGTCGCAAATTGGGTGGAGCGTATACGTACACTTTAAGCAGCCATGCAGCATTAAGGATAGACAATTATGTGCTTACCGTCACATATCCAGGTATGCCTGAGTCTATGCTTGATCTACGGTTGCTGAGCGAAGACGATGTTCGCTTACTGTTATCTCTCCTGCATGAGCATTGGATAGGGGTCCGGTATGCAGGGAATCCAGGACTGGGCAAGGAGATCGAAGCAGCCCTCAAAGAAACTGTGCGTAGCGCCATGCTTGCAAGTGCAAGGTTCCCGTAGAGGCAGGCCTTGCGTGTGCCGAGTCGTTCGGGAGGAATTCCCTGGCGCTCAGGCGTGTTCCTTCCCACCCACCCGGCACACGCAAGGCCTGCCTCTACGGCGACTTTCAGATCGTGGTAAAATATTGGAATAAATCGAGTCATTCTTGCGTTCTATTTATTAGAAAAAGCCTCTGTCAGCGCATCTTGTTCAGTGCACATTTTAAGTTTATCAAAAAAAGTATTGACATGTTTTTGCAAACGTTGTATACTTACCACTTGCCAGCGTATGTATACTAGTTATAGAGTGTTGTGGAAAAGCCACGATGCAGAAAACGAACAGAAGCGAAAGAAGAGACACTTAAACAACGCAT
>WNFY01002356.1_pt1 | contig 21539 bp, 19 predicted proteins | sample 5400091 | NCBI WGS metagenome assembly WNFY01 (sample SAMN13153364, study PRJNA577476) | soil metagenome | isolation source: 60 cm soil or saprolite under grassland replicate 1 | place: USA:California | collected 2016-06-15
CGATTTCCGCTGGCAGATCAAAAACCAGGAGGCTGTTGATACCGGTCTGGTTCTGCGCCAGCGACGCTGAGTTCGTCAGGTGTGGGTCGCCGCCCTGGTAGTGGATGTTAAACGTGTCGCCGTTGCCGGTGTAGTTGTAGAGCGTCGGCGCGAGCTGGAAGTATAAGATGTGCGGAAACTCAAACTTCGCGCCTACCTGCCACGCAAGCAGAAACGCATCCGTGTTCGGGATTAACTGTCCAGTCTGACCAGTGGGGCCTCCGGCTGATGATGAGTTCACTGCACGAAGTCCGAGCGGATTCTCCGGATTTGAATCGTCATACACGTATTGCGCGAAGTTGCCAAAGACGTCGATTTTCAGCCACGGCTCTGACGGGGGCGGCGGCACTACATTTTTCCCATCCTTGCTGAAGACCGGTGGCGACGGTGCTCCACCACCAATGGCCCACGTATGTTTCCATTGCTCAGCCAATCCTTCGGGGTTGATGTCTGGGTCCCACACCATTCGGGTGCTCAGGAGCGGGTTCGGCATTTTGCCCGCAGTGAAAGTGAAACCGGGGAAGCCTTTGTAGCCAGCATATGCCTGGCCGACGTTGATGCCGTCGCTGCCTTTCGCGAAGGGTCCGCCACCACCAGACGAGCTACTCGATGTGTCGTCGCCAAACGTCACGTTTGTCGAGCGGTCGTTTGTGCCGGTCTCCAATCGAAGGCCGAAGAACCAATCATCCAGAAGCGTTCCACGAAGGCCCAGGCGAAGGCGATAACGCTCGCGCTCGCGCTCCTGCCAATCGTGCGTTCCTGCCACGCCCGCGCCGGGGGGCGCTACTGGAGTGTTGTTGGTTTCGCCTCCGTTATATTGGTAACGGAGACGGATGTCGCCGTAGAGTTCCATCTCGGTAATGGAAGTGGATAATTTCCACTTGTCCCCGGCCGACTTCTCAACGGGAACGCTTTTCTCGACGTAATTCTTTCCATCATAAACGACCTCGGTTTTTGTCGGTCCTTCGGCACCAATCGCAGATGCCGCCGCCGGGTGTTTTTTCAAACTGCTGACCTCCGCTTTCAATTGCGCGTTCTGTTTTTCCAGCATTTGCACCGCCTGCTCGAGTTTGTCGATTCGCGCAGTGTCAGATGCTGATTGTGCACGCAGCGGCTGCGCACTTAGCAAGACTATTCCAACCAGGGTGGCACCTGCTGACCGTAAAGTGATTTTCTTGGTGAACATTCGTTTCTCCTTAGTTTTGATGGTTTTTCAAGTTTCCGAGGGGTCTTCCAATAAACCGCGGAGGCTAGGAACCGATTGTTACAGTTTCATGACGAAAGTGTTACGATTCGGGAAACTTTCCGATCACGTGCCGAAGCGATTGCGTGAATCGCTCTAGAAGTATTGCAATTTAACGCGCGGGCGAGTTGACTCCCTATTCCATGGAAACTGGCGCTGGCAGGAAAATCCTGGTCGTTGAGGATGAGAGCGACGTTGCCGATCTTCTTACGCTGAACTTCCGCAAGGCGGGCTTCAAGATTTCGACTGCTGCCGATGGCGCAAGCGGTTTGCAGAAGGCGCGCGAGGACAGACCCGATTTCATTGTTCTTGATCTAATGTTGCCAAAAATGTCGGGACTCGAAGTCTGCAAAATTTTGAAGAACGACACGGCGACGAGTCACATTCCGATTCTGATGTTAACGGCGAAAGCAGAAGAGATTGATCGCATCGTCGGTCTGGAATTCGGCGCCGACGATTACGTGACCAAGCCGTTCAGCCCGCGCGAAATCCTGCTGCGAATTCGAGCAATTTTGCGGCGTGGGGAAACACCGGGCGAAAGCCTGAAGGCCGGCCCGATCTCTATCGATGCTGGGCGGCACGAAGTTCGCGTTAACGGCAAGCAGGTGCATCTTACCAGCCTCGAATTCAAACTGCTCCGAACATTGATGCAACGCCGTGGCCGCGTGCAGGACCGCGATCGTTTGCTAAACGAGGTTTGGGGCTACGAAAGCGTCATCGATACCCGCACTGTGGACACGCACGTACGCCGCTTGCGCGAAAAACTCGGAAAAGCCGGCGACGCGATTGAAACCGTCCGCGGCTTCGGTTATCGGGTGCGGGAAAATTAACGCGAATGAGCTGGCTTGTGTTCTGCGTGTTTGTCGCGGTGGCAATAGCAGTTGCCCTGATCGCGTGGCGCAAATGGATCGCACCATGGCGGGAAGTGGAAGAGCTCGTCACGCAAATCGCGCGCGGCGAGCGGCCGCGCACCTTTCTGGTTCGCGACGGCGCACAAGCTCAACGCATCGGCTTACGCTTGGAAAAAATTTTCCATGATCTAAAGCAGCTTGATAAACAGGTCGCCAAGCGTGAGTCGGGATTGCAGACGATCTTTTCTGCAATGCAGGATGCTCTTCTCGTGGTCGACTCCGACCGACGCGTCGTTTTAGCTAATGAAGCATTTCGAAAACTTTTCGCGCTGCCGGAAATCTCGTCGGGCACGCCCCTGCTGGAGAGCGTGCGCGATGTTACGCTTGATCGAGTGATTGGTGGTGCTTTCGGTGGCGATCAGCCGGTTCGCAGCGAGTTGGCAATGGATGGTTCACAAATCGAGCTCCACGCCGTCGCGACAAGGAACAACGCTGGCGAGATCACCGGAGCATTGGTTTTATTTCATGACATTACCGAGCTCAAAAAAATCGATCAGGTCAGGCGGGATTTCGTTGCGAACGTGTCGCACGAATTGCGCACGCCATTGTCGATCCTGCGCGGCTACATCGAAACCTTGCTGGATAGCCCGGAAACGTCGCGCAAGGAGCTCTCACGAATCCTCGGAGTAATGAAGCGCCATTCCAAACGCCTCGATTTGCTGGCCGAGGATTTGCTTACGCTTGCGCAATTGGAATCAGCCAATCCGAGTCTGCAATTGGACGACGTCGATGTGTCGAGCTTCTTCGGAGAATTGATTCGCGATTGGGAAAAGAAGCTCGCGAACAAACATCTCAACGCGGTCGTCGAGGTTGCGCCCGACTTGCCCACGATTCGCGCTGACCGGGGACGGCTGCAGGAAGCTCTCTACAATTTGATCGATAACGCGGTGAAATATTCGCGCGAGCACGGCGAGATTACGCTGATGGCTCGGCGGCGCGACCAACAAATCGTGCTAAGCGTAAGCGACAACGGCATCGGTATCGGAAAAGAAGATTTGCCGCGCATTTTCGAGCGCTTCTACCGCGCCGACAAAGCGCGAAGCCACAACAGCGTTCGCGGCACCGGTCTCGGCCTCGCGATCGCCAAACATATCGCGCAACTCCACGGCGGCCGCGTCGAAGCCGAGAGCGAACTCGAGAATGGCACGACGATTCGCGTCGTGTTGCCGCTTGTCACACAAACGTAACAGTAAAGATTTTGACCAGCTGAATTGGCCTAGGCCAATCTCGTTGCATGACCAAATCCTACAGATCAAAAATTCTTCTTGGGCTCACAATCGCGTTTGGACTCGGCGCGACAGCATCGGCGCAGATGATGATCAACGGCGCAGGTGCGACATTTCCGTATCCGATTTACTCGAAGTGGTTCGACGAATACGCCAAGGTCGATCCTTCCGTGCGATTCAACTATCAATCGATCGGTTCCGGTGGCGGACAGAAACAAATCCTCGCGCAGACGGTCGATTTCGGCGCATCGGATGGCCCGATGAGCGACGACAACCTGTCAAAAGCGCCTGGGAAAATTCTGCATATCCCCACAGTAGCAGGCGCGGTCGTCATGACCTACAACCTTCCAGGCAATCCCGCTTTGAAACTCGATGGCGAGACAGTCGCCGATATTTACCTCGGCAAAATCAAGAAATGGAATGATCCGAAGATCGCTGCATCAAACCCAGGAGCAAAGTTGCCGGACAACGAAATCGTGGTCGTACATCGCTCCGATGGCAGTGGGACGACGTTCATTTTCACCGATTACCTGAGCAAGGTCAGTGCGGAGTGGAAGCAGAAAGCGGGCAACAACACGTCTGTCAATTGGCCGACGGGCATCGGCGGCAAAGGCAACGAAGGTGTCTCCGGACAGGTCAAGCAAACCCCGGGGGCGATTGGCTACGTAGAATTGATCTATGCCTTGCAGAACAAAATGCCGTACGCAGAACTAAAAAATGCCGCCGGCGATTTCGTAAAACCGACGATCGAATCAGTAACCGCAGCGCTCGCAGCTGCCGAGATTCCGGATGACTTCCGTTTCTCGATGACCAACGCCCCAGGCAAGGACGCGTATCCCATTGCGGGCGCGACCTGGCTGCTGGTTTACCAACAGCAGAAAGATGCGGCCAAAGGAAAGAAGCTGGTGGAATTTTTGAAATGGGCCGCGAAAGACGGCGAGAAGATGGCAAAGGATCTCCAATATGCCCCGTTGCCGGATAACCTTCAGCAACGTGTCCTGGCCCGGATCAACGAGATTAAGATGTAACCTGAGCACGCATGGAGATCGCACTACCTCCAACGACAGCCGCACCGGTTGAGCCGAGATCGGCGGCGAGCGCGATGGCTCCGCCGTCGCGTTTCGGTGATAAAGCGTTCGAGTGGCTTACCCTCGCCATGGCGATGGCGCTGGTCGTTCTCGTGGTTTTGATCAGTTGGCAACTGTGGCGCGGATCGTCGCTTGCGGTCCAAAAATTCGGATTTCGTTTTCTCACGACATCGACTTGGGACCCCGTCGCCGAGCAATTCGGCGCCCTTCCATTTATCTACGGAACACTGGTTTCTTCTTTGATTGCGTTAGTGATCGCGGTGCCATTGAGCATCGCAACGGCAGCGTACCTGACGGAACTCGCCCCGCTCTGGATTCGGCAGCCGCTTGTGTCTCTAATCGAAATGCTGGCGGCAATCCCGAGTGTAATCCTCGGCTTATGGGGCATCTTCGTTATGGTCCCCTGGTTACGGGATTATCCTTTTCCCTGGCTGAAACGCTTCTTCGGCTGGACACCATTTTTCACCGGGCCTATTTACGGCCCTAGCATGCTCGCGGGCGGACTCATCATCGCCATCATGATTCTGCCAATCATCACCTCGGTCTCGCGCGAAATTTTGCGCAGCGTGCCGAACCTGCAACGCGAAGCCGCTTACGCTCTGGGCGCGACCCGCTGGGAAGCGACCCGGATCGCAGTGCTTAGTTATGCGAAAAATGGATTGTTCGGAGCAAGTATCCTCGGTCTCGGCCGCGCTCTTGGCGAAACGATGGCAGTCACAATGGTCATCGGCAACACCCCACAAATCGCGGCGTCCCTCTTCAAGCCCGGCTATACCCTCGCCAGCGTGCTTGCCAATGAATTCACTGAAGCCACCACGGACATGTATCTTCAGGCGCTGTTCGAAATTGGGCTGGTCCTTTTTGGGATAACCATCCTGGTGAATCTTCTCGCCCAACTGCTTCTGCGCACCATCACCACAACATCGGCCACACGTGCCGTGCAGTAGGCCATGTCTTCCAGACCAGCAGACAACCACACCTGGCGCAAAATCAAAAGCGCGCTGGCATCCGGCATAGCGTTTGTTTCTGCTCTTCTTGTGATCACGCCGTTGGGTCTCGTGTTCTTTCATCTTCTCGTCAATGGCGCCGGTTCGTTGAACTGGGACTTTTTCACCAAGTTACCTGCGCCGGTCGGAACAGTGGGCGGGGGCATGGTAAACGCGATCCTCGGATCGCTCGAGTTACTGGCGCTGGCGGGCGTGATTGGGATTCCGGTCGGTGTTTTGGGAGGAGTTTACCTCGCGGAATATGGCTCCGCGCGTATCAATTCAATCCTGCGATTTCTGGGTGACGTGCTCAATGGAATTCCATCAATCACGTGGGGGGTCGTTGTTTATGGTTTGGTCGTCCTGCGTTTCAAAGGTTTCTCCGCCTATGCCGGCGGCCTGGCGCTTGGCTTGATCATGATTCCACTCATTCTGCGCACGACTGAGGAAATGATTCTACTGGTGCCAAATGGCTATCGCGAGGCGGCCCTCGCGCTCGGCGTCGCCCGTTGGAAAACAATCGTGCATATCGTTTTGAAGACTGCGTCGAAGGGAATCATTACTGGCATTCTGCTGGCGTTGGCGCGCGTTGGCGGCGAAACGGCACCGCTCCTTTTCACTGCTTTCGGCAACCGGTTTTGGAACCACAGCCTGAGTCAGCCGATCGCGGCGCTCCCGTTGCAGATTTTTACCTATGCCATTTCTCCCTATGACGACTGGCATCGTCAGGCATGGGCCGGCGCCCTTGTGCTCGTCACGGGCGTTTTCTGCGTTAATGTGCTGGTGAGAGTTCTGACCCGGGGGCGTGGGGCGACGGTTGTATAAAGATTCGCAAATGGAGAACTTAGTTATGGCAACACCCGAGGGAAGCGTTATGGAGCATGTCGAACAGCCTGCAGAGCCGGCCCCCAGCATTGAGCCCTCACCACCGCTAACTTTTCAGGTGGAGAATCTCTCGATCTGGTACGGTGAGAAGCGTGCTATTGATAATGTGACGCTCGGCATCGCTTCGAACGCCGTGACCGCCATCATTGGGCCGAGCGGGTGCGGAAAATCGACATTTCTCCGGGCTCTCAACCGCATGCACGAGTTGGTGCCAAAGACGCGCATGGAAGGCACGGTCCTGCTGCAGGGCCAGGACCTCTATTCGAGCACGGTCGATCCCGCGATCGTTCGGCGTCGTGTCGGCATGGTGTTTCAAAAATCCAATCCGTTTCCAACCATGACGATTGGCGAAAACGTCGTTATCGGTTTGCGATTGAACGGCGTACGCAATCAAAAACTCCTCAATGAACGTTTGGAAAAATCACTCCGCATGGCTGCTCTTTGGGATGAGGTGAAAGATGATTTGCACAAACCGGGCACGAGCCTTTCCGGCGGGCAACAGCAGAGGCTTTGCATTGCGCGCGCGCTTGCCGTGGAGCCGGAAGTGATTTTGATGGATGAGCCCTGTTCGGCACTTGATCCAATCGCCACCGCCAAGATTGAGGAATTGATCTACGAACTAAAGGCCCGCTACACGATTGTCACGGTGACACACAACATGCAGCAAGCCGGCCGCATCTCCGATTATACTGCTTTCTTTTATATTGGACGGCTGATCGAGTTTGGAGAGACGACGAAGATTTTCACAAACCCAGGCGAACGACAGACCGAGGACTATATCACTGGCCGATTTGGTTAATGAGCTGGCTGGGCGCGACCATTGGATGCGCCCTTAGCGAAACAAAACATGAGCAAGAGCAAAAATATGAGCATGAATGAAAGGGGACACTGAGATGATCGCACAAAGGCACATTCTCGGAACATTTGATGAAGCGCTGGCGTCACTGCGCAACAACGTGCTCATGATGGGCGGCCTGGCGGAGCGAAGCCTCGATCGAGCGATGAAAGGTTTGTTCGAGCGCGATGATGAGCTTTGCGCATACACGATCGCGGACGACGAGGAGATCGATCAACTTGAGAAGCAGATCGACAAGGACGGCGTAGATATTTTGTTGCGGTTCCAGCCGGTAGCGTCCGATCTGCGCCGCGTCGTGTCAGCCATGAAACTTTCCTCCAACCTTGAGAGAATCGCCGATCAGGCAACAAACATCGCGCGAAGAGCGCGAAAGTTGAACCAGCATCCGCCATTGCCGGAAATTAAGCTGATCGTGCCGATGCACGAGCACGCTGTTTCCATGTTCAAAGACAGCGTGGACGCTTTTGCGCGCGAAGACGTCGAGCTTGCACGCGCGATCGTGGGACGCGATGAAAAATTGGATGAAATGAATCGCGTTCTCGGTCGCCGGTTAGTCGAAAGAATGACGCAAGACCGAGACCAGCTGCGCGGTTATTTGAATCTAATGTTTGTTGGTCGACACCTCGAGCGGGTAGGCGACCACGCCACCAACATTGCCGAGGACGCCGTTTACGCTGCCGCTGCTGAAGACATCAGGCATCAAACCGTTGCGGCCTCCGCATGATACGGCGCCCGTTGCGTATGCGCAGTTGATTGCCGATGTTGAGAGATGCCGGAAGCCCAGGCCACTGCTCTAACCCAAGAGGAAAGCAGCACGATCGCTGTTCAGCCGGTGCCGCAAACCGCGCATGAGCGTTTTGGCGACCCGAAAAATTTCATCAACCGCGAGCTGAGCTGGCTCGAGTTTAACCGCCGCGTCCTGGAAGAAGCGCAGGACCAGAGGCAACCGCTCATTGAGCGGGTCAAGTTTCTTACGATCGTCAGTTCGAATCTGGACGAGTTCTTCGAGATTCGAGTCGCAGGCATCAAACAACAAATTGAGAGCGAAACGAGCGACGTCGGTCCTGATGGGCTGAGCCCTTCGGAGTTATTCGATCGGATCCAGAAAACGGTCCGTCAATTGGTGGCGGAGCAGTATACGCTTTGGAACGGCGAGTTGCTGCCCGATCTGGCGAAGAATGGGATTTACGTGCGCGAAGTCGCGGACTTACCGACGAAACGCGCGGCGTGGGCGCACCGTTATTTTCTACAGGAAGTTGTGCCAATGCTGACGCCACTGGCAGTGGACGCCAGTCATCCGTTTCCGCATCTCTTGAACCGCAGTCACAATCTGCTGGTACGGGCGAAGACACGGCGTGGCAGCGAACCGCTGCACGCGATCGTGCAAGTGCCGCGGGTGGTTCCGCGATTGATCCTGATGCCGCGGGGCAAAGGCGCCGACGAACCGTGGGAGTACATCTACCTCGCCTCTCTCATGAAGCAGCACATCGGCGAACTCTTTCCCGGTTTGATTCTCGATGGAGTCCACGCGTTTCGCGTCACGCGCAACAGCGATCTGTACATCGATGACGAGGAAGCAGAGAACCTTTTGCGCACCATCGAGCATGAACTGCGGCGCTCAAGCCGCGGCAATGCAGTGCGCCTCGAAGTCGAGGCGGATTGCCCGAAGGATTTTCTCACCCTGCTCCTCGAGTTTTTCAATTTATCGGAAGCCGACGCTTACAAGCTAAATGGTCCGCTGTCGATGACGCATCTCGCCCCGCTGGTCGCCAACGATGCATTTGGCAAACTTAAGGACCATCCGTTTCAACCCTCGCGCGATCCTGCCCTGCCGCCGCACGTTGATTTTTTCGAGGTGCTGCGGCGTCAGGACGTCCTGCTGCACCATCCGTACGACAGCTTCGATCAGATCGTCGAATTGATTGAGAAAGCAGCGACTGACCCGCAAGTGCTCGCGATCAAGATCACGCTGTATCGCACCAGTGGCGATTCGCCGATTGTTGAAGCGCTGATCGATACGGCGAACGCAGGCAAACAAGTCACAGCGATTGTCGAACTTCGTGCGAGATTTGATGAGGCGACGAATATCCAATGGGCGCGCCGGCTCGAGGAAGCCGGCGCCCACGTTATCTACGGCGTGGTCGGATTGAAGACGCACTGCAAAATGCTGCTCATCGTCAGACGCGATGCCGATCGACTGCGGCATTATGTCCATCTGGGGACGGGTAATTATCACCCGCGCACTGCCCGGATTTATACCGACTTCAGTCTGCTTACCAGCCAGTCGCAGTTGACCGAGGAAGTGGCGACCGTGTTTAACACGCTTACCGGACTGGCTGGTTATCCTGGTCTGAAAAAATTGATGGTCGCGCCGTTCGACATGCACAGCCGTCTCATCCAATTGATCGAACGTGAGCGAGATAACGCGCGCGCGGGAAAACCGGCGCGCATTGTCGCCAAACTCAATGCACTGGTCGATCAGGAGATGATCGAAAAACTGTATGAGGCCTCATGCAGTGATGTGACTATCGAGCTTGTCGTCCGAGGCATTTGTTGCCTGCGCCCGAAAATCCCGGACCTGAGCGAAAACATTCGCGTCATCAGCATCGTTGGCCGGTTTCTGGAACATAGTCGCATTTATTACTTCGAAAACGCTGGGGATCCTTTGGTTTATCTTTCGAGTGCGGATTGGATGCCGCGCAATTTCTTCCGTCGGATCGAAGTGGCGTTCCCAATCGAGATGCCCGCTCTGCGCGATCAGATCGTCAACGACGTTATTCCGACAGTTCTCAACGATCGGGTGAAGGCGCGCGAGTTGCAGCCGGACGGTGCCTACCGACGCTTGAAACCGGAAGGCCCGGAACCGCACCGACAGGCGCAATGGCAATTTCGCGAGGTGTCGCGTGAACGCGCAAAGAAACTCACGGGCTCAAAGAAAAGACTCCGAGCAGACAAATTAATTCCAATCAGCGTTGTGCATGAAAATCCGGCGGGCGGGCCGACAAGACCGGAGAAATCGTGAAGAAAAGAATTCTCGTCATCGACGTAGGCGGCTCGAATGTGAAGTTGCTGAGTTCGCGCAGGGAAAAACGTAAATTTAAGTCCGGTCCGGATCTGACGCCACGCGAAATGGTGGCTCAAATGAAACCGCTGCTACGGGATTGGAGCTTCGATGCCGTATCGATGGGATTTCCAGCGCCAGTCCGTAATGGGCGCATCATGGGCGAACCCAAACACCTCGGTGCGGGGTGGACGCGGTTCGATTACGAGAAGTCGCTGGGCAAACCAATCCGCATTATCAACGATGCAGCCATGCAGGCGCTCGGCAGTTTCCATGGCGGGCGCATGTTGTTTCTTGGACTCGGCACTGGACTGGGATCGACATTGATTTGGGAAACGAACGTGCTCCCGCTGGAGCTGGGCGATCTGCCCTACGGTAACGGCGACATCATCGAGGATTATCTCGGGAAATCAGGAATGAAACAGCTGGGCGAAAAAGCGTGGAAACGAGAAGTTCTTCGCGCGATCCTTTTGTTGAAGAAATCGCTGATTGCCGATTATGTCGTTCTGGGCGGCGGGAGCGTGAAGAAGTTCGATCAACTGCCAAGGGGCATTGAACGAGGACACAACCGAAATGCTTTTCTTGGTGGCGTTCGCCTTTGGCAAATCGATTCGCGGACGCGCCGAGCGAAGTGGCGAATCATGTAACAGCGCGTATAGATCGACATGCAACTTTATTTCCTTCGACACGGGGAGGCCGATTGGCCGGATTGGAAAAAATCGGATGATGAGCGTCCGCTCACGGATTTCGGTAAAAAAGAAATGCGCGACGTGGCGAAATTTCTCGCACGTCTCAACATGCGGTTGAATTTGATCGTGACCAGCCCATTACCGCGCGCATCACAAACAGCTGAGATCGCGGCTGATTATCTGAAGGCGAAACTGCGAAAGGATGAATTGCTCGCGCCCGGATTTGGGATGAGCGAGTTGCGGACCGTGCTGAAACGGCATCACGCAAAAGCGCTGATGCTCGTCGGCCACGAACCGGACTTCACGACTGTCATTTCGGGATTGACCGGCGCTTCGCTCAAGCTTTCCAAAGGCGGCGTGGCCCTTCTCGATGTCGATCCGGAGTCTGAAGAAGGAAGACTTCTCTGGCTTTTCCCGCCGAAGATCGCGCGCAAGGCTAAGTGACGAGCGCGTCGGCCACTGAGTGCGATGATTTGTCTTCCCAATCCTGGAGCCAGCTGGCAACGCGAGAGCTGAAATCCCGCGGACGTTCGGCAAAGAAATGCTCCGCCAACTCCGCGGCGCCACGTTGCAGATCGCACTGACTGACTTCAATTACGGCGAGCAATCGCTGACCTTCGCGCTGCCATTTCGATTTCCCGTGTTCGCTCCGCAATCTCTCCCCGAGAAAACTCAAGTCATGCGCACGACCGAGCAGATCGCCTAAGGAATGCAGATCGTCGCTCAGGGTCTTTAACACGACCGGATTGACTGGCCTGAGAATACGTAATTGATACCAAAGCGTTTTCGCCCTGGTCCTGAACTCGTGGAAATTTTCAGTTGTCGGATCTGCCGTTGTCGTAGTAAGCGCCCTCCGCGCCCGTCTATAGCTCGCCTGCACAGCGCGGCAAAGTTGTTTGCAGCTGAATTGGTCGAGAGCCCAGCAATCTACAGTTGAGGCGGCCTGCTCCAACAACGGGACCGCCTGTGTTTGCCACTCCGCGAATGCAGCCACGAAGTTTTCGAGTTCCAAGGTGAGCATCACTTCGAGATTTCCGTAGGTGCCATGGCCATCGCGTTGCGTGACTTCTTGAAGTTCCCTCACCGTCTGCAAACGCACTTCGGCATCTCGAATTTCCGAGGTAAGCCGCGCAACGTCGCGCAGCCGGTGGTCTTGTGACCGGCAGAGACCGCGCCCGATCTCCTTGCGCACCAGGCGCAGCGCCGCGCGCGCTTTCTTCAAGTGCTTGCGCATCTCGTGCACCGGCGTGTCGTCGGTTTTCGTTTCACCTTTGGCAACGGCGATGGCGCCCTCGATTTGTTTACGGGAAATCCGGCAAAGATTGTCGCCCATAGTTTCGCCGCGTCGTAATTCGTAGCTCATTGTCGATCTTATTTTTGGGCAGCCTCATATTGCTCTAACATGTTTTGCCCGTCATTCCACGCTTAAAAAATGTGACTGTTTTGACTCGGCAAATTCGCGGTCGACCAGATGCGGCGGCTATCGCGCCGACTTCTGCTTAGCGTGTTGCAGAATCACGAGCGCCGATGGTTTCACTGTGATTTCGATGTCGCTCGGACTCTTCACCTTTTGCTCTTTGTCTGGCCAAACTTTGTCGTCGAAGTGAAGCATCGAGTTTCTGCAAACAATTTTTGAGTCACGAAACCTCCGAAGCGGCAGCGGGAATTTGGCCTTCCGCCCAGCCAGTCGGCCATCAAGGTATTCCATGAAAAGGGAACGATCCTCTTCACGGACACAGACGAAATCCAGCCGGCCATCTTTGGTCGCGGCCTGCGAAGCGAAATAAAGTATGGGGCCGACCGATCGAATGTTCATCGCTTCCCAAAGAATGTAGCGATTCGAGATGTCTTCGCCATCGAGCGCGATCTTCCACTTTCGGGCGGAATAGTCGTGCAGCATTCGACGCAAAAGCGAAATGTGTCGCCGCATTTCTTCGTGTTTGGAAAGCTTTTCCGTTCCCTTAACTTTGCCTTCCGCGTCCCGAAGATAATCCGCGAGCAGGCCGCCGCCGGCGCCTTCAAAAAAATAGCGTTTGCCCCACGGCCCTCGCGCAAGCCCGACGTCAAACGCCCGCCTTTCCCCGCATTCAAGTCCGGCAATGATTTCTTCGGGGGAAGCGCAGAAACCAAGACTGCGTGCCAGATTGTTGGCCGTTCCGAGTGGAAGAACGCTCAACGGAATACCGGTATCGATAAGTTCGTGGCCGACCTTTCCCACCGTACCGTCTCCGCCAGCGGCAAGCACGAGATCAGTAGGTTGTTTGAGAGCTTTCTTGTAATCGCTTTTCCTTGTCGATTGGTAAATCGCGTGATGGCCCGCCTTGGCCAACGCAGCCATCAAGTCTTTCCTGGTGAGCTTCCCCCGGCCGGCCTTCGGATTGTGCATCAATGTGATTCGCATGGCCTGTCGCTGAAGATTCTTCCCGCAACCTATTCGACCAAAACCAAAGCGGCACGGGTCTCCTGTTGCTACAAAAACACGAATTTTGATTTCACAGCTTTTGTGAAGTCAAACTGATCCGCTCTGCGACCCGGATGCTTTCTGAGAAGCGGTGTTACGGTTTCGCTGTTGGTCGTGGCGTAGTCGCTGGCGAAGCGGCTGGCGGCGTGGTGCCGGCAGGCAAGACGCCTGCACCGGAATCCGGCGCTGCAGAAGCAGCTGGTGAAGCCTGAGCACGTGTAGTTCCCGGTGACGAAACAGGCGAGGGGTTTGCTGACGCAGGCGAAGTTTGAGACGCGGCTTGCGTTTTCATCAGCTCTCGACGAAAGGCGCTGTCAGCCGTGCTTCGGTGCGCATAAAGGATCGACAACCCAAGGGTGAGTGCGAAGAAAATGCTGACCAGCCAGGTCGTGAATTTCACAAGCACGTTGGTCGTCTGTGCTCCGAAAATATTTTCCGTGACCGCGCCGCCAAATGCCGCACCCAGGCCTTCGCTCTTTGGCCGTTGCATCAGGATCACCAGCACCATGAGCAGCGACACCAGAACGAACAGCGCCAGACACACATTGATGAGCAAATTCATCGGGACGCGGAATATCAACGCTAAATAACTAATGTCGAATTTCGAATGACGAAAATCCGAAACAACGGGAGAGGCGCAGCACGGCCCTTCGTCATTCGTGCTTCGTCATTCCCTGGGCATTTGTCATTCGTGCTTCGTCATTCTTGATCCGATCCCATATCGCGTCCATCTCGGCGAGCTCGACATCCCCAAGCCGCTTGCCTCGCCTTCGCAACTCGTCTTCCAATTGATTGAATCGCGCTAAAAATTTGTTCGTGGCGCGTTGCAGCGCGCTTTCCGCGTCGATTTTGCATTTCCGCGCCAGATTAACGACTGCGAAGAGCATGTCGCCAACTTCGTCCTCGATTCTCGCGCGATCTTGTCCGCCTGAGGTCGGACTTGCCAGGGCGAGCGACGCAATCTCCTCTTTCATCTCGCCAAGCTCTTCTTCGACTTTCGCAACCACATCGCGCAGCTCGGTCCAGTCAAAATTCACACGCGCGGCCTTTGCTTGCGCTTTCTGCGAGCGCACAAGCGCGGGCAACGCCTTGGGTAAACTGGCGAGATAATGTGAGTCGGCCTTTTTCTCTGTGCGCTTGATGGCTTCCCATTGTTTAAGCACCGCGCCGGAATCGCGCGCGTCGCTCGTTCCAAACACGTGCGGATGTCGCCGGACAAGTTTGTCTGAGACGTGGCGAATGATTTCGTCAACATCGAAACGGCCAGTCTCCCGAGCGATCTCTGCGTGCATGACCACCACCAGGAGCAGATCGCCCAGCTCCTCGCGAAGGTGTGCGTCGTCTTTCGAGTGGGCAGCCTCCGCCACTTCGTACGCCTCTTCGATCAAGGCAGGCAACAACGATTCGTTCGTTTGCTCCCGGTCCCACGGACAGCCGCCGGGCGCACGTAGTCTTGCAACAATGTCGCAAAGGTTTTGAAAAGCTGGGGAATCGGCCATCGCCGATTCTCTCAACCATCAACTCTCAACTATCAACTAATTCAAATCCGCCACAACGAGCGGTGCGTGCCGAATTCGGAGATTTCGCCGGAGGATCTTTTGCTAACATAAATGGTGATACCAATGACACTGGTAAACGTGCCGGCAAAAATCAGAGCCACGAGCCAGGACGGAATGTGCCCGATACGCAGCGCATGGTAAAATGATACGAAATCGTTAATCGGCGCGCTGGCATGCAAAAATATTTTTGTCAGCCACGCCATCAGGATCAAAATAAAAATGAAAATGTAATTGCGTTTCAAGCGGCGCCCCACCGCCTCAAGCTTGCTGATTTTGAAACAGGGCAAAATCAGATCTTCGCAAACGAGCTTTTTCCATTCGCCTTGGAGCAGATCGCGATTTTCCATGACCATCGGCACCAGAAAATGCGCCTCAAGCATCCGGACACGCGCGCGAAATGCGTCATAAAAACGGTAACGACGCGCCTCGATCCAGAGCAGCACCCAAACGATTGCCAGATTAAAAAAGAAAATGATGTGCGGCACTTGGCGCGTGGAAAATGCGATGGTGATGATCGCGGTGCTGCTGGTGATTGCCCAGTTTGTGGTCATGTCCAGCCGCTGCCGCCAGACCATGATCCGGCCCATCTCGCCGCGATAAAAATGCGACATGGCATTGACGTAACCCGGGTCGTAAAGGCTCCGTTGAAAGGAGACTGTTCTCTCCTCCGTGGGAGCTACCGCTGTGTTTTGAGTTGCCACGGCTGGTTAATTAACTGGATAACTGGCTTTGCCGGATAATCCAATAAATCTCTGTTACCAATGGCCATTGCGCTCTCCGAGCTACTCGATGAAAGACAGGTGCTCCTGCGGCTGCGCTCACGAAAACTGCCGAATGCACTACGCGAGATTAGTCAGTTATTCGCGCAAAACGGGAAGATCGACGATGCAGAAATATTTCTTCAACAAGTCCTCGCACGTGAACAGGAGCATCCGAGCGCCGTGGAAAACGGTGTCACATTCCCGCACGCGCGAACCGACCTGGTAGATGAGATCGTCATCGGCGTTGGACGCAGCCGCGCCGGGATTCCAGTCGGCGCAAATCAAGAGCGTGCCCGCCTTATTTTTGTGATCGGGGTGCCGGAACGCCTGGTGAACGACTATCTGATTTGCGTAGGCACTCTGGTGCGCCTGACGAAAGATGAGGCTATCCGAAGGACTCTCCTCCAAGCGGAGACGCCACGCCAATTCCTCGAGACGTTGATCGCAAATCTGTAGCCGCAGACGCTGACGGCGGCAGGGCTGGGCTCACCGATTCCGGCTACAGTTGCACCGCGACGCGCTCGCCTTCGATTTGCCCCTCTGGAGCAACGGCGGATTTGCTGCTGCGATATCGCCAGATCGCGAACGCAACGAATAAAAGATCGAGCACAATGAATGTCGCGACGTACGTCTCCCCGCCGATACCGAATCCGTAACTGTGGAGGCCTTTGCCCAAAACAAAATTCACCCCGTACCACGCCATTAACACAGCGAGAAAACAAACCACGCTCGCAACTGTCAGGCCGAATTGCGTCCACCAACCGGCGAGTCGGCCATGCAATGCCAGAATATAACAAAGCAGTGCAATCAGTGCCCACGTCTCTTTAGGGTCCCAGCCCCAGAACCTGCCCCAGGAATAATTCGCCCAGACTCCGCCGAGAATTGTGCCCGCCGCGAGCAACAGGACGCCAAGCTGAAGCACGCGATACAGCCAGAAATGCATCGGCGCATCGGCGCGGGCGGCCGCGGGATCCCGCGCGTATCGCCACAGCAGGATGTGTCCGAACCCCATCGCAAGCGCAAACGCCGCGTAGCTCAACGTGATGGTAAGTACATGAACCGTGAGCCAGAAATTATCGCGCAGCACCGGGACCAGCGGATCAATGCTGGATGGCATGGCGATCGGCATTTGATGCACTAGCAATAACGCGATGAGTGTAACGGGCAACGCCGCCAGCAAATACACACGTGCATGGTAACGCGCGAAAAAAATCATCCCGAAAAGGGAGACGGCGAACGAGACCCAGATGATGGATTCATACATGTTGGTCACCGGCGGGCGACCGGCGATTACGCAACGCAGCACGATCCCAGTTGCCTGAAATGCGAGCCCGAGTAACGCAATTGCGACCCCGATGTTTTGCAGCGCGCGTCCCCGCCTGCGCAACTGGGCGGCGATGAGAATCACGAGCGCAATTCCGTAACACCAGATGGCGCGATAAAAAGCCTCGAAGTGGTTGTAAAAATATTCCAACCGCAATTGTCGCTCTTGCGGATAAATTGATGGACTCAGAGCACGCACATTTTCGCGAAGCTGGTTGGCGGCGCGGCTGAAGTTAAATCCATCGCCATTGACGTACGTGGTGGCGAGTGCCTGCAATTGCGGCTGCACGGGCGCGAATTGCGTTTCGGAATAATATCGCGACCACCCCGATGGATCGACCCAGGGAGCCGTATCGTTTGTGGGCGCAGGAACAATCACCAGAGTGCTTCCATCCATCAAACGAGTCAAAAGCGTAAGCCGATCGCTAACGCTCAACGCTTCCTGTTGAACCCGGTCGAGCGGTTTCTCTGCGCGCTTCGCCGCCTGCGCCTCATTGGCAAGCCGCTGCAACTCCGTCGAGCCCGCCAATTGCGTAAACGAAAATCGACGCTGCGTCTTATCGAGTCCGAGTTGTTCCTTTAACTGCCCTGACGAAATCAGCACCATCGGCTCGTTCTTCCAATCGCGCGTCTCGAGCAGCGCCGACAAAACGAAATCGTTCGGTTGCCATCGCTTGCCGCTCTTGTCCGTGTATGTCGATCTTCCGGTGATACGGATCAGCGCTTCCTTTGCAAACGTGTCCACCGGTTTGCGCCGGCCGCCCTCCTGAATCGCAACCAAGCCCCATTGCTTGAAATCGAGAGCGCTGCTATCCGCAGCGGATACATCCGCCGAGGCAGCGTAATCAATGCTTCCGAACAGCGCCGTCGCTGTTCCAATGAAAATGAGAAGAGCAGCGGCAGCTTCGGGCCCAGTGATGCTGCATTATATATTTCGAGCGCTACGTCCGCTGGCTTCCAATGGTCGTTCTGCGGCGTATTGCTCAGTAGCGTGATCGCGTATCCAGTAGCAGGGACAAGCATATTATTGGTTCCGTAGCCGACGAGAGTTCCAGCGTGCCAGATCACTCCACTTGGCTCGACGAACCAGCCGCTCGCGTAATGAGTATGCGCTGGGCCGGCGGCAGTTGGGACCGCGAAAATTTTCTGCAGTGTCTCGCGGGAGAGAACCGTGGCGTTCAACAACGAGCGGTTCCAGAGTTGCATGTCGCCCGGCGTGGAGACCAGATTGCCTGACGCGGACGCCTTATCGGCTGGCGTAGCCGGTTGTATCTTCCAGCCATCACCCTCGTGGCTGTACCCCTGGGCGAAGTTCACATCTTCTCGTGAGCCGAGCGCATATGACGAAGTCATGGCCAGCGGCTTGAAGAAACTCTCATCGATAAACCGCGCATAACTCACTTTGGAAACACGTGAGAGGACCACGCCTGCCAGATTGTAAGCGCAGTTGCTGTAGGCGAAGTAGTGACCGGGCGCAAAATCGAGCGTTTGCTTGTTCAAGTTCGCAATCAGCGATGCTTCGTCAATTTTGCCGTCAATGGGCGCCTCGCATTTATCGTCATCTGCTGGAATGCCGCTGCGCATTGTCAGCACTTGTGCCAGCGTCATTTCATCCGTGTGAACATACTCGGGCACATACTTCGAAAGAGGGGCATCCACTGACAGCGCACCTTTTTGTTGCAGCAGGTAGGCGCCTGCCGACACGAACTGCTTACTGACCGATGCGATTGGACAACGTGTCACGCTCTCCATCGGCGTTCGCGGGTCGATCACTCGCGACCCAAAGGCTCCCTCCACCAACGTATCGCTCTTGTTTCCAATGGAATAGCTGACGCCTGGAACGGCGCCGCTATCAACGAGCCGTCGCAAAATGCTTTCCACCGCCTCGATTTGACTCCGGCCAAGCGAAGTGCGCTCGGCCCTTGCAGAAGTAATTCGAGCGACAACCCCTATGAGCGGAATGCCTGCCAGCATTCGCACGAAGCGTCGCCGCGAGATGTTGTCCATCACTGCACTTCAGTGACTTCAGTCGGCTCCGACGGCTGCCTGGTCACAACGGTCAGCGGCGAAATCTTTAACTCAGGGTTCATCAGGTTGTGAATGTCGACAGCGATGTTTTCCGGCTCGAACCCGCCGCCATCACGGATATTCCCGATGATCGCGATGCTGTACCCATCGCTAAACAGCGCGTTTGTCGATTCAAAGAGAAAGGTGTGTCCACCATGCCATTTTGTGTGCGGATTCGGCAGCATCCAGCCCATCGCGTAAACGGTCGGTTTGCCATCGTTGACATGTAGCATCACTGGAAAGCGTTTGTCCTCTTCCAAAACGGTGTTGATTTTGCCGTCGCCGGGTACGGTAAACATCGTACGCAGCGAAGCTTCATTCAGCACTTTTTGCCCCAGCAATGCGGCATCCCACTTCAAAAGATCTTGCGTTGTTGATACCAGGTTGCCAGTTCCAAACGAAAAGTCCGGGTGCAGTTCCGCCCGAGTCGTGAACGGCTGCCCCGGCTTCTCGTGATGATAACCGGACGCCATTTCAGCGGGTGGCTGATCAATCGTCGAAGTCGACGACATGCCTAGTGGCGAGAAGATGTGCTCACGCAGAAACGCGAGGTAAGATTGTCCGGAAGCCCGTTCGATGACTAGCCCCAGCAAATTGTAGTTCGTGTTCGTGTAAACCATGTGCGTGCCAGGTTTCCGCATCAGCGGCAGCTTATTCAGATTCGCAAACATCTCCTTACGCGAGATCGGCTGAGTGAGGTGATCCCTGTAGATTGCCGGATCGTTGTCGGAAATGCCGCTCACCATGTTCAACATCTGGCGCAGCGTGATCTCGTCGCCGTGAACGTACTCCGCCACGTACTTCGAAAGTTTGTCGTCAATCGAGAGTTTCTTCTCTTGTTGCAGCAGGAGGATGCCTGCGGCCGTGAACTGTTTCGTAATCGATCCGATCGGCTGCGGCGTTGTAATCAGCATTGGAGCGTGTGAAGAGACGTCCCGCTCACCGGCAGTGTTCTCGTAAATCCTTTGGCCGTTCTTCGCGATCGCAACAGCGATTCCGGGAGTAATACGTTTCGCGGGCTGAGCCTGAACGAACGCGTCAATCTTCTCCTTCGCTGCGGGCGAAATTGCGGCGACGATCGCGTCGGCAGCATTATCTTCCTCGCGAGCAAGAGAAATGAGCTTGGCTGTGGTGTCAGCGCCCGGCTCATAACCCACCAGCGTTGCTCCCACTATCAACGTGCCGCGTAGCGCACCGAGACCGATGTGCGTTTCCGTTCCCTGAGTGACGGTTCCAATAAATGCCTGTGGCCCGAGATTTGGCGCGTCAATGGGTCTAAATCCCGGAACAATCCTGCTCTTCTTAACAGCTTCCTCGTAGGCTGCCGACGCGTCACTAGACGTCGCGTATTGATCCACACTGATCGTCACCTTCTTCGACTCGTCGCTATTCGTGTAAATGACGCTTCTTGTCGCTTTAGCCTTACCCACCGCAGTTGCGTTTTGGCCGGTGCTCATTTCCCGGGTGGCTTCCGGAAAGAAACGCGTAACCACAGTCAGAGGAACGACTGCATCGCAAGATAGCACTGCACCGGATGCGCTGACGCCACCAGGGTCGGGTGACGCCGACTGTTCGCCGCAAAGCACTGGCTGAATGCCGATTATCGCAATGGACAGTATTGCCAGCCTCTTCATCGGTGAAACGGTCACGGACTACAATTTTCGCGCTGACTTGTCCATTTCCATTTGCGTAAACTCAGATCGTGCGAATAACTTTAGACCCGTGTTCAGCTTGACCATGCTTGGCAGCGGGAGCGCGGGAAACAGCGCGCTCGTCGCAACCGATCATTGCAAAATTCTTGTCGATGGCGGACTGAGCGCGCGGCAACTCGCATTGCGCCTCGAGCAGTGCGGCGTCATGCCAGAACAGCTCGATGGCGTCCTTCTTACGCACGAGCACGGCGATCACGTCTGCGGTCTTGAAATTTTCTGCAGAAAATTTGATGTGCCGATCTATTGTAATGCGTTAACGGCAGAAGCAATCCGGTGCGACGAGTCAGTCGAACAGCACCGTAACTGGCGGATTTTTCCGACTGGCGCCGAGTTTTCGATCTGCGATATCACCGTGCAAACGTTCTCCGTCCCGCACGATGCGGTCGATCCCTTGGGCTTCGCCTTTTACGCCGGCTCGGGTGCTCTTGGATTCATCACCGACCTTGGATACGTCACCAAAATGATCGTGGAACGGTTGCGCCAGGTGCAAACGCTCGTGATCGAGACCAACCACGACGAAAAACTTTTGCAGAACGACACGCATCGGCCGTGGCCGGTGAAACAGCGAATCCAATCACGGCACGGTCACCTGTCGAATTCCGCGGCGGCAGGCGTGATTGAACAATTGCTATCGGGAAAAATTGAGCGCGTTGTGCTCGGACATCTCAGCCG
>WNFY01001665.1_pt1 | contig 21533 bp, 20 predicted proteins | sample 5400091 | NCBI WGS metagenome assembly WNFY01 (sample SAMN13153364, study PRJNA577476) | soil metagenome | isolation source: 60 cm soil or saprolite under grassland replicate 1 | place: USA:California | collected 2016-06-15
GACGCGCAGTAACTTTTTCGTCTTTCGCGGTGACACATTGATTACACCTGGAGTGGGTGTCTTAATGGGTGTAACGCGCAGGGTAGTATTGGAGCTGGCTGAAGGACGTTTTCCGGTCGAAGAACGCCCGATTCTGCTTAATGAATTGTCTCTGGTTGATGAAGCATTTATCACATCGTCATCCAGAGAGATCACTCCTGTTATCCAGATCGATGACATGGTGATTGCTGATGGGAAGCCAGGGCCACGCACGTATGAACTAGAGCAACGTTTTATCGCTATGGTTGAGCGAGGAGAGTTTTGATAAGCAAAAAGGTATATGATGGTGCTCGGATTTTAGCATTCTCGCGCTAAAATCCGAGCATTGTTGTTCTATACGAAGAAGATTTTAATGGCTGGTCGATGGTACTGCCTGCGTAACTTCAGCAAAGGCGGCATCAAGAATGTGCAAGGCTTGCTGCAATTGTTCATCCGTGACGGAAAGAGGAACGAGCACCCGTATAACATTGTCGTACATGCCGGCTTTGAGTAGAACCAGACCATGTTTGTGCGCTGCTGCCAGGATCGCATTTGTAATCTGGGGATCTGGTTCGCGACTGCTGCGATCTTTGACCAGTTCCATGTTCTAATACGACGGTGCCTATCTCACGTGAGCGAGCCGCAAGGTCTTCTTTTTCGTAGATATCGAGCACCGCCAGGGCCGCTGCGCACGAAACTGGATTGCCGCTATAGGTTCCACCTAGCATGCCAGGAGGTGGTGCATCCATAAGGTCGGCACGTCCGACGACGCCGCTAATGGGCATGCCTGCTCCCATCGATTTGGCGATGGTGATCATGTCAGGGACGATGCCATCATGTTCGACCGCGAACATCTTGCCTGTGCGACAGAAGCCGCTCTGGATTTCGTCGGCAACCAGCAATATATTATATTCATCGCAGAGTGCTCTCAGATCGCGTAAGAAGCCTGGAGGTGAGATCATAAAACCGCCCTCACCCTGTACTGGTTCGATCACAATGGCCGCAACCTGGTCTGGTGCGACCTCGGCCACAAACATGCGCTTCAGTTCCTGAATACAGAAGGCAGAAGCAGCCTCTGGCGGCATGTTCATGCGATAGGGATAGGGATATGGTGCGCGATAGACCTCGGGCGCGAAGGGACCAAAGCGGTATTTATAGGGTTTAACCTTAGAAGTCATGGTCATGGTCATCAGAGTACGACCATGATAAGCATTGTCAAAGGTGATGATTGCCGGTCGCCCGGTAGCATAGCGTGCGATTTTGACCGCGTTTTCAACAGCTTCCGCACCGCTATTGAGGAAGAGCGCTTTTTTAGGGAAATCGCCGGGAACCAGCCTGGTAATACGTTCGGCCAGGGCGATGTAGGATTCGTACATCATCACACTGAAGCAGGTATGAGTGAATTTCTCCGCCTGTGTGATAATGGCCTGCGTCACCTCCGGGCGGGCGTGCCCTATATTCATAGTTCCGATGCCACCAGCGAAGTCGATGAAGCGATTACCATCCACATCCTCGATGATAGCTCCATCCGCTTTAGCCGCAAAGACATTCATCGTGGAGGCAACGCCGCGTGCTACAAACTCCTGACGTCTTGCCAGCAGTTCACGCGATTTTGCTCCGGGGATGTTGAGAGATAAAATACTGTCAGACATATGTTGCCTCCTGAATGGAAAGATGGTAGGTTTGAGAGATTCCGTAAAGGGTGTGTGATTATCATTACCTCTGTGTCATTCTATCATATATTTTTCGTCTGCCATTTTTGCAAGGTTCGTTGCGAAAGATCGATGAACCCCCCTACCCATGGGGGTGAAGGCATTTGTTTATTGCTGATGTCCTCACGACGGATGTTTCTATGCGACGCCGCTAAGGGGACGATTCTGCTGTCTGCCTTTGAGTAGTTGCTGAGCTGCATCTTTCAGGCGGCTCTCGCTACGGGGGCCGAAACCGGGTAGGCGGCGAATGCGCTGCTGTTGCGCGGCCCACAGGAGTTTTTCTGGGGAATCGACGCCCAGTTCTTCATGCAGGCGGATAGCGGTATAGGGTCCGACATGCTCAACAGCCATCAGAGCACGTACTCCTTGCGGCAGAGTTTGCATGCAGAGGCCATTCTGGAAGGTTACGGTACCGAGTTCAACAAGTTCGGCTATGTGTGCACGCAAACGGTCACCCATACCCGGAATGAGCAGAGCTTCACCGCGTGCCAGGATAGCTGCCGCGGGTTCTGGCAGATCCAGGACGCCACGCGCGGCATTGCGGTAAGCCTGGATACGATATGGATTACCGTTTTGTATTTCTAGCAAGTCGGCGATGCCTGAGAGTACTTCGGCAATCTGGCGATTTGTCACCTGTGGAGGCGCGCTCAATTCAAGCTCCATCCCCGGCAGTGCCTGCTGAACCGGGCGCTTGCGTGAGCGGACCTGTGGAGGTGGCATCATATGAATAGTCTGGGTGAGTTGCATTATACTCATTTATACACCTGCCCCTTTCCTTTATGGGCAACAACTTTGTCATCTATAGATAAATTCTTGAAAACGTCCAAAAAAACGGAAACACAGCCATGTTAGTGTACAAGGTACATTGAAATCATGTTCTAATTATAGCACAAAATGAACGAAGGGTCAAATAAAATTTCTGGCATTTTTCTACTCTAATGATGCGAAGTGCTCCAGCAGCAGGCGATGGACGAAGATGTAGCCGCCGCCTACTTTACGCAACAAGATGCGCTCAGATGCATAGTCGAGGAAACGAGGATAGTTCCAGGGAAGACAGCCTCTCAACCAGAGAAGCATGCGAAGAATAACATGCTGGATGCAGGCAATTCCACCATTGAGTAGTCCACCAATCCATGCGCCAACGAGTAGGAAAATAATTTCAGTACTCAATACTGCTTTCGGGCTTGCACCCATCAGCGCAAAATCAAGCTCACTGCTGATCCCCATGCTGAGTATATGGGTAAACCAGAGGATGGTGGCCGTGCCGAAGCCAAAAATAGCCCCGGTAAGAAGCATATTACGTGCGGAATACCATATCCCTTGATTTGGCTTGAGGAGGATAGTATCGTCAAGTTTTGTTGCTGACCATCCATGAAGCAACGCGACTCCCAGGGTAACAGCCAGGCCAGTAATACATCCGACAATCACTCCGAGAAGAAGCCCTGTTATGCGTCCAAAGATCAACCCGCGTATGAAGCCACTAATGCCTCCGGCTATCACTGCAGTGATCACTCCCCCGCCTATAGCCCTCCCTATATGACCTCGGAGACCTCCCCATGACCATGTCAAGACCTCCGCAGGCCTTATCTCTCGTTCCTTCCAGTAAATTCCGCTAGAGGTTAGCCAGATACAGAGCCCACACAGCAGAACGTAGGTCACGCAAAGGAGCAACTCTCCAATGAAACCGCCTTGAATATGGTGAATAAGCTCATCAATCACTTCAAAACTGAAGCCGTGTGTTACCCAGAGTCCCAGTACTATCAGCAACCCGTAGATGGATCCACTGGCTAGAGATTCAAGGAGATTACTACGTATACGTATTCGTGACCAGGTAAAAACCTCTTTCAGCTTTATATCGCGCTCCGTCCAGCTCATTAAGAGAATAATAGGTGCAATAAGCGCCAGAATACTACTATGATAAATGTGGCGCAATCGTCCTGCTGGAAGCCAATCGGGTTGCATGCGCTCGATGTAAAATACCGTCTGGCGGTGTTGTACGAGCTGTTTCGCCAGCCAGGCTAACCACTTCCTCGTTTGTTCAGGTCGATACGATATTTTGCCACTGCGATGCGCCAGCATACGTTCGATATAATGTTCAAAGATCTGTTGTCTGGTGGGGGCGATGCCGCCCCGTAAAAGCTCCTCGACGGAAAGATCTCTATATGTCAGCGTAAGGATGCTCAGCATCAGCGGTGTGTCAGTCAATTCACGCAGAGATGCATCCCGATGTAATGCCACGCGTAGTGCCCATAATGCTTCCCCACCATGTACTAAGTAGTCATCAACCTGCTGCTGCGTAAGCGATTGTATGGTGACGGCACTCATGAGTCTGACACGTGCTGTTTGTGCTAGGTAATCCGCTTTCCGACTACACACGACGAGTGGGAGTAAACTATGCTCCTGATGGTAGGTGTTGATAGCTTCAATACATGCTGTCCGGTTTCCAGTTGCAACCTCATCGAGTCCATCCAGCAGAGGAAGAATCTGATCCGCATCAACCCATGCGCGAGCTAATTTACGTGACACCTGGTACTTGCTGATGAGTTCCTCGACCATCCAGGAGGAGAGAGGCTGCTGCTTCGTTGCCCAGGAGGAGAGGGGGAAGACAACGGGCATAAGGTGCCGCTCGTCATGTACAGCACGCTCCAACAAATCGCGTGCCAACGTCAATAAAAGAGTTGTTTTGCCAGAGCCGGGAGCACCAAGGATGAGTAGTTCCCCGTTCGCTACATCGTAGACACTGGAGATGAGGGTTCCAGGTGGGAATGAGCATGGTGCCGTATCAGGATGTTGAAGCACGAACTGCCAGGGATTCGCAAGTGCATCAAGTTGCTGTTGTAATCCCATTGCAATGAGCGTGGCTCCGTGCAAGGAATGTTCAAGCACTCCCTCAATCCAGAAGGTGCGTACTCTCCTCAGAAAACGTTGACGATTGCTATGTGCAAGAGACAGCCTGGCATCTTGAGTGACTGCAGGGCCGGGAGTTGCAGGCAAAGAGGAAAGCGATGGTACCAATTCTTGCTCTCGTTCTCTGTGAAACGCTGTCTTTAATAGAGGTTGCATCGAGGAAGAAGCAGATGCCAGGTCTCTTTCTGTTAAAGTAGGAACAAAGGGGAATACCTTTTTCTCAGGAAAATCGTGCAAGGCGAGTGGCCGAGTGGCAAGACAGGCTTCCTCGAGTAGAGCAGAAAACTCCTCTATGCTGGCAAAGCGCTGCCGTGGATCTTTGGCGAGGGCTTTCAGGATGGCATCTTCCGCTGCGACTGGAAGGTCTGGGCGGCGTGAACGCAGGCTGGGCGGCTGGTGGTAGAGGTGCTGACTGAGCACTTCAAAGAGTGTGCCGCAAAAAGGCGGTTCACCACAGAGCCATTCATAGACCAGCACTCCAAGAGCATATTGATCGCTGGCTGCGCACGGCTGGTGCTGGATCTGTTCAGGAGCCATGTACAGCGGCGTGCCTGCTTGATTATGTGTGGAGCGCGAGTTCAGCGTTTGTTGCACTACCGCAATGCCAAAATCACTGAGCACGACCTCGTGTCTGGCATTCAGTAACAGGTTCTCGGGTTTGACATCCCGATGGATCACCCGCTGCTGATGAGCGTAATCCAGAGCGGAGGCGATCTGTTTCACATAGGTCACGATCTGCTCTAATGACAGATGTAGCCCTTTGGGATGTGCTGAGCGCAAGGTGCCATTGGGCGCGTACTCCATCACGAGATAGGGAATCTGGTCTTGCGTGCCAAAATCAAGCACATGCAGGATATGGGGATGCTGCAGATGGGCGATTGTACGGGCCTCGCGTCGAAACTGCTCATGGGTCTCTGGCTCCATCTGGACATGGAGTACCTTGATAGCGGCAGGAACCTCCAGGTAGTGGTGTTCTGCCAGGTAGACCTCAGCAAAGGCTCCCCTTCCGAGAAGGCGGAGGAGTTGGTAGTTGCCAAGGGAATGTCCTACACGGTCAATCATCGACGAAATCGCTTTTCACTCTGCCAGAGTCGTATCTGTTCAAACATACATAGTATTCGTCATCCAGGGGTGCCGTCTCTTGACGAGAGAGAGTTTCCTTTGTCACCTGTTAGATAAACGCAGCAGAAGGACATTTTTGTTGCCCTCTCTTTGGAAAACGCCTCTTTGGAGAAAAGCAGATATTTCCTATTGGGGCAGGGTACCTCAGGCAGTTTTGATGTCTTCTGGAGCGTGAAAAGCAGGGAATGAAGCCGGTAGGACGCGGATATTGTTTGACATATGATAGAGAAACATGAGTCATCCCGGAATCTAAAAAGGGAGAGGTTATTGCCGATAACCTCTCCCTTTTTAGATTCCATGGAAGTCAGAAAGAGAGAAAAAAGAAAGCTCAGCCAAAAGTTGGAAGTTAGAAAGAGCCTGGAGATTTGCTGGTAAAATCGTTATTGCTTCTCAACCTTCAATATCATGTTTTGCACTTTGGGCCAAACACACAGGGACTCATTCCTGCACAGTGAGAACAAGCAGGAACCTCGCGCGTGCGCCTGATCATGCGTGTCGCAGACGATCGGAATGAGATGGGAATGCTTGACCGCCTCACATAGCAACAAGGACACTGTAGCCACAGTTTGGACAAGGCGATCCGCACACGCGTGAAGGGGACAGAAACCTGCTGCAAGTGGCTTCCCATACGATGGCAAGCGTAATCCATCAGCCAGTCTCGTGCCGCCCGCATCGATTCCCGCATCAAATCCATGAGAAAAGCGTAAGCCAGCGTGAGTAAGCCGAGCAGCTTGAGACGCACTTCCCAATCATAGACGCGCAAACTCTGGATGGCCAGTTCACTTTTGAGGGAACGGAACGACATTTCTACCTGCCACCGACGGGCATAGGCAAAAACGATTTTCCAGGCTTGTTCTTCCGTCTCGACCTCCTCATTGGTTAGCAACTACCAGGGTTCTCCCCCTTTGTGACGAGCAACTACCAGGGTGAGTGGCCAGTCAGGGGAATCAGGATGGGTGACGGGAAAAAAGAGGACCGAGGACGCCACCTGGCGATGGTGAACGGCATCCCACACCTGGCGGGTCTCCTTGGCTCGTTTCCCGCGCGAGATTTTCCACGTCGCCTGTTTGACCCCTTTTGCGTCCACCAGATGATACTTTTTGTTCCAGCGTTGAATGAAACGCACGTCAAAACCTCGCAGGGCTCCCAGCCAGAGACTACTGGCATATCCTTGATCAAAAATATGGATCAAGGAGCACCCCCAGCGCCTGGCCATGTAGCGTAAGAGGTGACAATTTTCGTCGCGAGGCCAACTGGTCACTGGCCCTCTGGAAGTCCACCAGCGCAAACAAGCGAGCATGGTTGGCCCTAAGCGCTTGCTGCGACCCGGCCCTCAACAAGCCGATCCCATGCAGACCCGGCACAAAAATAGGTTTGCTGGGAGGGCGATAGTAGCCCTTTTTGTAATGGGTCAAGCGTTTGGCGGGGCACAGAACGAACCGGGCATAAACCCTCAGGCACCAGGCTCTCCGGCTTTTCCAAGACCGTGTCATCCCAAATCATCAATCCATCTTCACCCCATGCTTGCCATTGCTGGATTTGTTGATCGGCTCGTCCCCACAAAAATTCCTCAATGTGTTTGGCTTGCCAACTTTGGCTGTGGATCAGATTACTCAGTCGCTTGGTTCCGCCACCTTTGCCGAGCGGGTCCAGATAGCCGCCCAGTTCCCAGAGCAGCAATCCATTCCTACGATCCCGAAAAGCAAGAATAGCTTCAATAGTATGCAGCCCGGTACGTATCAGCCTTTTATCCACAGTTACAGAGAGTTCTTGCATCAACGGTTCAAGAAAATGAAACCGTTTCATTCCAAGGTGATGAGACATCTCCTGTGGATCAAAAACCAATTTGGGCGCGATTCCCTCTCCTTGTGGAACGAATGGCACTATGCCATAATGATCTAACAAAGTTATCCCTCCTTTGGGCACTTGAGATACAAGTTCATTTCTCAAGCATACCCTCGGAGGGATTTCTTTTGCTAACTCATCCTTTGAAATTTCCGGGATGACTCCTGTTTCTCTGAAAACTAAATCCCTGTTAATTGTATCCGCTATCTACTATGCAGCTACTAGTACACTACTGCTTTCTCCGACCTGGTCGGCTGACTCTTCAGCAATGGGGCGTTTGAGCAGGAACAGTGCACCTGTTGTTACAACGGTCCCGATGACAATTGCAAGGAGGTAGAGAGGCAGATTGCTGACCACGCCCGGGATAAACATCACCCAGATCCCACCATGGGGAACGTGCAGCCCGATACCGAAGAACGCTGACAGTGCTCCGGCTACCGCTGAACCGATCATAGCAGAGGGGATCACGCGGAAGGGATCTTCAGCGGCGAAGGGAATAGCCCCTTCAGTGATAAAGGATGCGCCCAGCACCCATGCAGCCTTGCCTGCTTCCCGCTCATCAGTCGTAAAGCGATTTTTGAACAGTACGGTGGCCAACGCCAGACCAAGTGGCGGTGTCATGCCAGCAGCCATTGCCGCAGCCATAGGAAGAATGACTGGATTGTGGGGATCAAGCAGCAGTCCCGTAGAGAATGCATAGGCTGCTTTATTGACTGGTCCACCCATATCGAATGCCATCATCAGACCAAGGATCAGGCCCAGGAGTGCTGCATTGGTTCCCTGCAGGTTTTTCAATGCGCCGACTAATGCCTGATTGAGCAGGGCGACGGGCGTTCCGACTACATAGACCATGAAGAGGCCGATGATAAGTGAGCCGAGCAGTGGCAGAATGAGTACTGGCATAAGGCCTGCCATAGTGCGCGGCAGTTTGATCGATCTGTTGAGCCAGTAGACGAGGTAGCCTGCGGCGAAACCGGCGATGATGCCACCCAGGAAACCAGAGCCGGTGAGCCCGGCCAGAACTCCACCGATCATACCAGGAGCAATCCCAGGGCGATCAGCGATAGAGTAAGCGATGTAGCCAGCCAGGATAGGAACAAAGAGCAAGAAGCCCGCTTTCGCTCCAGTCACGAAGAGAGTCGCTCCTATCGACTGCAAGGGATTGGCGGCGAAGCCAGTGGTCAGGATAGTAATATTTGAAGTATCGTAGAAGGCGATTTTATAGCCACCCAATGCGAACGCCAGCGCGATAAGGATGCCACCCGCGACGACAAAGGGGATCATATACGAAACGCCGGTCAGCAGGTGCTTATAGGGCCCTCTGCGTGCTTTACTCTGCGCTGCTTTTGCGGTCTGTATCTGTTCGGCATAATCGCCTTTAGGGGCCTGAGCGGAACGTGCTGCTGGCTGTGCAGTCGCATAGGCCAGTGCGTCCTTGATCAATGCCTGAGCATCTTTGATGGCGGCATTTGAAGAGGTTTCGTAGACAGGTTTGCTAGCAAAGCGGCTGAGATCGACTTTAGTATCAGCGGCAATGATCACTAGATCGGCAGCCTCGATATCAGCAGAGGTTAGCGTATTTTGCGCGCCAACGGAGCCCTGCGTCTCCACTTTGATGGTGTGTCCCAGCGCTTTTGCTCCTTGTTCAAGCCCTTCCGCGGCCATAAAGGTGTGAGCAATACCCGTAGGACAGGAGGTAATGGCAACGATTCTGGTCATGTCAGATTCTCCTCTGTGAAAAAGATAAGATCAATAGATTTCTCACTTCCACTGTGCTGCGACACTGCAATGCCTTTTGCGCAATCTCCTGCATTTCGGCATCGCCTCCCAAGGCTGTGAGAAAGGGTTTCACTACAATGTGGAATGTTTCGTTATATGAATTGTAATCGATTACAATAAATTTGTCAATAGCTTTCGATACGAGATTTAAGAGCACTCTTAAATCCGCTAAAATGGGATTAAGCCTGTTAAATCAGGCTAATTTTTGGCCATTACACATTTTCTTTATTAAAATCGTTTACAAAATAGATGGTATCATAAGAGAAGTTATGCTATAATCTAATAAATCGTTTGCAAAAATCTAGCGGGTGCGCGATAGCTAAGCACAGGTATCTATTAGAATATCAAAGTAGTTTAAGCAAAGATTCGTGCTCCGTTAGTGAGAGATGAGGTGTTTGCATGGTTAGTATTAAAGATGTTGCCAGTACTGCTGGTGTATCAACCGCTACGGTTTCGCGGGTGCTCACCAATGGTCTGCATGTGCGTCCGGAAGTGCGCGAGCGGGTGATGGCAGCGGTGGAGAAATTAGAGTATCGACCCAATCTGGTAGCTCGCAGTTTGCGTGCGCAGCAATCGAGTAAGATTGGCTTGATCGTTTCCGATATTCGCAATCCTTTTTTTACCTCGATCAGCCGGGCTGTCGAAGATACCACGCATGAGCAAGGGTTCAGTCTCTTTCTTTGTAATACGGATGAAGATCCTGAGAAAGAGGCGATCTACCTCAAGCTGATGCGAGACGAAAGTGTTGCAGGTGTGATTTTCTCTCCGACGCGGCAGATGGCAGCTAATTTTGCCAGTGCAGAGATCAACTTTCCTATAGTAGTTGTTGACCGCTTAATTACAGGAGCCGATGTCGATGTTGTGCTACTTGATAACGTCGATGCCGCATATCGCCTCACCGTGCATCTGCTTGAGAATGGCTATCGGCGCATTGCTGCTCTCTGTGGTGAAATGAGTACTACCGGACGCGAACGGCAGGCTGGTTATGAAAAGGCGTTGCGGGCCTATGATCTCTCTCCATTGACAGAACATGTGAAGTATGTACAGCCGAAGATTGAAGCGGGTTATGCTGCTGCCTTGAAAATGATTGATTCGGCTCATATGCCTGATGCATTCTTTACTACCAACAGTTTGCTGGCGGCGGGGGTATTGCAAGCTATGCGCGCGCGCAATCTCACTATTCCTGATGATATTGCCCTGGTCACTTTTGATGAGACAACATGGGCAGAGCTGGTACAACCTCCTATTACGCTTATTGCCCAGCCAACGTATGAGATTGGCAAGACAGCGACCGAACTGCTATTGCAACGAATTGCCGATCCCACGCGTTCTACAAGGCAGGTGATTCTGAAAGGCAAATTGCTTGTGCGAGGTTCGAGTGCTGCTCATTCTGGGAAGCGATGATGACTTTCGCACCCTATAATAGTGTTTTAACGAACGCCCTGTAACATCTGCTCCATCAGCATACTGATAACTTTTTGTATATCACCTGTTCCTCTTTGATCTGCCGGATATAGCGCTCTCCTTCCGTGATCTTTTGTTCTTGCCAGAGTGCGCTGGGATGTGTGCCTGCACTGATGAGAGCTATACCCTGTTCGTGCATAAACTTTGCCAATGCGGCCCTTTGCTGGTGCATAGCAGTGCGTGCGCTAGTAATATCGGGATACACATCTGAAACAAGTTCGATGGTTGGTTGCAACATCTCCGGTTTAATTTTGTCGCCGAAGAGTGGTAACCCTCTTTCCAGTAGGGGATGAATACTTGAGAGCAATTCTCCTGTTTGAGGATGGACTGTTTGAAACTCTTCTTCAATGCCAATAGTAAATTGTTGTTTAGTCATGTTTGTTGGTCTTTCCTGATTAGCCGCCTGAGTTGGGCGAGAATTGATGAGCCATAAAATTATCCCATAATTGTATAGCATTAGTCTCCTTGATGGATCACAATCGTGCCCTTTTACTGCACAGATATGTCACAATGTGGACTGCTATTTAGCTTGCTTGCAAAATATTGTCAGATGAGAGCATAATCTTAAGTGACAGGATGATATATGTAGATTGTGAGAAATAAAATCCTATGGAATTAAGTGCAGAGCAAATAAAGGCATTGGTTGAGATGCAGCTTGAAAGTTATGCTAAAAGAGTAGCTGAGCTTTCTTATGAGATCGCCACGCTGCGCAGTCAACCAATTCGTGGCTCACGAGAATTAATGCAGCGTTTGAAGTATCTCGAAAGCGAACTGGCGAATCAGGAAGCCAGGCTTGCAGCATTGAAGGATTTACAGCAGAATATTCAGACACTGGAAGGCCTTTCGAGAGAAATATAATGAAATCTTTAATGCACGGTTGCTGACAGATTCCAGTTTATATGGTATGAAGAGAGGAGAGATGTCGAACAACTGATTCTCCTGTTTATTGTTCCTTATTTTTTATGAAGGTAGGTTGAGAGACGTGATTCCACAATTACGTGTAGGACCGCTGACTGTCCAATGGTCAGGCGAAGAGTTGCTGGTGACAACGCCGACTGGTGAGTATCAGTTGGATGCAAAGGAGACTTTCGAGCTCTTCCTGTATCTGTATCACTATAAGGACAGTATTATGTACGATGACATGCCTGAAGGGATGCCTATGGTTGGACCGGCTGATTCCTCACCAGAATTGCCTCGCTTGCCTCGCAAAGGAGAGGGAATCTGAGATATTTTTGTGACTACTCCCCTTGGGTTCGCAAACCCAGGGGCTTCTCAGGGGCGCGTCCCCTGATGGCTCAGTCCGAGCCGAAGGATATTGAGGGCAGCGTTATGATCTCGATCCAGTACCACACCACAATGCACGCACGTATGAGTACGGCAACTCAGGTCTTTGTGTGGCCCTTCTTCGTGACAGGCGCTGCAGATCTGGCTGGTCTTCTTGGGGTTCACAAACAGAACGGTTGTGTGTCCGGCGCTTTCAGCCTTGGCACACACCAGTCTCATGAAGGTTCCCCAACCAGCATCCTGTATACTTTTATTCAACCCACCTTTGGCCGCGGCACCATTGGGCAGAAATGTGCCATCTTCATCCAGGCGAGGCCTGGGCCGTCGGCTCATATTCTTTGGGCGCAAGTCTTCAAACACAATGGTTTCATAGCAATCGACCAGGACACGCGACTCTTTATGCAGGAAGTCTTGTCGCTGGTTACGCGCGTGGCGGTGACACTTGCCAACTGCCTTTGCAGCTTTCTTGCGTCGGTTGCTCCTGCGTTTCTTACGCGCAAGGGCGGCTTGCTTGCACGCGAGCTTTTTTTCCGACCGTCGCAAGTACCGTGGATTCTCGATGGTCTCGCCACTAGAGAGGGTGGCGAAGTGCAGCAGGCCCAGGTCGATGCCGACCGCAAGATCGGTGTAGGGCAGTCGGGGTTGTGCCTGCACCTCACAGGCCAGCACGACGTAGAAGTAGCCACCCTCACGCTTGATCGTGCAGGTCCTGGTGGTTCCCTGGACCTCCCGGTGCAACTTGACCTTGATTGTGCCGATGGTGGTGATGCTGAGACGGTTGCCTGTGAGTTTCCAGCCAGCATGATCGGGAAAGGTGAAACTGTCGTAGCGGGATCTCGATTGGTAACGAGGATAGCCAGGCGTCTGCCCGCACGTCACACGGCGAAAGAACGCTTGAAAGGCTTTGTCTACCCGGCGCAGCACATCTTGCAAGACGTGAGAACCGAGAGCACAGTACTCTGGTCGGAGATCTCGCTTGATCTCAGGCAGCGCGTTGGCCTGATCGTAGTACGTGATGCGATAGTCTCGCGCGTGCTCACGGCGCCATTGTGGATCGTAGAAGTTGGGATGTTGCTTGCACACATTCCAGGCATCTTTTCGTTCCTGAAGAGCGGCATTGTACAGCTCGCAACAACGTGCAAGTTGCCAGTCCAGCGCGTTCGCCTGGTCTGTCGTTGGGTAGAGGCGATACTTGAATGCCTTCATGCTATTTTTCTCCTTTCATGTTATATAAGTAGTATAGCAGAGAAGGAGAGAATGTACAACAAAACGGGACTTATGGCTACAGCTCCATATTCAGCCAGAAACGAAGCTGCCGCTTCTAGCTTCGCTCATCTGGCTGAAAGGAAGTAAGCCCACGCAAACCCGCCTCTTCGCCAGGGTTGAAACCCTGCGATTTGCGGCGGGTTCTTACGATATCAGGATATGTTTTGATGATGAGTTATCCCCCAAAGAAGGAATTTCATGTCGGACGAGAATGATGTGTTAATTGTGGGCGGCGGACCCGCGGGCCTGGCGGCGGCTGAAGCTGTGGCCAGCCAGGGCGCACGCACGATTGTGTTGGAGCGCCAGAATGAAATTGGCTATCCTGTACATACGAGTGGTGGGAGTTGGATCAGCGATATGAAAGCGCTGGCTATTCCAGAACATCTGTATCATCCAATCGCAAAGGTCATTTTTGTTTCTCCGCAGCGCGAGGTGGTTCTGCATTATGATCCAGCGGTGGCCTGTGTTGTGGATGTGCGAGGACTTTACCAGCATCTGGCAGGACGCGCCATTGCCGCTGGCGCACAGTTGCGGGTGCGGCATACGGTTGAGCAGGTGTTGATGGAAGGTGAGCGGGTAGTGGGTGTGACGGCTAAGAATCATGTGAGCGAGCGTTTGAATGTACGGGCTGCTGTGACTATTGATGCCAGCGGGGTCTCGCGCCATATCGGAGTGCGCACGGATATGGGGAAGGCATTCCATCGCTATGGTTATGGGGCCGAATATGATTTGTACGCGCCGAACTATCCACAAGACGAGCTATTTTTGATCATGGGCAGTTCGTTTGCGCCGCGTGGCTATGCCTGGGCCTTTCCACGTGGCAATGGGCGTGTACGTCTCGGCGTCGGTGTCTTGCATCCAGATAGCGATGAGGATGCACGCGTGTACCTGGATCGTATTATGCGCGATCTACCTCAGCTCAAAGATAAATTTCAGGATGCCAGTCCTGTTGAATATCATACGGGCCTGTTTCCATCAGAGGGGCCTGTGGCGCGCTTCTCGCGCGATGGTCTATTGCTGGCAGGTGATGCTGGCGGACATGGGTCAACGCTGGTGGGCGAGGGTATTCGTTTTGCCATCTATTCAGGGCAGATGGCGGGCAAGGTTGCGGCTGAAGCGGTCAGAGCTGGTGATACCTCAGTGGCGTTCCTGGAGCGTTTCGATAAGCGCTGGCGTGCCCGGTTCGGACGGGATATGGACATTTCCTATATGATCAACAAGCATATCGCTAATTATAGTGATGGGCAGTGGGATAGTGCGCTGGACCTGATGAAACGTCTCACGCCTGCACAGATGGCTCTGGCACTGCGCGGAGATTTTAGCGCCAGCCTGGTGATGGGTATCCTGGCGCGTAATCCAGGCTTGATTGCCACCGGTGGCAAGCGTTTCCTTGATCGTATGCTCGAACGCATCAACAAGCCAGCCCTGGTCCCAACGGAAGGATAGGGGTTGCTCTTTAAATCTTCATGGGAGAGGAATAAATAGCCTTGAACGCTTGTTACAATAGTTTAGAAGCGTTTATCTCACTCCATTTGAAGACCAAGGAGCATTTCCGTGCCAGAATCAACTGTACAGATACCTCAGACCGGGGAAAAGATCAAGATGTATATAACCACCTGGTGTGGTGACTGCCGCTTTGCCAAGCGCTGGTTTGATGCGCACAGCATCCCCTATGAAATTATTAATATCGAAGAAGATGAAAATGCTGCTGAACTGGTGAGGCGAGTTAATGGTGGTATGCAAAGTGTCCCGACTATAATTTTTCCTGATGGGTCTATTCTTGTTGAGCCAGGTGCACGTGAGCTTGCAGCCAGGTTCTCAATCTAAGAATTTCCCTGCCAATGTTTTAAAATGCGGAAAAGAGCTGGGCAACCTTCGCTCGGTTGTCCAGCTCTTTTCCGCATTTTATCTATGTACACTTTGTCTCTATCACATTCGTGACACCTATGAAGGCAAACAGTAATAGTTCACTTTACATGTAAGAGCCTGACCAGGAAGGAGATGATTATGGCAAATACTAACCATACATTTATTGTTGGCATTTATGATGATATTGTGCAGGCGGATAGGGCTATTGATTCTCTGCATAGTGCAGGATTTCAGGATAATCAGATTGCGATAGATTCGCGAGAGAAGGGAACACAGAGCATCCAGCCTGTGCTTGTAAATATGGGGATGTCGGAGAGCGAGACAGGTGCTTATGAGGAAGCCCTGGCGGCGGGGCGACTGATTATGGTAGTCAGAGCCGATGAGCGGCGAGATGATGTGGTTGGCATTATGCGGCGTAACGGTGGAAATCATGTCTGGTATCCAGGAGTGGAAGAGCCGTTAGATCAGGTCATCCCGTTACGTGAGGAGAGATTGCAGACGAGCAAGCAGATGGTTGTCTCCGGCGAGGTGCGTATTCATAGGCGCGTCATTATCGAAGAGAGAACTATTACAGTAAAGGTTGCGCGTGAAGAGGTGATGGTTGAGCAAGTTTCTTTTGCTGATGGTGACCAGGCTGCTGCCAGCGTGGACGCAAATAGCAAAATAGTCAATCTTAATCCTGGGGAGACTCTACATATTCCTGTGCGCGAAGAGCAGGTATTCCTGGAAAAGCGTCCCATCATCAAAGAGGAAGTCGTGGTCACGAAGCAGCTGGTACAGAAGGTGAAGCACATTTCAGAGACAATTCAAAAGGAAGTGCCGCGGCTTGAACGCGAAGGGGATGTACGTATGCAAGCTAGAGTTGTTCATGAAAGGAGCAGTTAGTGTCAACATATCAATCACCAATAGTCTTTGCCGTGTTCCGCAACGATTCAGACGCGAAAAGAGCTATTGATGCACTGCGTAACGCGGGTTTTGGTCATGATCAGATTGGTCTGGCCTGGCGTGAGAGAGGTGCCCCAAACATCAATTATCGCAATGACCTTGTGAATCTTGGTGTGCCAGATGAGCAGGCTGAATACTACGATAACGAGTTCAGAGCAGGTCACCCGGTCGTGTCGGTCAGAACAGATGGCCGTGATCAGGATGCATACAATATTCTGCACAACTATAATTCGTATGATTACGCTAGCCGCTATGCCCAGACCGCTGATTATACGCAGGCCAGCCCGGCTGCTGACACAGATGTATATGCTGAACAGTATGGTAATGAGGAAAGGCGCTCCTTACCTTTGCGCGCAGAGAGACTGGTAGCAGATAAGCAGACGGTACAGGCTGGGGAGGCGCGTCTCCACAAGGATGTTGTTGCCGAGCAGCAGAGTGTCGACGTGCCAGTAAATCGTGAGGAAGTCGTGGTTGAGCGCCGCCCGGGTAGCGGGCAGGGATCTGATACACCCATCGGACAGGATGAGACCATACGTATTCCTGTGCATGAAGAGCAGGTCAACGTGAGTAAGAACACCGTTGAGACGGGTGAGGTTGCTATCGGCAAGCGTACAGTGCAGGATCAGAAGCGCGTGTCGGATACTGTACGTCGTGAAGAAGCGCATCTTGAGACTGATGGCAATCCAACCGTTCGCACTAACGACAACCCTGATAATGTGTAAGATTCTGATAGAAGAGAAATCTTAGCAGGAGTAGAGCAGTTTAGTCTGTTCTACTCCTATTTTTAGGATTGTTAAGGGCTTCGGCAAGAAAGTCCTGTAAATTTGTGGTATGTTAAAAGATATTACTCTGCTAGATACAGGTCTGAACCTATCTCAACAATGTCATGAAAGGGAGGGTGCCTATAATGGCAACGCATCCAGGGCTGCAAGGAGGCCCGATCTATCTTGACTATAATGCGACGACACCTGTTGATCCTCTTGTATTCACTGCTATGTCACCATTTCTCTCAACCTATTTTGGCAATCCCTCCAGCGCTCATTACTATGGCCGTATGGCGCGTGAGGCGATAGAGGTGGCGCGTGGGCAGGTTGCTATGATAGTGGGTTGTGCGGCTGACGAAATAGTTTTTACCGGAAGTGGCTCAGAGAGTGATACGCTGGCTATTCGTGGTGTGGCGCTTCGTGAGCGTGGCAGGCATATCATTACGCAGGTAAGCGAGCATCCGGCAGTACTGAAGCTGTGTGACGCACTTACGCGTTTACATGGCATACGGGTGACGTATCTCCCTGTTGATGGGTATGGGCGTGTGAATCCGGCGGACGTGGAGGCGGCTATCGATGAGCAAACGGCATTGATTACGATTATGTATGCTAACAATGAAACCGGTACATTACAACCGATTGCTGAACTGGCGGAGGTTGCGCATCGGCATGGTGTATTGTTGCATACAGATGCTTCGCAGGCGGTTGGCAAAATTCCGATCAATGTGGCGGAGTCGGGCATAGATCTGCTGACGATTGCGGGACACAAGCTCTATGCTCCTAAAGGAATTGGAGCGCTCTATGTGAGGCGCGGTCTGCAACTGGAGCCGACTATTTATGGGGGTGGTCAGGAGGCGGGACGCAGGGCGGGGACTGAAAATATTGCTTTTATGGTTGCGTTGGGGGCAGCTTCGGTAATTGCTTATGAACAGTTGGGGTTGAGTCAACCACAGTCGAGGCGCTTGCGAGATCATTTACAGCAGCGGCTAGAAGGGGAATTGTCCGGTATCGTTCATCTGAATGGGCATCCAACGGAGCGCCTGCCCAATACATTGAATGTCAGCATAGATGGCGTGATTGGTGAAGATGTGTTGGCTGCCACGCCGGAGATAGCGGCATCAACTGGCTCTGCCTGTCACGAGGGGAATACCGATCCTTCGTCTGTACTGCTGGCTATGGGCCTGTCACGTGAGCGAGCGTTGGGAGCGCTGCGATTAACGTTGGGCCGCTGGTCTACTGAAGACGAAGTGGAAAAGGCGGCAGCAGCCATTGTGCGCACTGTGAAGCGCACCAGGGCGCCGTAGAGGCAGGCCTTGCGTCTGCCTGCTGGCCTACCATGCCCTGGGTCCACTCACGAGGCAGACGCAAGGCCTGCCTCTACGGATCAATGCGGCGACTTTTCAATCGCCCTGGAAGCGCTTAAAGGGGATGTGAATTTTCCTTAGTCTCTGGTAAAATAGAGGGAAGAATAAGAACTCTGATAACTGATGTAATTCGTATCAAGGCACACTAATCAACAATTGTGATTAATTATAAGGAGCGCGCGGCATGACTCTAGGTGAACCCAGGATGCAATATCCTGCCCCTCCAGCCATCGAACACCCTGAACTCCTCACGTATCGAGCAGAGTTTCCGATTCTACAACGGAAAACATATTTGAATAGCTGCTCGTTAGGTGCTCTATCGGAGCGTTCCATACGTGGCATGGAACAATTTATGGAGATGTGGAATGAATGGGGAGCGCATGCATGGTATGATATATGGATGGGCGAGATTGCAAAGGCCCGTCAAAAATTTGCCACCATTATTGGAGCACAACTGCATGAAGTTGCCATTGCTCCAAGTGTCTCGGTCGCGCTCAGTTCTATCGCTAGCGCTATCGATTATACTGAACGTAATAAAGTAGTGCTGGCGGATATGGACTTCCCGACTCTGCCCTATCAATGGCTGGTCAAGGAACGATTGGGAGTGGAGTGTCGTTTTGTAGAGAGCCCTGATAGAGTGTACCTCGACCCGGACCTGTTCGAGAGCGTGGTTGATGACAAGACCGCGCTGGTTGCAACCTCGCGCGTCTTCTACACCAGTGGTTATATCCAGGATATCCGTGCCATTGCTGATATTGCGCACAAGCATGGAGCCTATATGCTAGTCGATGATTACCAGGGTACCGGACAGATCCCCATGAACGTAGTAGCTCAGGATGTGGACATACTGGTCACGGGTGCACTCAAGTGGCTGCTGGGTGGACCTGGACTGGCTTTTGTTTATATTCGCGAGGGATTAATACCTTCTTTACATCCTACGATTGCCGGTTGGTTTGGTCATCGTAACCAGTTCCAGTTCAAGACACGTGAGTTCGAGTTTCATTCCGATGCAAGGCGAATTGAGCTGGGAACACCTGCGATGGCAGCTATCTACGCGGCCAATGGTGGATTGGACATCGTGCAAGAAGTGAGCGTTGAGAGTATTTGTGAGCGCACACGATATCTCACCAATGACTTAATTGCGCGTGCTCGTGAGCATGGTTGGAATGTGCGTGCGCCCCTGGAACCGGAACGGCGCAGCTCTATAGTCATGTTGGAACTCGAACAGCCGGAAGAGATCCTGCATGAACTGATCGCCCACAATATTGTTGTTGACTGGCGACCAGGGCTGTTACGCATCTCGCCGTATTTCTATAATACGGTGGAAGAAAACGCGGTTGTGATCGATGCGATTGCGGAGATATTGAACGAACGAAAGAAAGAAGAATAGCTGATTTGTCAGAGAATGGTCCTGACGAGTTTGTTACGGGCCGCTCTTTACTTCTATAATATTCTGAAGCGGCATACTTTCGTAATAGATGAATTGTAGAGATAATCGAAAGTAACCCAGGAATTTTTACGATCTGGATTATATGGAGGAATATTGATATGCACTGTCCTAACTGTCATTCCCAATACGAGGAAGCGGACACATATTGCCGTCATTGCGGCGAAGATCTGACGATCTCTTCAACGAGTGTGGTAACGACGACACAGACGCGCCTGCCCATGTTATTACAATCTTCCCAGTTGTCGCGCAGAGTTGCCGCGAGTGTTGGGGCTGTGGCGTTAGGGGTGGGTATCGAACTATTACGTAGAGGCCTGGTAGCTCGCTTAGCTCCTGTTTCCCGCGTCCCCCGGTCTTCTCTTCCAGTGGTGAGTGGTTTTAAAGATATCTTGCTGCCACAATCGGAAAGATCGCTTAAAGTCCCAAAAGGTTACGTTATTGACGAGACAATCGTTTATACGCGTAGAGTAATTAAACGCGAAAGTTAGTGGGGTATCTGTCCTGTAAAGGGTTTGGACCTGTCGCCGACGGTACGAACACGCATTGAACTCGCTCGTTGAAGTACCGTTATCTGCTCCAGAGTGTGGATGCCCTGCTTGAACATACACTATTAAAGATTCGAGTATGGAGCATGGCGTTGATATTGCGTGAAAAGCACGTGCGCTCACTTTTGAGTATGCGCGATACTGTGGTGGTGTTAGAGGAGGCCTTCAACGCTCTGGCGCAAGGAACGGTGATGAACCAGCCACGTAATCGACTGGTCTTTGGAGGTGGGGTGCTAAATATTCTGGCGGCGTCGGCGCCATCATTTGGAGTGCTGGGCTATAAAAGCTATACAGCGTTTCGTGAAGGCGTGCGTTTTGTAGTGATGCTTTTTAGTGCACAGGATGGGCATCTCCTTGCTATTGTTGAGGCCGACTGGCTGGGCTCTATGCGTACTGGCGGAACGAGTGCCGTAGCGACAAAATACCTTGCGCGACCAGAATCAGAGATTGTTGGTCTTATTGGCGCTGGCAATCAGGCGGCAACTCAACTGATGGGTATGTGTACCGTGTGCCCCATTACAACTGCTTATGTCTATAGTCGCCGCCCTTATGAACGCGAGGTTTTTTGTCATGAGATGGCGCGGATTTTGCACATCGACGTGATTCCTGTGCCCAGTGCACGGTTGGCGGTGGAGCAGGCGGATATCGTTATTACCGCAACTACGGCTACAGATCCAGTCTTGCAGGGCGAGTGGCTCAGGCCGGGTTGCCATATCAACGCCATTGGCTCGAACTGGGCACAGAAGCGAGAAATCGATTTTTCCACTCTCCAATGTTGTGAACTCATCATTACCGATTCGCTCGATCAGGCCCATCAAGAGGCGGGCGATTTCATCATTCCGGCGGATGAGGGCCAGTTCAACTGGGGTGAGGTGCACGAACTGGCGGAGGTTATGATGGACAACGGCCCCTTGCGCGAGTTGCCACAAGATATTACACTCTATAAAGGCCTGGGTATCGCCCTTGAAGATGTTGTTACAGCCGCTCATGTCTATCGCCTGGCATGTCAGCAGGGGTTGGGCGAGGAGATAGACCTGCTCCCCAAGGATTATCATGCATAGAGTGCACATAGAAGGGCAGCCTGGAAGAAGCAGGATTCTTATTCGCGCTCTGCCGGGTTGTGCATTATTTGTCTTGCTCTCACTCTTCCTTGCTGCTTGTAGCTCGGGTATATTGGGCAATGGAAGTTGGCAAGCAAGTGG
>WNFY01001588.1_pt1 | contig 21520 bp, 20 predicted proteins | sample 5400091 | NCBI WGS metagenome assembly WNFY01 (sample SAMN13153364, study PRJNA577476) | soil metagenome | isolation source: 60 cm soil or saprolite under grassland replicate 1 | place: USA:California | collected 2016-06-15
CTGCGACCAGCAATGCTATACTCCTGCTGATTGATGTGGGCGTGGTGTCTCTGACGCTTCTCTTCATCATCTTTGCCGTAGGACTGGCGCTGCTTGTGTGGGTCTGTTGGCAGTTTGTGCGCACCGGACATTTTCCATCGCTGCGCGTTGCGTACGCCTCGAATAAAGTGGCTGATGTTCACGAGGTAACAGGAAGAAAGATCGTTTCGGAAGAGCCACTCAAAGAGGAAGCAACGACTGCTTCGGAGGAGACAGCTGAAGTAGAGAAACCTGCTACTTCAGTGGAGGCACCTGCGGCAGAGGGATCGGCTGATCCGGGCAAAAAAGAGGGGGAATGATGGCGGCTCCCACCACGTCTACACGAGGAGGATGGCTCAGCCGGTATTTCCCGATCTGGGCCTGGCTCCCGGCTTATCAGCGATCCTGGCTGGGCCTGGATGTGATCGCCGGACTGACGGTGTGGGTGTTAGTCATCCCGGAGGCAGTGGCCTACGCCCAGATCGCCGGGGTGCCTCCACAGGTTGTTCAATACGCATCAACCTAAGAAAAAGCTCATCAAATGCGATAAGGGTGAGTGGAGTAAGGAGTGGCAGGGATGACCAGAAGAGGTGAGAGCAAGCGGAACCCGGTCCTGCTGCGCGTAGCGAAGCATCTCGACGCCCGTCCAGACAGACCCTTCGCTGCGGCTCAGGGTGACACGGTGAGGCAGCTGAGGGTGATGCGTATTGGGTGCCGCCACAGATTGTCCTCGCTGCGGCTCCCATGGCGCTGCTGGCGTATGCGCTCTTCGGCACCTCACGCCAGGTCATCGTTGGAAGCACATCCACCATCGCTATCCTCACCGCTGCGATCATCGCGCCCATGGCAGATGGCTTCCCGTAGCTGAAGATTCCAGCGATCGGGCTGAGTGATCTGCTGGCGCTGCTGCCAGGTGCCTTCGGCCTTATGCTCGTCGCGTATTCCGAACACACGGGAGCCGCCAGCGCATCTGCGACCAGGCATCACTATGACCTGGGTGCCAACCAGGAACTCTTAGCCATGGGCATCGCCAACCTGGGTGCCGGATTGTTCCAGGGCTTTGCCGTTGGGGGGAGCCTGTCGCGCTCGACGGCCAATGATGCGGCAGGCGCGCGCAGCCAGGCCTCCTCGCTCGTTGCCTCCGCACTGGTCCTACTCACGGCGATCGCGCTCACCCCCTTGTTTTATAACCTGCCCCAGGCAACCCTGGGAGCCATCGTCATCCGCGCCGTCATCGGCTTGATGAATGTTGGGGAACTACAGCGCTTCTATCGCCTGCGTAAAGCTGCCTTTGTACAGGCGTTGACCGCCATGCTGGGAGTGCTGACGTTGGGCGTGCTGGCAGGGCTGCTGATCGCGGTGGCTCTCTCGTTACTCATCTTGATCTACCAGGCAAGTCGACCATCCGTTGCAGTGCTGGGCAAGGTGCCGGGAAAACAGGCGTACGGGGACATCGAGCTTTATATGGGCGGGTATCAGACCCCAGTTTGGGCCTGCACGCGCCCCTCTTTGATAGCAGCAAGGAGGGCTGCATGGTCGCGTTCGGCCTGGTCCGCATACACCTCGGCAAACGAGGCAATGGCACGGTCGAACGTATCCTTGCTGCCCAGGTAGCCGCTGATTTGTGCCGGGTCACTCGTGCGGGCGTGCGCTCGCGCCAGGGTTGCCGCGCATAACTCGACGTACGCGGTAAACAGGACCGGGTCCATCGTCTCGACCTCCGCCGAGAACTTCATGTCACGCAACTGTCGCGCATAGTAGTCCCTGCCCTTGAAGGTAGACCAGCCCAGGAAGATATCGCTGGCCGCCTGCATCATGCGCTGGCCTACCACCACCCGCTCCCCGTGGTTCTTATACGGACTCGCCCCCACGTACGGTTCGAGCACCGACGCCGACGCCTCCTTGATCTGCATGAACAGCGGGTCATCACCTTCTGCTCCTCCTAAGGTCAACACGATGGCACAGCGCGTGCCCACACTGCCCACTCCCACGACCTTCTGCGCGAGGTCAACCCCGCGGTACCGCATGATGATCAGGCGCCGCTCTTCCGGCAAGCTCTCCAGGTATTCTTTCACCATCGCTCTCCATTCTCCGGTATCCAGATTGTCCTTGTCGGTATCCAGGGGGTCGTAGTGATAGATCAAGGGCGGCTCATCCTTGATGTGATACTGGCCATTCACGACCTCGGTCAGCTTCGGGAAGGTTTCGATGCGGGTGCGCTTGCTAGCTTTTGCCGACGCGCGTTCCACGCGTTTTTCCAGCTCTTTGCGACCTGCCATGCCACGTGCCATGGCGAGAATGCCTTCCACGTCGAGGTGGAAGTACCAGACATCCAGGTGGTTCATCAGGGCAAACTGCTGCATACTCTCACGGTAGCGTTGCATGCACCTCACTACCGCCTGCCTGCTCTCCTGGGCGGTGTAGCCATTCTGTCGACCTCCTATGACCACGCTGGCTGCCAGCCGCTTGACATCCCATTCCCAGGGACCGGCAAGCGTCTCATCGAAGTCGTTCACATCGAAGACCTGTCTGCGCTCAGGGGAGGCAAAGACGCCGAAGTTGCTCAGATGGGCATCACCGCAAAGCTGCGCCTGGATACCTGAGACGGGTGTCTTGGCCAGGTCGCTTGCCATGATGTCTGCTGTTCCGCGATAGAACGCGAAGGGTGACAGCGACATGCGCCCAAAGCGGATGGGCACCAGGTGCTCCAACCGCGTCTTATTTGACTCTTCCAAAATACTGATTGGGTCGGGACGCTCAGGGTCTGGTGCCCACTCTGCATGGCTGGAACGGGGTGCCTTGCCACGCAGCGCCTTGCCGGCAGCATAGCGCTCAGCCCGTGTTGTCAATTCCCGAGTCCATTCATCTGGCACGAGGGATGGGGTGGTTGTGGTCGTCATGAGACTCCTCTTCTTTCTGTCACTGCTAACGGTAGCAGATGAATCACTGCTACTCGTGTACTTGCCTGGGGAGAAATACACATGGTGTGAACGCACTATTGCTGTGTTTGCACTACGTTGCCTTACAAAGGGGAATGTAACGACGATGAACGTCGCAATGGGTACTTCCTCCTTTCGCGTTGTATTCGTAGACGTTGATCGAGTCCAGAGGACAGATGCTTTGAAGTATTACCTGTTCTGTTCAATGAACAGACTCTTGCGAACGCTCACTGCTCAACATCGTCGCCCTCCTGACCTGGAAAGATGAGCATCTAACCTGCTCCGAAGCACTCTACGCACTCGACCGCAAGAATCGGACAGCCTATGTCATGCAGCGAATTGAGGACCCCAATCAACGCGGATTGGTCTGCCAATCGACCCGTGAGCAGCGTCATCGCATATCGTTCCGGATCGCTTACGTTCTCAATCGTCATGCCGCCGTAATAATCGGACCACTTCTTGTCCAGGGTGCCCAGGATACAGATCCGATATAACGCCGGTTCAAACAAACTGGCACCTGGGCGGTATCTATCCATTGCACGTTCCTTTGGTAACGGTCTAGCTGGTCGAAGCATCTTCCTCCATACGTACCTCTTTCAACGTACCTTTAGCTTGGGCTTGATTGCTCCGACCACTCCAACGTATACTCTTGCATTGTGCGCCACTGTGCCACAAAGCCAAGGACCGCCAACACAATCACCACGAGACTCCAGATCCATGAGGCCCTGATTGCCGCTGCAGCGAAGCCGTATTGCAGGTTCGCCGTGTGGATTTGCCCAAACATGAGCAAGAAGCCCGATACGATCGTTGCAGCTCCACCAATCGCTGTGAAGACCATGATGAGGAGTTTTGGCAGGTTGAGGGTCAGGACCAGAATGGTCAAAATGACTGCGAGCACGACCCCGACGATAACCGACAAAAAGCCGGGATTGTTCAATCCGATGGCACCCATGAGGCCGCTGCCGATTGCATACCCGACCGATGCACCCAGGACCACAATGGCAACGTAATACAAGAAGTAAGCCAGCACGGCGATGACCAAACCCACCACTATTCCGAGGACCCAACCGGTAGCCGTCCCAAGGAAGTTTTGTCCAAAGAGAGCGACCATCCCTGACGCGCCTAGATTGAACCCGGCGAAAAAGCCCCAAATTGCTATCAGAATCCGAAAGAATCGATAGCCGACGAAACAGAATGCTGCACCTACTACTAAGAGGAGCAAGCCAATAAGAAAATCTTGAAAAACCATGATACCTCCTTGCATTGTCACTCTACTAGACTCAACGCTCATGGGAATATCTGGAACCGACACACACCAGTCACGCCGATCAGTGAATACTCCTGAGAATCACTATACTCGAAGACGCACCAGAAAGCTATTCCCCATAGGGTATAGAAAGGGTATAGTTCTTGGAAAGGAGAAGCAAGATGGCACTTGCCAACAAGCCGTATCCAGCTTTTGGGAATACACCTTGCCACATGCACGGGCAAGTTCGTCCAATTGTGGCGTTTTACCGATATGCACGCGGCGTACCTGATACATGCTCATACCCCCTTCGGTGCATCGAGAGAGCGTTGAATGGTTTGGGCACTCACTGCAACGCTGCAGTCAGGCGGGAGATGTTCTCATAGAACTTCACTTTGGTCGAGCGAGTTTCCCATTCTTCCAGGTTCACCGCATTGCACCTGCTCAGGTCCACGGCCTCAACTTGCCGCAGATCCGCCACCACACTGGGAGCATAGCAGATCAGCGTCACCTCCAGGTTGAGCAGGAAGGAGCGAATATCCATGTTGCTCGAGCCGATCACCGCGATGTCATCATCGATGGTGATGTGCTTGGAGTGCAACAGGATCGGCGCTTTGTACCGGTAGAGCTTGACGCCAGCTTTGAGCAAGTCTTCGTAGTAGGAGCGCTCGGCGTTGCTCACCAGGAACTGGTCACTTGCCTCCGAATTGACCAGGGTCACATCCACTCCCCGCTGGGCTGCGCTGGTCAAGGCCGTCATCAAGGCGTCATCGGGTATGAAGTAGGGATTGGTGATCACGAGTGTCTTTCGTGCGGCATGGATGAGTGCAGTGAACAACTTCAGGTTATTCTCGTTCTCGAAGCCGGAGCCACTTGGCAGTATCTGGCAGAGCACATCGCCGGCAGCCTTCAGTTCCATGGCGACCTCAGGCGCGTTCTGGCGGGTCAGCAAGACGCCGCTTTCGGAGTACCAATCGGTGGCGAAGGCTGCCTCCAGTTCAGCAACCACCGGACCACGGACACGTGCGACCAGCTCATCATAGTAGATGGCATCCTTGCGGAAGTAGTTGCGCTTGATCAGGTTTTGTGAGCCGGTGTAGCCGATCTTTCCGTCAATCACCACAATTTTCCGATGGTTGCGCAGGTCGATGCGCGTGTAATTGGCCCCGAAGAAGTGCAGCGGCAGCGAAATGTGATGCTCGATGCCAGCAGCCGTGAGCCGCTCCTGCATCTCCTTGAAGTTGGGGTATTTGCGCGAGCCGAGGTGATCCATGAGCATGCGTACCTTGACCCCACGGCTGGCGGCGCGGTCCAGGGCTGCGAAGATGCCCTCGGTCTCCTCGTCGCGGCTGGTCGCGAAATATTCGACGTGGACGAACTGCTGGGCAGTATCGATGTCTGCGGCGATGCGCGCAAAGACGGCGTTGTACTCGGGGAGCAGTTCGACGGCATTTCCCGCAATGGCGGGCAAATGGCCCAGGCTGGCGTTCAGTTTGATGAACGGCTCGTAGCGCGGTGGGATCTCAGGGTTGAGGATGGTAGCCAACTCCGGCTGCATACTGGCCTCCGCTACCAGCTTGCTGATGAGTTCGCTCATATTGTGCTGCTCGGCACGACGACGCTTGGAGAGCTTCGGGCTACCCAGCAGCAGGAAGATGACCAGCCCGAGATAGGGCAGGAGAAAGATCAGCAACAGCCAGGCAGTAGCTGACGACGGTTTGCGGTTCACCGGCACGATGAATAGCATCACAAACGGTAAAATCCAACCAATGAGACCGACGAGGGCGGTGATGGTTGCCCAATTCCAGAACATAGCAAAACCTCCAGATCTGACACAGCAACTCCTGTCGCTTCGCAAATCTCTTTCGTAGCAGTTCCACGCGCTGCTTCACGGCTCATTGCCCGTAGGCAACCCCCAGAACAGCGAGAAACTTTTCCATACGCAATAAAGAGAAGCACCTTCGAGTGTTCTCACAGCAAGCACCAGGAACACTGCTCGTAGTATACCTTCCTGGGAGGAAAAACACACCCTGTGTATGCACTATTTTGAGCACCAACTGATCGTGCAGAAACCTCTCCTGGTAGGACTCCCTGGTACATTTACACTGCTAGGGAGAAATCGGTCAGGAACCCATAGCTAGAAGCCAGGGGAGGTATCAAGTGTCCTTCTCCACATCCGCTTTGACGTCATCCACGATCTTGTCAAAATTGTCTGCAAGTTCGTGTGCAAGAGTCGCCAGCCCACGAGTGAATTCGCGCCCGGCGCTCACGAAATGTTCCCGGGGTTCTTCTGGCAGCATAGACACAGGCGTCATAGCCAGGTGTACCCCAGCTCGAAAGAGCGTGCGGAAGAATTGCTGAGAGGCTTCCTTGAGTTCATCGCGATCAGTTTTCTCGTCAGGTGTAGGTGTTTGTGTGCCGGGAGTCTCCGTTGTTTGTGTCTGCTCTGCTTGCATGTTCGTAGGGTCTACCATACATTTGCCTCCTTACTTGTATGAAAACAATGACCATGAGTCTGTCCAATTGCTAGTATACACGATTTACGTGGCTCATGCTGTCTCTCAACTACCAATTTGTCACCGACAGATACTCTACGTAGTAACTACTGCTCAGCTAGTCTGGAATGAAAGAAGTACAGGATGACCAAGCAAAGTGGCCTCGGATGCGACAGGAGGCCTGAACTCCAGCAATAGCTCGGAAGCAGCAGGAGACCTTTTGCGACAGCTTAACCATGCGGATGTCGCGTTCGGCTTGATGATTGGACTCAGCCGTTCACTATACAGTCTCCGTCTCTAGAGCTTGTTATGCACCTTCGTGCAGAAACGCCGTTGCCTTCATGGTATGACACGACACGCGTATCCGGGTGATGTCGGCAACGACGGAGAGGCGTTCGTCGTCCATAATGTGACTGTCATGCCTCGTTGGTTGTCCGCACGAGATGGTCAGTTCGTATAATGCAAACGCGCTAGGCTCTCAAGCAGTTCGAATGCTGAACGCATCGCCGAAGTGCCTCAAAATAGTGTGTTCTCAAGATGTGTTTTCACACGCTACACCCTATACTTAACAGAGATGCGTAACATGCGCTACGCTCTGAGCTATGGTGGCCGGTAGAGTGCGCATCTCAAAAATGCCCCGATGCCGGGAGGCTTCGTCTGCTCGGCATCGCTCAAAGGAAGGATTGACCTGGAATATGCCTACTCAGCGACAGCTCCTGACGTTCGCCGCTGCGTTTGAGAGCCTTACAGGCCTGGCGCTCATACTTGCTCCCAAAGCCACAGCCGTGTTCATTCTCGGCGCCGAACCGAATGTGGTGGGGAAGATGGGGAAGATCCTCAGACGCGTCTGTGGGGTGGCACTGGTGGCCCTCGGTATCGCATGTTGGGGCGCGAGGACAGACTCGGAGAGTGCAGCTCGGTCAGGCACGCTCAAGGCCATTACTTTCTATAACGCCGGTGTCGGTCTCCTCCTGGTTCTTTTCGCCGCGATTGGCAAGACTGGCGGCATCGTGCTATGGAGCGCCGGAGTGCTTCACCTCGCTCTCGCAGCAGCGTTCGCCATCTCGTTTCGGTGTCCTAAGGATACCTCGTCCCCGAAATCTGGAGCCTGACATGCAGAGCCAAGCAGCCGAGGAGATTGTACTCGATTTTATGAAACGCTGGAGTCTTGAAACCACCTTCGAGGAAGGCCACGCGCATTTAGGTCTGGAGACTCAACGCCAATGGTCTGATCTGGCCATCGAGCGCACGACACCGCTTCTCTTTGGTCTCTACAGTCTCGTGACCCTTTTTGGGCATGCACTCTATATCTAAGCGCTTGCAGTCAGCACACTTAGGCCTACCAGCAGCTGTACCTAACCTGCGATGTTCGGGCTTTATCAGTCTGCCAGCTGGACATTCACTATGATTATGATAAACGTTTCGCTCATCACCATACTCTGGAATGGTGGAGAGGTTGTCGCGGGCGCTGGCCGGGTCGGGAGCCGCAGCAGACGCGAGTTACTTGGCCTCTGCGCCGGTCTGCTTGGGCGGTGTCCAGTGAGCGCCGGTCTGTTGACAGAAGGTGTCGATCGCGGCGTCGAGGGTGGGAAAGAAGTGATCTGGATTGAGGGGGCCAATGAGTTCGTAGCGCTCGAGCTTCGTTCGGACAGGGTCCTTGAGTTCGGCGAACACGAGGGAGGTGTCGTTGGCGTTGAGTTCCTCGTCGAGGTCGGCGAGCATGTCGGCGGCGGTGGTGTCGACGTCGGTGATCGGCTCTGCGGCGATGAGGATCCAGTGCGGTTGTGGCTCGGCGGCTGCGAGACGGCGGATCTGGTCGCGGAAGGTGCGGGCGTTGGCGAAGAACAGGGGTGCGTCGAACCGGAAGATCACGAGGCCCGGTAGTTCCTCAGCGTTGGGGTGCTGTTGCCGGTCGTGATGGCCAGGCAACCCAGGGACGCGGCCGAGTGTGGTCTGGTAAGGCCACCATGCTCGTCGGAAGACGTTGAGGATCGAGAGCGCCACGGCGACCGCGATGCCCTGGAGGACGCCGAGCAGTGCCACACCAAGAAATGCAGTGATCGAGAGCAGGAACTCGACTCGACGCTGACGCCAGAGCCGCACGGTTCCGGGGAGGTCGGCCAGCGAGAGTGATGCGGCGATCACAACAGCGGCGAGTGTAGGCTGGGGGAGGTTTCGCAGCAGCCCAGGCGCGAACACAAGCATCAACACGATCGCCGCGGCTCCGACTACCCCGGTGACCTGCGTCTTGGCGCCGGCTTGCTCGGCGACTGCGGTTCGCGACCCGCTCGTACTGACCGGGAATCCTTGGAAGAAACCGGCGGCGACGTTCGCGACACCGATCCCGATCATCTCGCCGTTGCCGTCGATCTCCTGCCCGGTGCGGGCGGCAAAAGACGAGGCGGTGGAGATCGTGTCGGTGAGCGCGACGAGCGCGATCCCCAGCGCTCCCGCGATCAGCAGTGGGAGGTCGGACACGGACACGGGGCTCGGCACCGTCAGCGGTGGGAACCCCTGGGGAAGGGTTCCGACAAGCGAGACGCCATGGTCGGCCAGATCGAGCGCCGCTGATGCTGCGATCGCGACGAGGACCGCCACTAGCACGCCCGGGATCCGCGGCAGCCAGCGCCCGAGCGCAAGGATCAACCCGAGACTTACCAGGCCGATCGCGACAGCGGCACCGACCGCCTCGCCTGAAGCGAGTCCGTGTACGAACGCGAGCACCTCGTTGATCAGGCCGTTAGCGTCAACGGAGAACCCGAACAGTTTGGGCAGTTGTCCGATCAGGATCGTCAATGCGAGGCCGTTCATGTAGCCGATTTGTGTTGGTTTTGAGAGCAGATCGGCGACGAACCCGAGCTTCGCGATCCCGGCGACGATCATGATCGCCCCTACGATCAGCGCGAGCATTGACGCCAGGGCGATCGCACGTTCTGGGCTGCCGTTCGAGCCGAGGATCAGCAGGATCGTGGCCGCTATCATCGGCCCCAGCGACGAGTCCGGGCCGAGCACCAGGATCCGCGAAGGCCCAAACACGGCATAGCCGATCAGGCATAGGATTGTGGTGTAGAGGCCCGTGATCGGCGGCAAACCGGCGAGCTCGGCGTAGGCCATTCCTTGCGGCACCAGCAGTGTGCTCAGCACGATCCCGGCGACCACGTCGCGGCGTAACCATGAGATCCGGTAGCTCGCGAGCACGCGCGCGCCGGGAATCCACCTTGACACCGTCATAAGCACTCCGCGGAGGTCAAGAACCCGTGATGATTCCAGGTGGAGCGCTCGCGGAACGGGAGGCAGTCGACGAAGTACTGGGCTTCCGCACCCGTGTAGTACGGAGATACTTTAGCCATTTTCTATCCTTCCCTCAAAGTGCTTTCATATTCACTACCCTAAGAATAATTAAATATGCAAGTATTTTACAACCTAGTGTCAAACGATAATTTCCCAGCTGCTGCTCTACTCGTTCCATCATGCGCTTCTCCTCCCTTTGTCGCTCTCATCGCATTATGTTGAACTGAGAGAAAACGACAGCATACAAGGCCGCAGCCTAGATACTTCTGCCTGATATTGACGGCTCCTACGCCACCTTGGTATCAACTGAAGTGGCATCGTTTGTTCATACACCGGAAGACTGTTTCGTTGTAAACTAAGAGTGCGCATGAGCTTCTTCACAGATCGGTTTGTCGATCAGGCAGTACCTGCCCGGTCTGGTATCCTCACTCGCAGTCGTTTGTCAGCAACATGAACGTAGATCGGCGTCTGTCCCCTCACCTCGCCGTCAAAGGTAACCTCCCGTGGATCAGCGCTCGTCGTGATCGTCACTCCTCGCGCTTGCACATGGTGCATACCCGGGATACTCGATAACTCGGCAGGGTGATGGGTAAACGTACGCCTTTCCCCTTTTGCCAGTGGAGCCTCTGCATGCGCTTGAGGACCAAAGAAGCGAGTGATGCTTTTCCCAAAGGCACCCATGTCCACGTGCTCGAGCACCACAATATCAAGCAGACGGTCTTCGAAACTCGAACCGGCAATGGCAAATTCCCGTTGACCTCCAAAAATGGGCGTGTTGATGACGGCGACCTGGAGCGCACGACAACGCAGCGAGGTGTGGGTCTCAGGTGTTGTGAGCGTTGGCGACGCTGCTCCTTGAGGAGAGTCGGCGGCCTGTGGCATCGCCAATCCCTCAAACTCGAGTTGAATATCCAGAGCATCGCGAGATGCTGCTGTCTTCAGCGCAGCATAGGGGTAGGTCATACGTCCGAAGCGCTTGCGCGTTGCCACGTTGGTCGCGATGCGTGCAAATTGCACGTTGACTCCCACCGTTAAGGCGTGTGCGAAGAAGACACCCCCTTTGGGAACAACTCCTGCCGGTACCGGGTCAGATTGGGAGGGAGTGCCAGGGTGCGCAGGGTGCGTGGCCTGCTCTGCAGGCTGTGCCACGCCAACATCTACCTCCTGCTCTCTCCCCTGTGCGATGACGTGTGCTGCCCCGCCGATATCCTGAGGAATATGCAAAGCACGTGCAATATCATTGGAAGTGCCCAGTGGCAGTATTCCCAGGGGAAGGCCGCTTTCGGCAATGTGGGTAATCACGCCTCCCACCAATCCATCGCCACCGGCAGCGATAGCCACAGCCACGCCACTTTCTTTCCAAGGGGTTCCCTGTGCAGGCAGATTATCTAGCTTTGCGATAGAAATGCTATCGACCACCTCTAGCCCTGCTTGCTCAAGGTGTTTCAGTGCCTCTGGGAGTTTACTCGATCTCCCCGAATGTGGACTACGGATCACTATGACGCGTTGTGGCATATGCACCTCCCTGTTGAACCGGTGTTCAATATTCTAATCTTCATACTTTCTTCTATCCAGATGAGAACAATGCGGCTGCATCGACCTCACGACGATCGGAGCGTTTTACCTGCTCCGACGCAACGTTCTCCTGATCAAGCCAAATGCTGCTCCTCAGAGAGACGAGACATGTCAACGACCCTTCCATGTTGGAAGTCTTCTACTGGCTGTTCCTTCTCCTCCTCTTCTCCTCTATACTTCCGCCAGAGCAGGCCATATGTGACCTCTTCAGACATGTCATAGCCAGATCCTCCTTCTGCCAGCTCGCGCTGAAGTTCCTGCAGATAGAGGCGCAGAAAGGCGATGCGGCGCGCGGCCATGGCCCGACCAGTGGTCGTCGTCATCGCTTCCTGGAGCTTCAATAGTTTTGTGAAGAAGCGGTCAAGCAGGTAGAGCTGCCCATCCGGCTCTCGCCAGAGCGCGAACGGGTCGTCGGGATGGTAGGTCCTCATCTCGGGCCAGCGCCCGCGCTTCATGGTCATAGCCCAGCGCATCACCCCACATGCGCCCAGGCTGTCTAAGCGATCCGCATCAGAGAGCACCCGCGCTTCCAGCGTAGCGGGTTCGATGCCATGACGATAGCCATGAGCCATGATCGCGTGGAGTATCGCCTGCTGCCTCTCAGGGGGCACGTCATAGGAAGCCAGCAATTGCTTCGCAAGCTTCGCGGAGCGTGCTGCATGTGAGCGCGTAGGGCCGCGGGTGGTGCGTCCCAGATCATGTAGCAGAGCTGCCATCCCCACGATAAAGCCATCGGCATGTTCCTGTTCCGCCAGGTGCAGGGCGAGATGATAGACCCGCAGCACATGCTCGAAGCCATGGGCAAGATCGTCGAAATCACGGTAGTGGTCCTGCACCGATCTTTCCACCTCTGCCAACAGGTGGATTGCGTGTTCAGTAATTTCCATACATTTCCTCCCATATGCCATGAAAGCAGTGTTGGGCGCGATTGGCTTGAACGCTACTCTTTATGCCCGGCATCTGAGGATGGCTTCCTGTTAACTTGGCTAGGATTTGATGATTGTTTGGTCGCAGTCGATGTTCGCGCTGCCGCTGACTTTCGTGCGCTTGTCTTCCTGGTAGTCATTGATGCTGGAGAACGTACAATAGCGGTCTCACTCTCCTGCATTGTATTCACTTGGGTCGCATCTGTGATCACCACCGAACCCTCTGGCAGTGTGGACTCTTCACCCGGGAGAGAAGTTGCCTCTACATCTGTTGCACTTTGCGAAGTCGCATCAGTTGCAGCTTGTGGGCTTTGGGCGCGAAGTTCTTCCAGTCGTGCTTCCAGGGTGTGCAGAGTGGTGCTCCGTTCCTCCAGACGAGCCTGCGCCTTCGACTGTTTCTTCTGCGCCTTCTTCTGCGCCTTTTTGGCTTCCTCGATTGCCAGCATCAGTGTAGCTTCTCGTCTGGCTTGCTTCTTTCGTCGCTTCAATGCCTCTGTGGCGGATTCAGGCGAGGGGTCTGTGTCGCTTGCTGTTGTTGCCATGCTACGCTCCTTGAACATTGCTTAATACACTTCTGGAACCAAATGATACGCTCTCTCTGGTTCTTTGTACCCGTTGGGCGAATGTCGTTTCCCGAGCTTGACCTCTTCGGTCGGGAGTTCCTTGTAAGGGATCAGGCTCAAGAGGTGCGCGATGCAGTTCAGACGAGCCCGCTTTTTATCATTTGAGTCGATGACATACCAGGGGGACTCGGGCGTATCGGTTGCCTCGAACATGGCATCTCTGGCCCTGGAAAAGTCGTACCAGCGTCGATGCGATTCCACATCCATCGGGCTGAGTTTCCAGATCTTCCTGCCATCATTAATCCTTGCCTTGAAGCGGCGGTCTTGCTCTTCCTCGCTCACTTCCAGCCAGTATTTGATCAAGATAATGCCATTCTCAATGATGAAATGCTCAGCAACGGGGGTATTCTTGAGGAATTCCTCGTACTGCTGGTCGGTGCAGAAGCCCATCACATGCTCGACGCCCGCCCGATTATACCAACTGCGGTCGAAAATGATGACTTCGCCTGCTGCGGGAAAATGAGCCATATAGCGTTGGAAGTACATCTCAGATTTCTCGCGCTCTGTTGGCTTGGGTAGCGCCACCACCCGAAAGACGCGGGGGCTGACCCGGTCAACGATGCGCTTGATGGTACCTCCTTTGCCTGCGGCGTCACGCCCCTCAAACACAATGATCACCCGCAAACCTTCCTGCACCACCCAGCGCTGTAACTTCACGAGTTCGACTTGCAGCTTTTCGAGCTCTTGCTCGAACTCCTTGCGTTTCATTTTACCTGACTGCTCTTCCTGGTTCTTTTCCTTGTCCTTGGACATATTCTTCTCCCTTTCTAAGGAATCCTATTTTGATGCCTATTCTGTGCCCCTGCATCCCTGACTGGTAAAAGGTACTACAAAAGCCGATCACCTTAAGAGATGGTCAGCATCATGGCAGCATTATTGGGTAGTGGCGCTGCCATGTGTACTGATCGCTTGTACTCAAGCTGCGGCCTGGACGGGTATCGTTTCTGGCTCGGCGGCAGATGACGCTGCAGCCCGTCGCCGGAAGATCTTCACAATCTCAGTAACCCACAGGATCAAAGAACCCACTGCGATGCAGATGAGCCATTGCCCGATCGTCAGGTCCTTCGTACCAAAGATCCTTTGCATGAAGTCCGGCGCAGTCACCAGGAATGTCGCCAGTAGCGACCAGCCACACATCTGCAGCAGCCGATGGCTCTCGAGCGTCATATGGCTGAACACCGAGCGCAACTCGTCGTTTGTCTCCAGCGCGAAGAAGATGCTGGCGAGCGAAAACGTGGTCATACCCATCGTATGGGCGACCTCGACGCTCCAGTGCGCGCCTGCCACCGCATATTGCATCACGCCCAGCGTACACGCTGCTATGATCACCCCGGTGATAATCAGTCGCGTGAAGAGCCGGGCAGGCAAGATACGTTCGCCCGCTTTGCGTGGGGCTCGCTCCATCAGACCTGGCGTCGGGTTGCCCATGCCTAGTCCGATGGAGAGGAAGATGTCGATCGTGAAGTTGATCCACAGCACCTGCAAAGGCAGGAAAGGGACGCCGCCCAAGATGTTGAAGAGCGCCGAAGCCAGGAAAGTGACAATGAATGCGAATAGGGAGCCCATCTGGAAGCGGATGTACTTCAGGAGGTTATCGTAGAGGGCACGCCCATTTTCCACTGCCCGGATGATCGTGGCAAAGTTGTCGTCGGTGAGGATCATCACGGCTGCCTCTTTGGCTACATCGGTGCCGGTGATACCCATGGCCACACCGATGTCTGCCTTCTTGAGGGCTGGGGCGTCGTTGACGCCGTCTCCTGTCATGGCCACGATCTTGTTCGCCTTCTTCAAGACCTCGACCAACCGCACTTTGTGCTCCGGCGTGACGCGGGCGATAACGCCAAGGTCATTGATCTGGCGCAGCGCTTCATCGTCACTCAATGCAGCGAATTCTGCGCCGCTCATCGCTCGACCAGGGATACCTAACTGTTGGGCAATGGCAGCTGCCGTAATGGCATGGTCGCCAGTGATCATACGAATCTGGATACCAGCGGATCGAGCTTTGGCGATCGAGGCTTTAGCTTCGGGGCGTGGCGGATCCACAATGCCGACCAGCGCGAGCATGGTTAAATCGCTCACCTGGGAGAGAAGATCGCCAGAGGGGTCGAAGCTGGCCGGGTCCAGATCGCGGCGTGCCACCGCCATCACGCGCAGGCCCTGTCTGCCCAGTCGCTCGTTGTTCGCCGTGTACTCGCTGCGCATGGCGTCGATCGGCACGGTCTGCTGATGGGTATCCAGGCTGTAGGTCGAGCGCGCCAACAACTGGTCAGGCGCGCCTTTGACGAAGCAGCGGATCACCTCACGCCCGTCGTCGCCTTGCATGCGATGAAACGTGGCCATCAGCTTGTACGCTGCATCAAACGGCAACTCGGCCACTCGTGGATACTCCTCTCGGGTGGTGACGGCGTCGATACCGCCCTTGGCAGCCAGCACCACCAGCGCGCCCTCGGTGGGGTCGCCGACCAGTTCGCCATCTCTAGCCACCGCGTCAGAAGCCAGTGCCATCGGCAAATAGTAGGGTTCGAGGTCGACGCTGTGCTTGCCACCCACACGCGTGACCTGGCCGGTAGTGGTGTACCCACCGCCGGAGATTGTGTAACGCTGGCCGGGGATCACCAGCTCGACGGCGGTCATCTGGTTGAGGGTGAGGGTGCCCGTCTTGTCCGAGTTGATGGCTGAGGTCGCGCCGAGCGTCTCGACCGAGCGCAATCGCTTCACAATGGCGCCGATTTTCGCCAGAGCTGTGGTGCCATTCGCCAGAAGGAAGGTGACCACCGCAGGAAGGCCGGTTGGAATGGCCGAGATCGCGAATGCGACACCTGCCAGTAAGAGCGTGTTCACATCCTGGCCATTGCGAAAATAGCCGAGTGCCAGGAACAGGGCCAGGGCCACCAGGGCAATGACAATGATCTGGTTCGTGAGGGTATCGAGTTGTTTGGTGAGTGGGGTCTTCTCGAGCTTGGTGGTTTGCAACATGCCCGAGATATGCCCAACTTCGGTCGACATGCCCGTGGCGGTGACCAGGATGTCCCCGGCTCCCCGGGTCACTTCGGTATTCATGTAGGCCATATCGACCCGGTCACCCAGCGGCGTATCAACCTGATCGACAGGAGCAACCTCTTTGGGCACCGGAGCGCTCTCGCCGGTGAGAGCGGACTCGCCGATCTCAAGCGTCGCTGCACGGATAATGCGGCCATCGGCCGTCACGCGGTCTCCGGCCTCGAGCAAGACGATGTCGCCTGGGACGATCTGCTCAGCCGGGAGTTCGATCACCTGGCCTCCCCGGCGCACCTTTGACTTGACGATCATCATCTTCTGCAAGGCAGCAACGCTCTCCTCGGCTTTGCCTTCCTGGCGTAGTGCCAGCAGCGCATTGAAGAGCGTCAGCACAATCAGAAGCAGAGCGGTGCTCCATTGCTGGATAAAGAGGCACGCGATGGCAGCGACCAGCAAGAGGATCTGCATCGGATCCTGGTACTGGCGCAGGAAGGCACGCCAACCGGGTTCCTTCTGCGCTACCGTGAACGCGTTTGGGCCGAACTTCTTCAGGCGGGTCTCAGCTTCCGTCTGGCTCAGACCGGTCGCTGCATCGACGCCTTGTTCTCGCAAAGTGTCCTCTATACTGAGTGTGTGCCACACTGGGCCCTGGCCAGGTGGGCTGGTGACGGACGGTGTTGATGTAGTCATACTCTTCTCCTTAATACAATGATGCTACTGGTAAGTTGGAAACGCACGTCTTGTTCTTCCAAGATCTGCAGAATTGCATAGGTGCTACCAGTGTTACTCAAGGACTGACCCTCTTTCTCGTAAGAACTATATACATGTAGCATTACAATGCGATCACAGAACTATATATAAAGATCACAAAGAGGCCACGTTGATTGATATAGATGCAAATCCGTTGAAATATCAACACTCATAATGGCCTCATCGAAAAAGCTGGATATCTTAATCAGGGTCTTTGGCAACTCGTCTCTGTTGCACTTCAAGAATGGGACGGCAGAGTTTACCCACAGCACAAAAAACGCTCTTCGTTCCAGTCTCCATCAGCATAGTGATTGGTGATCCGAAACTCTGCCCAAACGTTTCACCTTCCGTATCAGAATAGTGCCTCCTTGCTTTCTCAGCTTCATCTCAGTCTTTTCACAGGTTCAACACAGAGAGCGATGCTATAAATGTAAGAAGTACATAAAAACAGAGGTGTTGGTATCTGCTTCCTTCAAAGCACAGAAAACCTGAGAGAAGGAATCTTCCTTTCCAGGGAGTTTGCCTTTTTGATGTTTGCACAAGTAGAATGAGACGTAACCAGATTGCATCGATCGCTGTCAAATGAGTACGAATCCGCTCCTAGACTGCCATCACCAGGTATCATTCGCCTTGCAATAATGCCTGAGCTTATGTCATTCTACTTATGCACTTCTGCAAAAGGCAAACTCCCTGCTTTCAGTAGGAGTAACAGCTCTCGTCTCATTCTTGTTGTGCAGCAGGAATTGTTTGCCAAAGATCCTGTTAATCCCTCTCATGAACACAGTAGTCGAAGACGTGCGAAAAAGCTATTCCCCATTGGGGTTAGAAAAGGGTTAGTTCTGGAAAATGTTGTGATAAAATTGTGATATACTAGATGTAATTTCATCAAGTTAATTGTGCCAAATATTCAGCTTCTGCGAAATACGAAACTATGTCTTTGAAATACGAAACTATGTCTTTGAAGAAGATGGGCAGGGGGATACCGGCATGTAAAAACGGGGGTTTCTCTTGATGAAGCGAACAAGACCCACAGTGAAAAGTGGGCGGTTATACCAGTTGGGAAGAGAGAGCGGTCCGATCGACGTTGGATCCCCCTCCTGGTACGACTGGCTAGAGGAGCATACTTCGTTTCTCTTTGTCGATCATATGGGTGCCATGACTGTACGCAAAATCGGGACCGATCATGGTGAGTCGGAATGGAAAGCGTCCCGCACGCGCATGGGAAAGGTCTTGACCGTCTCGCTGGGACCCTCACTCGCAATCAACCTATCAAACCTGCATTCAGCGGCTCGAAGACTCGCAGGCACGCACGCGCACATTGGGTCGACCACTCGATCCACGGCCAGGCCCGCTGCTTCCACGCTCCCTGTCCCTATGACTGCAGCCAGTAGTGGCTCCCTTAGCTCCTTGATCCGCACAAAACTCTACCGACCACGTAGCGGCAGCGATGTCATCCCCCGGACCCGCCTCATTGAGCGCTTAAACGCGGCACTCGGAGGCGAGATCACCCTGGTGTGCGCCCCTGCCGGCTTTGGCAAGTCGACACTGCTGGCCCAGTGGGTGCAGACGATTGATCGCCCGAATGCCTGGCTTTCCCTGGATGAACACGACAACGAGCTGCCCGTCTTCGTTCAATCGCTTGCCGCCGCCCTGCAAACGGCCTTTCCGGATGCGTTTGAGGCCACAACCGCCCTCCTCAAGGCCCCGCGGATCCTGCCGCCTGATCAAATCGCTACATTGCTTATCAATGAACTGGCTGATGTGCCTGACGATGTCATCCTGGTGCTGGATGATTATCACCGTATTCACAATCGCGAAGTACATACCCTGCTTGAGCTGCTGGTTGAGCATCTGCCTCTCCAACTGCACCTGGTGCTCATCTGTCGATCCGATCCGCCTCTGCCGGTTGCCAGGTGGCTGGCCAAGGGTCGCCTGAACGAACTGCGTGGAACCGACTTGCGTTTTACGCCGGAGGAAACGGAAACCTTTCTCACGCGCATGCTGGGAAGCGAAGCGGCACGCGAAACAGCAGGTGCGCTCGATGAACGGACGGAGGGCTGGATTGCGGCACTGCGACTGGCAGCGCTCTCGCTGCGCGGTACTTCTGACCGCGCGTCGTTCCTGGAACATCTCGACGGCTACGCTGCGCGTTCTATCAGCAGTTACCTGGTCGGGGAAATCCTCGCTCAGCAAGCGCAAGAGGTGCAGGAGTTGCTCGAACGGTCGTCTATTCTCGAGCAGTTCTGTGCAGAGTCGTGTGCCGCTGTCATGGGAAGCGATATCTCACACGAACAGGTGCAAGCCACCCTGGACTGGTTGGAGCGCGCGAACCTCTTTCTGGTCCCCCTCGACAAGCGCCAGAGGTGGTATCGCTTTCACCACCTGTTCCAGGGGTTGTTGCAGCAGCGCTTGCAAACACACTGTAGCCAGGAAGAGCTGGCCACCCTGCACCGGCGAGCGAGGACGTGGTATGCCAGGCAGGGTCTTATCGAGGAGGCGATCCGCCATGCACTGTTGGCGGGAGATGCCTCGAGGGCGACGCAGCTGGTGGAAGCGCAATTTTTTCAGGCATTCGAGCAGGAGCAGTTGGCGCTGGTGGAACACTGGCTGCGTCTGTTGCCAGAGGAACAGATCCAGGGAAGCCCTTTCCTTCTGGCCGCGCGAGCGTGGATCTCGCAGGCACGCGGGCAGCTTCAAGAGCTGCCGCGCTTGCTGACGGCTGCCCAGCAGCTTTTAGCAAGCGGCGACCGGGATATGAGTGATGCCCACGACCCACATGACCCGCCCTTCAGACTGCTACGTGGATTGATGGCGACCTTGTGGAGCCTGTTCCACTTCTTTACCGGACAAACACAGGCGAGCCTGGAAAGCGCTCGTTCCGCGTTGGCATGGATCCCACCAGGTGAGGAGCATATGTTCAGCCACGCCAACTTTTACTTTGTACTCTCAAACCAGGCGACCGGGCATGAAGAGGTAGCGCTTGCTGCAGTGCAGCAAGCGCTACGAGAACAAGCAACGGGGCTCAGCAGCTTTGCTCGACTGCTTTTCGCGCAGGCGTACGTGTCTCTGGCGATGGGCAAACTCCCTCACGTAGAACACACCGCGCGCCATTTGCTGCACATCGCCCGTGAGGCCGAGCTAGTGATCAGTCAAAATTATGCCTCCTGGTTGCTGGGGCTGGTCCATTACGAACAAAACCAGCTAGATGAAGCGGCCTATCACTTCTCAGCGGTCATCGCCAACCAGCATCAGGCACACTTTTGGGTGGTGCAGGACGCTCTGTGCGGATTAGCCTTGACCTATCAAGCTCAGGGGTTGGGCATCCAGGCGCGAGAGACGGCTCACAGATTGCTCGAATTGGCGCAGGAGCAGCACACTATACGCGAGCTGATGGTAGCCTTTGCCTTCTGTGCACGATTGGCACTGTTACAGAACGAGGTGGAGGAGGCCTCGCAGTGGCTCGAGATGGCGGGGGAGCAAGAAGTGTGGGGTCCGATGTTCTTCCTGGAGGATCCACCCGTGACCGAAGTCCGCTTATTGCTTGCCAAAGGTGATGAGATGAGTATTGCCGAAGGGCAAGTACTCCTCACCCAGCTCTTGCAGCTTGTCAAAGCCATGCACAATACACGCAAGACGATCCAGGTGTTGGCTCTGCAAGCGTGGGCCTACGATCTGGAGGGTCGTGAGACCGAAGCCCTAGAGGTATTGGAACGCGCGCTTGCATTGGCACGTCCCAGAGGGTTCATCCGCACCTTTGCCGATCTTGCTCCGCTGGCCAAATTGCTGCACGAATTGCGCAAGCACAGAAAAGCGCGCAATGAGGTCGACAAGAATCTGGATGCCTATCTACTAGGCATCCTGGCAGCGATGGACCAGGAACCGGCGCAAGCCGGTTCTAAGGAAGATCTGCTGGTGCGAGAGGGCCTGGAACCGTTGACCAGGCGCGAACTGCAAATTTTGAACCTGCTCGACACAGACCTCACGAACAAGGAGATTGCGCGCGAACTGGTGGTCACGACCGAAACGGTCAAGTTGCATACGAAACATGTCTACCGCAAGCTCAGTGTGAATAATCGTCGCGCAGCCGTCACCCTCGCCAGAGCGCTCGGTTTGCTGGCTGCTAGCTAGAACTGGTGAAACTCCACATCGTAACGAATACAGCAAGCTCAACCTACATTGTTGAAGTCGTTGATGATGGATTTCGCTCGTAGGATCCGCACGTACATCTATAACGAGATAGATCAAAGTATGAAGGAGTATCTCTCTTATGGAAACGCACCTCAGTGAAGTCACCACCACCGCAGCGCTCGCGGAGAAAAAGAAACTGCGCAAAGGGCTCTGGCGTTTTGACATGATCTGCTATACGGTGGTTTCCATCATTGGACTTAATGCACTCGGTGCTTTTGCTGCAAATGGAACTCAAGCATTCACCTGGCTGGTGATCTCAGCGGTCACCTTCTTTCTCCCCTACGGACTGCTGGTAGCAGAACTTGGCAGCACCTTCCCCCAGGAGGGAGGAATCTACGCGTGGTGCAAATTGGCAGGAGGGCGCCTCTATGCTGCCTTTGCAGCCACTCTCTACTGGATCACCGTCCCGCTCTTGATCGGTGGTTCAACTGCGGTAATTATGATCGCCGCGCTCAAGATCTTCTGGTTTGGC
>WNFY01002382.1_pt1 | contig 21509 bp, 18 predicted proteins | sample 5400091 | NCBI WGS metagenome assembly WNFY01 (sample SAMN13153364, study PRJNA577476) | soil metagenome | isolation source: 60 cm soil or saprolite under grassland replicate 1 | place: USA:California | collected 2016-06-15
CAAGCCGGGTAAGTGTCCTAAGTGCGGAATGACATTGGTTAAAAAAACTATCAAAACCGCAAAGCCACAATCACAACAATCAGCAAAAGAGGCAATGCCAATGGCAAAAGATACAGTTCCATCTAAAAAAGAAAATATGCCAATGGATATGCCAATGAATGATACTGCAATGGTTGCTGATAGTAATGAAACAAATACGGCCGATCAAATTGCAGCCAAAGTAAATCTTCTTCCGGGTAAAACAGTACGTTATGATTTATATGTAAGGGATTCTATGGTAAACTTTACAGGAAAGCAAAAACATGCGTATGCTATCAATGGCTCTATACCTGCACCAACACTCACTTTCACAGAAGGAGATACAGCAGAGATTTATTTGCACAACATGTTGAAATCAGAAGAAACATCTCTGCACTGGCATGGTATCATCTTACCAAATGAAGCTGATGGAGTGCCTAATTTAACAACAGCACCAATTCCGCCCGGCTCAACGCATTTATACAAATTTGCAATTGTTCAAAACGGAACATATTGGTATCATTCGCATACCGAATTACAGGAACAGGCAGGTATGTACGGAGCATTAATTTTTAAAAAAAGAGAAGACCCATCTGCAAATGAAACATCTTCAATGAAAGAATATACGCTCGTTCTAAGCGAGTGGACAGATGAAAAGCCGGAAGAAGTACAACGCCGGCTTCGCACTGCCAACGATTGGTATGCCATAAAAAAAGGAAGTACACAAAGCTATAGTGAAGCAATGAAAGAAGGTTATTTTAATACAAAGCTTACCAACGAATGGAGGCGTATGAAAGCAATGGATGTAAGCGATGTGTATTATGACAGGTTTTTAGCCAATGGTAAACCGGAAAATACTGCATCGCAATTTAAAGCAGGCGAAAAAGTGAAGTTGCATATCGTCAACGGGTCAGCATCCACTTATTTCTGGCTTCAATATGCAGGTGGAAAATTAACTGTTGTGGGTAATGACGGCAATGATGTAGTGCCTGTGCGGGTTGACAGAATGATAATAGCCGTTGCCGAAACTTACGATGTAGTTGTAACTGTTCCCGAAAACATGAGCTATGAATTTAAAGCAACAGCAGAAGACAGAACAAAATCAACTTCACTGTGGTTAGGCAGCGGTATGAAAATGCCTGCACCAACTTTACCCAACCTAAAATATTTTGAAGGCATGAAGATGATGAATAATATGATGAAGATGAATGGTGATATGAAAGACATGGGTATGCAAATGAGCTTACAGCAAATGGATATGAATACAGTAATGTATCCTGAAATTACAGGCGGCGGAGCTGAGGAAAATCATAAAGGGCATAATAAGCAGAACATGAATGATATGAAAACCGATACGACAAAAGATATGAAAATGGATAATATGCAGCACATGAACATGAATGAACAAAAAGATAGTATGCAGGGTATGAAGATGAATGATATGAAGAACATGAAAATGCCTGCCCGTCCGTCAGGCGGGGATAATATGGGAGAAATGAATATGAGTAATAGCTCTGACATTGTAACGCTTAATTACACTATGCTTCGTTCACCTGTAAAAACAACTTTGCCGGATGCACCAACCCAGGTATTGCATTTTAATCTTACAGGAAACATGAACCGCTATGTATGGACAATAAATAATAAAACTGTGAATGAATGGGATAAAGTCTTAATTAAGGGAGGAGAAAATGTACGTGTGATAATAACCAACAACTCGATGATGCGTCATCCTATGCACCTGCACGGTCATGACTTTAGAGTGTTGAACGGACAAGGCGAATATGCGCCTTTGAAAAATGTGCTGGACATCATGCCTATGGAAACCGATACCATAGAACTTGCCGCAAATAAAAGTGGTAATTGGTTTTTTCATTGCCATATATTGTACCACATGATGGCTGGCATGGGTAATGTGTTCAGCTATGCTAACTCACCTCTGAATTCTGAATTAACCGATACAGCAAAAGCATACAGGAGTTTTAAGCAGGATAACAGAATGATACATCCAATGATAAAAGCAGGGCTTGAAAGCAACGGAAGCGATGGAGAATATATGCTGACATCAAACAGGTACGCTTTGCAAGGCTTATGGCATTTGGGTTATACACCCCACCATGGTTATGAAACTGAAATAAATTTCGGACGATACTTTGGCAAGATGCAATGGCTGTTTCCCTATGTTGGTTTTGATTACCACTACAAAAAAATAGATGGCATTAAAACCGAACAAAGCGACTATAAAAACCTCTTTGGGCAGGTAAGCGACAAAGATGATCGTCACACTTTTGTCGCAGGTGTACAATATACTTTGCCCACACTCATTGTTGCAGATGCAAGAGTTGACGGCAATGGCAAATTCCGTTTTCAGTTAAGTCGTGAAGATGTGCCGGTAACAAAGCGCCTGCGTTTCAATTTTATGGCAAACACCGATAAAGAATATGCAGTTGGATTGAGATACATAGTAAGCAAATGGTTTGCTTTATCCTCTCACTACGACAGTGATATGGGATTGGGAGCAGGAGTTACGTTGACTTATTAAAGTATTTATTATGGTACGTACCAGCGTCAGCGTTTCATGGTATCATCGTTGCGTGGCACTCTTGTACATTTAGAACTATTATGAACAGAAAACAACAAAGGCACGAAGTCACAAAGCATCACGAGGTCTTAGTGCAACTTAATGTCTTTGTGTCTTGTGGTTTACTCCCCTTTAGGGAATGGGGGCAAAAATGTATAAATCAAATCTGTAATTGTATAACAGTATTGGATATTATCCAGAATAACTTTGAATCACAAACATTCAATAAAATGATTTGCCATGATACATCAACACCATTATAATGTAAAAGGCACAAAAGACAGCAGCGACCTTGAAAGAATTAAGGAGGCCTTGTCAAAACACCCTGATGTGAAAGCAGTGGAAACTACAACTGAACCGCCAACAGTTACTGTTACCGTGGAAAAACATCCCGATGTTTCTTCGCTTCAACAATATGTATCCAAGGCAGGAAATTTTTCCATCAGTGAACAATCTGCTGCAAAAAAACATACTCATTCAGATCATCAGCATTCAGAAGGTGAACACTCGCATAAAGACCACGATGCCCATGAGATGAACATGGAAGGAATGGATCACTCCAAAATGGATCATGAAAAAATGAACCATGGCAAAACGAAAATGGATCATTCGAAGATGGATCACGGTCAATCGGACCACAGTAAAATGCACGGTGGTCATGATCATGGAGCTATGATTGCGGATTTCCGCCAAAAATTTTATGTTGTGCTTGTGCTTACCATTCCCATCATGTTGTTATCTCAAATGATACAGCATTGGTTAAATATTCACATCAGCTTTGCGGGTTCTCAATATGTATTGTTATTGCTTTCATCTGTTGTTTTCTTTTACGGTGGTTTGCCCTTTTTAAGAGGCTGGCTTGATGAAATGAAAACCTGGAAACCTGGCATGATGACGCTGATTGGTTTTGCAATTACAGTCGCTTATGTATATAGTACAGCAACTGTTTTTGGATTGAAGGGAATGGATTTTTTCTGGGAGCTTTCTACACTGATACTTATCATGTTGCTGGGGCATTGGATTGAAATGAAATCAATTGCAGGTGCATCAAGAGAATTGGAATTGCTGGTTCAGCTTATGCCTTCAGATGCACACCTTGTGCATGACGATCATATTATGGATGTAAAAACAGAAACACTAAAAGAGAATGATATTGTTTTGATAAAACCCGGAGAAAAGGTTGCAGCAGACTCTTTAAATGAAAGCATGCTTACCGGCGAATCAAAACCTGTTGAGAAAAGAAAAGGCGATAAAGTTATTGCGGGTGCTATCAACGGCAATGGTTCTCTAAAAGTTTCCGTGTTGCATGGCTCAAAAGATTCTTATCTGGCACAGGTTATTAAGCTGGTGCAGGATGCGCAAAAATCAAAATCAAAAACACAACTACTTGCAGATAAAGCAGCGCAATGGCTTACCATCATTGCAATCGTTGCAGGCATTTCAACTTTTCTTATCTGGAATTTTTCAGGAAAAGATCTCGCATTTTCAATCGAAAGGATGGTTACAGTAATTGTGATTTGTTGTCCGCATGCATTGGGTTTAGCTGTTCCTCTGGTAGTTGCAAAGTCAACAGCATTATCAGCAAAAAATGGCTTGCTTATAAAGAACAGAACAGCTTTTGAAAATGCACGAAAAATTACCACACTTGTATTTGATAAAACGGGAACATTAACTGTTGGAAAATTTGAAGTTTCAAAAGTAGTTTCACTGCAAAAAGAAATTTCAGAGAATGAATTGTTACGACTTGCCTCTGCACTGGAACAAAATTCTGAACATCCTATCGCAACCGGTGTAATGCAAAAAGTAAAAGAAAAATCTATCGCTGTTCCTCCTGCTGAAAATTTTAAGGCTATTACAGGACAAGGTGTGGAAGCTGTTGTAGAAAGTAAAAATGTAAAAGTTGTAAGCCCGGGTTATCTGAAAGAAAAAAATATTTCGCTACCCCAAAACTTTACAGCAGAAGGGGATGAAACAATTGTATTTGTCTTGATTGATAATAAACTTTCCGGATACATCACTTTGTCTGATACAATCCGTCCTGAATCCGCAGATGCTATTCAAACATTACATACAAATAATATAAAATCAGTTTTACTTACAGGCGACAATAAACAGGTAGCAGAAAGTGTAAGTAAAAAAATTGGAATAGATAATTATATCTCAGAAGTATTACCGCATGAGAAACTGGAAAAAATAAAAGAGCTGCAAAACAAGGGTGAGTTTGTCGCCATGACAGGCGACGGTGTGAACGACGCTCCTGCGTTAGCGCAGGCAGATGTTGGTATTGCAGTTGGCAGTGGCAGCGATATAGCCGCGGAAACTGCAGGAATTGTTTTGGTAAACAGCAATCCAAAAGATATAGTGAATCTTATTTTATTTGGTAAAGCAACGTACAGAAAAATGATTCAAAACTTGGGCTGGGCTACAGGCTATAACGTTGTGGCTTTACCACTGGCTGCCGGAATTTTGTATAAATCAGGAATTCTTTTAAGTCCTGCAGCGGGAGCTGTATTGATGAGCTTAAGTACCATAGTTGTTGCAATTAATGCAAGCTTGTTAAAGGCAAAATAAATTAGACCGTAACACCTCTCTAAATATCATTAATCTCAAAAAAGCACATCGTAATTAAATTTCTGCACAATTTAAAACTCGAAAAATGGAACATGAAAAACACCAATCCATGATGCCTGGAAAGCATGAATCAATGATGCATGGAAAGCACTACAAGAAACTTGTTCTTATGACAGTGCTATCTTTTATCTGTATGTATATACTCATGTATTCAATGGTAAATACATTCAGCAATGTTTTTAATAATGTAAATCAATTTTATATGGCGGGCTTAATGACCATGCCCATGATAATAATTGAGATTGTTTTGATGAGTAGCATGTACAGAAATAAAAAACGTAACAGCTTAATTATTGCATTAAGTTCCATTGCTTTAATTGCATTCTTTTTTTTCATCCGGCAGCAAACTGCGGTTAACGATAAACAATTCTTGAGGTCTATGATTCCTCATCATGGAGGAGCAATTTTAATGTGTGAAGGAGCTAACATTCACGACCCTGAAATTAAAAAGTTGTGTGAAGAAATTAAATCAAGCCAGCAACGTGAAATTGATCAAATGAAAGCCAAATTAAAAGAATTGGAAAAGTAAACCGGTTTGAGGATAGTATCTGTGAAAAAATGAGGATTAATCCAACAATATGGAACTCCTTTATATTAATTGGAATATAAATCCTGAAATCTTCCGTATTGGTGGTTTCGCACTCCGGTATTATTCCATAATGTTTGCTTTGGCATTTATTTGCAGCTATTTCCTGCTTTCGAAGATTTACAGAAATGAAAAAGTTTCTTTGTTCTTTTTGAACAAACTTTTTGTATATGTTTTCATAGGAACATTAATAGGCGCAAGATTAGGGCATACTTTATTTTATGAGTTTGGTTATTATAAACACCATTTGCTGGAAATCATTTTACCTTTCTCCATTAGAAACGGAAAATTTGAATTAACAGGTTATCAGGGATTAGCAAGTCATGGCGGCGCTTTAGGGATTCTTACTGCATTAACATTATATTGTAGAAAGTATAAACAATCTTTTCTTTGGACTCTTGACAGACTCGTTATTGTTGTTGCTCTCTCCGGTTTCTTTATTCGAATGGGTAACTTGTTTAATTCTGAAATAATTGGTAAGCCTGCAAATGTTTCGTGGGCTTTTGTATTTGAAAGAGTGGATATGATACCAAGACATCCTGCACAGCTTTACGAAGCCATTTGCTATCTCATCATCTTTTTTATTTTATGGAGTGTTTACAAAAAAAGAGGTCTTTCATTACAAAGAGGTTTTCTTTTTGGTTTGTTCCTCGTACTTGTTTTTTAGCTCGTTTCATGATTGAATTTGCAAAAGAAAATCAGGAAACTTTTGAAAACACGTTGCCTATTAACATGGGACAAATATTAAGTATCCCCTTTATTTTAACAGGACTTTATTTCATTTTCAGAAACCTATTAAAAAAAGAATAATCTATTAATATTCCCGTGATTTAATTAACCTCTTTTGTGGCATAGTTTTTTTGACAATATTTTAAAAACGTGCTGGGTTGAAAAAGTTTTTTGCCATCATATTAATACTTGTATATTTCATCGGCTTTAGTGGTGCAACGGTGAATATTCACTATTGTCAGGGTGAAGTCGCCTGCATAGGTTTCATGTCTACAGACAGTGAAAAAAAATGACAACGCAAAAAGGCGGCTGTTGCCAAGACAAACAAATTACTGTAAAAACCGAAAAACACACTTCAGGCTTTCAGATAACTTATACATCCTATTTCGAACTTTCAATAGAAACTTTTTCTGAGGCAATTATCAGCGTCAGCAACCTTTTTTCTTCAAAAGACATTTATTCTTTTCCACCGGGAGCCAAACCTGTAGCTATCTATAAATCTTATTGCGTTTTTCTTATTTGATACTTCGTACGGCAGTAAGTGAATAACTACTTACTTGAGCTTTTGTTGCAGTGATCATAAAGTTTCACTAAACAAATATCCTGTATGAAAAAGATCGGTTTAATATTGATAACTATTATAGCAAGCTTTAGTCTGATAGCTCAAAATGAAAATAACGCTTATACTAATGAATTTCCTAATTATCACCCATTGGTCGTTCACTTTCCCTTGATCTTGCTCATTATTGCTGCCGTAATGCAATTTGTTGTCGTTTACAGAAAAATAAAAATTTATAATCTTACTGTAACTGTATTAACGGTTTTAGGATTTATATCAGCAGTATTGGCTGCCACTGTTTTTCATGCGCAACCAGCACGTAATATTAATCCTGTTGCACAACGGATTTTCGAAACACATCAGCAATTTGCTTTCATCACTTTAGGATTAAGCGGTATCGCATCATTAATAAAAATAGCAGGCACATTTTGGATTAATAAGAAATGGATCGAAATATCTGCACTGGTGATATTATTGGCTTCTGCCGTTACAGTTTCCATCGCAGGTCATCATGGCTCGGAGCTTGTATATAAACAAGGTATTGGTCCAAAGGGAGAAATGCTTGAAAAGGAAGATCACCATTAAACCATTTTTTAAAAATATTATTTTATGTATAAGACGGTTAATGAAGTCGAAGTTTTTCACCAATATGCTGAGGATAGGTTGAAAGAACATATCACCGAATTAAAGACAAAATATCAAAATGAAAATTTGCCTTCACACGATGAGAAACAAAAAGCTTTTGACGAACATTTTCAGCACTATAAAGAAGAGTTGACAGCGCAGATAAAAGATTTATCAAAAAAATGATGCAGAAGCTAAGAAGCAACTTAACGATTTGTATAAAGTGTACGAAGTAAAGTTTAAAAACAATTATAGCAAGTCACAATAAAAATTTATTCTATGAAAAAGATAATTATAATAATAGTCCTGCTGTGTTTCACCATAATCAGCAATGCTCAACATCAGCACAATATGCCAATGTCTGATACAACGAAAAAGCAGATGAAAGGCACTTCAAAAATGAAGATGAGGAAGATGAATAAAAATAAGAAGATGAACATGGATAGCATGAACATGAAACAAATGAAGGATACTATGCCAATGAAAGATTCGATGCACATGCATGACATGCATATGCACCATGACATGATGATGCCTGGCATGAACCACTCTTTCTCGCTATCACTTCCCATGGAGCGTAATGGTTCAGGCACTTCATGGTCGCCGGATAATAATCCAATGTATATGATCATGGCACATACAAAAAAAGGTATGTGGATGTTTCATGGAAGTGTTTTTATCCGGTATAACACACAAGAGCTTACTGATAAAACATCAAGAAGCGATGCGCAATTCGATATGCCCAATTGGTTCATGGCAATGTATAACAGACCAACGGGTAAAAATGGTTTGTTCAATTTTACGGCAATGTTTAGTCTTGATCCGTTTACTGTTGGAAAAGATGGCTATCCTTTATTGTTTCAAACAGGAGAATCTTATAAAGGACAACCATTGGTTGACCGTCTGCATCCACATGATTTATTTGCAGGTTTAAGTGTCAGCTATACACAGCGGTTGAGTAAGAAAGTTGATGTGTTTGGCTACTTTGGCTATCCCGGCGAACCGGCAATCAGTGCACCAACTTATATGCATCGCATAATCGCATTGAATGATCCGGATGCGCCTCTTAGTCATCACTGGCAGGATGCAACACATATTACATTTGGTGTTGCCACTGTTGGCATAAGGGCAGATAAATTTAAACTTGAACTTTCTTCCTTCAAAGGAAGAGAGCCTGATGAACATCGCTATGATTTTGACCCGATAAAGTTTGATAGTTATTCTTATCGTCTTTCATTTAATCCAAATAAATCATGGGCTTTACAATTTTCGCAAGCTTATATAAAGAGTCCTGAAGCTTTGCATCCCGAAGAAAATATCTGGCGTTACACCGCATCAGCTTTATATGCTTCTCCTGTTACGATGGATGGAAAATATTTTGCTTCTGCTCTTGTTTGGGGCATGAATGATATTGGTAAAGATGATCGCGAACATTCAATATTGCTTGAAGGAACACAACAATTTCCAAAACAGGCTTTGTATGGAAGATATGAGTTTGTGCAAAAGTCAATGGAAGAATTAGATCTTGAAGATGAACTTACTCAACATGGATTTAGTGATACCAAAATTTTTAATATTCACAAGTTTACACTCGGTACAAATAGGAGATTATTCAACGCAGGCAAAATTGAATTTCTCGGCGGAGTACAGGCATCTATAAATTTTCCTCCAAACAGTTTGCAAAATCTTTATGGTAATACACCTATGGCAGGAGAAATATATATAGAGTTGCACCCAAAATTAATGATGCACAAGATGATGCATAAGATGTAGAATGATTATATAACCGGCTGTTGTGCATAAAGGAACTTATGGTGCGTCGCACTCTTGTACTGTAATAATTATTTCAACAACAGATATTTTCAAAAACAAAAAGTTTTTTTCTTAACTATTAAAACTAAAAATTATGAAAGGCTACCATTCTTATCAAAGCTGTGTTGATGCATGTTTGCACTGTGCAGCAATATGTAATCATTGTGCTTCTGCTTGTTTACAGGAGAAAGATGTAAAAATGATGGCACGATGTATTCAATTAGACATGGAATGTGCTGCTGTTTGCAATGCAGCGGCACAGGTAATGAGCATAGGAGGACAAACCGCAGAACAACTTTGTCAAATATGCGCAGACATTTGCGATACATGTGGTGAAGAATGCGCAAAGCATGATACTGAACATTGTAAGGAATGTGCAGACGTTTGTCACCAGTGCGCAGAAGAATGCAGACACATGGCAGGAGCAGCAGCATAATTAAAATTCAAGGCTACTTAATAACTTATTGAGTAGCCTTTTTATGTTTGTTTTATTATCTCAACGTTGTACGTAACATCGCGCTTTTAGTTAAGCGTATAAAGTGAATTATCAGCAATATTGCCAGCACGGCTTGTAAAACACCGGTAGCTTCAAATAAAAAATCATTGGGCATTTCATATTTGGGAGGTGGGAATAGTTGAAACAAAACTTCTCTATTAACTCCTGAATAGAACAGGATGTCTTTTAGTAAATGATTATAAATTCCCTCAAACAGACCGAAAAAGCCAATGGAAGCAATAAGTATTATACTCCAATAAACCCAAAACCAAAAGCTTTTTCGATTAGACTCCTTTTTGAAAATTGATCTACCTGATATTGCTATAATAATAATGACAGGAATACTTATAAATACAACATGAAACCGCCAGGGAGTATTATAGATTATTGCTCCGTAGATATGGTGAACTGTAGTAAGCAACATTAATAAATGACTGTAAATGCTGACCTTTGTAACTTCAATTTTATTCATTTCTTTTTTTGATGGCAATATTATTATTTAGTATTGTCGCCATCAAGTAGTTACCATTTGGGAACTACATCGTTATTTATAGAAGTTTTGTTAAAACGAATTTTATGGAGAATCAAACTTATGATGCCGGCATTTGTATCATGACTAAAATTCTTAGGTTGATGGAAGGAAGATGGAAACCTATTATTCTTCATCTTATCAGGAATGAAGTCAACCGCTTTGGTTTGTTGAAAAGAAGTATGCCGAGGATCAGTAAAAAGATACTGACCGAACAACTTAGAGAACTTGAAGATGATGGAATTATTAACAGACGAGTATATGGCTCAAAAGCCCCTTATGTAGTGATTTATAGTTTGACTGAAAAAGGAATTGCCTTACGAAAGTTAATGGATGATATGTTTAACTGGGGACTCGTGTATTTAAAAAACGAATATGATGAAGATGTAATAAAAAAATTTACTGTTGAAACTCCTATAACACAGCTTTTAAAAAATCAGGTTAGTTGAACATTGAATCTTTTTTATTTTGATGCATAAGATTTGATGCATAAGATTTGATGCATAAGAATAGCATAAAAGACCATAAAAAATAATTCTCCAAAATTTGAAAGTGTTTTGTGAATTCCTGAACAATAAAGCAGCAAGCTTAGCGGCTGATTGTGCAAATAGTAAGACATAATTATAATTAATGTTTGATTACATAGGTCTTATTAACATGCTTAAGTACCTTTGCCCAAAATATTCTCATGAATCTTTTTATAACAGGTCTTCCTTATGATGTTAGCGATCAGGAGTTAAAAGAACTATTTGAAGAATTCGGCACTGTCAACTCCGCAAAAGTGATTCTGGATAGAGAAACCGGAAAGAGCAGAGGCTTTGGCTTCGTGGAAATGCCGGATAATGCTGCCGCTGAAAAAGCAATGAAAGAGTTAAGCGATTCTGAACTTGGCGGAAGACGCCTTACCGTGAAAGTAGCAGAAGAAAGGAAAAAGAGTTCTGGTAGTGGTTACCGCTCAAGAGATAACAAAGGTGGTTATAACAGAGATCGAAATCGCTATTAATCCTTACTTCAATATAATTACAAAGTTTTTATTAAATACTCCGCAATACCTCTTGCTATTTTCAAACCACTATGAACTTCGTAATATGAAAAAGCCGGGGAAGGATTTACTTCAAAACAATACCAATCGTTACTTGTAGATAAAAGAAGATCAATTCCCGATAGCTCCAGCTTTAATTCTTTTGTTAAGGCAATACAATTAGCAATAATAGTTGAAGGTATCTCTGCGGGTTCTATTATTGCAGCACTATAACGATAATCTATTCCTTCAGATAAAATTTTACACGTAAATACATTATCTCCAACTACGTGAACCCGGTAATTAATTCCTTCAATCCATTTCTGGAACTGCACAGGACAATTCTCAATAGCAGATAAATCAATATTGTCGTTTATAATTATTTTTTTTACGATACTTCTTGTACAGCTTATTGATTTGTAAATGACTGTTTTATTCTTTTGTAGAAATTTTTCAAAAGAATTTATTTCTGTCGTAATTAAAGTTTCGGGTATTTGAAATCCAAATTGCTTTATCAATTCTGTTTGAAAAGGTTTTGAAAAGTTAGACGCACTTGCTGAAGGTTTGTTAATTACAATTTTATCCGTCAATTCAGCCCAGCTCCACATTAAACTTTCTTTTAAAAAAATTTTACGTAAGGTTTCATTATTGGTTTTATCACCCAAAAATTCAGGATATTGTTTAAAATCATAAGGTCTGAAATACGCTGATTTTATATCTTGTAAATTAACTTTACGATCATATATATCAATATAACCGGAAGGCTGATCAAAAAAGTTTAAAAACAGTTCTGTGTCACCAATGTCGGCATGATTTAAAAAGAAAACTGGTGCACCCATTTTCTTAAGTTCAGTATAAACCATATTCATCGGTGGATCTTCTGTTAATCCCCATAAAAGAACCATAACTTAAACATTATTGGTAGTAAAATAATCTACGATAGCTTTCCTTACTGAGTTATCATCTATATCAGGAAATTGTGAGGCAGAAAGAAAATATATCTCATCATTACTGTATTCTATAAAATTTACTTGCAATAATTCTATACCGGTGTGCTTCGCTAAACGAAATGCATAAGCAATCAGTAATTGATCATCTGTGCCACAATATTGATCGCCAATAATTGTGATCGTAATAAGTTTACCATTGGGATAATTATTTTTAATTTCCTCTCTACTATTAATCTCAATTGGCTGCACAGGTATTTTTAATTCAAATGCTTTTTTGATCCAATGCTCATGTCGCCAATTAAATCCAGAAAGACATGAAGGAGAAGGTGGATTAAGTTTGGGGCATTTTAAGCAGCTCAGAAAATAAATCATAAACGCAGTCATCTCAGCAGCAACATATTCTCTGTCTTCTTTTTTAATTTGTATTAATTCCCATGAAAATATTGCCGGGATCAATGTTACCACACCTGTTATTGACTTCACAGGCAAAATATTTCCGTCTGCTGTTATACACGATTTGTCGAACTCATGTGAATAAGCAGATATGCCCTTTGAGGATAAGTTTTGTGAAGTAAATAAGCATGCTTTTCCTGCCGGAAATAATTTAAAGAATTCGCCTGCAGCATCGTCCATGTAACTACTGATAATCAGAATCATTCTTGTCACCTTTTCGTGAAATACCAGATACGTGAATTCCTACAGGAGGTAAATCCGAATGTTTGATAAAAGGACTTTTTTGTTGCATTTGTTGTTCAAGTGTTCTTAATTTTTCCTGTGCCTCTTTTAATCTTTTTTCCAGACCTATTACATAAGGCGGATCAATAACGAAGTTTTTGAAAGGATCAAATACCTCCGAACCGAACTGTTTAAAAATTTCATACACAGCTTCTTTAAATTCTTTAATTTCAATTTTTTCGCCTGCCGGATTAAGAAGTGAAGGGGCCACTGTGACAAACACATCACCGGATTTCCAATAAAATCGGAAGCCGTTTCTTATAACAAAATTACGACCATCAGAACGCACTTCATGTATAACTACCGCATCTTCGGGAATACCGGCATCCCAACCTTCTCTGCATCTTAATTCAACCGTATAATTCTTTCCACCACTATCAAATTTTGCCATTAAATAACCGCTTCCACCCGGCCTGTTTAAAGCCGTTAGATTTATTATTTGAGAATGTGAATTATGCCAAATCCGGCTGTCAGGTATCCATGCAAATAAATCCAAATTGGATGCATTCATTCCCGGGCCACTTGTTGCAAAACGCGTATCAGTGAAACCATAATTATTTGTAAAGGCGCTCATTACGTCAAATGGATTACCATATTCAGTATCAGGATCTGCTGACCAGGAGTGGACAAGACTATAGCCATGAGCCATTTCCTGTGCAGCCCAGGTATTACCCCATGCAAGATTGTCTAATACAACAAGACCATAAGCTTTGGTTTGACCATTTAATGTAAGAGTTCCGGGGCCACTAAAACCACCAGAATCAACTGGTGCATTCAACATAACAGCAATCCCATAGAAAGGCCTGAAATCAACTCGGTCAGCTACAGCATTAATTGCGGAAACAACACGGTCCCACCTTCCTCTCGTTTGATCCGTTTCAAGAGTATATGGCAAATCGAACCAGCCAAATACATCAGACCCATCCAAGTTTATATTTCCATAGGATACATCATTAAAATAATCATTAATTCCATGATTACCTCTGGTAACAAAGTCACGAAAAAATTGAGCATTTTGAGGCTCTTCGGGATGATTAGAAAATTTGCACAGAATTAGTGCCCATGGCTTTGAACCGGTGAAGGGACGAGGAGGTACCATATTATAATTTTTATAGTAAAGAATGTTTTTCTATTCTCTTCAACATCAAAAACGATAAAGCTTCATGATAAGAAAGAACTATGTATAGAAAAAGGCAATTAAAAGTGGTACTGGTGTATTAATTGAGTGAAGAAAGTTATACATTATTAATGTGAAGCGAAAACAATAGTCTGTATTTATTTTTCAGAATAGCTTAATAAGAGATAAACTTCGTCAACTCTTTTTGAAAAAAACCGCATGGTTTCAATCCTCTAATTTTATTTGCATCTATAAGAGTGTTTGTACTAAAAGCCCTTTCTCTATTTCTTATATCCGATTAATATCGGCTTCTTTTCATACAAAAAATAATCCGCATCAACAAGCTTTTCGAGTTCATCAATGAGAATAACGTAATTCAATCCTTTGGAGCATCTGCGCTTAAAAGCGTACAAGAGAAATAAGCATAAGATGCAAAATTATTAATAATGGCTTGAAAAAAAGATCCTCGCGACTTCTAATAAACAAAAGCCTGTAAGACTTAGAGATCTTACAGGCTTCTGATTAAATTTTATGACTTAAATGAATATTCTGTCTCCATTGCAATTTTTTTCAAAGCATTCAAGAATGCCTTTAAAATCGATCTGCCTTTCTTTCAAAGATATTTGAACTCCTTTATCACGTAAGAAACATTTTAATAAAGAACAAAAATCGGAGGAAGGTGGAATTAAAGTGCCTGGTTTGTCACCGCCGGGAAATACTGTACCATTAAGTGTTTGTTCTCTTGTAAAAGGAGTGCCTCTTAATGTTACACCTTTTGCTAAAAATCTGCAAACATATATACCAGAAATATTTGCTTTGAAAGAATTTTCAAAAACACCCGGTTCAATTTCGTTGAGCGAAAGTGTAAACGTAGTATTGTCCGGACGTTTTATTTCCACATAGATTGAGCTTCTTTTTTCAACAGCTAAGCCATATTCAGTTAATAAAGAACGCAAAATAAATGTTGCACCCGGCTCAAGGCTGTTCTGGTTTACTGAAACATTCATTCTTAAATTAGAGTAAGTATTCACCACGACAGAATATCTGGCACCATGGGTAGCAAAGGCTTGATTTAAATGCTGACTGTCTTTTAATCTTGAAATATATTTTTTGTAATCATTATCGTTAATACTAAGAATAGCATTCCATGTTCCAGCATGATTGCCGCTTGGTGCAGCTATTGGTAAGGTAAACCGATAATTTTTTGTTTTTTCTCCCGGTGCATAATCTACTCCAAGACCCGCAACATTAGCAGGATTTATAATTAACCCTCCCGGTGTTTCTATTGAAAGATCAATCACTGGCACATCAGTTATTAATATAACAGTCCCATCAATATCAGCTTCGTTTATTTTAAATGGTATTTTTACTTTACTGCCCGGTGCTATATAACCATTTGGATCGAGAATTACGTTATTATTTGTTACTCCCGCCAATATTTGAAGAAAATATTTAGCAAGCCTGAAATAATCATCAATACTTGAACTTAAAATTCCTGAGAGTAAAAGATAACCGCCAGTTCCACTGGTTAAAGCCTTAAGTGCATTCGTGTTTACTTGTGTTTCATTTCCTAAACCGATGGCAAATGTTCTGTTGTCAATAGAACCAGCCACAGCAGCTATGGAAAGAGGTTGATTCTCTAATCCATCTGTAAAAACAATAATTGCTTTATGTTCATAACCTACAATAGGCACTGCGTTAAGTACAGTTCTCGCCATTTGTAAACCATCACCCACAGAAGTAGCACCATTGAGATTAGTATGATGAGCGGATACTGAATTTCTCGCAGCAATTCTGTTGACATCAAATGCACCATTAGTAATAATACGCGTTACAGGGAATCCGGGGTATGTTGGATCAGCAACTGGATAAGCATCAGTATCAAATCTTATTAATCCCACACCACTGTTTGCAGGGATTACTTCCATGAAAGCATTCGCTGCATCTTTCAACACGTCAATTCTTTTTGCACCAGATGCTCCCGCCGGATCATCCATACTACCGGATTGGTCTAAGGCAAGCATTACTGCAACTCGTGGGCGTACAATCGCATTTGCCTTTATAACAAATGTAAATGTTTGACCACTTTCAACACATTCGAAAGTAACTGACCCGTCTGCAACTGGCACTCCTGCAGCACCAGCAGTATAAGCAACCCAAATGCGCGCCTCCATGTATGGTTTTAATTCATGGTGTACAGTAACTGTTCCTGATGCAGGTTGAAGAATAGAAAAAGGTGCGGATGGTCCTCCACCTGCTTGCACACGTATCGTTGTATCAACACAACTATAAATTCGAAATGTGGCAGCTCTTATCGCTGTGTCACCAGAAGGAATATCGTTAAAGTTTATAACAGGTGGAGTTCCGGGATTTTCAACTTCAACAATGGGTATATTATTAAAATTGGTATCATAACATGGAGGTTGAACTACGACCACGTTTTTATAGGTAAAAGGTACACCTTCGTTTTCAGGGGCATACCATGGACGGGTAAAATGTTCATCACCAAATTGATCAAATGAATGACCGGTTGACCATGGTTCAACATTATGATTTACATTTTGAATAACATTGACAACAAGGACATCAAGATTGGATTCAGCCCCATAAACAGCATTACCATCTAATCTTTCCGGGTGTGCTGGATCTGTTTGCCAACGGGCAAAAAGTCTGTCCATATTTGAGTGTAACAAAAACACAAACGGGTCCCTGAAGGAAATATGTGCTCCACCCATATTTACATAGCCATGTGCCCTGTTATGTGCTTGCTCCATCGCTATACGCATGACTGAAAAATCTCCGCCATTAACGATGTTATTATTATCATTGGTGACTGATTCAGGACCGGTTCCTACTTGTCCAACAATTCTAAAAACATCTGCTGGTGGGTCGGCTGGATTATCGGTTATATCTCTGTCATTAGGTGTACCGGGAACATAATAACCTGCACTTAGCCAAGGTTCTCCAATTGAACCATTCGAAGACCCCATAAGAGTAGGTGTAAACAGATTTAAATTACCTATTGTTCCTCCACCTAAATTTGCATTAGGGATATTTCGGGGATCTTGTGTCCAATCCCAGTAATGCAACGATAATTGTGGATTAATTTGGCGCAGCATTTCTTCCAGTTTGTTTACAATTACCCGATGCCAGGGAATAAATTCAGGTCCCTGATGCACATGAGTGGCATGATGAATTTCGTCTTGTTTGAACCAGTATGAAACTCCACCGGGGATTGAATCTGTTTTGCTTCCAGGAAAGAAGCGATGATTAAGTTGTTTAAGAGCATCAATTAGTAATGCTCTTTCGCTTGGTTCTACAGATGCAATGTTTCTGCGAATTCCGTCACCTAATGCCATAATTTTTTTATTTAAATAGTTTAAAAAAGATTCTCCTCTCGTTGAGAATTTTTACGTTTATCCTTTTTGCCGATAAAGTTGCTTGTGGAATGGATTAACTAATAAGTGTAAATTCAAATAAGAGGTAATTTCTACCTACTTGGGTGAACCGTGGAGCAGACAATGTGGGTTGGTATATCCTGTCATGATATTCTAAAATAATTTTTTCATTTATGATCGTTTTTGAACTTATATATGTTGTAAATGCGAGATCAAACACTTTTAGGTGTACCAGATATATGTGAAACTAATCGTCTGTGAATGTGATTATCGCAAAAAATAATGGGGTTTCAAATGCTGAATAATGGTTTACTATTTTAAAATATTTTCGAATTGACCTAATGTTGTTTACTACGCTAAAATAATAATGGCATTGTGCCTTCGTCAAGAGAGGAACTACCTGATTTAATAAAACAGTAATTATACTTGTAGCAAGTACTTTTACGTATTCAAAAATTTTGCGCTGGAACATTTCATCCTTCCATTTAGTCACTTACTCATGAAGCCCAATGCCAAGATTTTAAAAAATGCAGACTTTACAAAAGTTGAGGATTTTAAATCTAAAGTCTGGAAGACCCCTATAAACGTTTTAAGTGTTTTGTAAAACCAATGGACAAAAGCGAAAGCGAAGTTAGCGTCTGCTATTGTTACATGATACAGTAGAACTTGCCAAAAGACTTCTATATAACGATAAGATTGATCGATCCTTTTGTTTCAATTTTTTTTGTTAACCCCTTTGATTTGTGGAGGGCTTTCCAAGAAAAAATATTTTTATTTTCACTTCACGCCACTTCTTGCTTCAGATCATTTAACTTTCTTTCGAGGTAATTGATTTTTGCCAACTTATATTTCTGCTGATATTGATGCAAGTCTAAAGGATTAAATTCTTGTTTATATCTCACCATCTTGTAATAAATGGTAGCGATTTTATTTGCAGTTGCCACCATAGCATACTTATTTCCCCCTTTTGCCTTCATTCTGCGAAAGTAATCGCCGAACCAATTATTGCTTCTTTGTACAGCATTGGCAGTATTTCTAAAAGCCTGACTTGCTAAATTTGGTTTCTTTTTCATTAACATGCTGCTGATAAGTTTACCTCCTGATACTTTATTATTTGGGCAAAGGTTAAGCCATGATACAAAATGTTTTGGCGTTTCCCATTTACTCATATCTGTTCCTGTTTCAGCTAATATTTCCAAAGCAGATATATCGCTGATGCCGTAAATAGCCAACACATCCACACCAAGAACATTTTTCAAATACATGCATGTATTGAACTTAGGTTTGTTTTTAGAAGCCCTTTTAGAGGAGGTAATATTCTTATTAATAGCAGTAGTTGGAAAAAGTTCATTTTGATAGTGCTGTAATTGGCGTTCTATTGCCGCATCACAACAGGCAATCCTTTCTTTGTAGTATTGATAACTTCTATAACAATCTTCCAGGATAAATAATTGTTCACTTCTCCAATTGCCCTGCAAAGCTTACTGCAAAGAGCTTTCGATCTTAAAATTACTACTTGAAATTTTTACGTACTTGCTGTCACAGTACTCAAGTTATTATTACGGCAACATTTGCTTGCAAATATGATTACTACGGCATAACACATTTCCCATCTCACATTGCTTTCTTTTATTCCGTTTCCTTTTGGCGTGTATGCAGCCGCTTTTGTAAGTGCTTTCTTTTTTTCCATTTTTTCTTTTACAAAACAATTTTTTTTCAGTTAACAGATTAAACACTTAAAGGTTATGCAACACAGAGAACGTCTTTCATATCTGATGCTTCTTTCATGGGAAATTCAGCGTAAGAAGAACCGCAGTCGTTCTAAATCATTGCAGGCTGCATGGGCAATCTCGCTAAACGAAGACATCACTATTTATTATCTCGTCAAACGCCATTCGCATAATCATTACCCCAACAGGGTGCAGGCAAAAGACCTGGCTTTGTTTCACACACATTAATATTCAGTAATCAACAATTATTTTATAACATTCTCCAACTCCCCTTTAGGGGTTGGGGGCAAAACTACAGTTATGGAAATCACAGGAAGAATCACGAAGTTATGTATCACTTCACATAAGTTTGTTTATGTAATGTAAAGCAAATTGTTATGTAAAGCAATGCAAGCATATCATTGATCCTAAGCCCAATATTGTTGCATGGCTTTACATAAGTAAAAGACGCAGTTGTTAATCAGCTTAAGGATGAGAGAGAAGTAATTAATTTCTCTATTGCAGTTAACGACAGTTACAAAATCAAAGGCAGTAATGAAATTAAGAAAGTAACAACCTACTTCAATTGCGCTTATTGGATAAACAGCGGCATAGCTAAACATTTAACCAAAGGAACATTGGTTGAATTGTATGGACACATTGGCGTAAATGCTTATACCAGCTTACAGGGAGAAGCAAAAGCCTCACTTACATTTCATGTAAATAATATTAAGCTGCTTGGTAAAGCAAAGTTTAGTGAGCCAATGACTGAAATAAATGAACCTGTTCAGGAAAACAACACTGCTGAACCTTCAGACGATTTACCATTTTAGGAGATCAAAGCCTCATTCTGTTTTGTGGATGATGCTTTTTGTTTATCTCAATTATTTCATTTCAATAAACCGCAGCAGTACCGCCTGCGGGATACAAATTAAAGCCTGCCCGACGGCAGGCGGGCTGGGTAATCAATATGTCACACAATCTTAATTACAACGAACAAATAAATCAACACAGTTTCTTTTCTGACAGTTATGGAAAGTTTTACATAAAGCTCATAATCATCCGTCCGGAGATATAAAACCAAGCCGTCAGGATGAAGCATTGACAGAAAAAATTAAAAATGCCGGACTTTTTTTGGATATAAAAGTAATAGATCATGTTGTTATCTCCAGTGAATCATATTTTTCATTTGCAGATGAGGGACTTTTATAGTCCCTTTTTTTGATTAGATTTTTTTGCATAATCTCTTCCTACTTTTGTTAATAGTAATTCCTTCCTATAGCTTTCGATAAACACAGCCAATGGCATTCGATAAAGAAATACCAAAAGAATACTCGAAACGCATGAATGAAGTGATCAACTTTATTTTAATAAATCTAAAGGAAGATTTGCCGTTGGAAAAATTGGCTGCCGTTGCTAACTACTCACCTTTTCATTTTCAAAAAATATTTAAACAAGTTACAGGAGAATCGCCCAAACAATTCATTATTCGTTCAAGGTTGGAAACCGCTGCACATCTTTTAATTATGCACGAGCATAAATCAATTACAGAAGTTGCTCTCGAAAATGGTTTTTCTTCTCCTGCAAATTTTGCCCGTTCATTTAAAGATTATTTTGGCTTTTCGGCAGATGAACTAAGAAATATGCCAATTAATGAGAGGCATAATCTTCATAAGAAAAGAGATAAACAAAAACAACTGCTCGATACTGATAATTTTTTTAAAAGCATTATAATTGATAAGGCAACAGAAGAATTACTGAAAGTTTCGGTTAAGAGAATGTCATCTATTCGTGGGATTTTTATAAATACTTCTTTGGAAGATGATATAAAAATTCAGACAGCTTTTAAAAAAATAATTCAATCGGCAGATGCACATGATCTGCTTACTCAAACATCTCATTTCATTGGCATCATTTATCCGCACCAGGGTTTATATAGAACTGTAGTAACAATAAATCCGCATCAATCAATTCCAAAAAGTTTAAGCACAACAGAAATCAGCACAGGTAAATT
>WNFY01003451.1_pt1 | contig 21505 bp, 18 predicted proteins | sample 5400091 | NCBI WGS metagenome assembly WNFY01 (sample SAMN13153364, study PRJNA577476) | soil metagenome | isolation source: 60 cm soil or saprolite under grassland replicate 1 | place: USA:California | collected 2016-06-15
GCTCAGCCATTGTTGCACACCCCTATGCGTGGCAGTCAGATGTTTCTTCCCCTGCTATCTCTATCGCTACCACCGTCAGTATTGGTGTGGCGATCTACCCGCTGCATGGTATGTCGAGCAAAGCGTTGATTGCGGCGGCTGACCATGCAATGTACCAGGCAAAAGCTGCCGGCCGTAACCGTGTCTTTCTCGCAGGGGCGCAGTCGTCTGCTCCGCCGGGAATGCTTGATGACAAGGAGTACATGGTCATGCAGGCCTTGACTGCTACAGCCCTGGCACATGATTGGGAGACGGGGATACACGCGCAGCGGGTTGCAGACTTAGCTTCGGCAACGGTACGCACATTACAGCAGCTGGAAGAACAATCTCTGGTGAGGGTGGCGGCACTCCTGCATGATAGTGGCAAAATTGGTATTCCTGAGGCCATTCTGCACAAACCAGGCCCGCTGACGGAAGAAGAGCGGCAGATCATGCAGCGACATCCAGAAATCGGTTATCATATCGTTGACCAGATCGGTGGGGTCTTTGAGCGCCTGGCTCACATCGTGGTGGCCCATCACGAACGTTGGGATGGAGGCGGCTACCCCTACGGTGTAGCGAAAACGGCTATTCCTTTTCCCGCTCGTGTGCTCGCAGTGGTGGACTCCTTTGACGCAATGACCTCGCCCAGACCATATCGTCAGGTGCCCCTCACTGTGAGTGAGGCAAAGTCAGAGTTACGACGAGGTGCAGGGAGCCAATTTGATCCGTGTATTGTCGGGGCTTTTTTAGCGATGTTGGAGGAGCGAGATCAGACGCAGGGAGAACAGCGGCAACGACACATACGTGTGGATGGGTACAGCCAGAGCCTTGCTCTGACTGTCTAACCCTGGACCTATTTCAGCCAAACTGTATTAGTCCTATGCATAACCAGTTTCCCTGGCTCAGTGAGTATGCCGGACCTGGGAGGTGAATACAGTGTGTAAGTAGTCCTGTACATCTTTGCCCATGCCTGCTTGCGCCGCAGAAGGAGTTCCGCAGACCCAGGAAGCGCCCACCGCAAAAGAGGTGGGAGCGAAACTGGTGGCATCCTTGATTAAGTTGGAGGCCCTAAAATCCCAGGCCGTCCAGCTGGCATTTCTTTGCCCCAGGTAGTTTAAGAAAGCGAGGGTGATCACATCTGCGTTGGTCGAAGTAAGACCCTTACATTGGCTAATGGTAAAGGAGGTAGGAAGCACGGCCCATTCCCCATAATAGATCGGGTGGGTATGTAACAGGGCGCCCCATTGTTTATCCCAGATGGTGGGATTGCCTGTAATGACGCCGTTATAGGTATGCTTGGAGTAAACAATCGAGGGATCGCTGATCGTCCTCGGGTCAAAGGTCGCCCAGCCGCCTTCTACCGCCGTCTTGCCGCCTCCAGCGCTCCCAGGTTCCAGAACAATCAACTGCCTGGCGCCGGTTGAGCGAATGGCAGCAATGACTGCTTTCATGCCAACCACATCTCCTCCATTCCCATAGAGCCAGACTTTCCAACTGGTATACTGTGGCTCATTGATGAGATCAAACAGGATCATGGGATTGTGGAGGTAATGCTGGGCCAGGGTGTGCCACCAGGCCAGGCTGGTCTTGTGCAGCATGCCATCGTCATAGGGGGCCAGCGCGCCACTTTGACGATTATCATGGAAGTCGAGAATCACGTAGAGCCCGGCCGCATTTGCCTCCTGAATAGCCGTATCTAACCTGGTCAGATAGACTGACGGATTAGTGTTGTACACCCATTGCGAGATGTTTATACGCACCGCATTCATGTACCACAGTTGGGCCATGGCATGAAAGGTGGGGGTGTTCAGAAACAGCAGAGGATCCCTGCCCATTTGCCAGAGATGAAGATAGGCAAAAGAGGACTCGATCATTGCTCCTCGCAGTATCAGAGGCTGACCGGAGCCATCATAGATCAGCGGGCCCTGGACGTACGGCATGCCGGGAGTTATATTTGTTGAAAGATTTCTTTTGGGAACCGTTGGCCCTTGTAACGCTAGCCTGGTAACGGCAATCACGGCAAGAAGTACGACTGCAATCAACACTACACTGCTGATAATGCGAAAACGTTTGTTCATATTACACCTCTGTCTAAGCACACTCGTTCATAGCAAAACTTTGTTACACTTCATTTAATCGGCAGCCGACTCTCCTTGTTTAGAGTGAAATTGACAGAAAAGTGAGCAACCAGCTTGTCCCTGGTTGGACGAGGGTTCGAACAAAACACGGGGTTAACAGGAGCTTTCACAGGTAGATTTTTTGGAAGCTGGATCCAGGGGCGCAGCTCCTGGCGGGTGATTGGAGGGGCCTTATTAGAGAGGGGTATGTACTGAACTGCCTCGTTGAAGTACCGCTCGCAGAAAGGGCTGATCGAGGTGACACTGCGCGAAGATTGTTAAAACTCTGGCCCGAAATCCTGCCGGTACGTCTACGAGTGAGAGCGCATATGCTCTATCAAGACTTCCTGAACAGTTCGTACAAGAGCATCTTCCGTGAATGGCTTCGTTAAGTAACGATCTGCTCCCTGGCGTATTCCCCATGTTTGATCCAGTGGCGTGTTCTTGCTGCTTACCATAATGATCGAAAGGTGGCGCTGGGGATCCATAGCACGTAAGTGGCGACATACTCCAAATCCGCTCATTCCTGGCAGTACAACATCAAGGATAAGACAGTGTGGGCGTTCCTGAAATGCTTTTGACAATCCTTCTTTTCCATCGGCGGCTGTAATTACAAAATACCCTGCTTTACGCAAAGCCTGAGATATAAAAAGCGATGAGGTAGCGCTATCATCAACAACAAGTACTTTGGGCGCGTTTATCACAAATTATTTTTCCTTTCGATAGATATATTCTTAATAAGAGTATACTCTAAAAGACACTGAATGCCGCTTTTTGAATACTGTCTACTCGATTATATAGGACTACAGGGCTATACAAGCTGCTTCGATATCTTCGCTCTGTAACAACTCAACTTATGGAGTGGAAGTTCTCCGCTCCTTAGCGGTGCTAACTGAGTTATGACGGTGTCCGTGTCTATGTTTATGGCCGTGTCCTCGTCCACTGCCCTGGGTGCTGCCCTGTCCATATCCCCGCCCGCTTCCTTGCCCATTGCTCTGGGTGCTACTGTATCCACTAGCAGAGGCCTGGGTTGAGGCGGTAGGTTGTACGTGAGGTGGTGTATTGTGGGGCTTGTTATGCGCTTGCGCAAACACAATGCTGGCACCTGAAACCGTAAGAGCCTGTGTCTGTAAACTATTGCCGGACAAGAAGAAGCCGAGTGAGAGGGGAAGCACGAGAAAGAGAAGTGCAGCTATCAGTATTGAACCCGCTAGATGCATGGCACGATGAGGCATGCTCGGCAGGATTGGTATGCGCTGGCGAAGAGATCGCCCTGGCTGAGTTCTTACCTTTAGAAGTCGAATGCTAGGAGCCGCTATGTGCAGCGTTTGGTTGTACTGAGAAGCTGCCTGGTTATAGGCTTGAACCATTGCTTGTACCGTTGGAAAGCGACGGCGTGGGTCTTTTTCCAGGGCACAGAGAATAACCTGTTCGATAGGCCACAAAATAGTTGGATTGAGGAGTGATGGGCAAACAGGTTGTTCCTGTATGTGTTTCCAGCACACGGCCAGAGGCGTGCGGGCTTTGAAGGGAACTCTTCCCGTGAGCATCTGGTAAAGCACAATACCAAGGGAATAAATATCACTACTTATGCTCGTTGGCTCTTCTGCCATTTCCGGTGCCATGTACTCAGGTGTACCTATTATGCATCCTGCTGGTGTGAGATCGTTCTCTTCGTCCATCTTTCCTGCCAGACCAAAATCTGTCAGGTACACATGCTGCTTTTGAGCAAACAAAATGTTTGCGGGTTTAATATCACGATGAAGAATACCATGGCCATGAAGATATTGCAGGGCACTGGCGACCTGTTCGAGTATGGTACCTGCTTCTTCCTGAGTGAGGGGACCATTAACCAGGCGCTCACGCAGAGAGCCCTGATCGGCGTAAGGCATGACGAAATAACACCACGGTCCCTCCTCTCCGTAATCGAAGGCAGGGAGAATATGCGGATGTGAGAGCATGCCAAGCACTTTCACCTCGTTTTGGATCCGCTGCATGTGATCATCCCGGTAGCGATTGACCACCTTAATCGCCACCGTGCGCTGGGTGCTCTGGTCATATGCAAGATAGACTTCGGACATGCCTCCTCGCGCTAAGCGACGTTGAAGCAGGTAGTGTCCGAGCGTTGTTCCTTCGAGTTCCATAGTGTCCCCGTTCTCTGGATCTTTTTGGTACACTAGCTATACGCACATTTATCTCATTTAGTCTCAAAAAATAGGAAGGAGAAACATTGATATCTGTGCATGGAAATTCATCTTCTACACTGTTATAATACGCATGGCAAAACTAAAAGAAATTGGAGGCGTCAATGACTCGCCGCTTTCAGCCGCGTAGCACCCCGGCAGAAAATCTACGCATCGTCATACACAGCATTCCCTGGAGGCTGCTCATCTTATTGCCCCTGCTAATTCTTCTCGCGATTCCCGCCTATTACTATGGAAGACATGCAGGACAAAAAGTGTTTCCAACCATGACAAACTTCTTCTATAATTTAACGGGATCACCTTCAGCAGCAACGCCTACGCCATTTCCTCCATTTCCCACAGCATTACCACAAGTTGGTTCGCTCCTTTATACTGTGCAGTCTGGTGATTCTTGTGACGAAATTCTTTTCAGGCAAATGCACATGGCCGATGCAGGAACAATTTTTACTGACGTCAAACCAAACACAATACAAGCGCTTGATGCATCAATAGGCCAGAATTGCCATGCCTTACAAGATGGCATGGTACTAACCCTCTCACCACAGTACCCACTCATAGTCTTAGGCGGTGAGGTGCTCAAAGTTGATCCTACTTCATCACAGCAAGTGCTACCGACACCTGTAATTAATGTTGTTCACCAACAGCAATTGGGCACCGATTGTTCTGGTGGTTGCTTGCTCGCTGTTCGCGTGGCGCCGGGCGTCCAGGTTCGTCTCTTCGTACAAACAACATTACCTGTAAAAGCTGGTTCGTGGGTCTGGGCACAGGCCGCACTAGCCCATAAGAACATCAAAGATTTTGATGCCTATCCCTATGCAGACCCCCTCGCTTCACTCAATGGCATGTCTCTACGAGCCTGTGATCTGCAAATAGACAATAGGCACGATGACAACTCGCTTTCATGCAGCCAGATATTGCCCAATACTATTGACGATGATAGCGGCGCCTGGCTCTTTGGCGTCACCGGTCCCGGCTCTCTCGAGCACTGGGGCTATTCTCTCCATCTACCCACCGGTACGCGTGTGTTATTGTGGCTTACTACTGATACGAATGGTGATTTGAAGTTTCACCAGGGAAATCCCGTATTTCGCTATGATGATGCGACACATGTGTATGTGAGGGCATAAAAAGTGTAACGAAACAAGAAAGGGGTTAACTTAAACATGAACGTAGAAAAAAGACAACTGAGAGAAAAAATTGCAGCGCTTCTCCATCAGACTGCGGAAGACCACCATGTCGCCTATAAGGAAACCGATGGAGTTGATCCAGATTGGTCCATCTGGTATGCAGGCCACCTGCTGGAACAAAGTTTTGACAAACTACTCGATGCAAAACTGCTGAAAGGTGATTTGATTTACCTGCTTGTTCTGGTGGACAAACAACAGATGAGCGAAGCTCCTGGGGCGCATTGGGAAAATTTCTATGCTGATTTTTTTGTCAACCGCTATATAAAATAGAATACTGGAGGTTCAATCCTGTTTTCTCCCAACAACTTTTTTAGCAAGTGGGTTGTTCTGGCCCCAGGTCGTTGTTGCTATTGCCAAAACTGCTGATTTTCCAGTTACCGTAGGTATCTTGCTGAAGCGTGAGACGCAGTGTATATGCATGTGGGAGCTTGCCGCGGGTGATGGTGAAGCTATAGCTGTAACTCTGAGCATTATTCTGAACCGCACTATCTGGCACTTCGCTATAGTTTGTTACCGGACCATAACAACGGTCGTCGCTCTGAGCTTGCTGTTGAAAATCTTCTAGAGAGGTCTGGACGGTAATCGTGGCATCGAGGTCATTGTATGCCTGGTTGTAGTTCTGGTTAGATAGGGCTGCCAGAAAATCTGTAGCTGTTGTGGCTGCACCTGCATTCGCGTTGGTCGCTGCGAAAAAATTGACCGCAGCGTAACCTATACCGCACGCTAACAAGCTACACACCACAAAAATGACTCCCCAGATGACCAGTCGCCGGCGCCAGTTTCTTGGGCGAGAGGCTTCACGCTGGGGACGGGCTACTCGTGGTGTCTTAGGTGGTTGCTCAATGCGTGCCATATTGGGAGGGCGTTGAGGAACAACTCGTTTTTTTCCTGTACCATTACCGTTGACACCGGCAGCATACCCACCGAAAGAACGGCCCAGACGTTCTCTGTCCTGGTCTTGGCGTCCCCACATTGTTTGCCTCCTCGTGAAGAGAAAAGTACCTTACTATTCGTTACCCGTAAAGGTAGCTAAATATCTAGCATTACAATACCAGCCAGGTTCGCGTGTGCGCGTTGCAACTGCTCTTGTGCCTGCTTTGCCTGGGCGCGTGTGGTATGGCCTTTGGCGATAGTCAAAATCGTCTGCTCTACCAATGCGCCAATGAGCGAGGCATCGGGACCTATTAACACCGGTGGAGCATTGAAAATAACAAGGCCTGGCCCGGCTTCCGTTTCTGACACACAATGGCGAATGCTCTGTATAACCTCCGGTAGTTTCTCAGAAAGCAGTAGCGCCGCTGCTTCAATTGTAGGACTGCTGCCTGCACTAAGCAGGCGTAAATCCGCGATAAATGTTTTACTCAAGAACTGCTCGATTTTCTGCGCGCTAATCAATTCTTCAAGCAACGCATCGCACAAACCGGCGCTTTTTCCTAAGCCAAAGCGCTGCTCAAGGCTCGGCGCCCGTAAGTCTGCATCTACTAATATCGTTGGCGTACCACTTTGAGCGGCAGCAATCCCTACGTTGGCAGCCACTGCTGCCTGACCCGCGTAAGTGGATGGGGTGCTGAGAAGCAGTGTATGCTGCTTCTTCTTTTCGCTATCCCAACTAAAGCGAATATTTGCATATAAGGTATGATAGGCTTCGCTGAAGGTGGATCCTGCATCGTAATCTGTGAGCAGGGCTACCTGGTCTTGCGAGCGAATACTCACGGAAATTGCTCCTCTAATGTATGTAAATCTTTTTTAATATAGTCGTTGTACCATATGTTGTCAATGTATTTCACCCAAAAGGCAGTTTGCTTTATGCCGATGGCTGCTTTATTCTCGTTCTTCCTGGCATCGGAGGTCGTGGCACCTCTCCCAACACGGGTAGCTGGAGCACATTCAGGGCATCGTCCTTGCCGTAGATGCGATCATCCAGGTAATCGGCAAGAAATGCCAGGGCTATACCAACGATAAGTGCAACCAGCAGCAACAGAAATAACAGTGTTTGCTTGCTTGCTGATGTGCCTGGCACTCGAGCGCCATCTGTTGCGCTGCTGATCACCTGTGCAGTCACTCCTGGTAATGCGCCATTAGCTGATGAAGAACACGAGGCCTCTTTAGAGACGACATATTCCAGGTATGTACATATATGGGCAGCGCTTACCTCGCCGACAGCATTAGCAATGGCCCACGCTCCTGCCGGTGTGGTCCATGTCGCGCTCACGGTCACCAGACTATGTGCACGAAGGGAGCTTAATGCTCCGCCAATGGCAGCCGTGTTCTGCCAATCGCCCAGGTCGGGGTGTGGGCCATAACGTTGCTCGATGAGGTTCATATCAGAACCAATCTGGTTAGAAACCTGGGCATCAAACTCTTTTGATGAAAGTATAGGACTCGTTATCATGGCATCGGCAAGAGCTTCTGAGACGGTAACATCATCAGCATAGCTAGAAGTTGTTCCATTAGGAGACGCCTGTAAACCAATCTGGATGGTCACATCTGATTTGTATGCCGTCAACGCGCCAGGCGTTTTGCGTAGATGATAGTATTGATAGCCGACGTAGAGCGCTACCACTCCTACAATCAGGGCGACTATCCAGATACGTCGCCAAATAATTGTCCAATAAGCCCTTAGTTCCATAGCTATCTGGCCTTTCTTATCCTGTTGCTATGTATGTGCTATCGTACCAGGTCACTGGTAGATGTACGTAGTTCTCTTGGCTTCCCTGCGCTCATTTTAGCTTCTATAAATTGGAGAATACGGCGATGGAAGCGCGGCATATCAAATTCAAGAGCGTGGTTACGCGTAGTCTGGGGATCGAATTTATGCTCATCGAATGCTTCCAAAACGCTTGCCAGGTTTTCAACTGTTTGCTCTTTGAAGAATACGCCTGTCACACCATCAATTACCGATGCGAGTGCGCCGCCAGCGCTGTAGGCTATGACGGGGCGACCAGAGGCCTGTGCCTCTAGAGGCGTGATGCCGAAATCTTCTTCACCTGGGAAGAGGAACGCCCGGCAATGGGCATAGTAGTAGAGAACCTCTTTGTCTGAAAGCCGGCCCAGGAAGCGAATAGTGGGACCTGCCATTTTCTTGAGCCGTTCCTGATCACGCCCGCTTCCGACGATAACCAGGGGTAGGTGCAACTTATTGCAGGCCTCAATCGCCAGATCAATGCGTTTGTAGGGTATTAAGCGGCTGACGATGAGAAAGTAATCCTCCGGCTGTGTGGTTGGGTCAAAGGTGAAACGGCTTGCATCTACAGGCGGTGGAATGATCACCGCGTCACGACGATAGTACTTGTGAATGCGCTCGGCTACCACTGGAGAATTAGCGATAAAATGATCAACTCGCATTGAACTGGTTTGGTCCCAGGTACGGAGCCCGGTAATGAAGAAAGGTAAAACGCTTCGTGCAATCTTACCTAATTGCTCTCGTTCGACATATTCGTCATAGTTCCAGCACCAGCGCATCGGAGTATGACAGTAACAGATATGCATTGTTTCGGGCCGGGTAATCACGCCTTTGGCAAAGGCGCTGGAACTGCTCAGGACAAGATCATAGCTGCGCAAATTCAGGCTCTCCATGGCAAATGGGTAGAAGGGGAGGTATGGCTGGTGATGTTTGGTGACCAGAGGAAACTTCTGCATGAAAGAGGTGCGAATATCCATTTTTTGAAAAGCCGGGTCAACACGCTGCGGGTCATAAATAGAGGTATAAATGGGCGCGTCAGGAAAAATCTCGTGAAATGCCATAACTACGCGCTCGGCCCCACCCATTTGATTCAAATAGTCATGAACCAGTGCCACTTTCATTTACTTAGTACGCTCCTCGACTGAATAATACTGCCGGAATGGTGCGCAGGAGAATTTGGAAGTACAGGCGTAACGACCAGTTTTCGATGTAGTACAGATCCATCAGAACACCTTCATCAAAACTGATATCACTGCGTCCTCGCACTTGCCATAATCCGGTCATGCCCGGTTTGATGGCTAAACGACCTTTTTGCCACTCTTCGTATTGCGCTACCTCATGGGGCAATGGCGGGCGTGGTCCTACCAGGCTCATGTCACCTTTAATCACGTTGATGAGCTGGGGAAATTCGTCGAAGCTGGTACGGCGCAAGAATTTACCTATGGGTGTAATGCGTGGGTCTTCTTTCATCTTGAAGAGTGGCCCCTGCGCCTCATTCTTTGTCCAAAGCGCTGCCAGCACCTGGTCTGCATTTTTGTACATTGAACGGAACTTATACACTTTAAATGGTCGTCCATTCCATCCTATGCGCGTCTGCTTGTAAATGACCTCTCCTGATGAACTGAGACGAATTACTAATGCAATGCATAACCAGAGTGGAGATCCTAAGATGATGATGAGTACGGATAGCGAGATATCGACGAGCCGCGTGATCAAGCGTTGAAAGGAGTTCAGCGAGACCTGTTTGATAGCAAGCAGTGGGATACCTTCGACTGTCTCCATATCGATACGCGAGAGGCTCAACTCATACAAGTCTGGCACAAGTTTGAACGAGGCTCCGAAGCGCTCACAAAGGCGGACGCTTCTAATGGACTGCTCGTGCAGGTGGGAGGGAAGGGCAATAATGACCTCATCTACTTGCATCGAGCGAATCACCAATCCCAGATCCTCCAATGTGCCAAGCATCTTAAAGCGTCCGAAGTCGCTGGGTGGTTCATTCATGTCGTGCAAGAAGCCAACTATGGAATACCCTAGGTTTGGATTAGCTGCAATATGTTGCATAATTATCTTACCCAGCCGTCCAGAGCCAACAACCAGCAGGCGGGTTTCACCTAATCCAAGCCGGTAGAGCATGCCCATGGCCGCTGAGACAATAAGGCGCCCCACAGATAGTATGGCTATCGCCATGGCCCACACAAATGGCACAATTAAGCGAGAACTTGAAGGTGGTTGAAAGACGAAAAAATACGTAATGAGGATGGCTAAGCCAGTAGTAGCTGAACTAGCTATCGTTATGATCTGGCGGAACCAGGTTCCGGTAAGACGAATATTGTAGAGTCCTCGTAGGGTAAATATGGCAATGAGGCCGATCACAATGCCGATTTCCAGCGGCGCAAAACTACTCAGTGGAGTAAGCTTAAAACTCCCCGCATTAGGTAGACTATTTCCATTCAGGTTGTTGTGAATTGCTTTGACCAAGCTGCTGTTACCAAGGATATAAAAGCGGACATAATAAGCCAGGCTGAAAGCTGCAGCTATGAGTGTTCCATCCAGTAAAATCATAGCGATACACTCGAAGATGCGCCATTGCTGGCGATGCGAACGTCGCTTGGAGATTGCCTTCATTACAGGGCCAGTTGCTCCTCTCATCATGTCAAGGGCTCCTGTCCTATCTGTATCTTTACTGACATCAGTTGTTTGTGATAGTTTACTGCTGCTCACGATGTGAACTATATCCTAACATTAGCGAACGAACGAAACACGTTGAGTGCGTCCTTGTGTGGCGCTATGCAACGTTGCTGCCTGCTCATACACACGAATGGTTTGCTCAGCCATCTTCTGCGCTGAGAAGCGCTGGGCTATTAAAGGTGCCATGGTACGACACTTTTGCCGCAATGCCTGCTCGGTTAATGCCGTATAGATCGCTGCTGCCATGGCTTCCACGTTGTGTGGATCGATACACAGCGCAATGTCGGCTCCTGCTTCTGGCAGGCTAGAAACATTTGAAGTGACGACAGGAATACCGGATACTAAAGCTTCTGCTACGGGTATGCCAAAGCCTTCATAAAGCGACGGGTATACAAAAGCCGAGGCGGCAGCATACCACAACCTCTGCTCGGCATCAGAAACAAAACCAGGGAATATCACCTCTGTCTCTAAATCCAGTTGCTGTACCCGCTCAAATATTTCATCATAGAGCCAGCCTTTGCCACCGGCCAGCACGAGTTTTTCCCGTATAGCATATATTTTGCGCGATTGAGCATATGCTTCAATGAGCGTAGTTATGTTCTTGCGCGGCTCCAGCGTTCCAAGGTACAGAAGAAAGCCGTCCATCAGTCCTTGCTTCTTCCGGAAAGCATGTACCTCTTCCTCTTTTGGAACGTTTGAGAATTGCGAATCGATGCAAGGATAGACCGTTTGTATCCTTGCGCCGGGTATTCCTACGAGTTCGACTGCATCTTGTTTAGTACTTTCCGAGACGCTAATAATCATCGTCGCATGACGTATGCTGCGAACGGTGAATGTCCGATGATACAGGCGCTTAGAACGTGTTAGTACATTTGGAAAACGCAGGAACGCCAGGTCATGCAGGGTGATCACTCCTGCGCAGTGATGAGGTAACAACTCCGGTAGTATGTTTACCGGTGAATGCAAGACATCGATGTGTTTTTGATGAATCAGCTTAGGGAGGGTGAATTGTTCCCAGGCAATTCTTGCCGCTGGTTGTGACTCGGGCCATGACGCGGGAAAATAGGTGATTTGTGGATGCTGCGCCGCGAGTCGTTCTACTATGTCCTGCCCATTCACAAAAACCGTATATTCATGCTTTCCAGGGCGCTTCGCTAGCTCTGTCAGCAGATAGCGGATGTAACGGCTGACGCCACCATTCCGGTAATTCTGACTGAAGGATAGCAATTGAGCGTTAATACCGATGTGCATTCTGACAGTCTCCTCATGGCTGTATAACGTCCTTGCAATTGGCAAGGTAACAAGCCTGGACATAAAAGGCTCAGGGCTATTACACGGCCTTCATTTTCTCCTTGCATGGATAGGAGAGGGGAGAAAATGAGTGAGGACGAATATCCCCACGCCCCTGCTTTTACGCTCTGCGCCATGCCAAAGAGTTATCCTGGAAGATTGGGCTAATCTCTCCTCGTCTGTAAAGTGTGCTGAGTGCTGATTGCACTGTTGTATTATAAAGTACATATTGTGGAAACGCCTGTATTTGTGCTCCCTGGGCCTGAGCTACTGCACTTAATATGTCAGCTGCTGGTCGAGCCTTGCCATCGGTAAGCGCCGCCCGTATATTCTCCAGTATACTCTCTAAACGCTCAATGGTATACTCTATGGCCCGATTGGTCTGTTCAATTGATGTGTAAATCTCGCCGTGTCCTGCGACTATATGTTTGAACGGTAAAATTTGTGTTTTCAGCGTAGTTAGTGTCACCAGTCCTGTGTGTACATCCGAATAAAAGGGGATGCGGTGCTTGTCGAGAATCTCTGGCGTCAGAAAAGCATCACCAACAAAAAAAGTATTACCAAATGCTACTCCTACCTGTTCAACGCTATGCCCTGGTAAAGAAACCACGCTCACAGGAACCTCATCTACTGACTGCTCATTTCCTGAGAGCACGATATCGACCGGACACGGTTTGGCCAGGAGAAATTTGTGTTGTAATTCAGGCGGGGGCTGAGCGCCGCTAAAGAGATAGAGGGGCTCCAGAATAGGCCCGGACATGACCGCCGCCTCAACGCGGGTAGCGTAGACTTTCAGTCCCGTTTGCCGCACCAGGTAATGCGCTCCACCAAAGTGATCTGCATGTGCATGCGTGACAAGTAACGCAGTCGGTGTCAGTCCCAGCTTCTTGACCTGGTTCAGGATGTCTCGTCCCGCGTCCTTGTCCATACCGCTATCGATAATGAGGCAATGCCCCTCATGGGCGATCACACCAATATTGGCTCCGCCCTGGATAACCCAGGTTTGTTCATGGAGTTGTGTTAATTGCAAATCTCACCTCTTCTCTTCTAGAACTTGATCGCAAGCAACTTTTGCTTTGTCCTCTTCTATGTAAATAAGTTTAGTACTGCCTGCTCTATATCTTGCGTGCTCGGTTATGAGAGAGTATACTCAGATTCAAAGGTACGGCGAGAGATAAAAATAGCATGAAAAATTGTTGATGCATTGCGTTTTTCTCTGCGTCGGTGTATTATAGCCTAAAGTTCCAACAACTGCATAGTGCGTATGTCATAAATCGCACAACTAGGAAATTACTAAGCACGGGAGAAAAGTGAGTTGGCCACCAAACAGCTCCGTCTTGATGTTGCGCAGCTAACAGATGTTGGCCGCAAGCGTGAACACAACGAAGATAATATGGCCTACGTCATCCCTAAAGACCCACAGGTGATGGCAAAAAAAGGCGCCTTGTTCATAGTGGCCGATGGTATGGGTGGCCATGCAGCAGGCGAAGTGGCGAGTGAAATAGCGGTAGATACTATTAGCAATATGTATTATCAGGATGACAGTGATGAAGTCGCGACCTCGTTGCTGCGTGCCATCAAACGGGCCAATGCCTTGATCCATCAGCGAGCAGCAGAGAACATGTTGCGTAGTGGCATGGGAACGACCTGTGTTGCAGCGGTGCTTCGTGGGAATATGGCCTATATTGCCAATGTTGGCGATAGCCGCGCCTATATTGTACGTGGAGGCCAGGTGAAGCAGGTCTCCCAGGATCATTCCTGGGTGGCTGAGCAGGTGCGTGCCGGTTTATTGACCGAAGATCAGGCACGTACCCATGCGCAGCGCAATGTGATTACACGTTGTCTGGGTACTCAAGCCGATGTCGAGATAGACGTTTTTCCTGAGCCAATAGAGGAAAATGATGCGCTGGTGCTGTGTACTGACGGTCTTTCTGGACTGGTCACTGATGATGAGATACGGAGAATAGTTAATCAGTCTGGACCTCAAGAAAGTGTTTATCATCTCGTAGAACGAGCAAATGAGAATGGTGGCCCTGATAATATCACAGCCATAGTTGTGTCTGTGCAAGAGGTTGGTGCGGAACCGCCAAATGTTCGCCGACCTGCCTATGTCGGTGGACGTGAAAGTGGTGAAGATACTGCTGCTCTTGGCTTGCCCTCGGCTTCACCCGGCACTGCTGCCCCTGCCGTGTTTACCGATGGTCGTAGTTCCACCGCCCCTTTGCGCTACCCAAGTGGTCCTCTCGTCTCACCTGATAGTATAACTGCGCCACAACCTGTTTTACAGGCGGAGCCCCGCAAACGAAATCGTCTCTTTTATCCGTCGTTGGCATTGCTTCTTTTGTTCATAATAGCTCTGGTTGCTGGCGGAGGATACATCTATCTGAAGGCAACCACAAACATCAATGTCCCACAAAAGTTGCATGATGCTCAGGGAGCCATCACCAAAGCCAGAGGAGAAGTGGCTGTCAACCCGGCAGCTTCCCTCCGTGATCTGGCCACTGCCCAGAGTACCTTACGCACCTTACTGAATAGCTCATTGACCGATGACCAGCACAACAAGGTCTTACACCTGCTCCAGGGCGATCTGACCCGAGCAGTCCAGGCTGCGATCAGCAGGCCTGGATAGTAAGCTCTACCAGGTGGTCAACAGCAGTCTCATTCCCGTTGCCCTGCCTGCCTTGCTCAACACCCGCGTGTTAGACATTGCCAGTTATGGTCAACAACTGCTCTTACTGACCGCACAACCAGCCAGCGGGACGCCTACCAGTTATAGTCTGGCTCTGCTGGCGTCCGATCAGAGCAAGGTGGAGGCCATGGCGGCCATTGGTCCCTTTCTGGGCAAGGATGGTCAGGTGCCCAAATTGATCGCGGCTTCATCCCCCGATATCTATGTGGTGATTGCTGCCGACTCGACCCAGACCATGACCACCATTCTGGACTATGCTCCCACCAATAAGGTGCACCAGCCGCTGGGTACGCCTCCCGTTTCCAGCACCATCACCGTTTCCAACCCGATTATGAGTATGGTGGCCTTTCCCATGCATCAGCTGTTCTTGCTGCAGGCTGATGGCATGGTGCAAAGCTTGCAATTTGCCAGTGGCGATCACGCCACGACCAGTGTGCTGCTGCAACAGGCTATCGCGCAACCGCTGCCGGTGAGTGCCAAAGATTTTACCTGGACGATGACGGTGCCCACGGTGACCCCAGGCGGGATGACCTCCTTATCTGTGCCAGGGGTGACCTTACCCCACACATTGGCGGTGGGTTTGGTCAAGACGGTACCGCACCTGTATATTCTACTGGGGGAGGAGCCGTGACCACGGCTCCACCAGTAACCCTCCACCTGGAAAGGCAGTATGCCTCACCCACCCTCTTTGCCCAGGCCAAGAGCATGGCGGTTGATCCGCAGGGTACACAAGTCAACGTGGTGGCGCAAACGCCATCAAATGCTTCGTCTATGCTGAGTCTGGTTTCCTTCAATGCCAGTTCACAAATTGGTTGCGCCTAGTGGTAAGCTAAATTTCCGTCGAAAGTAGACTCTCATTCCTCATATACACTTAAGGAGCTATTAAATCGTGGTTTTTGAGGTACATTATCGTACACACACATGTGGTGATTTAAATAAAGATCATATTGGACAACAGATAACGCTGGCCGGTTGGGTGAACCGGCGTCGAGATCATGGTGGGCTGGTCTTTCTGGATATCCGCGATCGCTATGGAATAACGCAGGTTATTTGTGACCCTGAGCGATCTCCAGAGGCTCATAGTATCGCTTCGGAGTTACGTTCGGAGTATGTTGTGCAAGTGAGCGGAACAGTTGTCCCCCGTTTACCAGGTACAGAAAACCCAAACTTGAGTACGGGAGACATAGAAGTAGCCGCTGAGCACATCAAGATATTGAATCCCGCCCGCACAACCCCATTTCCTATCGCGGATAACATTTCAGTTGACGAGACCCTACGGCTCAAGTATCGCTATCTTGACCTGCGTCGCCCTACCATGCAACACAATATAATACTACGTCATCGCGTGGCCAAAGTCATTCGTGATTATTTGGACGAGCGTGGTTTCTTAGAGATCGAGACGCCCATCTTGATGAAAAGTACGCCTGAGGGAGCGCGGGATTACCTGGTACCTAGTCGGCTCTATCCGGGTGAATTCTATGCATTACCACAGTCTCCGCAGCAACTCAAACAGCTGTTGATGGTGGCCGGGATGGATCGCTACTTCCAGATCGCCCGTTGTTTCCGTGACGAAGATCAGCGCTCAGATCGCCAGCCAGAATTTACTCAACTTGACCTGGAGATGGCTTTTGTGGCCGAGGAAGACGTAATGGCGCTGATCGAGGGCCTTTTGATCCATGTGATCAAGACGACGACGAACAAGCGCATAAAACAGCAGCCTTTCCCCCGTCTCAAGTTTGCAGATGTGATGGATCGCTACGGCACAGATCATCCTGACCTGCGTTTTGATCTGCCCCTGGTGGAGATATCAGACCTGGCGCAGGCAGGGAACTTTGGTGTCTTTCAAAGTGCCCTGGCTGCTCATGGGATAGTCAAAGGTATCCGGGTGCCGGGAGCGGGCAGTTACAGCCGCAAAGAGATAGAAGAACTCACCGCGTTTGCACGCATATTGGGCGCCAAAGGTCTTGTTTCATTGGCAATCGGCGCCATGGGAGAGGTGAAATCTCCGTTGACCAAATTCATGTCTGGCGATGAAGTGCAAGCGATTATCGACCGGCTCCAGGGTGAAGCGGGTGACCTCCTGCTCTTTGTCGCTGATAGCGCTAAGGTATGCAATGATGTCCTCTCCCGTTTGCGTGTTAAACTGGCTGAGCGCCTGAAGCTAATTGGGTATGGAGGAGGCGCATGTCGCTCGTCTCGACACCGACCCTTTGAATATCCGTGCAAAGCAATACGATATCATCTGTAACGGCTATGAAATCGGCGGTGGTAGTGTACGTATCAATGTTGCCGAGATCCAGTATAAAGTCTTTTCGTTAATGAAACTGGATAGTGAGCAGATTAAAGAGCAGTTTGGGCATATGCTCGAAGCTTTCGAGTACGGTGCTCCACCGCACGGCGGTATTGCCCTGGGTCTTGATCGTCTTGTTATGTTACTGGCAAACGAAGACAGTATCCGCGAGGTGATCGCGTTCCCCAAAACGCAGAGCGCCCTTGACTTAATGATGGGTGCCCCTTCTCCCGTGGATGAAAAACAGCTACAAGAGCTGCATTTGCAGGTAAGAACTGAGGAATAAAGAGAAAAAAGGAGAAATTGTTGAGAAAACTACTCCTCGGTCTGTGTCTTCTCGCATTGCTATCACTTCTCACTCCAGGAACAATGACGCGAACTCATGCTCAGAACCAACCAGCAACCAGGTTCGTCCAGGTCTGTGGAGCCGCTAGCCTGGGTCATGCCCGTTGTCTTGCTATCCGCGTCGATGCGGCTGGTCTAACTCCCAGTGCTCCAGGAGGGTATGGACCTTCCGATCTCCAATCGGCTTACAAGCTTCCTTCTGCTACGGCAGGAAGTGGGCAGACAGTTGCAATCGTCGATGCCTTCAACGATCCTAAAGCAGAGTCGGATTTAGGTGTGTACCGTTCGACCTTTGGCCTTTCTCCTTGTACAACAGCAAATGGCTGCTTTAGGAAAGTGAATCAGAGTGGTGGCACCACATATCCTCCTTCTGATATCGGCTGGTCCCAGGAGATTTCGCTTGACCTGGATATGGTGAGCGCTATCTGCCCCAAATGCCATATCTTGCTGGTCGAGGCAAATGATAACTCGTTCAACAATCTAGGCAAAGCGGTTAATGAAGCTGTGAAGTTGCAAGCGAACGAGGTCAGTAATAGCTACGGTGGCTCGGAATTCAGCAATGAAACGAGCTTTGCCTCGTTCTATCATCACCCCGGTCATGTGATCACAGCAAGTTCAGGCGACAGTGGTTATGGTTCCCAGATTCCTGCCGCGTTCAATACCGTGACATCCGTCGGGGGAACGACATTAAAGCATGCAAGCAATGCACGAGGCTGGTCAGAGCAGGTTTGGAGTGGCACAGGAAGCGGCTGTAGTGGCTTTATCCCAAAACCTGGTTGGCAGAGTGATACTGGATGTAACCATAGAGCGCTAAATGATGTTTCAGCCGATGCTAATCCCAGCACTGGCGTAGCAGTCTATGACACCTTTCATGAGTCTGGCTGGCTCGTCTTTGGCGGTACAAGCGTGTCTTCTCCTATTATTGCCAGTGTCTACGCCCTGGCTGGCAATGCCGGTAGCGTTACCTATGGCTCCTATCCATACAGTCATAGAACCGGCTTGTTTGACGTCACTAGTGGAAGCAATGGCTCTTGTGGCGGCTCGTATTTGTGCACGGCCAAAGTTGGCTATGATGGTCCAACAGGGCTTGGTACGCCAAAAGGCACGAGTTCATTCTAGTATGCCATAATTTTGAGATGAGAAAGCGGCAAGGTGGACCTCCGTCCGTCTTGCCGCTTTCTCATTTGAGAGTAGGAGAATTGGTAGATATGGATAAGGTATAACTTCTAAATTTGGATACCCTGGTATACTGAATTTAGAGGTTTCCTCGAAAAACATAGATCTCAGGTTTGACGCCCGGTTGGGAGGATGGAAGGAGAAGATTATGACATCAATGAATCAAGTAAACTCAGTTCGCAATATACCTGTATCCGGTGCATCTGTTGCGTCTTCAGCGTCTGCTGGCTCAGCGACCTCGTTGGGTATTATGAATCGCCAGGGTACTATTGGAAATTCACCGGTTGGGATTGCACCAAAGTTTGCGCCAACACTGTCTGAGGATGAGGCAGTTGGTCAGGCACGCTTGCTTAAGGCGTTAGCCGACCCCACTCGTTTGCGTATTCTGAGTTTGCTAAGCCGTCATGAGGGGGAAGTGTGCGTCTTCGAAATAGTTGAGAGTTTCACCCTGGAGCAGCCTACTATAAGTCACCATCTCAGAATTTTAAGAGATGCCGGCCTGGTTGACTGCCGCAAGAAGGGCCTGTGGGCATATTATTATGTTCGCAGAGATGCTCTGGCCCGAGCAGGAGAAGTGATTAACGGCCTCGCTTGATATTTTGCTCAAGTGCGTTCCGTGCTCATAAATACGCTGGATCCAGCGTATTTATGAGCACGGAACGCACTTGACAAGACGGCAAATATCCTGTATCCTACATCACGTAATCATAATTTGATCCCGTAGCTCAGTGGATAGAGCGACAGATTGCGGATCTGTAGGTCGGAGGTTCGACCCCTCTCGGGATCGCCACTAAACTATCATATGACGTCCTATCTCCCAGCAGGGAATGGACGTCGTTTTTTATTCTATGAGGATTTTCCAGAGAAAAGACTTGTAGCTTCCTAATTGGGAAGCGGGACTTGTTCACCCACAAGATAGCGCCTCTTCTGCTTTTCCGTGAAAACCGTGACACCACCTCGTCCTAATACCATCCAATGTGCATTCGACCTGACCAGCGCTGTTGAGCCGTCGATGCCAACAACGGTTACCTTCCGCTTGATACGGCTCATTGTGTTTGTCATCAACGCCGGTATTTCATCGAAATGGGGAATAACAGCAATGCCAGGGATAAGGCTGAGGGCAGGGATTGTGCGCCACACCTGCGGAAAGTCGAATACTTCACCTCCCAGTACCATAGCTCCTGCTGAACAACCGGCTACCACACCACCAGCAGCCAGTAGGTTCACGATAGCTTCCCAGGAGGCTGTTCCTTGTAGTGTCTCAAGAAGATAACGGGGCTTACCTCCAGAGAGATAGACAAAGTTGGCCGCCGTGATCTGGTCAACGATTTTGCTTTTGTCGGCATCCGCTCGCTTGAGCAGCATAACAGGATCAACTGTCGCACCTAATTGAGAGAAATGCTTGACCCCCATCTGTGCCCACCGTTCCGCGACACCAGGCCCATCCAGCGCTGCAGCTGTCGGCAGCACAACTACGCGTGGCCTACCACCTACCCGCTCAAGCAGCACCTTATCCACTGCCACAATTGGCGGCAGATACTCGCCAGCACCAATAAGTGCTACAGTTCCAGGCACTGATATGCTCATAGCTAACTCCTCAAGTAAAACCCCGAAAGGTTTCTTCTTTATTCTCTACAATCCTAAGCTTCACGATACATACTTTGTCAAGCTCAGCGATCCACGATGTGGCCTTTCTTCTTCTTTTCTCATTCCATTAGTCCTTGCACCCTCCCTAACAAGCACTGCCTGCCCGATAGCTATCTTTATAGATGGATGAGAGGGAAAAGGTAAAGTGTTTCTCCAACTTTTGGAAGGAGTGTGACAATGAGCCGCTTGAATCGATGTACGAAAGAAAGCCGCCAGGCGCTGGCGATTGCTCGTGCAGAGGCATGGCGCCTGGGGCATAAGGCTGTTGGTACTGAGCATATATTGCTTGGCATACTAAAACTAAATGACCCTCTCATTGAAGGGCTATTTGCATCGCTCCATGTAAGTACTCTACGCGTGACCCAGGTATTAGAATATGTCGTGGGCCGTGGTAACAAGGCACTCGTTGGTGAGCCATCTCTTAGCGCAATGGCGCGTACTGCGCTAATTTTTGCAGAACAAGAGGCTATGGCGGCCCAGGCAGAACTGATAGGCGTGGAACATCTACTGCTTGGCTTATTTAGTGAAAGGGACGGGGTAACGGTAGGTGTATTAGAGAGTTTTGGTGTGTACCTCAGCCCGGCCCGGCAACAATTTACTACTCTGCTGAGTAAAAGGCGAGAAAATGCAATCTTTTCTAGCCACTATCAGGCCAGGTATGACGCGACACCTACGCTGAACCAGGTTAGTCGTGACCTGACAGCAGCAGCCATGGCCGGTATGCTTGATCCAATGATCGGGCGCGAAGCCGAGCTAGAGCGTACTATGCAGATTTTATCACGTCGATCAAAGAACAATCCTGTACTCATTGGCCATGCAGGCGTAGGTAAAACAGCCATTGCGGAAGGCCTGGCTTTGCGCATTATTCAGGGACAGGTGCCTGAAAATTTACTGGATTGCCGTGTGGTAGCACTGGATGTTGGTCTGCTCACCGTTGGCACCAAATTTCGCGGTGATTTTGAGGATCGCTTGAAATGCATTACGCAGGAAATCATTAATGCGAGAGGTATTATTATTGTCATTGACGAGTTGCACACGCTTGTTGGCACAGGTGTGGCCGAGGGTTCGGTCGATGCTGCGAGCCTCTTCAAACCAATGCTGGCGCGAGGCGAATTTCAGTGCATTGGAGCCACGACGATGGATAACTATCGCAAGTCTATTGAAAGCG
>WNFY01003493.1_pt1 | contig 21504 bp, 17 predicted proteins | sample 5400091 | NCBI WGS metagenome assembly WNFY01 (sample SAMN13153364, study PRJNA577476) | soil metagenome | isolation source: 60 cm soil or saprolite under grassland replicate 1 | place: USA:California | collected 2016-06-15
TCGCATTGCCGTGAATGACGAGCTGTCTACTTTGACCACCGCACTTCCGCTCTTGCGCGACAAGCTCGAGCCGCGCGGGCTGCTCGTTGTGATCTCGTACCACTCAGGCGAGGACCGGCTCGTCAAGCACACAATGCGCGAATGGAGTCTCTCGTGTGTCTGCCCGCCGAAGCAGCTAAAGTGCACCTGCCGAGGCAAGCCGCTCGGAGAGCTCGTGAGCAAACGAGCCATCTCGGCGAGTCCCACTGAAACAGCTGCGAACCCACGTTCACGCAGCGCCCGACTACGCGCATGGCGAAAGGCCGCTTAGCTCTTCGAGGACGAACCCTAGTGGGTCTTACCCTGGGCGCGTTCGTGCTCGTCGCGCTCGCCATAGTGTGGCGGCGCACCATCGGAATCAGCGAGTCGGAGCGCGTCGCTGCGCTCGACGCAAGGCGAGTGACGCTGGAAGGCGAGCGCGCACGGCTCGAGAGCGAGATTCGCGACGCTTCAGCGATCGGCACCCTGGGAGCCGCCGTCGAACACCGACTTGGCATGCACGTCCCAACCGATAAGCAAGTTGTCATCCTCCAACGCACGCGACAGGATGAAAGCCCCTAAGCGCGTCGCGATAGTTCACGCCTTCTTCGTCCTATTCGCGCTCGCACTAGTCGCTCGGGCCGCGGAGGTTCAGGTTGTCGAAGGAAAGTCGTGGACCGCGCGCGCCAGGCGACAACACTTCTTCGCTTCTGCATTGTCTGCTCCGCGGGGCGAGATCCTCGATGCCAGCGGAAACACACTGGTCGAGAGTCGCGAGATGACCCGCGTCGCCGTCGCGCTGCCAGAGGTGCGCGACACCGCGTTGGTTCTCAAGGCACTCCATCGTGCGCAGGTTGACGTCGATGCCGTTCGCTCGGCCATCGCTCGGCGGCGTCGATGGATCGATTTGCCCGGTCTCTACACCACGGCGGATGTGGCTTCAATCTCGAAGCTCAACGGAATCCATCTGACACCGGTGATACAGCGCGTCTATGCAAAGTCGGGCGGCATACAACGCATCGTCGGGACGCTCGATGGTCAAGGCCGGCCGATGGACGGGCTGGAGCTTGCGCTCGACACGATCCTGCGTGGCGATTCTGGTAGGGTAAAGCTCGCCCGCGACAAGGACGGACGACCGCTCGAGTCTCCGGATGGGTGGACCGATCAACCGAAGCCCGGCTCGACGGTGGTGCTGACGATCAACAACACGCTTCAGGACATCTGCGAGCGGGAGCTGTCCATCGCCGTTGACAGCCTGCGTGCCGACGGCGGCGACATCGTGGTGATGAATCCGCACACAGGCGAGATTCTCGCGCTCGCGAGCAACAGGGTCGGACGCACGACATTCTCCAATACAGCCGTGACGGAGCCGTTCGAGCCGGGATCAACCCTCAAGCCATTCGTTGCTGCTTCACTGCTCGAGAGAGGGCGTGCGAGGCCGACCGATGTGGTCAACACTCACGGCGGAAAGCTGGAGCTCGAAGGCCGCGTGATCAGCGACATGCACAAAGCATCGGCCCTTTCTCTCGCCGACGTTATCCGTTACTCGAGCAACGTCGGTATCGTGGAGTTCGGACAACGCCTGACGCCGCGCCAGAAGTACGAGACTTTCCGCGACCTTGGATTTGGAATGCCCCTCGGTGTACCGCTTCCGGCTGAAGCACCGGGAACTTTGCGCGAGCCGAAACAGTGGTCGAAGCAGACACCTGCCTCGATCCTCATGGGTTACGAGATCGCGGTAACGCCGCTCCAGTTGGTCACGGCGTATTCGGCCATAGCAAACGGCGGTGAGCTACTCGAGCCGCACCTAGTGAAGGAAGTGCGATCGCTCGATGGAAAGGTGATATACCGCGCGGAGCCCCGTGCCGTTCGCCGGGTGATGTCGGGCGAGGTAGCACGAACCGTTCAACAGCTGCTTCTGGCGGTAGTGCGCGAAGGAACAGCGACGAAGGCCGATCTCGCCAGCTTCGATGTTGCCGGAAAGAGCGGGACCGCGCGACGGACTTCGCAAAACGAGGGATATACCGCCGGGAACTATACAGCTTCGTTCGTGGGTCTTTTCCCCGGCAATGACCCGCAATACGTCGTGCTGGTGAAGCTCGACAGCCCGAAAGGCGCGCATTACGCGGGCGGTGACATCGCTGCGCCGGTCACGCAGATCGTGTTGCGCGCAGCACTCGCCGCACGGGACGCAGCGCTGGACCGGCGAGATCTGGCGGCGTCCGAGAAGACGATTGTCCAGCAACCGGAGCACGACGCAGCTGCTCATACGTCATCGGCAACTCCTGCAAGGCTCGCTCAGCGAGATGGCCAACGGTCGGACAGGGCGAGCTCGGATTCCTATGATCCCAACGGCAACGTCGCCGGGCGTGAGATGAGCGAAGAAACGTCCTCGTACGTTGTGGAGCTGCCGGCTTCACCGAAGTCGGCGACGATTGGAACTTCTCCACGAACCATTCCCGATGTGCGAGGACTCTCGGTTCGAGAAGCGGTTCGAGCTCTCCACACCGCGGGATTCCGGGTCCGACTTCTCAGCGCCGCTGCACCGGGAACGTCGCCCGTCGCTGGAACGATCGCGCCACCTGGAACACTCGTTCAGCTAAGCCGTCCGATCGAATGAAAGTAAGTGTCGGGCAAATCAAAACCGCGCTTGCTGAGCGCGGTTTACTGGTTGGCGTGAGGGGCGAAATTCCCGACGAGGTTACGGGTATCTCGGACGACAGCCGCCAGGTTGCGCCCGGTGAGCTTTTCATTGCGGTTCGAGGATCGACCAGCGATGGTCACGACTTTCTCGACGCCGCAACGCGACGAGGCGCGGTCGTGGCAGTGGTCGAGGATCCGACTCGCACGATGCTGCCTTCGCTGGTAGTGCACGAAGGACGCCGAGCCGCGGCCATTGCGGCGGCAAGCGCCTACGAGGAGCCAGCGACGGGGCTGAGATTGCTAGGCGTGACCGGAACGAATGGTAAAACCACGACGACCTCGATCATGCGTCATCTCTTCGACGACGGCGATGGGTCGAGTGCGTCGATCGGGACCCTGGGCGTACTGATCGGCAGCGAGGGCGAAATTTTGCCGGGCGGCAGCGGACTCACGACTCCAGGGCCCGTGGAGTTGCAAAGAATTCTTCGGGAGCTCGCTGATCGCGGCGTACGGACGATTGCGATGGAGGTCTCCTCTCACAGCCTCGATCAAAGACGCGTCGATGGACTCGAGTTCGATGTCGCTGTCTTTACAAACCTGACACGCGACCACCTCGACTATCACGGCACCATGGAGCGGTACCTCGAGGCAAAGGCGCGCCTGGTGGATTACCTGAAGCGGGAAGGAATTGCAGTTGTAAACGCGGACGCGCCGGAGTGGAGATCGCTGAAGCTGCGCTCGCGTCCACTAACATTCGCAGTTCGTGCATCCGCCGACCTCGTGGCGGAAAAGATTCACTTCACCTCAGACGGCAGCCAATGGGAGTTTCTTACGCCGCGCGGTTCTGCCGATGTAACACTCCCCTTGATCGGCGACGTAAACGTCGAGAACGCGCTTGCGGCTGCGGCGGCCGCGTTCGCGCTGGGTCACACTCCAGCAGCGATTGCCAGCCGACTACGCACTGTTCCACAGATAGCCGGTAGACTCGAGATCATTTCGACGCGCCCGACCGTCGTGCGGGATTACGCGCATACCCCTGACGCGCTCGAGCGCAGCCTGAAAACTGCTCGAGCTTTCACCCGTGGAAAACTGATCGTGGTCTTCGGCGCTGGCGGAGATCGCGACAAGGGTAAGCGCCCGCTGATGGGTGAGATCGCGGAGCGCGGGGCCGATTGCGTTATCGTTACCAGCGATAATCCGCGCACCGAGGACCCGGACGCGATCATCGATGACATCGAGGCGGGCATGCGCGCGTCGAAGCATCAGCGCGTGACCGACCGCCTCGCTGCGATCCAGCGCGCAATGGATATCGCTGAGGGGGACGACGTCGTGCTGCTCGCGGGTAAGGGTCACGAAACGTATCAGGTTCGCGGAACTACATCATTTCCATTCGACGAAAAGGAAATCGTGCGCGAGATGACGGGTAGGGGAAGTCACGCTTGAGCACCGGATTCTGGACACTGGATCGCATCGCCGCCGCGCTAGCGGATCAGGCCGTTGGCAGGCTGCCGCGTGGACCAACGCAGGTAAGCGTCGTAACGACCGATACGCGCAAGATTCAGAAGGGAAACGTCTTCGTTGCCCTTCGTGGCGAACGGTTCGATGGTCACGACTATTTGAGCGACGCGGTGCGCGACGGAGCATCAGCCCTCGTCGTTTCTCGTGTTCCGAAACTGAATACGCTGGGCGTTCCGATCTTCGAGGTGCGCGATACTCTCATCGCGCTCGGCGCGCTCGCGCACTATTGGCGCAAGGCCTGGGGGAAAACGATCGTCGCAGTTGCGGGGAGCAACGGAAAGACAAGCACGAAAGATTTGATCAAGGCGGCTCTAAGCGGTGCCTACACAGTCCATGCGACGAGCGGAAATTTGAACAACCGGATCGGTGTGCCGCTTACGCTGCTGGCGCTTCCGCCAGAGGCCGAGGTTGCCGTTGTAGAAGTTGGAACGAGCCTTCCGGGAGAAGTCGCGATTCTTCGAGACATCGCTGAACCAGACATGTCGCTGGTTACATCGATCGCGGAGGAACACCTGGAAGGCCTCGGCGATCTGGGAGGTGTTTTGCGCGAGGAAGTCGCCATCTATGACGGGGTCGCAGTCGGTATCGCTCCTTCCGCTCAACCCGAGATTGCAGAAGTGGCGCGCGGAAAGGCCAGGCGGCTGATCGTCGCGGGTCTCGAGTCAAACGCGGACGTCAAGCCGGATCGGTGGGAGATCGGACCGGAGGGACTAGGCGTGATTGAGATCGCTGGCGTGACAGTGCGACCGCCTGTCCGTGGCCTACACAATCTCAGAAACGCGATGCTGGCACTGGCCGTCGCTCGGGAGTGCGGTGTGAGCTACGAGGATGCAGCAGTGGGAATCGTCGATGTGCCGCAGCCGAAGATGCGCTCGTCATGGGAGCAGGTCGGCGATGTCACGCTGATAAACGATGCATACAACGCGAACCCCGGATCGACTCGCGCTGCGATCGAGTTTCTGAAAGGCACCGGTAGCGGACGCCAGAGGGTAATCGTCCTTGGTACGATGCGGGAACTCGGTGCAGCGTCGGAGCAATGTCACGCCGACATCGTAGCCGGCATTGGCGAGTTCGCGCCGGCGCTCGAGAAGCAGGATCGGGGCGACCGCGTGATCACGGCGCCGGATGTCGAAGATCTCTGGCCACGGCTGCAGGCCAGACTGCAGCGTAACGCGATCATATTGCTGAAAGCATCACGGGGTGTGCAGCTCGAGCGTCTCGTGCCACATCTAACCACCTGGGCCACGGCATAGTGCTGAACTATCTGCTCGTTCCATTCGTAGGACTGCCGCACTTCGGGTTTCTGCGACTGTTTCAGTGGATAACTTTTCGCGCCGCAGGCGCGGCGGTGAGCGCGATTCTACTCACCTGGATTGTCGGCCCGGGAATCATGCGGCGATTGCGGCGTATGCGGCTGCACCAGGTTATTCGCGAAGGAACGCCCGACGCACATCAGCAGAAGGGAAGAACTCCGACGATGGGCGGACTCATCATTCTCGGGGCGACTCTCACCAGCACTTTCCTCTGGGCACGCTTGGACAACCGCTACGTCCTGATTGCCATGGTCTGCATGGCGTGGATGGGCGCGATCGGCTTCTGGGATGACTACCTCAAGCTCAAACAAAAACTGGCGGGGAAAAAGAACACCGGCCTGGTCGAGAGCTACAAACTGGCGGGTCAGGTCACGCTTGGGTTCGCGGTCGGATATTACCTCTGGAAGCATCCGCTATCGAATCTCCCCGGCGCCTCGACGACGCTCCCTTTCTACAAGTACATCCTGATCGTACCGCTCACTGCGGGCCTGGGATGGCTGTATGTGTTGTTCGTGACCTTCGTGATGACGGGCGCCAGCAACGCTGTCAACATCACCGACGGACTCGATGGGCTTGCCGCGGGTCTCACCGCGATTGCGGCGCTGACGTTCGCCTTCTATGCATACGTCGTCGGACGTGTCGATGCGAGTCAATATCTTCATGTCTACTTCCTGCGCGGATCGGGGGAGCTTACCGTGTTCTGTGCTGCCCTGATGGGAGCGTGCATAGGATTTCTCTGGTACAACACCCATCCGGCTGAAGTCTTCATGGGCGACACGGGATCGCTGGCGCTCGGTGGCGCACTTGCAGCGGTGTCGATCCTCCTCAAGTCAGAGTTTTTGCTCCTTCTCGTTGGAGCCGTCTTCGTCGCCGAGATGATCTCTGTCATCGTACAGCGGTTCGTGTTCAAGTACCGCAAGCGACGATACGGGCTCGAGTACGCGCGGGAGCACCGGGTGTTCAAACGAGCGCCGCTGCACCACCACTTCGAGGTAAAAGGTTGGGATGAGGCACAAGTGGTCGTGCGCTTCTGGATACTCGGAGTGCTGTCCGCCTTCATAGCCCTGAGCACTCTGAAGTTGCGATGACGCCGCGCGAGCTCGTGCCGCGCGAGAGCGAGATTGCCGTCATCGGCCTCGCCAAGAGCGGTCGCGCCGTGGCAATGCTGTTGAGAAAGCACGGCTACAACGTTTACGCCTCTGACGTGGCGTCTTCGCCCGACACGGGACGATGCGCCGAGGAGCTCCGCGCCCAGGGAATCGCGGTCGATGTTGGGCGCCATGACCTCGAGCGACTGGCACGCGCAGGTCTCGTCGTCACCAGCCCCGGCGTCCCTCCCTCAGCTCGCCCGCTAGCGTTTGCGCGAGAGAACGGCATCACGATCGCAAGCGAGGTCGAGGTCGCGCTCCACTTTCTCGAGGAACCGCGCATCATCGCCATCACCGGAACCAACGGTAAGACTACGACGACCGCCTTGATAGCTCACCTTCTGCGTGGCCTGGACCTGGAGGCGGTTGAAGCCGGCAACATCGGAACGCCGCTCTCCGAGATAGCCGGACGCGAGCATGCACCGAAATGGATTTGAAGAGTATTACGCTGACAAGCGGCGTCTGTTCGCGAACGCCGATGGAGACTCGGTCTGGGTGGTAAATCACGACGATCGAGCGGTGATGCGCATGGCGCAAGATATCGCTGGCCACAAGTACTCTTTTTCCGTTAGTGAAGACGCGGAAGCGTGTCTCGATGCGCGCACCAGCGAGCTCGTTGTGTTGGCTGCGCCGCTTCTCCAACGCAGGGATCTCCCGCTGCTCGGCCAGCACAACGTCGGAAATGCGCTCGCGGCGTCGCTCGCGGTAATGGCCGCGGACCGATCGCACCAGACACAAAAAGCCAGAAAGGGAATCGCCGCCGCGCTCAGGACCTTTCGCTCGCTTCCCCATCGACTGGAGCTGGTCGGAGAATTCGGAGGTGTGCAGTGGATCAACGATTCCAAAGCAACCAATGTCAGCTCAGCAGCCGTCGCAATTGACGGTATGGAGCGTCCGACCGTCCTATTGCTCGGGGGCAGGCACAAGGGTGAGGCCTATACCGCGCTGAGTGATGTCGTGAGAAGAAAGGTGAAGCGAGTGATCGCATACGGCGAAGCGGCATCAATCATTGCGACCGATCTTCGCCCCGTAGTCGATGTCGTGCGACTGGGCTCCGACTTCGACGAGGTCATTCAAGCGGCGCGCGCGGCTGCACGTCCGGGCGACGCGGTGCTGCTTTCGCCCGCCTGCTCCAGCTACGACATGTTCTCGAATTATGAGGAAAGAGGTGAGCGCTTCCGCGCGCTCGCGGCAAAGGAAGCCTAATGGAAGCATCGGCGAATCTGATTGAGCGCTGGCATATGGGACTCGAGGCGCGCGTTCTGGTGATCCTCACCGGAATTCTGCTGTCGTTCGGGCTAGCGACTGTGTACAGCGCAAGTGCGATCGTCGAGATGCAGGCGGGCTACGGCCACGCTCATCTCCTCGTTCGGCAACTCCTCGGCATGGCAGTTGGCGTTGCGCTCTTCGCTGTATCAGCAAAGCTCGACGCTGAGATGTGGGAGAAATGGGCCTGGCCCACGATGATCCTCTCGCTCCTGCTGCTCATCATCGTGATCCTCCCCTTTACCGCTGGGATCGCTCCACGCGTTCACGGTTCCCGCAGATATCTGTTCGGCAGCTCGTTGCAGCCTTCGGAGCTGGCAAAGCTGGCGGTCATCGTCTGGACCTCGATGCTGGTGATCAAAAAAGGAGCTTCGCTACGAAAACTTACTAAGGGTCTGCTGCCTTTTCTGCTGGTGATTGGGGCGCTGAACATTCTGGTAATGCTCGAGCCCGATCTTTCGACGGCGATGATGTTCACGCTGGTAATGGGAATCATCCTGTTCGCGGGCGGCGTACGCATCGGGCACTTTGTTGCGTTGGGCGTGATGCTCATCCCTCTCCTTTACGTGAAGATCGAGAGGCTGAATTACGTCCTGCTGCGAATGTCTGCGTTCTTCGATCCAGGTGCAGCGCCACTCGAGGTGAGTTATCAGCTCCGACAATCACTGATAGCAGTTGGATCGGGCCAGATATTTGGAGTGGGATTTGGTCGCGGACGCCAGCAGTACGGATTTCTGCCCTTTGGGTATGACGACTTCATCGCCGGTCACATCGGAGAGGAGTGGGGATTCATCGGCATCACTATGCTGGTGCTCGCCTTCGCGTTGTATGCGGCGCTCGGATTCAGGATCGCCCGGAAGGCACGAACCCCCTTCCTGCAGCTCGTCGCCGTGGGTGTGACGGTCACGATGGTTCTGACCGCGTATCTTCATATCGGTGTGGCAACCGGATTGCTTCCGACTACTGGCCTTACCCTCCCGTTCATTTCCTATGGTCGATCCAATCTGGTCCTTTCTCTCGTCATGACCGGAATCCTTGTAAACATTGGCAGCTCGCGGGAAAGAGTTTTTGGCGGAGCGGCGACTGATCCACTCGCTCTTCGCGCGCTTCCCGCGCGATGAGGGTGATCTTCGCGGGAGGCGGCACGGGTGGGCATCTCTACCCGGGCCTTGCGATTGCCCGCGCACTCAAAAAGGCTGATCCTCGGGTCGAGCCTTTTTTCATCGGAGCACGGCGCGGCGTCGAGCGCGATGTTCTGCCACAAGTTGGATTCGCATTCGAGCTGCTCGATCTTCATCCCTTTTATCGATCCCGCCCGTGGCAAAACTGGAAGACTGTAAGAGGCGCGACGAGCGCCTGGCGGATGATTACCGCCGAGGTTCGTAGCGAGCCACCAGCCTGCGTCGTCGGAACGGGCGGATACGCATCGGGTGTAACTCTGGCTTATGCCACGCTCCACCATATCCCGTTCGTGCTTCAAGAACAGAATACTTACCCCGGAGTCACGGCGCGCTTCTTCAGTCGCTTCGCCGCTCAAGTGCATCTCGGATTCCCCGAAGCGCGGCGATACCTCTCCCCGTCGAAGCGGACAGGGGTGTTCGACTCCGGAAATCCAATCGAGCCTCCGCCGGCTGACGCCTTCGAAAAAGCGCCGGCGAGAGCCAAGTGGGGCTTCCCAAGCTCCGGCGGGAAGGTGTTGCTCGTTTACGGCGGCAGTCAGGGGTCGAAGGCGATGAACGATGTCGTCGCGGCATGGGTAGACGAGGGATTACCACCAGACCTCTTCGTAATTTGGGCAACTGGCAAGGCGAACTACGATGGATTGGTGCACTACGAAAGCAACCAGGTGAAAGTAAGAGCGTACATCGCGCCAATTTCAGAGGCGTATCGTGCTGCCGATTTCGCTTTGTCGCGCGCGGGTGCGATGGCGACCGCGGAGCTCTGTGCCTGGGGGATTCCGTCGATCGTAGTCCCTTTACCGACCGCAGCGGCTGATCATCAGACTGCTAACGCCAAGGCGCTTGATCACGCCGGCGCAGCGGAGATGATTCGACAATCCGATCTCAACACCGCTACACTCTCCAGTGCAGTAGAATCGATGTTGGCTAATCCAGCAAAGCTCTCAACCATGCGCGCGAAGGCGCTCGAGCGCGCGCGACCAACCGCCGCGGCCGACATTGCGCAGCACATACTCCGCCTCGTCGCAAGCGAGCAAACGCGCCGCTGAGACGAGCCGCACTGCCGTCTCACGTCGCCCTCTACCTCGATGACTGCGCTCGATAGCTCCGACCCGCGTCCTATCCACTTCGTTGGGATCGCTGGCGCCGGCATGCGCGCACTCGCCGAGCTGCTCGCTCGCCGCGGGGTCACGGTGACTGGCTGTGACGCAAATCCGGATTCGATCGAGGATCTCGAGGCGCTCGGCATTCCGGTCGTAAAGGGGCACAGTCCCGAGCACGTCGAGGGTGCTCGCGAGCTGATCGTCACCTCCGCAATGCCGAAGAATCATCCCGAGCTCGTTCGGGCGCGGGAGCTGGGGATTCCGATCACGAGGAGAGCGGAGGCGCTTGGACGCGCCGTTGCCGGTGGACGTGTCGTTGGGATCGCTGGAACCCACGGCAAAACCACCACTACGGTGATGACTACAGCTGCTCTCACGGCCGCGGGTCTCGCACCCACCGGCATTGCCGGCGGGCGAGTCGCCGAGTGGAAGGGAAATCTCCACTACGAATCAGACGAATTGTTCGTTGTCGAAGCCGACGAATACGATCGATCCTTTCTGACGCTATCGCCCAACGTTGCGGTCGTCACGAACATAGAAGCCGATCACCTCGACATCTATCGCGACCTGGAGGACATCAAGTCAACCTTCTCGAACTTCGTACGAAACGCCGCGACGGTCGTGATTTGCGAAGACGACGCCGGCGCGAGATCCCTGGATCTGCCCGCGAGCGCGGAAATCATTCGCTACAGCCTCAAACCCTACGATAACGCGTGGAACTACCAAGCAAGCCATAACGCGCGCCTGATCGCCCGAGATGTTCGCTCCAAAGGCCACTCAACCTCATTCTCGGTCAGTTACGATGGACAACCGCTTGGCGATGTCGCGCTGCGTGTGCCTGGTCATCACAACGTCCAGAATGCTCTCGCCGCGATCGCGGTGGGATTTTCTCTTGGTGTCACTCTCGATGCGATGCGGGAGGGCTTTTTCAAGTTCGGCGGAGTTGATCGACGCTTCCAACGGCTCTACGATATCGCAGGCGTGACCATTGTGGACGACTATGCGCACCACCCAACCGAAATCGCTGCGACCCTCCAGGCCGCGCGGACGTCGTACCCCGGCCGCCGCATCGTAGCGGCGTTCCAGCCCCATCTCTTCTCGCGCACCCGCGATTTTTCCGACGCTTTCGGTCAGGCACTCGCAGCCGCCGACAGCGTTTTCCTGGCCGAGATATATCCGGCTCGCGAGCAGCCAGTACCGGGAATTACTTCCGCGCTGGTCGCGTCATCGATGGAGCGCGCGGGACGTCCCCCCACTTGGCAGGGATCTCGCTCTGATCTCGCCGCGGCGCTCACTGGATTCGTGCGGGAGGGGGACGTGGTGATCACCATCGGCGCGGGCGACATCACACGTACGGGCCCGGAGCTCAGAGACCACCTCGAGAAGCGAGCAAAATGATCTCGAGAGAGAGACTACGAAAACCGGGTTGGAAGATTCTCGGCGCGATCTTTCTCATCGCCATCATCATGGCCTCTGCCTGGGGCACTCGTGCCGCCGCGCGGAAAATGGCGTTCTTCCGTGTACGCAGCGTCGAGATCCGTGGAGGGCGTTATCTGCAGCCCAATGAAATCGTGTCGCGGCTACAAATCGATACGCTCGCGTCGCTGTGGGACGACCTCGAGCCTTACCGGCAGCGAGTTCGCAAGCATCCGCAGGTCTCCGATGTCAGAATCACGCGCCGCATGCCGGGCACGCTCGTTGTGACGATAACGGAAAATCTGCCCGTCGCATTGATCCAGACTCCGGCTGGCCTTCTTCCATATGACTCGCTCGGCAGGCAACTGCCGATTGATCCATCGCGGACAAATCTGGACCTTCCAATTGTTGCGAGTGCTGATCCCGTTCTTCTTAAGCTCGTCGGCGCGATTCGCGCGACCGAGCCGCGCGTGTTCGCGCGCGTCGAAGAAGTAAAGCGAACCGGGCGCGATGAGATTCTCCTCACGCTGTCCCGCGGCTCGGAGATCGTCGGCGGCGCAAACGATTCCGCTGCGCAGAACCGTCGAACGTTGCGCGTGCGTGTACCAGTAGGACTGTCAGTCGAGCGGTTGGCCGATATCTTTCCGGTTGAAACCGATCTCGCTCGCCGGCAGGTAAGTGTAGGTGAGCTCGATTTCCGTTATCGCGATCAGGTCATCGGAAGGCTTCAATGAATCCCGAAAACATCATCACCGGACTGGACATCGGTTCTTCGAAGACCACTGTGGTCATTGGCCAAGCCATGCCCGCCGACGCCAAGGGTGCGCCCTACCTGAAAATCCTGGGCGTCGGCCAGGCGCGAACGACCGGTCTGCGGCGTGGTATCGTCTCCGATATCGAGGAGACGACTCGCTCCATCAGAAAGGCGGTCGAAGACGCCGAGCGAATGGCCGGGATGAAGATCGATACGCTCTACGCCGGAATTGCCGGCGAGCATGTCCGCGCAATGATCAGCAAGGGAATCGTCGCCGTGAACGGCGATGAGATCTCGAAAGCCGATGTCGATCGCGCCAACGACGTCGCTCGAGCGCAGCCGGTCCCCCAGGACAGAGAGCTTCTGCACGCGATTCCGCAGGAGTACTCGGTCGACAAGAATCAGGGGATTCGCGATCCGATCGGAATGATCGGCACTCGACTCGAGACCGAGATGTATCTCGTGACGATAGGCGCGTCACCGGCAATGAATCTTCGTAAGTCAGTCGAGCGAGCGGGATACCATGTTCGCGAGCTCGTCCTCGAGCCGCTGGCGAGCGCGCTCAGCGTTCTCACTGAAGACGAGAAAGAGCTCGGCGTCGCTCTCGTCGAGATGGGTGCCGGCACGACTGACATTGCGGTTTTTCACGAGGGGAAGATTCGTCACCTTGGGACCGTCAACTACGGCGGGAACAACGTCACGAGCGACATCGTGCAGGGAATCGGCGTTACGCAAGCCGACGCGGAGCGATTGAAGGAGCGATACGGGTGCGCCTACGAGCCGCTCGTTGATCCTGAGGACATTCTCCAGCTGCCCAGCACAGTAGCGCAGGGCGAGCGGCACATTCAGCGTCAGGTGCTGGCGCACATTATCCACCAGCGGATGGACGAGATCTTCAACCTCGTCCTGAGCGAGATCCAACGCGGCGGTTTCGCGCAGCGTCTCAACGGCGGCGTAGTGATCACGGGCGGCGCGGCGGCGATGCAGGGCGTCGGCGAGCTGGCGGCCGATGTCTTTGGAACCGGAGTGAGAATCGGTCTCCCGGAAGAGAACATCGGAGGTCTCAGCGATTCGGTGCAGGCGCCGCGATTCGCGACCGTCGTGGGGCTCGCGCTTTACGGTGCGCATCGCTCAGCCGCGGGCTTCGCTCCGAGTGGCAGACACCGAGCGCTAGCCGGCGTCGGCGTAGATCGCTTCACGAAGAGGCTCAAAACCTGGCTCGAGGATTTCTTCTAGCCGCAAGCTCGGTCGCGGATCCGACGTGGTTCGCGCTTCTGACATCACCGCCGGTCAGTCGGGCGGGTTGTCCTCTCCAGCAGCTAACTCGCTTACACGCTGCGAGCCTCGCTCGTTCTCCGTGGCGCTCTAGCATGTTGGTTCAGTAGCGCGAGTCTCTTGCTACGCGAGGCGCTGCTTACGAGTTAGGGGCTCCGCCAGAGCGAGTGTGCGGCTGAAGAGGACACCCTCGCCGACCACCAGCAGAGATGCTACTCGAAGCGCGGCAAGCACGCGGCGCACTATGAGAAAATCATAAAACTGAGGGGCCAAAAGCATATGTGGATAACCCGGTTGACACGCGTTGTACTTTTTTTGACCTCCGTTCGTCTTTGCCTATGGTACTAATCGACTAACGGTCTTATACTAGCCCGAGATTTTTTCCACAAATCACGAAGTGCCGGAGTTCCCCACCTGATGATATTCGAATTCGAGGAGAGCACCTCGCAAGCAGCCCGCATGAAGGTCGTGGGCGTAGGTGGGGGTGGCGGAAACGCCGTCAATCGAATGATCGAAGAGCACCTCGAAGGCGTCGAGTTTATCTCGGTCAATACGGACGCCCAGGCTCTTCTGAACTCGAAGTCCGACGTAAAAATCCAGATAGGTAAGAAGCTAACTCGGGGTCTGGGAGCTGGTGCGCGGCCTGAGATCGGGAAGCAGGCCATCGACGAGAACAGGGAAGAAGTTTCGCGGGCCATGCACAATGCCGACCTCGTGTTCGTAACCTGTGGCATGGGTGGCGGCACCGGCACTGGAGCGGCTCCCGTCCTTTGCGAGCTGGCTCGCGAAGCAGGCGCGCTCACAGTCGGGATCGTCACCAAGCCGTTCCTCTTCGAAGGTCGCAAGCGCATGCGTCAGGCCGAGCTCGGCATCGCCGAGATGCGCAAGAACGTCGATACGATGATCGTGGTGCCCAACGAGCGGCTGCTTGCGGTGGTCGGCAAAGGCATTCCGTTTCAGGACGCATTGAAGAAGGCAGACGAAGTTCTTCTACATGCCACGCAGGGCATCAGCTCATTGATCAGCGTGACGGGCCTGGTCAATGTCGATTTCGCTGACGTGCGTACCGTGATGCAGGAAGGCGGGTCGGCACTCATGGGCACTGGAATCGGGCGCGGCGAGAATCGCGCGATCGAAGCTGCACAGCAGGCCATTGCCAGTCCGCTTCTTGACAACGTGTCGGTTTCCGGGGCTACCGGCGTTCTCGTCAACATTACCGGCGGCGCTGACCTCACCCTCGGCGAAGTGCATCAGATCAACGAGATCATCCACGACGCGGTTGGAGAAGACGCGGAGATCATCTTCGGCGCCGTGCACGAGCCGGCGATGCAGGGCGAGATTCGGGTGACGGTCATCGCGACCGGGTTCGATCGAGATCGGCCGCAACCGGCGACGACTCAGCCAGCCAGCGTAATCGCAACCCCGTCTCCGATCGTCAGAGGCGCCCCAGTCATTCCGCTCCGTCCACCGCGAGGAAATGGTGCGACGAGAACCCCGCTCGAGCTTCCAAAACGAAGTACTCCGACCAGCAATCCAGCCGTGACTCCAGAGCGGGATCGGTCGTCTCCTGAGCAGGATCTGAGTGACATGGAGATCCCGACATTCATTCGGAGACAGATGGATTGAAGCGGGATACTGTAAGACCTGTCAGTTATGCAATCGTGGCGACCTTGGCAGCGGTCGCCATTTGGTTTACGCCGGCCCTCGAGAAGAAGCAGGTTTTTGCAATGGATCCGGTCGTTGTCTCGCGGCCGGGACTCGAACCAGCGGACTTCCTCTTCCAGCCTGTCGTCATTCAAGCCTCCAACACCGAGCTCGTCGACACGCTCGCCATCGCCGGTGTCATTCATTCCAGTCTCTACAACGCCCTAAACGAGAGCGGCGTCGGCGTACTTCCGCCGTCAGCGCGTCATCAGCTCGCCTGGTCTCTCGCCGATATCTTCGAGTACAAGGTCGACATGAGCCGCGATCTCCATCAAGGCGACAAGTTCCATCTCCTGGTCGAGCGACTCCAGAAGCCCAACGGCGCGATCATAGTCAACAAGATCCTCGGCGCGCGGCTCGCGCTTTCCAACGCTCACAACCCGCTGGAGGCGATTCACTTCGATACGCCGGGCTCGAGCACCGGCCAATTCTACGACGCGAGTGGCATGTCGCTTCGCGCGGCGTTTCTCCGCGCTCCGCTGACGTTTCGTCGTATCAGCAGCGTGTTCGGGGCGCGCAAGCATCCGATCTTCGGCGAGTGGCGCAATCACACGGGTACAGACTACGCGGCGGCCGAAGGAACTCCTGTGCGTGCCATCGGTGATGGAGTCGTGATCTTCGCTGGCAGGAAAGGTGGATACGGCAACATGATCGACATCAGGCACCGCAACGGCATGGTCAGCCGGTACGGTCATATGCGCAATTTCGCGACGGGCATCCGTCCCGGCTCGCGTGTTACCATGGGTACGACGATCGGCTACGTTGGCATGACTGGCTGGGCGACCGGGCCACACCTCCACTTCGAGATCCGCGTCGATGGCGTCGCACACGACCCGCGGCTGGCGCTGCAGAGCAGAGGCGGAGAGCCAATTCCCGCTGGCGAGCGTCCGCTCTTCGAGAAGATGAGAAATCAAACGCTGGCGAGCCTGAATCAGCCGCACCTGGCGAACTTTTCCGAATAGCGACGACGGAAGCTCGCAGAGTTTATCTTCAACCCGGACATCGATGGCCGGGTTTTTTTTCGCTCTCAATCAAAAGCACAACAGAATGGCAGGCAGGATACTTCGGCGCGCGGGCGACGTACCGACCCGCTCGCTCTGGACCAGAATAAAAGACGTCGCGCTCACTGATGTCACGGCGATAGGCCGTGCCGGTGCGATCCAGGGCTCGCTGGAAAAACTCGAAGAAGTCCTCATCGAGGCTGACTTCGGTGTTCCTACGACGATGCGTTTGGTGGCCGAAATCGAGGGGCAGGCGCGACGCGGTTTTATCAAAACTCAGGATCAGTTCCTGGAGGCACTCGAGACCGCGATCGAGACTTCACTTCGTTCCGGTAACAGCGACCCTCGGGTCATTAGAGCAACGACGGCCCCCACGGTAGTTCTCGTCGTCGGCGTGAACGGGTCCGGCAAAACGACCTTCATCGGGAAGCTCTCCGATTTTCTGAAGGCGAATAAGATGTCGGTGCTCACGGGCGCCGCCGACACCTTTCGCGCCGGGGCCATCGACCAGCTTCGGACATGGGCGCAGCGCACCGGCGCCGACTTCGTTGGCGGCGCTGCCGGCTCCGATCCAGCCGCCGTCGCTTTCGACGCTGTCGATGCGGGGATCAGTCGCGGCAAGGATGTAGTCGTCGTCGACACCGCGGGCCGACTTCATACGAGTGGCTCTTTGATCGACGAGATGAAAAAAATCAATCGCGTAATCGGCAAGCGTCTTCCCGGCGCGCCCCACGAGACATTACTGGTGCTCGATGGAACGATCGGACAGAATGCCGTTGCGCAGGCAAAAACCTTTGCCGACGCGATTCCAATAACGGGTCTCGTCGTGACCAAGATCGACGGCACGGCCAAAGGCGGGATCGTGCTCGCCGTGCACGAAGCGTTGGACGTCCCTGTGAAATTCATCGGGGTCGGTGAGAAGGCAACAGATCTCGAAGCATTCGATCCGAAGATTTTCGCGCGCGAGGTTCTCGAGGGCTAAATGGGTAGCGGACGCCATTTAGTCGATTGCCACTTCCGGTGCATCAACACGTGATGGGGGCAGCAACGGAGACCCGCACTGGCAAGGTCTACCTCGACATGCCCGTCAATTATTTGAAGGGCGTCGGGCCCGTACGCGCCGAATCACTGAGAAGACTCGGGATCGTCACCGCGCGCGATCTGCTTTTTCACATTCCCCATCGCTACGAAGACGCCAGCACGATCAATCCCATTGCCTCGCTCGAGCCTGGCATGGACGGGACGATCATCGGTAAGGTGATCTCCAAGGGAATCATCCCTACCCGTCGCGGACTCAGAATTTTCCAGGCAGTATTGCAGGACGATAGCGGGATGATCGAGGCATCGTGGCCTGGACAACCTTTTCTCGACCGGAGCATCGAGAAAGGCGACATCATGCTCTTATCTGGTTCAGTCCGCTTCTTTCACGGGAGACAGCTTCAACCGCGCGAGTACATCCAGCTCGGGAAGGACGAGGATGACATAAGAGAAGGCAAGGTCCTCGCGGTCTATCCGGCGACTGAAGGTCTGTCCTTTAAGGTGATTCGCGGAATCATCGATAGTCACCTCGACACGCTGCTGCCTCTCCTCAAGGAATATTTGCCCGCGGATGTCCTCCGGGCCGCCGGTCTGCCGAGTCTGCGCGATGCGATTCGGATGGTTCATCGCCCAGCGACGATTGCTGAAGGCACGCGGGGCCGGGCGCGGCTCGCATTCGAGGAACTGCTCTTCATCCACATCCTTCATCGCCGAGCCAACGCTCTCAAGAGAGAAAGACGCAGCGGAATTGCATTTCAGAACCGGCGTCAGCTTACCAGCGCCCTCAAGAACGCGTTGCCATTTACTCTGACGAACGCCCAGGTGGTCGCAATCCGCGAGATCGTGGCTGACATGACCAGCGATCGCCGGATGCATCGGCTGCTGCAGGGTGACGTCGGGAGCGGCAAAACGATCGTTGCTTTGTTCGCGGCGTTACTGGCGATGGAGAACGGTTACCAGGCGGCGATCATGGCGCCGACCGAGCTGCTCGCTGAACAACACGCTCGAACTTTCGCGAAGTTCCTGGCTCCTCTTGGGCTCGAGCCGCTGTTGGTGACGGGAAGCTTGAGCTCGCGCGCAAGAAGGGAGGCCGCCAACAAGCTTGCTGGAACCGAACCCGTGCTTGCGGTCGGCACGCACGCGCTGGTGCAGGAGGGAGCGGTGTTTGGCCGTCTCGGCTTCGTCACGATCGACGAGCAGCACCGCTTCGGCGTCGAGCAGCGCGCCGCGATTTCAGCCAAGGGAGAATCACCGGACGTGTTGCTCATGAGCGCGACACCGATCCCGCGGTCGCTGGCACTTACGATCTACGGCGATCTCGATGTCAGCACCCTCGACGAACGGCCGGCCGGACGGCAACCAGTGACGACGGTAATGCGTCCGGAATCAGCGCGCGAGCGTGTGCTTCAGTTCGTGGTGCGAGAAACCGAAAAAGGGCGGCAAGCCTACGTTGTATATCCGGTGATCGAAGAGTCTGAGAAGACCGATCTCAAGGCGGCGACGACAATGTACGAGCAGTTGTCGGCAGGTGTGTTTGCGGGAAAAGTTGTCGCACTGATCCACGGTCGTATTCCCGCCGACGAACGAGAGACCATCATGAGAGCTTTTCGCGATGGCAAGATCGACGTGCTCGTTTCGACTACGGTGATCGAAGTGGGAATCGATGTGCCGAATGCAACTGTGATGCTGGTGGAGCATCCCGAGCGTTTTGGATTGTCACAGCTCCATCAATTAAGAGGTCGCGTGGGTCGAGGTGCCGAAGCCTCATACTGCATACTGCTCGGTAATTTCGGTGATGAAGCGGCCGAGCGACTCCGGGTATTCGTTGAAACCGATGACGGGTTCGAGATCGCTCGTGCAGATCTACGCTTGCGGGGCATGGGCAATCTGTTCGGCCAGGAACAGAGCGGAGAAGCAACCTTCCGGATCGCCGACCCGGTGCGAGACGAAGTGCTGAACGTCGAGGCTCGTGCCGCCGCCGAGAAGCTCCTCGAGGAGGATGCGACGCTGAGCACCAAGGAAAACGCGGGGATACGGAAGGTGCTGGGCGCCCGCTACTCTCGCGCGCTGGAATTGTTCAGAGTCGGCTGAAGTCGACGCTTTCCGGTGAACTAGCCGCTCGGGTTCGCCAGTCGTTTCTTGATGCGCTCGAGCTCCGCACTCACCTTGGCGAGCTCGTCCTTGCTCTTGGCGAGTTGTTCCTTCAGGGCCGCGATCTGCTCGTCACGCGACTTGACTATGATGACCGTATCCTTGGTTGCCACAACGTTCGTGGTATCAGGGGGTGCTAGTCGTGTCTGGGCTGCGAGTCCGGCCGCGACCGCAGCCGTGCGCCGCAGGAGGATGGCTTCCTTGCGATACCACCCTGTAGAATCCACCAGGTAGCCATCGAGTGCCACAATCCCGCCGTCAAGCGATCCGTACGCGTTTGCCGGATCGATCAGGTATGCGGCCTTCCAGAATGCGATCTCACGGGCTTGTCGCGTGTTGGGATGATTGCGTACAAACTCGTCAAGCAGCTTGTCGGCCGCGAGATAGTTCCCGCTATCGGCATTGCGGGCAGCGTAATACAGCGTCCGATCCCAGTCGGTTCTCAGCTGCGGATCGAGCAACTGCACGTGCGCGCATGCAGCGACTATTAGCGACGTAATCGTTACTGAAAGAGCTCTGGTCATCCTACGTTCTCGGCCTGGCGCGCAGGCTCACCTCGTTTCCTGGCGCCGGTCGCCTCAATAGGAAGTGTGACGGCAAAGGTGGTGCCCTCGCCGACGCGGCTCTGGACCGTTATCCGGCCGCCGTGGGCCTCAACAATTTCTCTCGCAATCGCCAGGCCTAACCCGGTGCCCTTCGTCGCCGCAGCAGCCTGGTTATCGGCCTGGTAGAACTTATCGAAGATGTGCGGGAGCTGTTCTCCGGATATGCCGGCGCCCGTGTCCGCCACGGTCGCGACCAGCATCCCATCATTGGCCGCGACGGACAACGATACTTTTCCTCCGCGCTCGGTGAATTTGAATGCGTTCGAGACCAGGTTGCCGAGGACTTCGTTGATCCGATCCTCATCCCAGCAAACTTTGTCCGGCAGTTCTTGGGCGCAGTTCACCGTAAAGGCGATTTCGCGCTGCGAGGCGAGAACCGAGAATGAGCTCTTCAAGTTGTTGAGCAAATGCCTAAGGTCAACCTCGCGCAGCTCTATCTTCCCGCCGCTCGCCTCGAACCGACTAATGTCGAGTAACCGCTTGACGAGTCTTGTCAGCGAGTCCGCCTGTTTATTGATCGTCCGCAGAACTTCCTTTTGCTGTTCGGTCGGCTGCCCGTAGATCCCCTCCTGAAGAAGCTCGAGGTACCCGATGATCACGTTGATCGGTGTCTTCAGCTCGTGGGAAGCGACTCCCACAAACTCCGCCCGCAATCGCTCCAGTTCAGCGAGCTGTCTCGCCATGGTGTGATAGCTCGCGGCCAACCGGCCGAACTCGGTTTGCTCACTTGGCGGTATTTCCAGTTCGTGGCTCAGGTCGCCCCCTGCGACTGCGTGCATGCCGCGCTCAAGCGCGTATATGGGCCCGCTGATCGATCTCATCAGCCAAATGCCGATCGCCAGCGCCAGCAGCAGCGCCACGGGCAGAGCGCCAGCGACAAACCGTTCAGCTTTGAGTGTTTCGTTCGTCGCGTCGACAACCCGCTCTCGAGTACGATTGCGGAGCATCGTCGCGCTTACACCAAGCGAGCTGTCTACGGATGCGATTGCGGGTCGCGTTCGCTGCTGAGATATCATCTCGGCGACCGTGCTTCTACCCGCGGAGGCGTGCTCGTATTCTTCGCGCGCGGCAGAACGGAGTGCATCGAGCGACGAGCGAATCTGCGATGCAGAGAGGTCGAGGTGATATCGGTCCAGCGAGTCGGTGAGGGATACAAGCCCGTCAATCTCGCGCTGCATTCGCGCAGCGCTCTTCTCATCATGGATGAAGAGCAGCGCGTCTTCGGCGCGACGTGCGTCGTCCGTGCGCTCGTGAAACGATCCGAGGAGGAGTGATGCCGCGAATTCGCGGTCGCGCAACAACCGGCTCGTCTTGTAGAGGTTCTCGAGTGACCTTAGCGATAGAAGCAGCGGCACGATCAGCACCACCGCAAT
>WNFY01008647.1_pt1 | contig 21492 bp, 23 predicted proteins | sample 5400091 | NCBI WGS metagenome assembly WNFY01 (sample SAMN13153364, study PRJNA577476) | soil metagenome | isolation source: 60 cm soil or saprolite under grassland replicate 1 | place: USA:California | collected 2016-06-15
GTCCCAGCTCGGTAGGTCGAGCTCACCCGAAACCTCGAACCGGTGCGGCTCGGCGCTGCGATCCGGCTTCGCCACGTCAACGACGATGTTGCGGACGCCGCCGAGCTCCTCGATCGCCTCGTCGGGATTGTCGAGCGCCTTTCCGTGCCAGCCCGGCTTGTTCTCGACCGCCTTGACGCCCTTGCCCTTGATCGTCCTGGCGACGACGACCGTCGGCTGTCCCGTGGTCGAGACCGCTTCCGAGTAGGCGCGGTCGATCGCCTCGACGTCGTGGCCGTCGATCTCGATCGTGTGCCAGCCAAACGCTCGGGCCCGTTCGGCGTAGGAGTCGATGTCCCAGCCGTGCATGGTCTCGCCGCGCTGGCCGAGCCGGTTGACGTCGATGATCCCGGTCAAGTTGTCGAGCCCGTAGAACGCGGCGTGCTCGAAGGCCTCCCACATCGAGCCCTCGGCAATCTCGCTGTCGCCGCAGAGCACCCAGACGCGGTACGGCAGCCGGTCGAGCTTCTTGCCGGCGAGCGCGATGCCGAAGCCGTACGGAAGTCCCTGCCCGAGCGAGCCGGTCGCGACGTCGACCCACGGGATCTCAGGAGTCGGATGACCCTGCAGCCGGCTGCCGAAGGTGCGGAAAGTGAGCAGCTCCTCGTCGTCGATCGCGCCGGCGGCGCGGTAGATCGAGTACAGCAGCGGCGAGGCGTGGCCCTTCGAGAAGACCAGGTGGTCGTTGTGCGGGTCGTCCGGCGCGTCGAAGTCGTAGCGCAGGTACTTCGCGAGCAGAACGGCCATCAGGTCGGCCGCGGACATCGACGAGGTCGGGTGGCCCGACTTTGTGACTGCCGCGCTGCGAATCGAGTCGACGCGGAGTTGTTGTCCCAGCTCGCGCCAGCGCTTGGCGTTGTTCATGCGGGTAACGTAACGGTCCTGATGAAGGTCGCGGTTGCCTTCGATCACCGCGGCGTCAAGCTGCGTGAGCGGATCCTCGCCGAGCTGGCAGCGCTCGGCCACGAGCCGCACGATCTGGGCACCGATCGCCCGGAGCCGCGGATCGACTATCCGGACAAGGCCCGCGAGGTCGGCGAGGCGATCCGGGGCGGCGACGCCGAGCGCGCGGTGTTCGTGTGCGGCTCGGGCGTCGGCGCTTCCGTCGCCGCGAGCAAGATCGCAGGAATCCGCGCCGCCGTCTGCCACGACACGTACTCGGCCCATCAGGGCGTGGAGCACGACGACATGAACGTCCTCTGCATCGGCTCCGAGGTGGTCGGGCCGGAGCTCGCGGCCGAGCTGGTGCGCGCCTTTCTGGGCGCCCGCTTCGACGGAGGCGAGCGCTACGTGCGCAGGCTTGAGAAGATCGAGGAAATGGAAGGGGAGAAGACATATGGGTGAATCCCGCCTTCGTCAACTGTCCGAGCTCGGGCAGAGCGTCTGGATCGACTACCTCTCGCGCCGGCTGATCCACGAGGGCGAGCTGGAGCGGCTGATGCGCGAGGACGCGGTCGTGGGCGTGACCTCGAATCCGACGATCTTCCAGAAGGCGATCGCCGAAGGGAACGCCTACGACGAGCAGCTCCGGGAAGTTCTCGCGGAAGAGGACGACCCGAAGGAGGTCTTCCTGAAGCTGGCGGTCACGGACGTCCAGGACGCCTGCGACCTGCTGCGTTCCGTCTGGGACGAGGGGCAGGGCCAGGACGGCTACGTCTCGATCGAGGTCGACCCGAACTTCGCCTTCGACACGGACGCGACGATCGCGGAGGCGCAGCGGCTGCACGAGCTCGTCGACCGGCCGAACTGCTTCGTCAAGATCCCCGCGACGAAAGCCGGGCTCCCCGCAATCGAGGAGATGATCGCGCGCGGCCGCAACACCAACGTGACGCTGACCTTCTCGCTCGAGCGCTACGCCGAGGTCGTCGAGGCATACCTGCGCGGGCTCGAGCGGCTGGTCGAGTCGGGCGGCGACCCGTCCGGAGTCGCATCGGTCGCGAGCTTCTTCGTCTCCCGCGTCGACACCGAGGCCGACCGGCGGCTAGGCGAGGCAGGCGCTCCCGACGAGCTGAAGGGCAAGCTCGCGGTCGCGAACGCGAAGCTCGCGTACCAGCGCTACAAGGAGCTGTTCTCCGGCTCGCGCTGGGCGAGCCTCGCGGAGAAGGGCGCGTGGACGCAGCGCTGCCTGTGGGCTTCCACGTCGACGAAGAACCCGGCCTACCGCGACGTGCTCTACGTCGAGGAGCTGATCGGCCCCGAGACCGTGGACACGATGCCCGAGGAGACGATCGTGGCCTTCCAGGACCACGGCGAGGTCGCGCTGACGCTCGAGCAGGATCTCGACGAGGCGAAGCGCGTGTTCGAGCGGATCGCGGAAGCCGGCGTCGACTACGACGACGTGGTCGCCGTGCTCGAGCAGGAGGGCGTGCAGAAGTTCGCCGACTCGTTCGCGGAGCTGCTGGACGGCGTGCGCGCCAAGCGCGGCGAGCTCGTATCGGCCTGACGCCGCTATCGCGTTGATGATCTACTCGGAGGTCGCCGGAAAGGGGCCGGAGATCGTGCTGCTTCACGAGGGGATCTGCGACAGCCGCATGTGGGACCCGCAGTGGGAGACGTTCACGCGCTCTCACCGCGTCCTGCGTCTCGACTTCCGCGGTTACGGCCGCTCTCCGCTTGCGTCTGGGCGCTTCGCAAGCGCGCGGGACGTTATCGAGCTGCTCGACCGGCACGGCTTCGACCGAGCAGCGGTCGTCGGCGTCTCGCTCGGCGGTCGCGTCGCGCTCGAGGTCGCGCTGGCCGCACCGGAACGCGTCGCGGCGCTCGTCCTCGTGGGCTCCGGGCTTCCGGGGCACGACTGGTCCGAGGAGATGAAGGCGACCTGGGAAGAGGAGGAGGCGGCGCTGCGCTCGGGCAACGTGGACGAGGCCGTCGACATCAGCCTGCGCACGTGGGTTGCCGGACCGGGTCGCAAGCCCGAGGACGTGGACGCAGACGTCCGCGCCCGCGTCGCCAAAATGCAGCGGCGGGCCTACGAGCTCCAGCTTCCCTTCGAGGACGAGGCTGAGGAGGAGCTGCTCGTCGAGGACGTTGCGCAGCGGCTCGGTGAGATCAAGGCGCCGGCGCTCGTGCTCGTCGGTGAGGAGGACGTTCCCGACATCCATGCGATCGCCGACCGGCTCGCCCGAGAGATCCCGGGCGCGCGCCGCGAGACGATTGCGGACGCGGCGCACGTTCCGAGCATGGAGCGGCCGCGCGAGTTCGAAGAGCTCGTGCTCGGCTTTGTCGAGGAGGTCGGATGAGCACGATTGCCCCTGCAGAGCTGGTCGAGCGAATCTGGGCCCGCGACGCGACGCTCTGGACGGGCGGCGACGAGGCGAAGTGGCTCGGCTGGCTCGACGAGCCGATGCGGATGCGCAGCCGGCTCGAGGACCTTCTCCGTTTCGTCGAAGACGTGACCGCACCAGGGGTGATCGACACGTTCGTCCTGCTCGGCATGGGCGGCTCGAGCCTCGCGCCGCACGTGCTCGCGAAGACGTTCGAGGCGGGCTCGTTCCAGGTTCTCGACACGACGCACCCGGCGGCGATCCGGCAAGCGAACGAGAGCCTCGACTTCGAGAGCACGCTGTTCATCGCGGCCTCGAAGTCCGGGACGACCCTCGAGACGCGGTGCCACCTCGACTACTTCTGGGCCAAGGCCGGCAAGCGCGGCGAGCGGTTCGCCGCGATCACCGATCCGGGCTCCGAGCTCGCCGACCTCGCTCAGGAGCGCAACTTCCTCGGCGTCTTCGACGGCGAGCCCACGATCGGCGGCCGCTATTCGGCGCTGTCGGCGTTCGGGATCGTCCCGGCCGCGCTGATGGGCGTCGACCTCGAGCGGTTCTTCGAGCGAGTCGACGAGATGGTCGAGGCGTGCCACGGCGAGGAGGGCAACCCCGGCCTCGAGCTTGGGCTCGAGCTCGGCCGCGGCTGGCAGGACGGGCGGGACAAGATCACGATCAACCCGAACACGGGAGACTTCGGTCTCTGGGTCGAGCAGCTGCTCGCCGAGTCAACCGGCAAGAAGGGCAAGGGCCTCGTCCCGGCTCCGGGCGAGTCTCCGGACGGGCTCGACCGCCAGGCACCCGAGGTCCGGCTGACGGCGCCGTATGAGCTCGGACAGGAGTTCTTCCGCTGGGAGTTCGCCACCGCTGTGGCCGGCACGATCCTCGGGATCAACCCGTTCGACCAGCCGGATGTGCAGGCCGCGAAGGACCGGACGAGCGAGGTGCTGGCGGGAGGCGGCGAGCCAAACGTCGAGCCGCGCGGGTCGCTCGACCAGTTGCTCGACCGCGCGCAGCCCGGCGACTACGTCGTGAAGAAAAGCTCCGTCCGTTGATCGAGCGGGTGCGCCGCGAGACCGGTTGCGTCGTGACTCACGGCCTCGGCCCGCGCTACCTGCACTCGACGGGCCAGCTCCACAAAGGCGGCCCGAACAAGGGCCTGTTCGTCCAGGTCGTCGACGACCCCGGCGACGAGGTCTCGATCCCGGGGCGGAAGTTCGGCTTCCGGCGGCTGATCCGCGCACAGGCGGCCGGCGACTTCGCCTCGCTCGAGGAGCGGGGCCGCAGAATCGTGCGAGTCAGATTGGAGGATCTCTGATGCAGCTCGGAATGGTCGGTCTCGGACGGATGGGCTCGGGAATGACCGAGCGGCTCGAGCGGGACGGGCATGAGATCAAGACGTTCGACCCGAAGGTCCCGTCCACCGCGGGCTCGCTGCGGGAGCTGGCCTCGCAGCTCGAGCCGCCGCGCGCGGTCTGGCTGATGATCCCGGCCGGCGAGATCACCGAGAACGCGTTCAAGGAGCTGCTCAGCGCGCTGGAGCCCGGCGACACGATCGTCGACGGCGGCAACTCGAACTTCCGCGACTCGCAGCGCCGATACAAGGAGGCGCAGCAGCGCGAGCTGCACTTCGTCGACACCGGTGTCTCCGGCGGGATCTGGGGACTGCGCGAGGGCTTCTGCCTGATGGCCGGCGGCGACGACGAGCCGGTCACGCGCCTCGAGCCGATCTTCCGCTCGCTCGCGCCCGAAGACGGCTATGCCCACGTCGGCGCCTCCGGCGCGGGCCACTTCGTGAAGATGGTCCACAACGGGATCGAGTACGGGCTGATGCAGGCTTACGGCGAGGGGTTCGAGGTCATGCACGCCTCCGAGTTCGACCTCGACCTGCACGAGATCGCCGGGATCTGGCGCAACGGCTCGGTCGTCCGGAGCTGGCTCCTCGACCTTCTGCACGCCGCCTTCGAGCAGGACGGCTCCGAGCTGGAGAAGATCGAGGGCTACGTCGAGGACTCCGGCGAGGGGCGCTGGACGGTCTTCGAGGCGATCAACGAGAGCGTCCCGGCGCCGGCGATCAGCGCCGCGCTCTACGCGCGCTTCGCCTCGCGCCAGGACGAGTCGTTCTCGGCGAAGGTCGCGGCGGCGCTCCGCAACCAGTTCGGCGGCCACGCGGTCAAGCCGGCGGGAAGCTGATGGCAGTCGCGGAACAGCAGGAGAACCCGCTCCTCGAGGGCCTCCGCCTCCGCCGCACGCCGGATCCGTGCGCGCTCGTCATCTTCGGCGCTTCGGGCGACCTGACCAAGCGCAAGCTCTTCCCCGCGCTCTACTCGCTCGCGCTGCGGCACTTGCTGCCGGAGCGCTTCGGGATCATCGGCGTCGCCCGAACCGAGGAGAGCGACGACGACTTCCGCGAGGCGATGAAGGCCGCCGTCCAGGAGTTCGGGCGCGACGCGTTCCAGCAGGAGACCTGGGACTGGCTGGCCGAGCGGACACGGTACGTCGCGACCGACTTCGCCGACGAGGGCGGCCAGCAGCGCCTGGTCGCCGCCCTCAACGAGCTCGACGAAAAGCAGGGCACGAGCGGCAACCGCGTCTACTACCTCGCGGTCCCGCCGAGTGCGATCGCGACGCTCATCCACGAGATCGGCGAGCACCGCTCGACCGAGGGCTGGACTCGGCTGATTGTCGAGAAGCCGTTCGGCCGCGACCTCGCCAGCGCCCAGGAGCTGAACGCCGAGCTGCAGCAGTCGTTCGAGGAGCGGGAGGTCTTCCGGATCGACCACTACCTCGGCAAGGAGACGGTCCAGAACCTGCTCGCGCTGCGCTTCGCGAACGGGATCTTCGAGCCGATCTGGAACCGCCAGTTCGTTGACCACGTCCAGATCACTGTGGCGGAGTCGATCGGAATCGAAGGCCGCTCGGCCTTCTACGAGCAGGCCGGCGCGATCCGCGACATCTTCCAGAACCACCTACTCCAGCTCGTCGCGCTGACGGCGATGGAGCCGCCGATCGATTTCACGGCCGAGTCGGTGCGCAACGAGAAGGTCAAGGTGCTGCGCGCGATGCACACGCCCGGCCCGAAGCACGTCGTCCGCGGCCAGTACGGCCAGGGGTTCATCGAGGGCGAGGAGGTGCCCGGCTACCGCGACGAGCCCGGGGTTGCTCGCGACTCGATGACGGAGACCTTCGTCGCGGCGAAGCTCTTCGTCGACAACTGGCGCTGGGCCGACACGCCCTTCTACGTGCGCGCCGGCAAGCGGCTGGCGCGCCGCGAGACGACGATCGCGATCGAGTTCAAGCGCGCTCCGCACCCGCCGTTCGAGGAATCGGCGGAGGGCGAGCTGCAGCCGAACGTCCTCGTCGTGCACATCCAGCCGGACGAGGGCGTGTCGCTCGAGTTCGCCGCGAAGGTGCCGGGTCAGGGCCTGACGCTGCGCACGGTGCACATGGACTTCCTCTACGGGGGCGCGTTCCGGACCGGGATTCCCGAGGCCTACGAGCGGCTGATCCTCGACTGCCTGCTCGGCGACACGACGCTGTTCACGCGCTCGGACGAGGTCGAGGAACAGTGGTCGCTCGTGGACGCGATCGTCGCGTTCTGGAAGCGCGACCGGCCGGCCTTCCCGAATTACGAGGCCGGCACTTGGGGTCCCGCGGCGGCCGACGAGCTGATGCGACGGGACGGGCGCTCGTGGCGACGGCACTAGGCTCGATCGCCGAGATCGAGCGCGAGCTCGGGGCTCAGCGGGTCGATCCCGAATCGGGCCAACCCATGCAGCGGACGAGCGTGATGACCCACCTCGCGTGGGTGCCGGAGCAATGGGTCGAGGCCGCCGAGGACGTGCTGTCTGGCCTGGCCGAGCGGCATCCATCACGCACGATCGTTCTCGTTCCGGATCCGGACGCGGAGGACGCGCTCGAGGCGAGCGTCGAGGTCGACTGCTATCCGGTCGGCGAGCACCGAAAGGTCTCGATGGAGACGATCCGGCTGAAGCTCTGCGGGAAGCGGGTGCAGGCTCCGGCGAGCGTCGTCGAGCCGCTGCTGCTGCCCGACCTGCCCGTGTTCCTCCGGTGGCGCGGCCTGCCGCCCTTCGGCGAGCAGCACTTCGAGCAGCTCGTCGACACCGTCGACCGCCTGATCGTGGACAGCACGGAGTGGCCCGGGCTGCCCGCGCCGTACGCGCGGCTGGCGGAGATCTTCAACCGCGTTGCCGTCTCCGACATCGCCTGGGCGCGGACGAGCCGCTGGCGCGCCCAGCTCGCCTCGCTCTGGCCGGGAATCGCGGACGTGCGGCGCATCAAGGTGATCGGCACGGAGGCGCAGGCGCATCTCCTGGCGGGCTGGCTCCGCTCGCGGCTCGGGCGGGAGATCGAGCTCGAGCACGAGGCCGCCGACCGGCTCACCGGAGTCGAGCTCGACGGGGAACCTACGCCGTTTCCGCCCGGGGATCCGCCGAATCCCGCCGACCTGCTCAGCGACGAGCTCGAGCGCTTCACCCGCGATCGCGTCTACGAGGACGCGGTCAAGGCAACCCGAATGTGACGTCATGGGCCCGTTGCGGCGTATATCTGCCGTGAAGCCGGGTGCGCAGGACTTCGCAGAGGCGGCGGAACGCCACCTCGACGACGTGCATGCGTTCCTGATCTACCTGACGGGAGACCGAAACGTGGCCGAAGAGCTGACAGCCGAGACCTTTGCCCGCGCGTGCGAGCGCTGGCGCCGCTACGACCCTCGTCGCGGGAGCGCACGCACCTGGCTCTGCCAGCTGGCGCGCTCGACGGCGCTCGACCACTTTCGCGCCGAGGACCGCCGTCGCCGCCGGGAAGGCCGGTATGCGGTGGCCGTGCCCGAGGCTGAGGAGCCTGTGTTCGGCGAGGGCCTCTCGCCTGCGCTGGAGACTGCGCTGTCGCGGCTGTCAGCGGCCGAGCGTGAGGTGCTCGCGCTGCGCGTCGTGCTCGACCTCGACGGCGAGAGCGCGAGCCGCGTACTCGGGATCAGCACCACGGCGTGCTCGACGCGACTCAGCCGCGCCCTGCAGAAGCTTGAACGGGAGGTGAGCGCCGGTGTCGCCGCTTGAGCTCGTAGACGACCGCTTCGAGAAGCTCGCCGAAGAGTTGCGGGCCGCGCAGCCGGTTGCGCCGCCGGTCCTACGCGAGCGCGTGCGCGCGCTCGAACCACCGCCGCGGCGCAGCTTCGAGCTCGACCTCCCATGGCGGCGGCTCATGCCCGCGATGGGGTTCGCCGTGCTGGCTGCCGCGGTCGGCGTTGCGGGCGTGTTTGGCATCGTCCACGGTTCGCGGTCCGCGCATCGGGCGACCGTCGCGCCGCAGGTGCACCAGAAGGCGACAAAGCGCTCTCTCCCCTCGCGGCGCGCGAATCTCCAGGCGACGGACAAGGCCTTCGGGGCTGCGGTGCTGGCGGTCCCGGCCCCGAACTCCGATCGGCTCCAGCAGTACGACGCGTCGCTTCGGGTGCGCGTGCGCCACCAGGAGGAGCTCTCGAAGCGCACGCAGGACGCGCTCCGGCTGACCCGTAAGCTCGGCGGCTACGTCGTCTGGGCGAACTACGCAGCGCCGAGCCGGAGCGGTAACTCGAATCTCTCCCTCAAGATCCCGATCGAGCACGTGCAGGCGGCGATCGCAGCCTTCTCCGGTTATGGCACGCTCGTGCGCCAGCGGATCGTGCTGAAGGACCTGCAGCAGCGCGTCGACGATCTCGCCGCCCGCATCCAGCGTCTCCGCTCGAGAATCGCTCGCGGCGACGGCAGACCGCAGGACCGCGCACGTCTTGCTCAGCTGTTGCGGGCGAGGTCCTCGACCGTCATGCGAGCGCAGATGGCAAGCGTCGCCCTCACGATGGTCGTTGGACACAAGGCCGCCTCCGCTCCGGCGAGCCGGTTCCATCGGACGATCGACGCCGCCGGCTCGGTCCTCGTCCGTGAGCTCGAACTGCTGCTCTACGCGCTCGTAGTTGCGGGCCCGTTGCTCGCGATCGGGGGCGTGGGGATTCTCGCGGGCCGAGGCGTGCGTCGCCGCTCAGACCAGAGGCTTCTGGAGCGCAGCTAGCGAACGACGCGGAAGCGCGGTTTCGTTACGACGAGCTTCACCGGGTCCGACCAGGTGAGTTGCGGCTTGGAGCCGCTCATGAGGAAGTCGAGACCGCGGACGCGGTAGTACCACGTGCCCGGGCTGAGCGGCAGCGTCAGCGAGGTCGCGGGCGTCAGCAGCTTGCCGACGGCGCGCCACGGATACTTCTTGTGGCTCCACTGCACCTCGTACTCGTCCGTCGCGACGGTCGGCTGCCACGCGACGAGCGGCGAGCCATAGAACTTCGGCGTGGAGCTGGCAGCGGCGACCAGCTTGCCCTCCGGGGAGAGTCCGGATGCGAACGGCGCCGACTGTCCCGTGACCGCCGGCTCGCTCGACTTTCCGAACGTCAGCACGCGTGCGGAGGCGCAGGCGTCCTGCGTCAGCTCGGTGTCCCAGTACTTCACGCCGCCGCCCCCTCGCACGACGAGCTCACCGAGGGAGTGGGCGCTTGTCAAGGGGGTCACGAGGGTGATGTCGTTGTTGGAAACCGCCTTGACCACCGTGTGCTCGGGCATCGGGCCGATGTCGAGGTTGTCGCCCGCGGAAATACCAGTCGCGTCTTCCACCGTGATTGTGGTGGCGCCGAGAGCGGCCGAGTTAGCGAGCGACGTGGTGATCGGGTCGTCCGCCACCGCGCTGACCGGGATGACGGTCCAGTAGTAGCGTCCACCGCTCCAGTCGCTGTCCCAGAGATCGACTTTCGCGGGCTTCACGACTTGCGAGCCGGGTAGCCCGGTGTTGTTCCCGCCTGTGTCGGAGACCACGTCCATCTCGTTCGTGGTCACGTCGAGACCCTCGAAGCTCTTCGATGGTGGCTCCGTGCCGAATCCCAGGAACTTCTCGCGCGCCAGGTCTACCCCGTTTGTGTCGGTGGGCATGGCGAGCGGTCCGATTTCGCGTGGCACGTAGGCTGGGCTCCCTACGATCGCGCCCCGGAAGACCGGGTTGAGGCAGTCCTCGTCCGTGAAGACCTGGACGCGGTACAGCTCGCGCGTGGTTCCCCAGATCGAGCGGTTCCCGCTCCAGGTGAAGGCAGGCATGATCTCGTGCTGCCGCGAGGCCGAGGCGTCGGAGACCACTTTCGAGACCGTCGCGTTGAGCGTCAGGGGCCCGTTCGTCACCGGCGGGTTGGTGTTCGTGTAGATCGGGCTCCAAGGGCCGTACGAGACCGACGAAATCCCGTTCTCGCTCTCGCCATAGATCCAGCGCATCGCTCGCACGCGCCAGTGCACAACTCCCGTCCACAAGGGGTCCTGATGGAACGTGTAGTACTCGCGCTCGTCCGCCATGTTCGTGCGCGTGGTGAACCAATGGCCCGCATCGACGAGCCAGACCACGTAGCCGCTCGCGCCGGGCACGGTGTTCCAGCGGAGAAGGCCCGGGTAGTCAGGCCTGAGCGGGGTCGGGACGGCAGTCCAGCGCATGTTGAAGCCGAAGGGATCGCCCCATTTCCCCGCGCCCTTACGCGTCACCGCGCGCACGTGCGCGTACAGCGAGTACGGCTGGCCCGTCATCCACGGCAGCGAGACCCGGACGGACACAGCAGGCGTCTTCAAGCCCTTCGCCGACCAGACGATGCTGTTCTCGGTGAAGCGCTGGCTCGTAGAGAGCTCGAACTGGTAGGCGAGCGCGCCACGCACCGGATTCCAGCCGAACGATGGCGTCCGTGAGAAGGTGTGCGCGACCGGCTCGTCGGCCCGTAGGACGAACGCGTGAAGGCCAGTGGGCGCCGTGCTGGTAGGGCGTGCGTCGGCAACGCCGCACAACACGAGCGCGGCAAGCAGCGCAGCAGCAAAACGGACGCGGGCCATCGTCTTTTGAGTTGTCGGCACCGCTAGGCCGTGCGGTGTCCCTCGAACGAGTGACTCAATCGAGGGAGAGGGCTTGTTCCAGCGCCTTTCCGGCCGCGAGAACGCGAGCGTCCTCACACGGCGGGGCGGCGAGCTGGACCGAGGCGGGGAGACCGTCCTCGGCGGAGCCGCAGGGGAGCGCGAGCGCGGGCCAGCCGGTCAGGTTGAACGGGAACGTAAGCCGTGTGAGGGTGTCGCGCAGGGCGAGCTCGTCCGTGCCGATCTTCGGCGCGACGAGGACGAGGGTCGGCGTGAGCAGCAGGTCGACCCGGGCGGCGGCCTCGTGCATGCGCTCGCGGTAGCGCTCGCGATTGGCGACGGCGCGCTCGTAGTCCGCGTCGGTCATCGCGAGGCAGCGCTCGAGCTTGACCCTGACGTTCTCGCTGTACGAGTCCGAGTGCTCTTCGAAGAGCTCGCGGTGCACGTCCGCCGCCTCGCGCATGAACGCGGCGTGCGTGCCTTCGGGGAGCGGGAGCTCGAGCGGGCGGCACTTCGGGAAGAGCTCCGAGGCGGCTTCGACGCGGGCGCGCACGAGCGGCTCGGCATGCTCGAGCCAGAGGACGCCGACCTCGACGTCCTCCAGCGCGAGCTCGGTTATGGAGAAGGTGGGCGCCAACGCCTGGAGCAAGTCGACGCACGTGTCGACGTCGCGCCCCATCGGCCCCGCATGGTCGAAGGTCGGCGCGAGCGGGAAGTAGCCGTCAAGAGGAACGAGCCCGTAGGTCGGCTTGAAGCCGGTCACGCCGCAGCAGGCGGCCGGGATCCTGATCGAGCCGCCGGTGTCGCTGCCCAGTGCGGCGTCGGCAAGGCCCGCCGCGAGCGCCGCCGCCGAGCCGCCGCTCGAGCCGCCGGCGAGGCGATCCTTCGCGAGTGGGTTCGGCACGGTTCCGAAGTGCGCGTTCTCGGACGTCGTGCCGTAGGCGAACTCGTGCAGGTTCGTCTTGCCGATGTTCCGGTAGTCGGCGGCCTCGGCGCGGCGCACTGCTTCCGCGGTCTCCGCCGGGACGTGGTCGGCGAAGAGGATCGAGCCGTAGGTCGTGACGAGCCCCGCTGTGTCGAAGAGGTCCTTCACGGCGAGCCGCTTGCCGGGAGCGACGGCGTCGGCACCGCTCGGCCGAGCAAGGAAGATCCCTTCGGGAACCGCAGCGACAGAAGTCACAGTTCCGTCACGGTCCCGTGACAGACACGCGCGCATTTCCGAAATAGGATCGCCTTGGGGAGGAGGCTGGGCGAACCGAACTAAGGGACCTGACGGCTGACGTCAGTCGAGCGCGAGGTAGATGAACGCGATCGCGACGGTCAGGCCGAGCAGCACGAGGAACAGCCCGAACAGCGCCAAGCCCCACAGTAGGTTCTTCCGCTCGAGCTCCTGCTCGCTCATCCAAGGATGGGATCGAGGGCCATCAGCACGAACAGCAGCGCCAGGTACACGAGCGAGAAGCGGAACAACGCCCGTGCGCGCGCCGGCGTCGTCTCCACACGCAGCCGCCACGCGAGCCGCAGGAACGCCGCGCCCAACAGCAGCGCCGCCGCCAGGTACACGACGCCGACCGTCTGCCACGCGAACGGCAGCAGCGTCACCGCCACGAGCACAACCGAGTACCAGACGATCTGCCGAGCTGTCTCGCGATCGCCGCGCACGACCGGGAGCATCGGGATCCGCGCCGCCTCGTAGTCGCGCTTGATCAGCAGCGCGTCAGCACATTCACCAGCGAGGCGAGCAGGACGAACGAGAAAGCCGAGAGCGCGAGCCCGAACTCCAGCGCGCGCGCCGGCGCTACGCGCCCCCGTGCGACCGGCCGGCCCCCGGTCCGCGGCATCAACCCGTCGATGTCGCGGTCGAGCACATGGTTCAACGCGCTCGCGCCGCCGCAAGCCAGCGCCAGGCCGACCATCGCGACGGCGAACGTCCCGGCCGCAGGCAGCCCACGGGCTCCGACCACCATCCCCGCCGCACCCGTCAGCAGCAGCAGCGTCATGATGCGCGGCTTCGTCAGCGTCACGTAGTCGCGCACCGACGCGCGTGGGACGGGCTCACCGCTGAAGCAGCCGACCACGGCGACGAGCGCAGCCGCGAGCGCGATCCCCGCGAGAGCGAGGTGCGCCGGGCGAGGCGTCACCAGCGCAGCAGCCAGGAACGACACCAGCGCCGCCACCGATGGAGCCAGGAGCCGCCGGTGGGCAACCCACGCCGCAGCCACGAGTGCGCACAAGGGCGGAAGCGCGAGCGCCGCGAGCACGCGATGCGCGGCGCCGAGCTGCAGCGAGCCGCTCACGACCGCCGCGCCGCAGGCGCCTGCCGCCACCAGGGCTGTCAGCCGCAGCCACGGACCCGGACGAACGTCAGGCACGCGACTCCGCCAAGCGCCGCCGGAGATCCCTCAGCGGCCGCGGGCTCGAGACGTAGGGCACGCGATCGAAGTTGTGAGCCGGCGGCGGCGAGGTCGCGTACCACTCGAGCGTGTCCGCGAGCCAGGGGTCGTTCCCCACGCGCACACCCGAGCGCGACGTCTTCAAGACGTTGACGAAGAACACCGCGATTCCCAGCGCCATCACCCCCGAGCCGATCGTCGAGATGAGGTTGTACCACTCCCAGAGCCCGCCCTCGTAGTAGGTGTAGATCCGCCGCGGCATGCCCAGGAGCCCGAGCATGTGCATCGGGAAGAAGGTCAGGTTCATGCCCACGAACATCAGCCAGAAGCTCACCTTCCCGAGCCGCTCGTCGAGCCTCCGTCCGAACATCTTCGGCCACCAGTAGTAAAGCCCGGCGAAGATCCCGAAGATCGAGCCGCCGAAGAGCACGTAGTGGATGTGGGCGACGATGTAGTAGGTGTCCGTCACCTGCCAGTCGAACGGATACGCGGCAACGAAGATCCCGGAGAGGCCGCCGATCGTGAAGATCGCAATGAAGCCCAGCGCGAACAGCATCGGCGTGTCGAAGTGGATGTTCCCGCGCCAGGTCGTGGCAAGCCAGTTGAAGATCTTCACTCCCGTCGGCACCGCCACCAGCATCGACGTGACCATGAAGAAGCCCTGCGCGTAACCGGGCATGCCGACCGAGAACATGTGGTGCGCCCAGACCAGCATCGAGATGAACGCGATCCCGATCGTCGAGAGCGCGATCGCCGTGTAGCCGAAGACCGGCTTCCGCGCGAACACCGGGATGATCTCGGAGATCATCCCCATCGCGGGCAGCACCATGATGTAGACCTCGGGGTGGCCGAAGAACCAGAAGACGTGCTGCCAGAGGATCGCGTTGCCGCCCTTGTCCGGGAGGAAGAAGTGCGTCCCGACCTGCCGGTCGAGCAGCAGCAGGGTGAGCCCACCCGAGAGTGCCGGCAGCGCGGCCACCAGCATCACCGAGTAGGTCTCGATCGTCCAGACGAAGAGCGGGATGCGCGTCCACGTCATCCCCGGGGTGCGCATCCGGTGGATCGTGACCAGGAAGTTGATCGCGCCCGCGAGCGAGGCCAGCGTGAGCACGTGCAGCGAGAGGATCAGCAAGTCGACTCCGTGTCCCGGGGTGTACACGGCCTCGTTCAGGGGCGCATAGATCGTCCAGCCCGTCTTGGCCGCGCCGCCCGAGGCGAACCAGCTCGAGTAGAGGATGATCCCGCCGAGCAGGAAGAGCCAGTACGAGAGCGCGTTCAGCCGCGGGAAGGCGACGTCCCGCGCGCCGATCATCAGCGGCACGAGGTAGTTGCCGAACCCCGCCAGGATCGGCACGACGACCAGGAAGATCATCGTCGTCCCGTGGATCGTGAAGAGCGCGTCGTACGAGTCGCGGCGGATGAAGTGCTCGTTCGGCGTCGCGAGCTGCGCGCGCATCAGCAGCGCGAGGATCCCGCCCGCGACGAAGAACGCCAGGCTCGTCGCGATGTACATGATCCCGATCCGCTTGTGGTCCGTGGTCGTCAGCCAGCTCGAGACGCCTCCGCGCGAGACGACCGCCGAGATGGGCTCCGCTCTAGCCGCCACTGCTGCCTCCCGCGTTGAACCGCTTCTGCAGGTAGTCGAGCAGCGCGTTCAGCTGCTTGTCGCTCCAGGTCTTGCCGACGGCGGGCATCTTGTTGCGCCCCTGCCGGAGGAGGAGCGTCATCGCCTTGCGGTCGGCCAGCAGCGGGCTCTGCGCGATCGTCGGCCCGATGTCGCCCTGGCCGGCGAGGCCGTGGCAGGTGGCGCATACGCCCTGGAACGTCTCGCGGCCCAGCTCGCTGGGGTGTGAGAGGCGCCCCGCCACCCACATGTCGTAATCCTCCTGCTGCAGGACTTCGACGTACGCGATCATCGCCGCGTGCTGGATCCCGCAGAACTCGGCGCACTGGCCGCGGAAGGTTCCTTCCTTGGTGGCACGGAACGACTCACGGTTGGTCTGGCCGGGGATCGCGTCGAGCTTGCCTCCGAGCGCCGGCACCCACCAGCTGTGCGCGACGTCGGCCGAGACGATCTCCAGCTCGATCTTGCGATTTACCGGCACGCGGAGCGTGTTGATCGAGATCGCGCCGTTTGGATAGACGAACTCCCAGTAGAACTGGTGCCCTTCGATCCGGATCGTCTGGGAGCCGCCGGACGTCGCACTCGCGTTCCGGATTCCGCCGACCTTGTAGAAGACGAAGGCCGCGATCACCGCGAGGATCAGCACCGGCCCGGCGGTCCAGGCGAGCTCGAGATTGGTGTGCCCGATCACCTGCGGTCCCTCCACCTCGCGGCTGCGGCCGCGGCTGCGGTAGCGCACGATGAAGACGACTAGCGCGGTCTCGACGAGCACGAAGATGAAACCCGTGAAACCGAGGATCAGCCAGTAGACCGAGCGGATCCCGCCCTCGTTCGGCGAGGCCGGGGCGACGGGCGCGAGGCCGCCGTTGCCCGCGAGCGCCGCTCCGGCGAGCGCGAGAGCCAACAGCGCGACGCACACGAGGACACGAACGAAGCGGCGCACAGGCGGGTGGCATTCTACGAAGCGTGGATCACAGGACGCGCGTAGAGCTGCCGGCCGGGCTGGGCGAGCAGTTCGAGGTCTACATCAACGGGATCCGGCAGCAGCCGGGCAAAGACTTCCGCCGCGAGGGCAACGAGCTCGTCTTCGACCGAAGCCTCGCTCGCGAAGGGCGGCTCGGCTTCTGGCGCTGGCTCTCGCTGTTCCTGGGAGTCGCCGGTACCTACCGGCAGAACGACAGCGTCGACGTGATCTACGAGGTCAACGGTCGCCGGACGGTGGTCACCGCGCTCCCGATGCGCACGGACTAACTCTCCGGCAGTTCGACCTGCTCGCCGTCGACGAGCACCTGCGTCTCGTCGAGCTGGTGGTCGGCCGCCCAGCGCGCGACGGCGTGGAGCACGACGTCGAGCTCATCCTCGGAGCTCTCTGCGATCCTGACCTCCCAGCGCTCCTCCTCGAGCGGTACGAGGTCGGTCTTCGCATACGGCATCAGGTCGTGCACGAGCTGCGTCGCAACCGCGGACGACGGCGCCTCGATGCGGACTGTGCGGATGAGGGCTCCCCTCGGCGTCGGAGCCCTGAGGTTACCTCAGTCAGCGAGACCCAAAACGTCGCCCAGGATCCCGATCCCCTCGGCGAGCTCCTCGCGCGTGATCGTCAGCGGCGGGACGACCATGATCACGTTCCAGTGGGTCATCAGGTAGAGGCCGCGCTCCATCGCCGCCTTCATGACCTGCGCCATCGGCGCGAACGCTTCGCCGGTCGCGTTGAACGGGACGAGCGGCTCGCGGGTCGCACGGTCGCGGACGAGCTCGATGCCCCAGAAGAGCCCCTTGCCGCGGATCTCGCCGATCGACGGATGGCGCTCCTGCAGGCGTGCCAGCTCGGCGCCGAGGATCTCGCCCATCGCGGCCGAGTTCTCGACGATCGCCTCCTCCTGGAAGGCCTCGATCGACGCGATCGCCGCCGCGCACGCGAGCACGTGCCCCGAGTAGGTCAATCCGCCCGCGAAGTACTTGTCCTGCACCCACTCGGCGAGCGGCTCGCGGATCACCATCGCGCCGAGCGGCACGTAACCGGAGTTGATCCCTTTCGCGACGGTGAGCATGTCCGGCACGACGTCCCAGTTCTCGCAGGCGAACCACTTGCCCGAGCGGCCGAAGCCGGCCATCACCTCGTCGAGGATCAACAGGATCCCGTGCCGGTCGCAGACCTCCCGGATCGACTGCAAGTAGCCGTCTGGCGGGACGATCACGCCGTTCGTCCCGACGATCGTCTCCATGATCACCGCGGCCACGTTCTGCGGCCCCTCGTACTGCAGGAGCTCCTCGAGGTGCGGCGCGCCCGTGCAGACCGGGCAGGGGTCAGGGTGGCCGGCCGGGCAGCGATAGGTGTAGGGGTCGAGCATCCGGACGAACCCCGGAACTCCGGGCTCGGCGGCCCAGCGGCGCGGGTCTCCCGTGGCCGAGATCGCGCCCGCCGTGGCGCCGTGGTACGAGCGGTAGCGCGCGATGATCTTGTGGCGGCCCGTGTACCAGCGCGCGAGCTTGATCGCGTTCTCGTTCGCCTCGGCGCCGCCGTTCGTGAAGAACGACATCGTGAGGTCGCCGGGAGTGACCTCCGCGATCAGGCGCGCGAGCTCCGAGCGGGTCTCGTGCGCCATCGGCGGCCCGATCGTCGTCAGCTTGTCGGCCTGCTCCTTGATCGCAGCGACGACCTTCGGGTGCTGATGTCCGAGGTTGACGTTGACGAGCTGCGAGGCGAAATCGAGGTAGCGGTTGCCGTCGTAGTCCCAGAAGTAGCGTCCCTCGGCGCCCGCGACGGGCAGCGGCGAGATCTGGTCCTGCACCGACCAGGAGTGCAGGACGTGCTGCCTGTCGAGCTCCTGGATCCGCTTCGCGTCTAGGCCCGCTTCGACTGCCATGACGCGATCCTAGCCCGCGCCCTCACCCAGGTACAGAACTGCGTACGCAGCCAGCCAGTGTTCGAGGTGGTAGTTGCTGTCCACCGCTTGGTCGAGGCTCGCTGCTGCGTGGCGCTCTGCCGCGGCGAGCATCACCGGCGCCCGCGGGTCGCCGTTCGGAAGCGCGGCCGCGAGCCGGCGGAAGCACCAGGCCCGGCTGAGGTTGAGCCCGTGCAGGTGAGCGATGTGCCCGTCGTCCGGGTCGCTGACCTCAACCCGCCCAAATAGCGGAGTCGGCTCGCCGTCTGCGATTCCCGGCAGGAAGCGGTCGAACCAGGCCGGGAAGTCATCGAGCAGGGAGGCCATCAAGTCGGCCTCGGCCAGTGCAGGCGACAGGAAGTCGAAGGCAGACGGTTCCCACTCTGCGGGGTAGTCGGCATCGTCGAGGTACCAGCGCATCGCCGCCTCCTGCACGGCCTCCAGCAGGCTCTCGTCCGTTTCCACGAACGGAACCGCAATTGAAAGCGCAAACGCGGGGTTCGCGTGGATGCCGTACCGAACCGGGTAGGTCAGCTTCGGTAGCCACTCGATGAAGCCCTCGACGATCACGTCGACGAGCGGCTGCATGTTCGCGGCCCACCGTTCCGCCTCCCGGTCGCCAAGGGCAGAGAGCTCCGCGGTGAGGCGCAGCGCCCAAGCCCACCCGTACGGCCGCTCGGCGCTCTGCCGGTCGGGGTCGGCGAAGTAGCGTGCCTCGGCCGCGAGCGCTTTAGCGCTTAGGTGGGCGTCGAGTGCAGACCTGATGTCGTGTTGCGGCACTCGCTCCGGCACGAGTCGCAAGAGCCGCGCGAGCACCCAGTGCATCTCGACGCACGAATGCCAGTCCAGGCTGCCGTAAAACGCGGGGTGCAGCTCGCGCGGCCTCGGAACCGGCCGTGCCTCCTTCTGGAAGACGGCCTCGGAGTGCGGGAACTCCCGCTCGATGTTCGCCAGCGCTACCTGCGCGTACGCCTCCGCGCGTGCTTCCAGCTCCTGCACCCGGCTCAAGATAGGCAACCTCGCGCTACGCTGGCGCTGGCCAAGGAGGTCGGGATGACCGAGGTAGCGGATCAGTTCACGGAGGAGCGAACCGGCGAGGTCGCGCGGATCTCGCACTGGATCGACGGACAGCGGGTCGAAGGCGAATCCGGGCGCAGTGGGCCGGTCTTCAACCCTGCGCTCGGCGTCCAGACCGGCGAGGTCGACTTCGCTTCGGCCGAAGAGATCGACCGCGCCGTCCAGGCCGCGAACCGCGCCTTCGAGTCGTGGCGCACCGTCTCGCTCTCGCGCCGCACAGAGCTTTTCTTCCGGATCCGCAAGCTCCTCGACGAGCACCGCGAGGACATCGCCAGGTTTCTGACCGCCGAGCACGGCAAGGTGCTCTCCGACGCGAAGGGCGAGGTCGCGCGCGGGCTCGAGGTGATCGAGTACTGCTGCGGGATCCCCGAGCTGCTGAAGGGCGACTTCTCCGAGCAGGCCTCGACCGGGATCGACGTCTACTCGATCCGCCAGCCGCTCGGCGTCGTGGCCGGGATCACGCCGTTCAACTTCCCGGCCATGGTCCCAATGTGGATGTGGGCGCCCGCGATCGCGTGCGGCAATTGCTTCATCCTCAAGCCCTCGGAGAAGGATCCCTCGGCCTCGGTCTACACCGCCGAGCTGCTCAAGGAAGCGGGCCTTCCCGACGGCGTCTTCAACGTCGTCCACGGCAACAAGGTCGCGGTCGACGCGATCCTCGAGCACCCGGACGTCTCGGCCGTCAGCTTCGTCGGCTCGACGCCGATCGCGCGGTACGTCTACGAGACCGGCACCGCGAACGGCAAGCGCGTCCAGGCGCTCGGTGGCGCAAAGAACCACATGATCGTCTTGCCCGATGCCGACATCGACATGGCAGCGGACGCGGCGGTGAGCGCGGGCTACGGCTCGGCAGGCGAGCGCTGCATGGCTGTCTCGCTGCTCGTCGCGGTCGGCCACGCGGCCGACGACCTCATCGGCGCGATCCAGGAGCGCCTGCCGAAGGTGAAGGTCGGCGACGGGATGGATCCCGACTCGGAGATGGGTCCCCTCGTTACCCGTGAGCACCGCGACAAGGTGGCCTCGTACATCGACCGCGGGCGAGAGGAGGGCGCCACGGTGGTGGCGGACGGCCGCGAGACGACCCCGAAGGGCGACGGTTTCTGGCTCGGCGTCTCGCTGCTCGACCACGTGAAGCCCGAGATGGACGTCTACAAGGACGAGATCTTCGGGCCGGTGCTCGGGATCACGCGTGTGGACACCTACGACGAGGCGGTCAAGCTCGTGAACGAGAACCCGTACGGGAACGGCGTCGCGATCTTCACGCGCGACGGCGGGGTCGCGCGCCGGTTCCAGTTCGACGTCAAGGCCGGGATGGTCGGCGTCAACGTGCCGATCCCGGTGCCGGTCGCGTACTACTCGTTCGGCGGCTGGAAGAGCTCGCTCTTCGGCGACCTGCACATCTACGGGCCCGAGGGCATCCAGTTCTACACGCGCGGCAAGGTCGTCACGTCGCGCTGGCCGGATCCCGCCACGTCCAAGGTCGACCTGGGCTTCCCGCAGACTCGGTGAATATCGGCGTCGCGCTGTTCGACGGCGCCGAGGAGCTGGACTGGGCCGGGCCGTGGGAGGTGCTCGCGGCCTGGGCGCAGCAGTTCCCAGATGACGGCGTGCGGGTCTTCACGCTCGCGCGCGAGAACAGGACGATCACCTGCGCGAAGGGCCTGCGCGTGCTTCCGGACGAGACCTGGGACACGGCGCCGCCACTGGACGTCCTCGTCTACCCGGGCGGCCGAGGCACGCGCGGGGAGCTCGCGGACGAGGCGGTGCTCGACTGGATCCGCGGCATTGCGGACAGTGGTGTGGTGGCGAGCGTCTGCACCGGCTCGCTGGTGCTCGCGGCGGCGGGTCTTCTCGACGGGCGGCCGGCGACGACGCACTGGGGCTCGCTCGAGACCCTGCCGACGCTGGGCCGCGACATCGAGGTCAGGCCGGACGACCGATTCGTCGACACCGGCGATGTGATCACCGCCGCTGGAGTCTCGGCCGGGATCGATATGGCGCTGCACCTCGTCGCCCGCCTGCACTCGCCGGAGCGCGCCCGCGAGGTGCGCCGCTACATCCAGTACGACCCTGAGCCACCCGTCTAGGCCTAGAGCGACAGCTTTCGCTCGACGCCCACGTCGGTGCGCAGGGCTTCGAGCCAGCCGCTTCGGAGCGACGCGAGCAGCTGCTGACCCAGCTCGAACGCTTCGTCGAAGCGGCCGACGATCTCGCGACCGGTCTCGCGCACGCGCGTGAGGATCTCTCCTTCGTCGACGCGGGTCGTGCGCCCCTCACGCACCGACCACTCGCCGC
>WNFY01001593.1_pt1 | contig 21491 bp, 17 predicted proteins | sample 5400091 | NCBI WGS metagenome assembly WNFY01 (sample SAMN13153364, study PRJNA577476) | soil metagenome | isolation source: 60 cm soil or saprolite under grassland replicate 1 | place: USA:California | collected 2016-06-15
TTCTCGCGTTCCCGCCCCAGCCAATCACGGCGCCCCTGGCCCTTGAGCCGGCGGACGTTGCGATTGTCGGGCTTGACTTCGTGCCCAATTCCTTTGTCCACGGCCCGGTCAAGCGCGGTGCGGCCCTTGCCGGCCGCGAGGGGGACTTCGGGTTCTCGAAAGCCAATGGCACCCCGGAAGAAGGGCACGACGTCCAGCTCATCAACTTCAGCGCTCCGGGTGAGCCGCTCCAGCTCCAGCTCCAGCGGTTTGCCCACAACAGCACATTCGAGCAGGCGTTCGTGTCGCGGATTCACGGGATCAATCGCCCCGTGGATCTCAAGTTCGGGCCTGACGCCTGCGCCTACCTAGTCGATTACGGCGCGGTGCGCGACTTTGGGCAGAGCGATCCTGCTTCGAGATTCTGCCCCGAGAAGCTACTGGACGGGGTGACCCCGAACCCGTCCTTTCCTGGCTGTCTGACCGACCCCGCCCTTTTTTCGGGTCCGCTCCTCCAGATTCCCGGGACCGGCGTAGTCTGGAAGATCTGCCGGGCAGGCAGTTAATCGAGACGACTAAGAGGCGCCGCGTAGAACCGCGGCGATCTCACGAAAAGCCCGCAACTTGCGTTGCGGGCTTTTTTTTACCCGGTCTAATCGATCTTCGATTCATCGCGGTACATCACCTTGTGCCGCGTCTCCCTGATCCATTCGCCGATCTGATCGAGAGTCATGAACTGCTTCATGTCGAAGCGGTCCCAGCTGCGGATCTCGTCGAGCTTCTTCTTCCAGCGCTTGTAAGGCGCCTTCGCAGCGGGGCCGAAGCAGAAGATGTCGATGATCGAGAGCTCCTCCGGTACGCCGAGCAGCGGGCGCATGGCCTTCTGCGCCGTCTCCTGGCCGATCGCCGTCACCCACCAGACGTTGTAGCCGAGGGCGGCCGCTGCGAGATGCGCGGACATGGTCGAAGCCGCCACGCTCTGCAGCAGGATGCGCTCGGCGTTCTCGTGGTACTGGCGGTCGAGGTCGCTGCCGTCCATGAGCACGGGAAAGGCGCGAGTGAAGCGGAAGTCCGCGACCACCACGATCATCCCGGGGGCCGTCTCCAGCCCGCGGTAGTTCGGCGTGGGAAACTTCATCTTGAGCTTGGCGCGGCGCCGCTGCTCCTCGACGAAATAGTCGGCGATCTTTCTCTTGGTCTCGGGATCGGTGACGATGATGTAATGCCAGGGCTGCGCATTCGCCCCTGAAGGCGCATGGCGCGCGGCTTCGAGGATGAGATCGTAATGCTCGCGTGGCACGACGCCGCCGGGATCGAACTGGCGCGTGGTGAGGCGGTTGCGCATCACTTCGAGCAGGGCTTGGCAGCGGGCGAGCGCCGCGGTCTGGGTCATTTCATCACCTCGAATCACTTCCTGTCCGGCTCCAGCCGCACCACGTTGGCCGAGGGCTTCTCCTCGATTTCCGCGGCTTCGATCTGCTGGAAGCGCTGCGAGATCTTCCGGCTGGAAACCTGCACGTCCTCGGCGTCCTGGTGCGCCTGGCGGATGTGGTCGGCGAGCTTCTTCATGCGCTCGTCGAAGCGCTGGAAATCGACGCCGAGCTTGCCCAGCTCCTCCTGGATGATGTGGATGTGCCTGCGCGTCTCCACGTCTTTCAGCACCGCGCGCGCGGTGTTCAGCACCGCCATCAGCGTCGTCGGCGAGACGATCCACACGCGCCTGCCGATCGCGTACTCGACGACCTCGGGATGGTAAGCGTGGATCTCCGCGAACACGGCCTCCGCCGGGACGAACATCACCGCGCCGTCGGAGGTCTCGCCCGCGATGATGTATTTCCTCGCGATGTCGTCGACGTGCTTGCGGATATCGGCCTTGAACTGCTTTTGCGCGAACGCGCGCTCCACCTGGTCCGCCTCGCGGTCGAACATGCGGTGGTAGTTCTCCAGGGGAAACTTCGAGTCCACCGTCACCAATCCGGTGGGGGGCGGAAGGCGCAGCGCGCAATCGACGCGCATGCCGTTGGAGAGCGTGTACTGCAGCTCGAACGCCATGGGCGGCAGCACATTCCTCACCAGGGCCTCGAGCTGGACCTCGCCGAAGGCGCCGCGCGAGCGCTTGTCCCCGAGCAGCTCCTGGAGGTTCACGACGCTGCCCGTCAGGGTCTCGATCTTCTTCTGCGCCTCGTCGATGGTCGCCAGGCGCTGCATGACGTTGACGAAGGTCTCGTTGGTTTTCTTGAAACCCTCGTCGAGGCGCTCGTCGACCTTGCCCGCGATCTGGTCCAGGCGCTGGTCGATCTTGGCGGAGAGCCGCTCGCTCGAATCGGTGAGGTGGCGCCCGAGCCGGTCGCCCTGCTGGGTGAGCCCGGTGTGCAGATCGGTGAGCATCGCGCGGTGCTTTTCTTCCAGGAGCGGCGTCAGCGCCGCGGCTGGATCCTTCAGCCCGCGTTCAAGGGCCGCGATACGCCACGCGGCCCAGGCGAGGACGAGGAGCGCGAGAAGTGCGATTACGAGCGCGATTTCAGCCATGAGTCATTGTAGCGCGCGGAAAACGTGGTCTGTCCCCGGTTTTACTCAGATGACCTCGCGCAGCGCCGCCATCGGCGGACGGCTCAACGCCGCTCGCGCGCCCGCCCAGGCGTTCAAGACGACGCAGGCGAGCCCGAGCGCGGGGCCGGCGAGCCAGATCCAGCCGTTCCAGACGAAGTCGAGCTGGAACACGCGCGTCGCGAGCGTCCAGCCGATCGCGGTCGCGCCGAACGAGCCGAGGAGCCCTGCGATCGCGCCGAGCACGGCGAACTCGGCGCGCTGCGCGGCGAGCACCTGAGCACGTCTCGCCCCGAGCGCGCGCATCACCGCCGCCTCGTGCGTGCGCTCGTCCTGGGTCGCGAGCAGCGCCGCGTACAGCACCAGCACGCCGGCGCCGAGCGCGAACAGGAACACCAGCTGCACCGCGCCGATCAACTGGTCCATCACGAACTGCAACTGCCGCAGGATCACGCCTACATCTATCACCGTAAGGTTGGGAAAGGCCTGCGACAGGCGCAAGGTCAGGAGCGCGTCGCCCGCGGGCGCATGAAAGCTCGCGATGTAGCTCGCCGGGAAGCCTTCGAGCAATGCCGGGGTGGCGATGAAGAAGAAATTCGGGCGCATCGAGTCCCAGTCGAGCTTGCGCACGCTCGTGACCGGCGCGGAGAAACTGCGGCCCGCCGAGAGAAATTCGAGCGTGTCGCCCACCCGGACGCCGAAGCGCTCGGCGATCCAGTGCTCCGCCGAGACCGCGCCGCGCTCGAGATCCTCGGGGCCGAACCAGGCGCCCTCGGTGAGCTTGTTGTCGGGCGGCAATGCAGACAGATAGGTCAGATTGAACTCGCGCTCGATCTGGCGCTTCGCGCGCTCCTCCGAATAATCCTCCGCACCCACCGCCCTTCCGTTGATGGCGACCAGGCGCGCGCGCACCATGGGAAAGGTCTGCGTGCGCCTCACGTCGTTGCGCTCGAGGAATTCGGCCAGGGGCTCGCGCTGCTCGGGCTGGATGTTGACGAGAAACCGGTCGGGCGCATCCGGCGGGAGCCGCCCGCGCCAGGCGTCGAGCAGATCGCCCCGGATCAGGGTGAGGAGCAGGATCGCGGTGAGCCCCACCGCGATCGCCACGATCTGCACGGCGTTGGCGCGCGGGCGCCGCAGCAGGTTCGCAAGGCCGTAACGCCAGGAGATGCTGCCGGTCCGGCCGAGCCGCCCGATCAACTGCAAGGCGCCGTAGCCGATCGCCGCAAAGATTCCGAAAGCGGCGGCAAAGCCCCCGAACACGTAACTCGCAAGCTTCAGCTCGCCCGCCTGCCAGAGAAGCAGCCCGAACACCGCGGCCAGTCCCACTACGTATACAGCGAGCGCCCCCTGCCTCGGGGGGCCGACGTCGCGCCGGATCACGCGCAGCGCCGGGACGTCTTTGAGCTGGAGCAGAGGCGGCAGGGCGAAACCGAGCAACAGCGCCAGCCCCGTCGCGGCGCCCTGCAGCACCGGGGAGAGGCCGGGCGGCGGCAAGGTCCCCGGTATGAGAGCCGCGAGCCACCAGGCGACCAGGGTCTGGACGACGAACCCGAGGACGCAGCCCGCAAGCGAGGCCGCGAGCGCGAGCAGCAGAAACTCCCAGGCGAAGAGAGCGAAGAGCTGCGATTGCGCGGCGCCCAGGCAGCGCATCACGGCGTAGCCGTCGAGGTGCCGCTCGGTATAGCGCCGCGTGCCGAGCGCGATCGCCACCGCGGACAGGACCACGGCCAGCATGGCGGTGAGCCCGAGGAAACTCTGGGCGCGGTCCAAGCCCGCGCGCACCTCGGGCCGCGCGTTCTCCAGGCTGTCGATGCGCTCGCCCCGGGAGAGGCGCGCCCTCGCCCATTGCTCGAACTGCCGCATTCGCTCGCGCTCGCCCGCGGCGAGGAGCTGGTAGCCGATGCGGCTTCCGGGCTGCACCAGGCCGGTGGCGGGCAGATCGTCGAGCCGCATCATCAGGCGCGGCGCGAAGTTCATGAAGGACACGCCGCGGTCGGGCTCGAGGGTGAGCACCGCGCCGACGCGAAAGCGCGCCCGGCCGAGCTCGATCGCGTCGCCCGGGCGAAGCTTGAGCTCCGCCATCATGCGTTCGTCCAGCCACACCGTGCCCCGCGGCGGAACCGAAGCGGTGTCCGCGTCCGGTGTATTCAGGCCGGGGGCGATGCGCAGCTTGCCGCGCAAGGGGTAGCCCGGCGTCACCGCCTTCACCGCCGCGAGGAGCGTCTCGTTGCCCGCGCGCGCCATGCTGACGAAGTTCATGCTCTCGGCGCCTTGAAGCCCCCGCCGGACGATCTCGTCGCGAAACTCCGGGGCCCAGGCATGGTCGGCCGTCATCAGCATATCCGCGCCCAGCACCTGGTGGGCTTCGCGGGTGAGCGCCTGCCGCACGCGATCGGCGAAGAAGGCGACGCTCGAAACTCCCCCCACGGCGAGCACCAGGGCGAGCGCGAGCACGCGCAGCTCTCCCGCGCGAGCGTCGCGCAGCAGCATGCGCAGGGCGAGACGCGGCACGCTCAAGCCTCGCCGTCGATGCGGCCGGCGGCGAGCCGGATCTTCCGGCGGCAGCGGCCGGCGATCGCCTCGTCGTGAGTTACCAGCACGAGCGTGGTGCGCGCTTCCGCGTTCATCTCGAACATGAGGTCGATCACGCCCGCGCCGGTCGCGGCGTCGAGATTCCCGGTGGGCTCGTCGGCGAGGAGCAGCTTCGGCTGGGTGACGAAGGCGCGCGCGAGCGCCACGCGCTGCTGCTCGCCTCCCGAGAGCGTCTTCGGGTAATGCCGCAGCCGCTCGGCGAGGCCCACGCGCGCGAGCATTTTCGCCGCCCGGTCCGCCGCGCCCGCTTCGCCCGCGAGCTCCAGGGGCAGCATCACGTTCTCCAGCGCATTCAGCGCCGGGAGCAGCTGGAACGACTGGAACACGAAGCCGAGGAGGCGCGCCCGGAGCGCCGCGCGCCCGTCCTCGTCCAGGCCAAAGAGGTCCGCGCCGTCGAGCTGCACGGAGCCTGAGCTCGGCGTATCCAGACCGGCGAGCAGCCCGAGAAGCGTCGATTTGCCTGAGCCCGAGGCGCCGACGACGGCCACCGCCTCGCCCGGCATGACCCCGAGCGAAATGTCCTGCAAAATAACCAGCTCGTTCGCGCCCGGCGTGCCGTTCGCGAGGCGAACGACTTTCGAAAGCCCGACGGCCAAGACGATGGGTTGGGAAAAATCAGGCATGAGATCGATTCTGTTTGCGGTCCTGCTCGCTTGCAGCGGGACGGCGCTCGCCGCGCCGACCATCCTGGTATACGGGGACAGTCTCTCCGCCGCCTACGGGATCCCCCAGAACGCCGGCTGGGTGGCCTTGCTGGTCGAGCGGCTCAAGCAAAGAAAATCAAATTATACCGTGGTCAACGCGAGCATCAGCGGCGAAACCTCGGCCGGCGGCGCAGCGCGCATCGCCGCCGTGCTCGCCAAGACCCGGCCCGCGATCGTCATCGTCGAGCTCGGCGCGAACGACGGCCTGCGCGGGCTTCCGGTCGCGCAGATGAAAGCCAATCTGGCGGCGATCGTCCAGGCGGCGAAGCGCCAGGGCGCGCGCGTGATCCTCGTCGGCATGCTGCTCCCGCCGAACTACGGCGCGCAATACGTCAACGCGTTTCGCGCGGCGTTCCGCGAGGTCGCCCGCGACGAGCGCATTGCTTTCGTGCCGTTGCTGTTCGAAGGCGTCCCGGACAAACGGGAAATGTTTCAGGAGGACGACCTCCATCCCAGCGCCGACGCGCAGCCGATCATGATGGAAAACGTGTGGCGGCGGCTTGCGGCTACGCTGATCGCGCCGCCTAACTCGACGCCTAAGTAACGGCTAGTTTTGTAGCGTGCGCTGCGCATAAATCCTCTCTCATCTGTTTCCCTTCGCTGCTGCGTGCCCAGACAGTGGTTTTACGACCCAATTCTCCACAACCCTTGAGTCAATCCGCACTACTAGCCTGCTTTCTTAGATACCTACGGCACAAAGGTGCCTGCCATCGACCCGAAGCGGACGCTCAACGACGGGCGATAACCCGCGGCTGCCCATGATCATCCGCGGCCGTCGGGTTCATCGCCTTGTCAGGCCGCGTGCCGTTGCGAACCATTGAGTAGGCTTTAAATCGAACGCACGCCTGAGATGCATACCTGACACGTAAGGTAGCATGTGCGGTCGTGTGAGTGCCCGGAGAACTACAGCTAACCTCCACGCAGAATCACGGTCGGCTTCTTTTAACTCCGTGCGGCTGATGAAGAAGTGCGGGTCTTCCCCAGAGACTCCCTTAACCTCAACATGAAGTTCGTCGCCCTCGCGCGTTGCATGGAGGTCGTACCCACAAATCTCCCTCTCTCTGCTGCGCACTCTGTAGCCACTTCGAAGGAGTCGAACCTTTACGTACCTTATTGCGGCGACTTCGACTGCCTTGTCTGGTCGATTCCACGGCCCGACAGTGCGGCGGTGTGCCCGGGCGCCGGCGGACGTATAGGCACCACTCATTGCTCCTATGTAGTTGACAGAGTGACGCACGATGGCGCGTTCAGTGTGACGCGTGAGCGGCCATCCGTACGGCAGGTAGAGGCCCAGGTAGAAGTAGCTCCCATAGCTCTCAAGCAGTTGAACATCGAACTGGTCAGAGGACAACGGATGCTTGAACTGCCAGATTCCTCGTTGCCGCCGGACGTCTCTCCAGTACCGGTGAATCACCGAATCTCCGAAACCTGCGCTCGAAGCCAGACCCAAAAGCCGCGCGATTCTGTTGCGTGAGCTGGAATAGAAGCCTACCCACACGCGCGGTGACGTGAGGCCCGCATACATGTCGAGCCACAATTCGACAGTTAAGCCTCGATCCAGTTGTGCAATGGATACACAGTGGCCACCGGTATCCGAAATTACCGGAGCTGAAAGTCGAGGAAGCGTGAGAAACTGAGTGCGTTGGTCAGCGCGGAATGCGAGCCGAAGACTCCGCGCCAGCCTCTGGACTGACCGAAATGTGCCGTAACGCATTCAGCATACCTCTCGTGGCCCAACGTTCGCGCTCACGCGCGGGCACGAAAGACGTTTGATCGAAGTGCGACGCTTCTCGCCCGTCGCGGTGGTGCGCGCTGTCAGGTGGTAACTCCATCGACACGGAACCTCCGCTCGCCCACCACCTCCACTCGCACTTTCGGGGGATGGCCCCGCAGCCACGGTGCATGGCCGCTAGAACGCAGCCACTGACCAATGTCTTTTTTGATGAGCTCGTGACAGGTCTTCGACCAAAAGGATGCCTTCGCGATGTTCACTTCGGTTTTCGTGTAGCCATTTGCAGTTGGCAATTCAAGTATGACCGACTCCCACTCTCGTTCGAATAGTGTGTCGCGATCGGAGATGGGTACTTTGAAGCCGTAACCCGCACCGGATTCTAGATGTGTCCCACTATTCCAAGCTGTCCAGATGAGTGCCATGCGCGCCCTGTTGCCAGCTAACGATCAAGTTAGTGGCCGCGCGAGAGGCAGGCCACGCTCTCCCACGGTCCGCTCCAACGCGTGTTAGACGGCATTTGCATCACTCCCCTTTACCCACGGAAACAACGTCGAATGGCCACTTGTATGACGTGTACAAGTGCGACCGCGGAAACGACGTGTCCTTCAATTTGGCGCAAATGCGAAAGACGGTGCCAATTGGGTAATTCTCGCGCATCTCCATAGGGCATTCGACAAGGAGCTCCGGTTCGAATGCCTCGCCTGGGCACGGACGCACCTCGATCGGATAGCGATGCCCAGGCTCGTAGCTTCGGAATGACTCTACGAGGATCGAGATGTAGCCGTGTGGGCATTCCACGATTGCTCCAAATGGATTCTAACGCCGGACCTGAGGGGGCGCCGCCGCGCGAAGCGCGGTGGGGACCGAACAGTGCCGCTGTTCGGCGCTCCCCCTCGACGCGATCACCATGCGACACGTCGCGCACCCGAAGTCTCACCAAATCACAGGCCCGTAGCTTGCTGTCGATGGCCAAGTCGAATAGGGCAAGGTCCCGGGCGCAATTGGCCAGTTGCAGCCGTATGCGGATAGCCCAGATGTCCTTGAGTTCGAAGGGGGCCCTCTGGCAGACGAGCTTTCCCTTGTTCCAGGGCTCTCACGGTTTCGTCACGACATTGGGCTGATCCTTGACTGGCTCCTTTCCCGTGGAAGGGAGCCGAAGTCTGCGTCGCCGGCCAACGGTCGCGAACCGACCCGCAGCGGTCGCTCATGACTGTCTCCTATCCGGCACCTGAACTCCCCTCCGATCCGAACTAGTCGGGCACGTGGCCTACCTCCGTGGCGCCTGGTAGCCGAGCCGATGTTTCGCCGGGATAAGGGCGATAGGAGGCACTGTCCCTTTGGGTCAAGGAGGAAAGTCAGGGCTCCTTGGGCGGCCAAGATTGGCCGGATGCAAGATCGGGGTGACGCGGTTCACCCGTCGGCCTGCCATGCTCCAGACGCCATTCCTCGATTTGACCGAGAAGCATGAAGGCGGACTTCCGTCGTTTCGCGTCCTCAATCGCCATTCTGAAAAGTCGGACGCGCAGTTCGTTGGACGCGCGCGCGTGTTCCGTGAAGACGTTGGTACTTTGCCCGTAGGGTCGTCGCTCGACGAAAGCGCTTTCGAGTTGGTCCCAGACGCCTTGCGGAACAGGCGTGGGCTTGGCGTCATCGATCAGGTTCAGATTTGCGGCGAAAGCTTCTGGCGTTCCGAGACAGGCCACGATTTTCGAGAGAACGTGCCGATTGAGTTCCGGCAGGTCGCGCGCGCACAATTCCTGCAGCCGCGCCGTCACTTCCGGCCGGCGCTGCGCCAACTCTGTGAGCCGCGCCACCAACACGTCCTCGCGGTGAGGACGGCGCGTCAGCGTGATCCCACGGATGTCCGGATCGACAAATCCGAGGAGCAGTTCGCGTGCACGCAGCGTATCGAGCGCAGCGACGGCGTTAATGATATTGTCTTCGCAATGCTCGAACACCTGCGCGTCGGAGGCGAGCTCGTACAGTAGGTCGATGGCGGCATCCGAGCGGCTCTCGCCGAGAGCGGCGACGAGCTCCCGCAGTTCGTGTCCCCAGAGCCGCCGTTTACCGAGCACGTCGCGCATCTTGGCGATCCCTGCCGTAGGGTCGTCGACGAACGGGCAAAGCGCGAGGATACGGCACAGAAGGTCCCTGTCTGAATCCTGCATCCATTTCTCCGTCCGCTCGAGGATGGAATCGACCAGGGCGAACGCAGTGGTCGCGGGCAAGACGACACCTGCCATCAACAGGCGCTCGGCGGCGTCGAGGCGGATGTACTGGTCCCATTGGCCGGCTAGGGCAATCGCGTCGACCACCGCTGCCGCCGAGCCGCGGGCGTCAACGGCGGCAAGCGCCTTTGCGAGCTCCTTGAGGTCGGTGGCGGGCTTTCCGTCTTGCAGTTGCCCCCGGAGGCGCCCGATTTCGGCATTGAGTGCGACGGCGAACCGTACGCGCCGATGATCGTCGCCGAGTGGCGGAACGCGACCTTCGCGCGCAGCCCACATCAGGTCGTAGCGGAACGTCCTGTCGAAGGAACGCTCCGGCTTTGGCATGAAGTCGCGCGCCATCGCGGCTGCGGCGTCAGAGAGGTATTCCGGCTCGCGAAGCAGGTCAATGAGCACCTGCGCGGCGCCGGCCGGGTCGAGATGCATGACCGCGGCGATGTGCCAGCCGGCGTAGCTCATGCTGCCGCCATTGCCGAGAGGTCCATGGTCGCCGGCCGCGCGCGCGGCCCGGCCGCGGCGCACCCTCTCGATGTCAGCGCGGATGAGCGTGACCAGGTCCGCCATGTCTTCGGGTTTTCCGACCTGTGCAATCGACGAGGCCAGGTTGGCTTTCTCCTCGCCGTTGAAGTCGTTCTGGCGGAGCACGAGATCGACGCTGTCTTTGAGGTATGCGCGGAGGCGTGCCTTCAGGTCAGCATCGGCGATACGCAGGGGTTCCACATCCGACCTGGCGACCCTGCTGAGAATGTCCGCCGCGACTTTGATGTCGAGGGGGTCGCCGCTGGTGACGGACGAGAGGACGCCGGCCGCGGCGACGTCGTCGGGAAGACGGCGAAACACGGCCTCCAGCTGGTTCATCACGTGCCACTCGAATTCGTGCCGCACGCCGGGCTCCGCATCCACCTTGTGCCGCAGCTCGCGCAGCTTCGCAAACACGCGCACCGCAAGATTGGTGTCCGCGCGTGCGGCAATGACGGTAATCATGCCGCCGAAGTGCTTGTTCTTGAAGTCTTCGGTCTCGAGGCGCCGCAGGTAATTCTCGACGAGGCCGTCCGGAATGGCGGTCGCAAACGGCAACCAGTACTCGTGCTCGTAGAGGACGCCTTCGGCAACCTGGGTAGCCACCCACTCGCTCGCCCAGACCGGATCGGTCTTACGCAGATACTCGAGCGCCGGTTGGATGTAGTGCGAACCCAGGTTGCGCATGTCGCTGCTGCGCAGCGCCGCCATCGCATCCTTGACGACGCCGTCCAGGCCTGTCTCGCCGAGCTCGATCAGCTCGAGCGCGGTTCGCAGGCGGGCGGGATGGTCGGTCGTGCTCTCGATGAATTTCCGCATCGCCGCGATGGTCTTGGGCCTGAGGGCGGCGGGCATGCGGTCGGCGTCTTTGCGCGCAACATCCTCGAATGTCTGCGCATCCATCGACTCGAGGACCCGGGTCAGAACGTCGTCAGACCCGGTCCACATGAGGCCGGAGACCGCCGCCTTCTTCACCGCGATGCTGTTGTCGTCCGCAGCGAAGGCCGCAACCTCGCCATCGACACGATGATGAAGCAGTTCGGAGACGAAATCCGCTCGCGCCTCCTCGCTCCAGCCGCGCACCTGCTCGCGCCAGTTCGGTCCAAGGGACGAGATCTGGATGTCCGGCCAGAGCCGGTACGTGCGAAGCCGCGTTTGCTGGTCTTGTCCCGACAGAAGCGGCACGATGATGTCGCCGAAATCGTCCGCGCCGGTGGCAAGCATGGCGGCGACGGCATACTGCCGATAGCTGCCGTCGCGGATCGCGTAGACGCCGCGGAAGCGCTTGCCGACGGCCGCTCGAACTTCATTCCAGACGGCCGCGCCGCAAAGCTGCGCAAGCTCGCCGGCGAATACGGGGTCGACGGCGACCGCCATCTCCACCAGCTTCCCGCCGGCGTGGGTGTTTCGCTTGTCGGTTTCGCCATCGCCGGTCTGCTCGGCAAACGTCTCGGCGATCATGCGCAGCGGTTCGGCCCAAGCCGGATCGTTCACGTAGTCGGCCGTGAAGCGGCTGATCGCTTCGAGGTCATCGTCCCGCAGGTCGAGCAGCCGCGTGTGGACGTCGAGCGCAGCGTGGTACTCCTGAAGCTGCTGATGCTCGAATTGAAACGTCGTTTGCGGGTAGTCAACGCGCTCGAGAACATGGTGCGCCGTGAGCGTCGCGAGGATCGCCGGTGCTCCCACCGGTTCGATCTGCCCACAGTCCGCAAGCTCTCGTGCGACGGCGGCAGCGACAGCGCGGGCATCAGCCTGGCGCAACGCCACCGCACCGCGGCGGGTCATCTCAGTTGCAAGGGTCTTCAGGTAGTCCGTTTGCCGGCCGAAGATCGGTGCCGCTTGCAGCGCGTTTCTGTGCTCCTCTCGTTCTTCTTGCAGACGAAGAACCTGGGCGAGGACGCCGATTTTCGTGGAGGGAATTTCGGCGCCGGCTTCAAACAGCGAAGCAACTTCCGAGAGGATGAACGGCGTGCGAGTCAGCTCGTCGAGCGACGGGTCGGCATCGATTCGGGCGCGGAGTTCGGCCCCTTGCGCGCCAAGGCGAGCTGTCAGGTAAGCTGCCCGCTGCACGCGCCGAAGGCGCAACAACCGCAGTCGCAATGCACCTGGCAACGGCGGGGTCAAGTGGTGCGTGCGGGTTGCGACGATGATGCCGGCGCTCGGAAAATCCCGTTCGAGCTCCCGGAGCGCATCGTTCGCCTGTGCGGAATTCGACTCCGCAATTTCATTCCAACCGTTCAGCAACAACAGGAAAGGTTCCGTCTGCTGCACCCGCGCGAGATCAGCGGTCGTAAGACGTTCGGCCTGGAAGGCAGGCATGCCTGCGATGTATTCGAGAATGTTCCCGCGCGACGCCGTCCACGCCGGAAGTTCAACTATGAACGGTGTACCGGCGGGGCGCGCGCGTTGCGCGAGCTGTATCAGCGTCGTGGTTTTTCCACGGCCGGCAGGCCCTTCGAGAACAATGCGGCGGCTCTGCGACAGCGCCTGGTCGATCTGCTCAAGCGACAGCACGTCGGCAGACTCAGCGCCATTCGGGTCAAGCCGCACTGCTGTGAGGTCGACGAGCGGATGTCCTTTTGTCTTCCCAGCCCAGCTCCGGGTGACGGCGTCGGCCGCGCGCCTTGTTCTGTCAATAAGGTTTGCGACCTTCGGTTCGGCATCGATATCGAGGTGGAGGAAGCTGGCACGGAGCGAAGCATTCTCCGGCATCAACATCAGCGTGATGATTTCCTCGCGCTCGATAATGTGAAGTTCGAGGCCGTGGTCTTTCTGAATTGCCTCTCCCCACTGCTTTCGGTCGGCGTTGCCGATTTTGGCGGACGTCACGAAGAGGAGCATCTTTAGGTCAGGAAAATTCTCCTTGGCGGTCTTCGCGTCGGCAGAAATCTTCTTCAGCGTCGGCGTGATCGAGGCGGCGAGTCCCTTGCCGATTCTCTCCGGCGTCAGGCTTGAGGGCGCGTAGGCATCAAGGCCGAGATCCTTCTTGCGCTGGCGGGCGATGAGTTCGGGCCAGCGCTTCTTGCCGAGTACTACCGCCAGCCCCTGAAAACGCATCCCCTCCTCTTGAGAGGCGAGCTCATCGAGCGCCCTTTCGATGTCGGTTCTCAGGACAGCCATTCGTACCAGCACTGTGTGTCGGAGGAATGTGAGGGAATATGCCACGGCTGGCTCGATCCTTCCAGTTGCCCGACATACCGTTACCGAAAAGTAGTTTGCGGTTATTCCAACGGTGACCGCGTCATGTAACGAGGACTACCGCCGCCGACCGAAATATCTAGACACTATCAGCGAGTGAACAATCCGAAGTCCGCGCGCGGCTCCTCTGGAAATAGCGCGGGACGTAATCCGCGACTTCTTCCTTGGCCGGACGTTTGTACTTACGCGGGACTGTTTCAACAGGCTCCGGCGGCGGAATGTGTCGGTGCGGCTTCACCGCGAGCTTCGGCTTGCCGTTTAGCTCCATTGCCGGATAATCGACGGAGCGTTCGCCACCAGCGAGCACGGGCAGGTCCAGCTCGCCGAGGCCGCCGCGTTGAGAGCGGAAGACCTAGCCGCGGCGCATCAGGTGCGTACACGGGTGCTGCGCTGATTTGCCCGCGCCAAGGCAGCTTTCGGGCCTAGAGGTCCAGCTATCGAAAGTCGCAGGATGGCCGATTGCCGCCATCTACGCGAGCGGCACGTCCAATTCCCAGAAGCGCCAGTCTTGCCTCTACGGGGAGCCGATTACGGTATCAAAAGCGTGTCGGTCCAGTGCCCAACTTCATCCCCTTGGGGACCCCAGAAATTGCTGCGATTCATATTTGAAAGAAGGCGAGGGCCGGTAAGTCGCGTACGCTCCTACCCACCCATAACGCGGAAGCGGTTCGATTGAGCCGGAGCGTAGGCCGGCACGCGCTACGAAACACTGAGCGTCGTCGCTCCTGCTCGCATCGATCCGATCCGGCGTGCCTGGGCGAACCCGGCTCTAGCGAACTCCTCAATGACTCTCGACTCCGCTTCCGGCGCACACGCGACGAGCAGCCCCCCGCTCGTCTGCGGATCGCTGATGAGCTTGCGCTTCCACTCCGGCGCGCCCGCGGGCATGCGCACCTCGTGGCCGTAGCCCTTCCAGTTGCGGTCCGACGCGCCGGTCGCCGTGCCCTGCTTCACCCATTCGAGGGCTTCGGGCAGGACCGGCAGATCGTCGAAGCGGATTTCGGCGCCGAGCTTCGATCCGCGGCAGATCTCGAGCAGATGCCCCGCCAGGCCGAAGCCGGTGACGTCCGTCAGCGCGTGAACGTCTTCCATTTCCGAGAGCGCCGTCCCGGGAGTATTGAGTTGCGTCGTCACTTCGACCATCTGCTTGTAGCCTGAAGCGGAGAGCTTGCCTTTCTTCAGTGCGGCCGAAAGGATTCCGACGCCGAGCGGCTTGCCGAGTATGAGAACGTCGCCCGAGCGCGCGCGGTCGTTCCGCTTCACTTTCTTCGGGTGCACGAGGCCGAGCGCGACCAGGCCGTAGATCGGTTCCAGCGTGTCGATCGAATGGCCGCCGGCGATCGGAATCCCGGCCTGCGCGCACACCGACTCTCCTCCGGAGATGATTCTTTGAATCACCTCGACCGGCATTTTTTCAATCGGCATACCGACGATGGCGAGCGCGAATATCGGCTTGCCGCCCATCGCGTACACATCCGAGAGCGCGTTGGTCGCGGCGATGCGCCCGAAATCGTAGGGATCATCGACGATGGGCGTGAAGAAATCGGTGGTGGCGACGATCGCCTGCTCGTCGTTCAGCCGGTACACGGCCGCGTCGTCGCTCGACTCGATCCCCACGAGCAGGTCCTTCGGCAGCCCGCGGATCGGGGTCTTGGCGAGGATCTCCGAGAGGACCGCCGGAGCGATCTTGCAGCCGCAGCCGCCCCCGTGGGAGAACTGGGTGAGCCGGATGAGGTCCGCGGGGGCGTTCATACATGCATCCGGGTGCAGGCGGTTATCAGACCGCAAGCTCCCGCGGGTGCAGGCTCAGGTACTCACGCACTTCAAGTTGCATCCGGTCGATTTCCGTGAGAAACCCGGACACCGCAGCTCGGTAGTTCGCCGGATTCGACTCGACGTTGCGTAGATGCGCTACTTGAGCTTGAAAATCGGCGATACGCTCCAGAGTGACTTTAAGCTCCCGATCATTGGCAATCATGGCTATGCCTCCGTAACTTGCACGATACCCCTTCGCCCTCCATCCCGCTTGATCTGCCAGCTCAGAATCGACTCCTGCTCATTGGAGAGGGCGGCGAGTTGACGCAGCCAGAAGATACTCGCTCCAAAGTGCGCTTGCGCAGCAGCATGGTCGAAGACGAGTCGCGCCTCTCCCGTGACTTGAGTAAGGTCGAACGTGTCGTGCATCGCCCCTGCACGCGGACCGTTCGCTGAACGGCGGCCCATACGATAGCCCGCCACGTGCCCGGATAGTACCATTCGAGGAATGCGCTCGCGGAATATGCGAGCAAAACGGAGTTCGCCCTTGAAGCAACCAACCATCGTCACCGTAGCACAGCTCGATGCCTTTGACGAGGCGATCGACGTGCGCTCGCCCGCCGAATTCGCGCTCGATCACGTGCCCGAAGCCGTGAACTGCCCGGTGCTGGACGACGCCGAGCGTGCCCATGTGGGCACGCTTTACAAGCAGGTCTCCCCGTTCGACGCAAAAAAAATCGGCGCGGCGCTCGTATCGAAGAACATCGCGCGGCACATCGAGGAGCGCTTCCGCGGCCGCGACCGCGGCTGGCGCCCCCTCGTCTACTGCTGGCGCGGCGGGCAGCGCTCGGCGGCGATGGCCTACGTGCTGCGCCAGATCGGCTGGGACGCGGCGACGCTGGCAGGCGGCTACCGCGCATACCGCCGCGAAGTCATGGCGCAGCTCGACGAGGCGCCGCAGCGTTTCCGGTTCCGGGTGGTGTGCGGCGCCACCGGAAGCGGCAAGAGTCGCCTCCTCGCTGCGCTCGCGGCACAGGGCGCTCAGGTGCTCGATCTGGAGCGCCTCGCCCGCCACCGCGGCTCGCTGCTCGGCGAGCTTCCGGGTGAGCCGCAGCCTTCGCAGAAGATGTTCGACAGCCTGGTGTGGAGCGCGCTCAAGCGGCTTGATCGAGCGCGCCCCGTCTTCGTCGAGGCGGAAAGCAAGAAAATCGGCCAGCTGCAGGTGCCCGCGCGGCTCCTCGAGCGCATGCGCGAGGGGGAGTGCCTGCGCCTCGAGGTGCCTTTGCCTGAGCGCGTGCGCTTTCTCATCGAAGAATACCGGCATTTTCTGGAGGAGCCCGCCGCGCTCAAGGAGAAGCTGCAATGTCTGACGAGCCGGTACGGCCGCGCGGTGATCGGGCGCTGGCTCGCGCAGGCCGACTCGGGCACGTGGGGCGAGCTGGTCGCGGACCTGCTCGTCACCCACTACGACCCGTCCTATCTGCGCGCGGCCACGCAAAACTATTTGCATTATGATGAGGCCCGGCGCCTGTCCCTCGAGCGGCTCGACCAGACCGGGATGGCGCACGCCGCCGCGCAGTTGCTGAAGGCCCAGCCTTGAGCGGGCGGACGTATCCGATCGGAGGACGCAGTGTTCTTCAAACAGCTTTTCGACCCGGCATCGTCCACGCTCACGTACCTGATCGCCGACGACTCAAACCACGAGGCTGTCCTGATCGATCCGGTCACCGAGCAGGTCGAGCGCGACCTGCGCCTCGTGCGCGAGCATGGCCTCGCTCTCAAGTACACGCTCGAGACCCACGTGCACGCCGACCACGTGACCGCCGCGCACGCGCTCAAGCAGGCGACCGGCGCTCAGACCGCGGTCTGCCGGGACTGCAATGCGCAAGGCTACGACCGCCTGCTCAAGGACGGCGACGTGATCCTCTTCGGCCACGAGGAAATTCTCACGATCGCCACCCCCGGGCATACGCCGGGAAGCGTCTCCTACCTGTGGCGCGACCGCGTCTTCACAGGCGACACCCTGCTCATCGGCGGCTGCGGGCGCACCGATTTCCAGAACGGCAGCGCGGAGGCGCTGTGGACGAGCATCACGGAGAAGCTCTTCGCGCTCGACGAGCAGATCCTCGTCTATCCGGCCCACGACTACAAGGGGCGCAGGGTGAGCAGCATCGGCGAGGAAAAGCGCTTCAACGCACGCGTCGCCGGCAAGACCCGCGAGGAGTTCCTTTCAATCATGAAGAATCTCAACCTGCCCATCCCCGCGCGCATCCACGAGGCGGTCCCGGCCAACCTCGAAGGCGGCGCGGGCGGGCCTGCGGTCGCGAGCGCGCTCGGGCAGCCGAAAGTCGCGGTGCAAAGCGTGTCCGCTAAACAGCTCGCCGCGCTGCTCGGCGAGCCCGGAGTCCATCTCCTGGACGTGCGCACGCCCGGAGAGTTCAACGCCCTGAGAATTTCCGGCTCGGTCAACGTCCCGCTCGACGTGCTCGAGCCCGCGGCACTCCTCGCGAGCATGGGCCCGAACGATCCGGTGTATGTCGTGTGCCAGACCGGCACGCGCAGCCAATTCGCCGCCGCGGAGCTGCGCGCGGCGGGGTTCTTGCGCGTCGTGCACGTGGACGGCGGCACCAACGCCTGGGCGGTCGCGGGCCTGCCCGTCGTCTCCACCTGAAAAACCGCAGCTTTGGGAACGACCTCCGAAGACAATCCCTTCCCGCTGGTACTGTCGCTCGTCAGCGTCGGCACCGACGAGGAACGCTACCTGCGCTCGCTGCTCGCGCTGCTCAAGACCTACCTGGAGCCGTCATGGTGTATCGCGGCGCGCCTGGGCGATCTGCCGGACGCGGTCCTCGTGGACATGGACAGCAAGGAGGGGCAGCAAGTCTGGGAGAACGTGGATTTCGGCGGCACTCCGCGCATTGCCTTGAGCCGGGACCAGGTGCTGGCGGCGCAGTGGACGCTGCTCAGGCCGATCCGCGCCGGGGGTGCGCACAGCCTGACGGAGGTCCTGACCGCGGTCGCCGGAAAGCTGCAGCTATCCGCTCCCGCGCCCTCGCTACCCACATCCAAGTGGAGACCGTTCGCACATCTGGTGCGCAGGGCGTGGCAGCAATCGTATCCCGCCGATGTCATGCTCGCGACGGGTTCCGCCCTGGTGGTCGATCCCCCGGGGAAAGTTTTCTACTCGTCGAGGACAATCGATGAACTGGCCGCGCTGCTGCGCAACCGGCGCCGCATCGAAGGGAAGGTCGTCGCCGTTCCCGACGCGCACAAACTCGCCGCCCGCCTTGCGCGATGGGGGATCATGCCGCGCCCGCTCGAGGAGCTGCTGTGGCTGACGGGTCTGGTCGCAGGTGCGGGGGAATCCCTCGGCGCCTGGGACCCGCGCGAGCCCGTCCGGCTCAAGCAGTGGCCGGACTTCGCCTCGCTTCCCCACCGGCAATGTCACTTGAAGATGGCGGCGATCCTGACGGCCGACGGCGCCCTGGCCGGTGCGCTGGCAGAAGCGTGCGAGGTGGCCGCCGGAGACGCGGCGGATTTTCTGAACGCCTGCGCCGAAATCGGGATACTCGAAGCGCGGGCCGCGCCCGCGGACTGAGCCGGCCTTCGAAGGGCGAATGCCGCATTCGCATGGGAATCCCTACGAAGCGCCCAGCACCTTCAGATGCGTCACCACGCTCCGCCCGAGCGCCGAGAGCGCGTAGCCTCCCTCGAGAACCGACACGATCTTTCCGCCGGCGTATTTGTCCGCGACTTCCTTGATGCGCTGCGTGACCCAGGCGTAGTCGGCTTCGGTAAAGCGCAAGCCAGCCATGTCGTCCTCGACGTGGGCGTCGAAGCCCGCCGAGACGAAGATCATCTGCGGCTCGAGCTCGTCGAGCGCAGGCAGCCAGATTTTTTCCACCGCGGCGCGCAAGGCGCGCCCGTCCGAGCCCGCCGGCAGCGGCACGTTGGCCATGTTCGGCGCGGGATCTTCGGTGCCGCTGTAGGGATAGAAGGGATGCTGGAAGATGCTCGCCATCACGACGCGCTCGTCGTCGCTGAAGATGTCCTCGGTGCCGTTGCCGTGGTGCACGTCGAAGTCGATGATGGCCACGCGCTCGACGCCGTGCTGCTCGAGCGCGTGCATCGCCCCGACGGCGACGTTGTTGAACATACAAAAACCCATTGCGCGCGTGCGCGTCGCGTGATGGCCGGGCGGGCGCACCGCGCAAAAAGCGCTGTCGACGCGGCCGCCGATCACGAGGTCCGTGGCGAGCACCGCGGCTCCCGCCGCGTGAAGCGCCGCATCCCAGGTGTACGGGCACATCGCGGTGTCGGGATCCAGATGCACGATGCCGGTGCGCGGCGAGGCCTTGCGGATCGCTTCGATGTATTCGATCGGATGCACCCGGGCGAGCTCGCTCACCTTGGCGGCGGGCGCGTCGTGGCGCTCGAGCAGTCCGGCGAGACCCGAGGAGATGAGGTGGTCTTCGATCGCGGCGAGCCGCGCCGAGCTCTCAGGGTGGTGGCGGCCCATGTCGTGTCTTGCGCAGTCGGCATGCGTGATGAACGCCGTCGCCATGAGCTTTATTCCTTCCGTCCAATCATATCGGCTTTCCAGTAAACTTACGATTTTAACAGTGCCGGCTCGAGCCGCATCGGATGTCCTATCCGCTCATTCAGGGCGTCGTTCAGCAAGCGGGAAAAATCATCCTCGGCAAGGAGCGCCAGATCCGTCTCGCGCTCGCCTGCCTGCTCGCGAGCGGGCACCTTCTGATCGAAGACCTTCCCGGCGTCGGCAAGACCACGCTGGCGCAGGTGCTCGCGAAGCTCCTCGGACTCAATTTCCATCGCATCCAGTTCACGAGCGACATGCTCCCCGCCGATATCATCGGCGTATCGGTATACGAGCGCGAGAGTTCCACCTTCAAGTTCCATGCCGGGCCGATTTTTTCGCAGCTGATCCTCGCCGACGAGGTGAACCGCGCCACGCCCAGGACCCAGTCGGCGCTGCTCGAGGCGATGGAGGAACATCAGGTCACGACCGAAGGCGAGACGCGCAGGCTCCCCGAGCCGTTCTTCGTCGTCGCGACGCAGAACCCTTCGCACCTGGTGGGCACCTTTCCGCTGCCCGAGTCCCAGCTCGACCGGTTCCTGATGCGGATCGAGCTGGGTTATCCCGACCGCGACGCCGAGCGCACCCTGCTCCAGGGAGCGGACCGCCGCGACATGATCGCCGGGCTCGACGCCTCCCTCGCGCCGGGCGATCTCATGGATCTGCAGGCGATGGTGAAGACCGTGCACGCCGCGGCGCCGCTTCTCGATTACATCCAGGCGCTCGTCGAGCATTCGCGGCGCTCGCCCGAGTACGCAACGGGCCTCTCTCCGCGCGCGGCGCTCGCGCTGCTGCACGCATCGCGCGCCTGGGCGCTGATCGAAGGCCGCGACAAGGTCCTCCCGGAGGACGTGCAGGCCGTGCTTCCCGGCGTGGCCGGCCACCGCCTGCGGCCCGTGCACGACGGGGTTCGCGCCTCGAGCCTCGACAAGGCGCACGGCCTGATCTCCGCCGTACCCATCCCGTGAAGCTCGACCGGGTGCTGCAGTATTCGCAGGCCTACAATTTCTTTCAGTGGGTGTTCGGACGCCACGCGCCTGAGCCGGGCGTGGTGTTCCTCAGCCAGCGCCGCGTCTACATCCTGCCCACGCGTCACGGCTTGAACTTCGGGGTCGCCGTGATCCTGATGCTGGTCGGCTCGATCAATTACAACCTCTCCCTCGGCTACGTGCTCACGTTTCTGCTCGCCGGCCTGGGCATCGTTTCGATCCTGCACACGTTCCGCAATCTTGCGTACCTCTACGTGAGCGCCGGGCGCGTGGCACCCGTGTTCGCGGGGGACACGGCGCAGTTCGAGCTCGTATTCGAGAACAAGGGCGACTTCGATCGCCATTCGCTCGATCTCACCTGCCGCGGCACCCGGGTGAGTTGCAACGCGCCTGCGCGAGCGCACCGCTCGGTCGCGCTGCCGGTAAAAGCCGGGAAGCGGGGCTGGCTGCAGCTCGAACGGGTGACCGTCGATACGCGGTTTCCACTGGGCCTGATGCGCGCCTGGAGCTACGTGCAGCCGGACATGCGCGCGCTCGTGTACCCGCGCCCCGATTCGGCCCTGCTGCCTCTCACGCATTCCGACTCGGACACCGGCGATGCGATTTCGGCGGGCGCGGGCACGGACGATTTCGCGGGCCTGCGGCCCTACC
>WNFY01001597.1_pt1 | contig 21478 bp, 20 predicted proteins | sample 5400091 | NCBI WGS metagenome assembly WNFY01 (sample SAMN13153364, study PRJNA577476) | soil metagenome | isolation source: 60 cm soil or saprolite under grassland replicate 1 | place: USA:California | collected 2016-06-15
GATCAGGACGAATGTGCTCATCCCGAGACCTCCTTGCGTGCTCCAGTCTCCCTTCCGGACCCCGTGGCCTGTATGGAACGACGCCGTGGAGGCCATGGACTCATCGGTTCGACCACGCAAGCGATCGATGTGCTGGTCCTCGTCCCCGACATCCCGTTCAACGACGACGCGCCTTCACGATCCAGGCGCGCGAGTCGAACCAGACGCCGTCTCTGCTAGCGTGCGCTGCGAGCGTCTCTCGGTTGCCGGCGGCTTCGTCGCCTTTGCCCACGGTCGTGGAACCGATCGAGCCCGTCATGCGTGTTGGAGCTTTTGGTATCCGTCTCGCCGAAGCTTTGCGTGACGGGCGCTCAGACGGAGGACTTGGCCTTCTACCTGCGGACATTTTTTCGAGTTCTGTCCAGTTGGGTGCACCATCCCAAAGCCTCGACGGTTCCCGATGGCCGCTCGGACCGGATACCATCCCGCGATGGAGCTGACCATCCTGGGCGCATCGGGTGCCTGGCCCGCCCCCGGCGGCGCGGCCAATGGCTTCCTCGTCCGCACGGGTGGGTACCACCTCGTCCTCGACTTCGGCATGGCTGTGCTGCCGAACCTGCAGCGCTACCTACCGCACGAGCAGATCGACGCGATCTTCATCTCTCACGAGCATTGGGATCATTGCCTCGACCTGTATCCGCTGTTCCTCGCTCGGTTCTTCCGCCCCGATCCCCTCCCACCGTTGCCGGTCTTGGCGCCCGCCGGCGTCTTCGATCGAATCGCGGCCATGGAAGACGAGGAGGGCGCCGTTGAAATCCGGAAGAGCTTCGAGTTCCGAGAGGTCGAACCAGGTGTCGACTTCGAGGTCGGACCCTTCGCAGTGCGCACCAGCCTGTTGCCGCACTGGGTTCCGAATCTGGGCGTGCGCTTAGAGGCCGAGGACACGGCGCTGGCCTATACCGGGGACACTGGGACCTCCAGGGATATCGAGACGCTCGCGCGGGAGGCGGATGTACTGATCGCCGAGGCGAGCTGGCTGGACGGACAGGATGAGGGACGGGACCCGTACCATCTGACCGCGCGTCAAGCCGGCATCCACGCGGTGGGGGCGAACGTGGGGCGCCTCGTCCTCTCGCACTTCTGGCCGACCAACGATCGAGAGGTCTCTCGCGAGCAGGCGGCGGAGGTATGGGAAGGCCCGCTCACACTGGCCGAGGAAGGATTGGTACTCGAGGTAGTGTGAAAAGGGTGGATTGCGCTACGCCGAGTCCGATTGGGACTGCGTGCCTGAGAGGGCGAGCCATGCGCAAAGGTGGCCTCCCGTACAATCCGTCGCAGTCCGGTGTCAACGGCGGTGTGAGGACGAGAGGGTGGCGGCAGCCAGAATCGTCATGCCGCGACACGGTGTCTTCCGATTCCATCATCTGACGCACGACTACGTCTAGATGTGCTCACGTGTGGCGACGAGGGTCTTGGGAACTGCGCCCAACTTTGGGCGATGGGTGTCCGGAGGATAGACCGCACGCGCGGCACGCTTGGTCGACACGACCCCCAGCGTCAACCCACACCGTTTGGCGCCAGACGGTCGGGTCCGGTCTTTCCGAAAGGCTCAAGAACTTCCCAGGCGAGGAGGGCGTCTTCACAGTATGCCGGCGATCGGCTTGTCAGCGGGTGTGTCGGATGGAGCAAGCGGTCGTGGGTATCGAACAAGGGAACGTAAGCTGGTCTGGATGGGCTCCCTGCGACGCGGAGGAGTGATGCTTGGGCTCCTCTTCAGTCTTCTGGCCGCCACGTGCACCAGCGATGGTAGGCGGCCGACTGCGTCGGCGACTCCCCGCCTCGATGCCCAACGCTTGGAGGCGCTGCAGCTGACACGCTCGATTCCGGAGCAGGTCGGCGAAGCGTGCGCGGAGGCACGCCAATTCGCAACGGTTCCAGTCCTGTGCCCGGAGCTCATTCCGGACATCCCCATCACCCACATGAATGGGTCTTACGGCGCGGCTACGTTTGCCGACGAGCCCCGCGTTTACATGCTCACGTTCGATAAGGACTTCTTCCACAAGCCGACGAACTGCGGCGAAGCATCGGCTCGTGGGAACTGTCCGGGAGTCAAGCACTGGATCGTCGGAGCCGGTGACGCAGCTGTGGTCGAGAAGTGGATCCTGACCGACTTCGTGAACGAGGTGAAAGGTGATGCCAACCTGGTGCAGACCATGCAAACCGATGGGCGAACGGTACTTGTGTATCGGTTTCCTGAGTACCCAGGAGGCGGTATCAACGGAAGTCACGTGGCCGCCTTCGTGCGCGTCGACGACCAACTCGTCTTCGCATCCCTTCACGGGACGCGGTGGATCCACTCCGCAGTCGAGATGGCGCTGGATCTCGCCCGCCTGGCATCAGCCGAGGCGTAGCCACATCGTTGTGAGGAACAAGAAGTTCGGGAACGAGCACGACGTTTGCTCTTCAAAGAGAACCCGGGGCGCCAGAGGCCCTTTCGCGCATTACGCTCCGGGAGGACCCCACGGGTGATTTCAGAACAAGCCATACCGATGGGCAGGCGGCGCGGCTACTGGTCGAGAGCTTGGAGCCACTGCGTGATCTCGAAGACATTGTCCTCGGCATCGCGGAAGTAGCACCACAGGTTGCTGGACCCCGACTCCTTCCCCTCGATCTCAGAAATCGGCTCGACGCCTCGACGGATGAGTTCCTCCCGCGTCGCTTGGAGATCCTCGACGGTGAACCCGACCTGGTAGCGCTTGGCCTCGTACTGCGGCGACGGGTCGCGCTGGATCAGCTCGAACAGACCGCCGCCTGGGAACTCTAGGTGCACCCACCCCTCGGAGCTTCCGGTCTCCCGGAAGCCCAGCGCGTCTCGATAGAACCGTCGTTGCTTCTCCAGGTCATCCACGACGACACCGATCCACATTGGCCATCTGAGTTCCATCGGCTCCCTCCTTGAACTTTGATTCAACCGGACCCCGCGAGAACGAACAACGCTAAGCGCCCCCCCGGACCGCCGGAATAACCTCTCCTGCCAGGCGCTGCCACTGTTCATCCTCGCCGGGACCGACCGGGATGAAGTTGAAAGCAGTGAAACCTAACTCGACGAAGCTGCCGAGCCGCTCGGCCACCTCGTCCGAAGAGCCTGTCACGACGTGAGGCCCCAGGTCAGCCTCGCCCACACGGATCTCCAGGTTGTAGCAGCACATGATGTCCTCAGGTTCGCGCCCTGCCTCTCGCGCTGCCACGAGCATGTGCTCCCGCATGAGGCGCGCTCGGTCGGGGGGTGCGAGCTCAAGTGACGGGATCCAGCCGTCCGCGAGCCGCCCCGTCACGGCCAGGCCTCGGCGGCCTAACGTCCCCAGCCAGATGGGAATGTGGTGTCCAGGCTTCGGCTCGAGATTTGCCTCTTCGGTCCGATACCTCCGGCCCTCGAACGTGTAGTTCTGCTCGGCCCACAGTCCCCGGATGACGTGCACGGCCTCCTCCAGGCCATCGATCTTCTCTCTGGGCGTCGGGACGCCGAGACCGAACGCGCGGAACTCGTCATCAGACGCGCCGCCGCCGAGGCCAAGGATCAGCCGCCCCCCGGACAATCGGTCGAGGGTCTCGGCCATCTTGGCCACCACGGCCGGGGGACGGTACGGGATCCCCAGTACCCGTGGCGCGACCCGGACCCTCGAGGTACGGGCCGCCAACCAGGCGAGCATGGTCCACAGCTCATGGGTTGGCTTGGTGCCGCACGGATGATCGTTGGCCGAAACGAAATCGAAGCCCAGCTCCTCGGCCGTGCGGGTCTCGGCCACTGGGTCGGCGCCGGGAGCCGCCGATGTCGAGACGTTGATTCCGAACAGTAGTTTGCTCATCCCGCCTCCAACTCACAGCATCCCGCTCAGAAGAAGCCAAAGCCCAATTCCGGCGAGCACTGCCGCCAGGATCAGCCGGATGTAGCAGCCCAACCGTTCTCCGGCGCGGCGCACGCCCAAGCCACCCATCACCACGACCCCCAGGTCTCCGAGCGAGGCGCCGACGACCAGCGCCGTTGCCGCGACCACTGCGATCCCCGTTCCCCCACGTTGGGCGGCGGACGCGAGCAACGGCGACGCCACCGCGCCGAGGAACAGCCACCCCCCTGGGTTGAGGATGATGGCGAGCGCGCCCCGGAAGGTCGGCGGGAGCCTTCGCCTCCCGTTCACCCTCTGGCCAGACGGGCCCCTGGAGCGAATCCCGTCGATGGCGAGCCAGAGGAGCAGGAGACCACCTGCCACCTTGAGGATTCGAAGAGCCAAGCCGTGGGGCGCCGCCACCGACAGTCCCAGGGCCAGGGCCAGCATGAGGACACCGAAGGCGATGTGGACTCCCGCCAAGGCCCGCAGTCCCCTGGCGAGCCCTCCCCGCATTGACTCGGCGAACAGCACGGCTTGTACTGGTCCCGGAGCGGCCGCGAGTGCGATCCCGACCCCGAAAGCGACCAGGACCGGGGACGTGGCGCCGGCCATCACCCGTTGATCCCGTCTCCCGCTCAGCTTCTTCGCCTGACAACCTTTGCTGTGCGAAGTATATTGCAGGTCGAGAAGATGCTTCAATCCGCAAGTATCGGCGGCCTACACTCAGCCGCGATGCAAACAGATCTCAGCGAGACGGAACTGCGAGCCTGGCAGGCACTCCTGCACGCGCATCAGCATGTGACCCGAACGCTCGACGCCGAGCTCCGCTCCCAGCACGGGATCTCGCTGGCCGACTACGACGTCCTGCTTCGTCTGGCACGAGCCCCGGACCGAACGCTTCGCATGACCGATCTCGCCGAACGGGTGATGATGTCCCCGAGCGGGCTCACCCGGGTGGTCGACAGGCTGGTCAAGTCTGGAATGGTTCGGCGAGATCGAGTCCAGGACGATGCTCGGGTGATGCTGGCGCGTCTGACCAATCAGGGACGCCATGTTCTGCGCCGGGCGGCCAAGTCGCATCTTCGGGGCATCCGCGAGCACTTCACCGGGAAGCTCAGCCAGGCCCAGCTGCGTAACGTGGCGTCGGGTCTGGAAGTGGTCACAGGCCCCCACAGGCCTCATTGAGCGGACGCCCAGAGGGTTCGAAGGACGAGCCTAATGCCAACGCCGGTCACGCACGGACTCCACCGCCGCTAGAGCGAGTGTTCGCCAGAGTGATCCATGCTCCGATACGCTGTTGGTCGAGTGAGGCCGTATATCTCGGGGAGGCTGGCACCTGAAAGAGTCACCGTTGGAGACGGAGGCCATCCTCGCGGAGCAGATCCGATACTACCGGGCTCGCACCCTCGAGTACGACGAGTGGTGGGAACGACGCGGCCGGTACGACCGCGGTTCGGAAGAGAATGCCAGATGGTTCTCCGAACGCACCGAGGTCCTGACCGCGTTCGACCGACTGGACCTCCGGGGCGACGTGCTGGAGCTCGCACCCGGGACCGGCATCTGGACTGAGCGCCTGACCCGCACCGCTCGTTCCGTGACCGCCGTGGATGCCTCGGAAGAGATGATCGCCATCAATCGGGAGCGGATGGGCGAAGCGGCCGCCACGGTGTCCTACGTCCAGGCCGACCTGTTCGCGTGGGAGCCGACTCGGCGGTTCGACGCCGCGGTGTTCTGCTTTTGGATCAGCCACGTCCCAAGGGAACGGCTGGACGCCTTCCTGCAGACCGTGTCCGACGCCCTCGAGACCGCTGGGCGGGTCTTCTTCGTCGATGGGAGGCGCCAACCGAGCTCGACCGCAATCGACCACGATCTGCCCGATCCCGGCAGTGAGGTGATGACCCGGCGCCTGAACGATGGGCGGGCGTACCGCATCGTCAAGAACTTCTGGCCTAGCGAGGAGCTCAAGTCGCGCTGCCGGAGGTCCCGACTGGACGTGACCGTAGCCGAGACGGCCACCTACTTCCAGTACGGCTACGGCCAGAAAGCCTGACTGGACAAGACGCTCGGAGAAACCGATGCAATCCACGGGCCCTCGGTACCGCCCGTTGGGCGACGACTTGTCACCGAAGGAAGCTGACGAGATCCTCGGTGAGGCCTGGAGGACCAGAGAAATGACGAACAACTCTCCTCCCCAACCTCCTCGCAGACTGTTACGCGTGGCCGATCTGACTCAGCTCGAGCTCGAGCGGCTGCTCGATCTTGCCGCCGAGATCAAGGTCGATCCGCTCCGCCTCGCCGACTCACAGCATCACCGCCTGCTTGCCTGCATCTTCGAACGACCATCGACGCGAACTCGACTCGCGTTCGCGGCTGCCGCATACCGTCTGGGGATGCATCCAATGGTGCTATCGTCGACAGATCTTCAGCTCGGACGCGGCGAGCCGATCGCTGATACCGCCAGGGCCATATCGGCCTATGTCGCGGCTGTCGTCATCCGAACAGCCTCGCACGAGCTGATTGACCAGTTTGCCCGTGCGGCGTCCGTGCCGGTCGTCAACGCCCTCTCGGACGAACATCATCCGTGCGAAGCGATCGCTGCGCTCATGACCATCCGGGAACGTTTCGGACGCCTGAAGGGCCTGAAGGTTGCATACGTCGGCGATGGCAATAACGTCGCCACCTCGCTGGTCGAGGCGGCGGTAATGGCAGGCATGCGAGTCGCCGTCGCCTCCCCACCGGGATACGGGCTCCCTGCCCGGATCGTGGCGGAAGCAGAGTTCCAAACGGCTCAGAGTGGCGGCGACATCGCCGTGACGACGAACAAGCAGGTGGCCGTGCAGGGGGCCCACGTCGTCTATACAGACGCATGGGTTTCCATGGCGACCGAGGACGAGGCAGAGGCTCGACGTCAGGCGTTCGAGGCCTATCGGGTGGATACGAACTTGATGCAAGGTGCCGATCGAGAGGCTGTCTTCCTCCACTGCCTTCCCGCGCGTCGGGGAGAGGAGGTTCAAGCTGAGGTGATCGACGGTCCCCGGTCGCTGGTTTGGACCTTGGTCGCAAACCACCTTCCGACAGAACAGGCGATCATCTCCTGGTTGTTGCAGGGCACGGATTGACTCTGTCGCCTAGATGGGGTCGCCGCCCGCGACTGATTCCACCATCAACCGAAGATCATGCGTGGACTGTGGACTCAACGTGACTTCACGTTCGACGGCTCGATCTATGCAATCGACGGCGCGAACGATCGCCAAGATCGTCGCAGCCACCGGACCGAACCCAACGGGGGAGCTGATGCGCGAGTGACTGGACGAGGACGGGACCCCGCATATACTTGACCGGAGCAAGAGAATCAGTGACGAGGGCAACGGAAGTGCTCGACGTAGCACCCGAGCGGGTGGCTGAGGTCCGCGCCTTCAGTCGGTTCTACACCGACCTGATCGGCGTCCTGAGAGAGGGCCTCCTTCGGACGCCCTACACGCTCACGCAGGCTCGGGTGATCTATGAGCTCGCCCAGCAGAAGTCCTGTGACCTGGCCTTCCTCCGACGATCGCTCGATATCGACGCCGGGTACCTGAGCAGGATCCTCGCGCGGTTCGAGGCGGACGGACTTCTCACTCGCGCAAGGTCGAGCACCGACGGCCGGCGCCAGGTCGTCGGGCTGACCCCTTCCGGTATGACCGCCTTCCACACGCTCGATTCCCGTTCGGCCAAGGAGATCGCGGACCTCCTGTCTCGACTGACGGAAGAGGAACAGGGTCGCCTGGTGACCGCGATGGGGACGATCCGATCGCTGTTGGGTGAAGACCGCACATCGGAGCCGTTCGTCCTTCGACCTCCGGAACCCGGGGACTTCGGCTGGGTCGTCCACCGCCACGGCGTCCTGTACGCGGAGGAATACGGGTGGGACGAAACCTTCGAGTCGCTGGTTGCCCGGATCGTCGCGGACTTCATCGATCATCGGGATCCCAAACGCGAGGCAGCTTGGATCGCGGAGGTGGACGGCGAACGCGTCGGATGCGTCTTCTGCGTCAAGAAGGAAGAGACCCTCGCCCAGCTTCGAATCCTCCTCGTCGAGCCCAGCGCCCGGGGGATGGGAATCGGGAGCCGCCTGATCGAGGAGTGCCTGCGGTTCGCTCGACGCGCCGGCTACGAGCAGATCATGCTCTGGACGAACGACGTCCTCGTGGACGCCAGACGGCTCTACGAACGGGCCGGGTTCGAGCTCGTCGAGGAGGAGGCCCACCACAGCTTCGGTCACGATCTGATCGGTCAGAACTGGCGACGGAAACTGTAAGCCCTGCGTGGGCAATGCCATTTCGACCGATGTTGTCGGACAGGACTCTTTCGCCCGCATCTGCCTTCGGCTCCCAATGCTTGCCAAGATGGCAGAGACGCTCGATCGGCTGTCCGGAGGTCGGCTGATCTTGGGGATGGGCGCGGGGCCCGGGGACGAGGAAATGCGAGCCTTCAGGCTCGGACTCCCGCCCGAGCCCGAACACCGGATTCTCCTATGGCTCGGGACATACAGACCTCGAGCACTGCAGGTCACCGGTCGCCTTGGGACGCATGGATTCCATCCATCGGCTTCGCGCCGCCCGAGGAGATCGTCCCGATGCAGGACCCAATTTTCGCCGCGGCAAGCCCTGCGGGCCGGGATCTCGGTTCTCTCACTACCGACCCGCTAACGAATGGTGCGGTGCCGAGCGCGATTGCCTTGCGTCCGCTCAACAAACGCGGCCCGGCTCCTCAGGCTCACGGTTCCGTAGCAGAGCGTCCTGGCCGAAGCACCCTGCGCACCACCGGCCGAGTCGGACGCCGCCGGGCCACTTCCCGGAAACCGGCGCGGTCGTACATTGACTTCGCGCCGAAGAACATGTCATCCGGGTGGCTTCGTTCGTCCTTGTCCACCGGATATGCCTCCAGGAGGCGGGCGCCGCACGACCGCGCGTAATCCACGGCTGCCCGGACCATCCGCTCAGACAGGCCCCGGCCGCGGGCCTTCCGGTCGACGAAGAAACACACGATGGACCACACCGGTCGGTCGTCCACAGGCTTCATGACCGGGGATCGGCGGAGCTTCGCGTAGTCCTCGCGGGGCCCGAGCGAGACCCAAGCGATCGGGACGCCGTTCTCGTATCCGATGAGCCCCGGTACGGTGCCCCGGTCCACCAGGGCCTTCATCGCTTGCCGGTTCTCCATGCCGACGCCGGTCCCCGTTCCGGTCTTCCTGTAGAACATGCAGAAGCAGGTTCGAACGATGGGCCGATCGAACAGCTCGACCAGGTCGGGCCACCGCTCTTTCGTGACGGGGTGGACTTCGAACGCCATTCGGGCCAATTTACCGGCCGGACTGGGAGAAGTGCTGTAATCCTGGTTGCCGAATGGGCCCCATTCGCCGCGGGGGGCCGAAAAACGGCTGCTCGCCGAGGCGGCGCCCCGCTAGGGCGGTCTGGCATCCAAACACCACTGGCGCGTGTCGCAGGTTCGTACCCGGGGGCACTCAGGAACGGCATATCGTTGCGCAGAGCCGGCCGCCCTCGGAGACGCGCCAGGAGGTGGTGGTGTGATCGGGAGAACAACAGAACTTCGGCGGACGCTGCCGGCGCTAATCGCCTCCATTCCCATCACCATCGTCTACTTCGCAGTGCTGGGCATCGTCCTCACGGCGGCCGGTCCGGACGGACTCGACCTGACGGACGCGCAGACGAGCGGCTGGATCGCGGTGCTCTACGGACTCCCGACTCTCATCGCGCTCGTCATGACGGTCCGCTTCCATCAACCCCTTCTCATCACCGGGAACATCTTCGCGATCATCTTCTTCGTGTCGCTCGGAGATCGGATCAGCTTCCCCGAGCTGGCTGGCGCCTCGATGCTCGCCGGAGCGATCGTGCTGGCAGCGGCCGTGTTCGGGCTCACCGGCCGGATCGCCGAGTGGATTCCCACCCCGATCGTGCACGGGCTGATCGCGGGCGCGGTGATGCCGTTCGTTGTCGACATCTTCACGTCCTTAAGCACGTCCCGGGAAGGTGTCCGAGTCCAATACGAAGTTCCGCTAATGGTGGGCGCCGCCCTATTCGCTTACCTCGTCAGCCAGCGCCTGTTCGGCACTCGCCTCCCGCCGATCCTCCCGGCGTTCCTTGCCGGGCTCCTGGTGGCCGCGCTCACCGGACAGCTCGGAGACTTCCCGTCCTCGTTCGCGCTGCCGAGTCTCGACGTTCTCCATCCTGCCTTCTCGTTGACCGCGATCGCTACGGCGACACCGGTGCTGGTCGCGCTGCTGACGGTGCAGTCGAACATCCCTTCCGTGATCTACATGCGGGGCCAGGGGTTCCATCCCCCGGAGCGAGTCCTCAACGTCGTCGGCGGCATGGGAACGATCGTTGGTTCGCTCATCGGTCCCATCGCGGTCTCTCTGGCACTCCCGCCCGTGCTGCTCACCGCCGGACCCGGAGCGGGAGAGCAGTCCCTGCGATACCGGTCCGTGTACCTCCCGGTCGCCGCGGGTCTGCTGATCGCGCTGTTCGCGAGCACCGCGGCGGATCTCGCGGTCCTGGTTCCCCCCACGCTGCTGCTCGCAATGGCTGGGCTGGCCCTTGTCGGTGCCCTCGTCGGCGCACTGAAGGAGATCACGCACGGTCCCCTGGTGCTCGGACCGATGTTCGCGTTCGCGATCGCGCTCTCGGACATGACCCTGTTCGGACTGGGACCGTTCTTCTGGTCCCTCGTAATTGGCACGATCATCTCACTGCTACTCGAACGGGACGGCTGGAAGCGGCTGCGCGCCGAGGTCGCCGAAGCACAGGGAACGGTGTAACGGCCTTGGTGAACGAACGCCGCAGCTTCCCCACGATGAACCCGTACGTCAAGCTGTAAGCCTTCGTGAGCTTCAGCGGCTCCAGTTGCTCTTAGGTCCTCGCGGTGATGACGATCAGCACGATCGTGAAGAAGATGAGGCCGATCGCCGTGCCGGCGAGAACCCATGTGGCATTCACCAGTCGCTTGATCGAAGCTTCAAGAGGAAGGCTCGTCCGCGCCTGAGATTCCGCCCCAGCGTAGACCGCCCGCGCATGAAGGACGGCTGTGAGTTCGTCGAGGCTTGAGCGCACTCCGTCCGGCCCGGTTCCCTCAGCCCCTTGCGTGACCGCCAGGAGGTCGCCCAAGGAGGTTCCGGCGAACCTGTCGATGGCGTGCTCCACATCGCTCGCGGTTGCCACAACGGGCTTGACCTCGCGACTCGTGACCGCCCTGATGTCGTCCAAGGCGTACAGGTTAGTGGGGTCTGACATGGCCACGAGCAGCTTGCCGTCGCGTTCACCGATGGGCAGAGCGCGGTATCGGCGGGCCAGCTGACCTGGCAGCAGCGTCGCCGCAAGCGGATCGATCTGGTGCTCGCTGAGGTCGACGAAGTCCAATCCCACCTGTTCGGCCAATGCGCGAACTAGGTCCCGCTCCCGGATGTAGCCGAGGTCGATGAGGGTGCGGCCGAGCGACTTGGGCGTGTTCCGGTGCTGCTGGAGGGCGCCCTCCAGCTGCTGCTTCGTGAGCAGCCCCTGCTCAAGGAGCATCTGCCCGAGTTGCTTCGGCGTGTGCTTGTCGGTCACCATGATCCGTTGGTCGTAGGTCGCCTCAGTGTTCTCGTCACTGTCGCGTGCCTCCTGAAGAGGCTGGAGAACTGGCCGGTCGTGCGCCAGCAGGGCGGCCTGGAGTCGCAGGTGAGGGTGACAGTGCGCCGTGGCCTCGGGGGTTGCTCACCTGCCCGGAAGGCCAGCACCGGCACCACGGTGAACAGGATGGTGGGGTCGATTCACCGCGTCGTCGACACGAGCTATCCTTGGAGGCGATGGCGACCTACGAGTACATCTGCCTGGGCTGTGAGCGCCCGTTCGAGGAGCGCCGCCCGATGGGCTCGACGGTCCGGGCCGAGCTCGCGTGCCCGAACTGCGGGAGCGAGCGGGTGCGTCGGCGGTTCTCGTTCGCCGCGGCGCCGGGCGCGACCACCGAGCCCACCCAGACCGCATCGAGCGGCGGGTGCGGCTGCGGCGCCTGCACCTGCGGGAATTGATCCTAGCGACGGCTCAAGGGCTGCCACACACAGTGTGGCGCCGTGAAGACCGTACCGATCCGGAATCAGTGCCTAGGCTCGCTCCGCCCTCTCTCGTTCCGCCCGATTCCTGCCTAGGGCTATAAGGCGAGTTCGGAGCCCAGCCGATGATGAACCTGAGCGCCACGACCCTGGACCAAGCATGCTCGGAGAATCCAGAATGACCGTCGACGATCACGATACCGAGATGAGGGCATCAAAGACCGAACCGTCGGTCGGCCCCCGGCTCGAGGAGCGTTTCCGTACGCTGGTCGAGCACATCCCCGGAGTCGCCACCTACCTCGACCGCGTCTTGGACGACCCGGCGCATTCCGAGCCGCTTTACATCAGCCCACAGATCGAGGACATGTTCGGCTACCCGGTCGCCGAATGGCTCGGGGAGGGCGAGCTGTGGCTGCAGATCCTGCACCCCGACGACCGCGACCGCATGATCGCCGCAGACGCGGAAGCGCGGCGAACGCTTTCGCCGATGAGCGCCGAGTATCGGCTGATGACGCGGGGGGGTCGCCTTGCCTGGGTGAGCGAGAAGGCCGCCGTCGTCCGCGATGTCGCTACAGGAGGGCTCTACTGGCAGGGCGTTATGGTGGATATCACTGAGCGCAAACGCGCCGAGGAAGCTCTGCGCGCGAGCGAGATGCGGTTCCGCACGATCTTCGATGCGGCCGCGTTCGGCGTGGTTACTGTTGACATCCGAGGCCGGATCATCGAGGCGAATCCGACGCTCGAGCTCATGGCCGGCTATGAACAGGGGGACCTGGCCGGGGTTCCCCTGGCCGCGCTCGTCGACCCTGGCGAGAGAGACGAACTGCGCAAGCTCGGCGAGGTGATCGACGGCGCTATGGACCGGTGCGACGTGGAGCATCAATTGCGGCGCAAGGACGATTCCCTGCTTTGGTGCCGGACCGTCATGGCGCTCGTGCGCGACGGAAGAGGCGACCCGAACTATGGAATCGGGATGCTGGAGGACATCGCCGACCGCAAGTACGTAGAAGAGGAGCTCATGCGGCGTGCGGTCCACGACCCGCTCACCAGCCTGCCAAACCGCCGGCTGCTTGAGGACCGACTCGCGAACGCCCTCGCCCGCTTGGCAAGGAGGCGGCACAGCGGCGTCGCCATCATCTTCCTCGACCTCGACGGGTTCAAAGAGGTGAACGATACGTTCGGCCATCAGGGCGGCGACGAGCTCCTCGTCGCCGTCGGTCAGCGGCTCCTCCTCACGCTGCGACCCTCGGACACCCTCGCCCGCATCGGTGGGGACGAATTCGTCGCAATGGTCGAGGACGTCGCTTCGCAGGACGATGCGCGCCGCGTTGCCGAACGGCTCATTGAGGCCCTCTCCCCGCCGTTCTTCCTGGGCGAGCGAGAGGTGCAGGTGACGGCGAGTGCCGGCATCTCACTCGGAACCGACCATCGCATCCGCCCGGAGCTATTGATCCGCGATGCGGACGCTGCGATGTACAACGCGAAGCGTAACGGCCGGAATCGGATCGAGATGGCGAACTCGGTCACGGGTTGAACGAACCGACCGCGACGCGGTTGAGCTCTGTCCTCGGTCAACCGGCCGACTCAACGATGCCGGTCGTCGAAGAGGAGAGATCCGGGTGCGTCAGACGCGGACCCGGATGTCGCCTCCATCGATCGGGAACGGGAAGCGGTACGGAGGGTGGTCGGCGCAGAAGGCGGCCGTGGCGTCGAGCGAACCGACCCCGAGGAAGGTCGTGATGTCGGGCGAGGATCCAGCTCCCTGACCGTTGTCGGTGACGTGCCACCACGCGCCGAGCCCCACGAGCGTCGGGTCATTGGATTGTGTGATCGTGCCGCCGATCCATGCGTCGGTGCCGATCACGGAGAGACAGGTCACAGGACCGCTGGCGGCGAACGGCGTCCCGTCCTCGACGTCGCGGTACTGGAACCACCCGTCGGTGCTCCCATCGCTCATGAGTTGGGCGGTGAAGCCGAACGCCTGGAGCACGAGGGTATCCAGACCGAACACGTCGTGCACCGTGAGGTGACTCCCTCCGCTCGCCGAGGGGCCGGCACCAGCGCTCGCCGCGGGACCCATCGCAGCAAGGAGACCGACCAATACAGACAGAACGACCGTGGTAGCGAGCGCACGCCGCCGCATCTCGAACTCCTTCCCAGGGGGATCGAGGCGGAGGCTAGGTCGATCCGAGTCGCTCGTCTTGAACGCGCCAACCCGCCGTTGGATCAACGGTGCGCGAGCCGGTAACGGCCGGGCGTGACCCCGAAGCGGCGCTTGAACTCCCTCGTGAAATGACTCTGGTCGGCGAACCCGGCGAGGGCGGCGATCGCCGCGAGCCCTTCCTCCGAGCCCACGAGCCTCTCGGCCGCCCACTCGAGTCGGAGGCGACGGCCGTGCTCGCCGATGCTCTCTCCGTAGTGGGCACGAAAGGTGCGAGCGAGATGGGAGGGGTGAAGGCCGACCTCGCGGGCGATCTCTGAGAGTGAAGGGGGATGTGCGAGACGATCCACCAGCATCGCTCGGACGACGTCCAGTCGCGGCTCGCGGTGGGCGGCCTCGCGGCCTCGCGCGGCGGCGGCGGTGAGCTCAAGCGCGAGGCCCTCGAGCGAGAGATCAGTGTACGCGTCGGGGTGGGCGAGCTCGCGGCTCACGCTGTGCGCGAGCACGGTCGCCTTCCAGTCGCGGAAACAGCGCAGCCTCCCGTGATCCCGCTCCGACTCGACGACCACGATCCGCGCGCCGTTTCGGCCGAACAGATCCTCGTGCCGCTCCTCCGCAGGCATCTCGATCACGGTGCCGTTGACCGCGTCCTCTTCGACGCGCGGGAACCTCTTTCGGACCGCGCCGTTGATCACGACGGCGAGGCAGCTCCGTGGATGGTGGTGCCACGAGAGACGGGCATCGGGGGCGAAGACGACCTCGCTGATCTCTGAGCCGCCGACCCGCCACCGGCGCACCGAGACGGTCCCTTGCTCAACGGCAGTCGCGCTCACGTTAGACACAGCCTAGTTGGGGTACGTGCGCAATTCATGGGGCGGATTCGACTCAACCACTGGATTCAGCACCTGGCTCATCAGTCAGCCTCGCCGATGACCCCACTCGGCGTCCCTCGCCGCCAGATCGTGCCCCACTGCGTACCGAACCCGGCGACTGCATCGGGCCTCGTTGTCCCCACCCAGGCTAGGTATCGCGTGCCGGGTGAACGGTCCTGTTCCCATCGAGGGAAGTTCTTGGGCTTGCTCGAGAGGGCGGAGAGCGTGAAGATTCGAGCCCTCCTGAGCAAGTCTCGTGCCCCGGACCATTCCTCGTCCTGGGCACTTCTACCCAGCGGAGAATGGGGTCTTCCGCCACTCGGGCAGAGGCATTCTGCGTCTACCCGTCGACGCCCAATCCGATCGAGTATTCGTAGGACGACTTCGGGAGATGCAGATGTCGGAACGGGAGTTGGGTCGCTTGACCGAGCGCTTCGACCGTCTCGAACGAGACGTCGAGGAGCTGAAGCGAACCTCATCCGTCTTCACGACGATGCCGCCTCCCCCCCAAACCGGGTCGGCGGTCCCGCAGGTTCGGGGGACTGCCCACCCAGCAACCGAGGGCCCTGCGTCAGCCGAAGCCTTCGTGCTTGGCACACAGGTCCCCGACACGATGGACCTCGAGGAGAATGTCGTGGGCACCTGGTTTCCCCGGCTGGGGGCGGTGGCGCTGCTACTCGGCGCGGGGTTCGGCTTCAAGTATGCCGTGGACAGGGGGTGGATCGGGCCAGGAGCGCGAGTTGGGTTGGGGATCGCGCTCGGCCTCGCAATGCTCCTCATAGGAGAGACGACCAAGCGACGCGGCTGGGCCGGCTATGCCCAGGCCGTAACCGGCGGTGGTGTCGCCGTTCTCTACCTGACCGTTTGGGCATCGTTCGCGCTGTACCACATGCTCCCCGACCTCGTCGCGTTCGGGCTGCTGACCGGGATCACGGCGACGGCCGCGGTTCTCGCCCTCCGCCATGACTCGATGGCGCTCGCGGTGCTCGCAACGCTCGGTGGCTTCCTGAACCCGATCGTCGTCGGTCGGGAGTCCCTGGATGTTGAGCGGGGGTACACGTACACGATCGCGCTGGACCTGGGGGTCCTGGCCCTGGCATCCGTGCGGAGGTGGAGGCTTCTTGAGAAGGTCGCGTTCGTTGGATCGTGGGCGCTCTACGGGCTCTCACAGGCATCCGGAAGCCGGGGAATGATCTTCGCAACGACGATCTTCGTGCTTTTCGGCTCGGTTCCCTATCTCCACAGCGTGGCACGTCGCCGTCTCGGCACGCCCCAGGACGTGGTGCAGATGGCAACGAACGGCGCCGTCTACTACGGGGTCTCATTCGCCAATCTCGCCTCGAACCAGGGCGCGATCACCTTGGCACTGTGCGGCGTCTATCTCGTGCAGGGGTTGGCGGTCCTTCGCGTGGCTCGGAACGATGGCCTGCTCCGTCTCGGGACGTTCGGCGCGGCGGGGACGCTGTTCACGATGTGGATCTTCCTCGAGGCCGACCCGACATGGCTGCCTGCGCTGTGGGCTGGAGAAGGCCTCGTGCTTACCCTCATCGGGTACGGTGTGCGTTCGAGAGCGACCCGTGTCGGCGGCGCGGCCGTTCTGGCACTCTCCGCCGTCGCGACGCTCTACTCATTCGAGGACTTCAGGCCACAACACCTGCTCTTCTCAGAGGGGGCGCTCGTCTATGTCTGCGAGATCGTCGCTCTCTACGCGGTGGCCTACCTGACGTCCCGGCTACCCGGTGAGCGCAGCTACGCGGCCATCGCGGGCGTCGCAGCGAACCTCATCACGATAGTGTGGCTGAGCCTCGAGGCTCGAGCGGCAGTCGACATGGCCATTCCCGCGATCCGGTTCGCGCGTGTGCTCGCGTTCAGCCTCTCGGCGATCTGGGCTATCTACGCCGGCCTTCTCCTCGCGCTCGGGATATCGTTCCGGCTGCGGTCCGCGCGCCTGTTCGCGGTGGGCGTCTTCGGGGTGACTCTGATCAAGATGGCCGTCAGTGACCTGTGGCTCGTCGGCCAAGTCCACCGCATCGTATCGTTCGCAGGGATCGGCGCACTCCTGCTTGCGTGCTCGCTGCTGTTCCATCGCTTCAAGCATCTGCTGATGGAGGATCGCGTCGTCGGCGCTGACAACTGAGGCCGAAGGAACGCGAGTGACATCACTCCCCGACAACGAAGTGCCTAGTCGAGTTGCGCCAGAAGCATCCGCCCGCCTAAGGTGCCGGCCGTGGGCCACCACTCGATCGGCGATCTGGCCGAGGTCCTCGACAACCTCGGCGTGTTCCGAGCCGCGCCCCAGGATCTGGTGGAGCTCTGTCCGTCAGGGTTCCGTCGCGTGCCGATCTCGACGGGAGAGGACTACTACCTGTCGATCCAGGGATTCGCGCCCGATCAGATCGCGTACGCCCACACACACCCTGACTCTGAGGAGTGGGTGATGGTGCTGAGCGGTCGTGGGGAGGCCCGGTTCGGTATGGACGAGCCTCTCGGGCTTGGCCCGGGGATGGTGGTGGGCCGAGCCGAGCGCCATCCACACGGGTTCCTGTCCGGATCGCAACCCATGTACCTGCTGTCCATCCAGCTTCCGCGGCCGGCCGAGGGCTCGACGACGTGGGACGAGCCCGGCACCACTACGGAGCCGGTGCCGTGTGGGGGAACCGGAGGCCCCTGCCGACGGTGCCCCCGCTGCGGCGGTCACAGCGCATACGGACCCACGGGTGCGTTTCGCTGCGAGAACTGCAGCAACCTGTTCTGATCATGCTGGAAGTCGGCTTCGATACCTACTCGCAGAGCGCTTAGGGCTCAGGTTCGGGAGCGCGATCGAGACCCTTGTGGATCGCGTAGCGCATCAGCTCGTAGCGGCGGCGAAGCTGAAGCTTGGTGAGGATGTTCTGGACATGGTTCTGGACCGTCTTGACGCTGATGAACAGCTTCCCGGCGATCTCGCGATAGCTGTAGCCTTTGGCCACGAGTTTGAGGATCTCGTTTTCCCGAGCCGTGAGAACGGGCTCGGTGGGCTCCTTCCCGGCTACTCGCCGGAACTCGGCGAGCACAAGTCCGGCGAGCGAAGGTGTGAAAACCGGCTCGCCGGCATGGATGCGTCGAACAGCGTCGGTGATCTCTTCCGCGGTGGCACTCTTGAGCAGGTACCCCGCAGCCCCAGCTTTCACCGCCTCGAGGACGTCGGCCTCCTCGCCCGAAGCCGAGACCACCAGCACCTGCACATGTGGTGACTCCTCGACGATCCTGCGCGTGGCCTCCACGCCGTCCACGATTGGCAGGCGGAGGTCCATGAGGATCACCTCAGGCATCGCATCGCGTGCCCGGTCGATGGCCTCGCCTCCATCCGCGGCCTCGCTGACGACGATGGCCGCACCCATTCGCTCGAGGTCGGCCTTGAGGCCATCGCGCCAAACGGGATGATCGTCGACGACCATCACCCGGATTCGCTCGGCGTCAGGCTGCTGCTCGGTGTCGCGATCCGGACCTTCGATAGGCTCAACCACCCGTTCCACCCCCGAACGAAGCTTCGGCCCGGTCGTATGGAACTCGGAACTCCACCTCCGTGCCGACCCCCGGAGCCGTCTTCACCCGCATGCGACCGCCCAGGTCCTCGACCCTTCCCTTCATGCTCTTGAGGAGCCCAGCTTTTCCGGCCTCCCGAAGGTCCCGTTCGTCGTAGATGAACCCCCTGCCGTTGTCCCGGACCGACACGATGACCCAGTTGTCCTCGACGTCGGCGAACACGACAGCTTGCGTGGCCTGCGAATGCCGGACCACATTGTCCAGGGCCTGCTCGACGGCGGCGGCGATCGTCTCCACGTGGGCGGCCGAAAGCCAGACGGGCCCGACGGCGCTGAGAGTAACCGGCATCTCCTGAACCGATCCGACCATGGCCTCAATGCGGTCGCGGAGTGACGCTGCGCCGACCGGGGGCTCCTCTGGCTCCCGCATGATCAAAGCTCTCAGGGCATGCTCCTGATCCCGCGCCATCGTCGCCAGCTCGAGCACTTGGTCGCTGGGCACCATCGGGCCTTTCGCCAGCTCCCGGGCTCTCTTGTGCACGAGGGCGAGCGACTGCAACACGGAGTCATGGATCGCTCGTCCCATCGACTCGCGTCCGGCGAGTCTGGCGGCTCGTTCGCTGGCATGGAAGGCTGACTCTGCCAGCTCGCGGAACTGCTCGGACCACCGGGCGAACAAGAGCGAGAACACCCCGGTGGCGGCACCCGCAGCAAGGAAGTACACCACGCCGTTCACGAGCCCGAAGACCTGTCCGTGCGAGAGGTCCCTGAGCGGGATGCCGTTGACCGGGCGGCTGAATACGAGGGCCACCGAAAGGACCGCGCCGGCCGCGATCCCCCCGCGAAAACCCCGGGCCGCTCCCCAAAGAAGCGCGGCGCATACCGGGTAGGACACCGCGAAGAACGGCGTCTCCCCGATCACCTCACCGGGGGGAACCACGAGTCCCGAGATGACGATCAGCCCGACGGCGATCAGAAGGTCGATCCAAGGTGTCTCAGGCCGCTCCTGGTTCTCCGGCGGGACCGACAGCCACAGGGTCCAGGCCCCCGTCAGGGCCAGGGCGATCCATGGGAGCGGGCCGTAGCGAAAGGTCAGCTCGGAGAGGATGGCGTTTGCCGCGAACCACGCGAAGCTCACCCACCGGAATACGAGGAGCCCCGCCCACAGCGTTCGCCGGGCCCGCTCGACCTGCGGCGGGATCACGTCCATGTCCACAGTCGGCAGCAGCTCGCCGCCCCTTTGGTCGGATGCTAAGGAGGTCCCAGACAGGGGTCAACGGGTTCATGGCGTAACTGGGACTATCGATCCTCCGAGTTCGACGGGCCAGAGGGAGCCGGACTCATCCTGGCCAGGGAGAGTCACCAGCTCGCCCTAGGTACTTCCGGCAACGGTGGTCGCCATGCTCCTCCGCCGGACCCGGATGACCTCCCCGGGTGCGGATGATCGCCGGGGACAGCTCTTCGCCTGTCGGCGGCGAGGTTCGTGAAGGCGCTCCAGTCGAACGAACTCAAACAGGAGAAGGCCCCCGAAGGTGCCACTTCGAGGGCCATCCCCTTCCGCCGTGCTACGGCTTCGCGATGTGAAGACTCACCACGACGCCGGCGTGGTCAGATGGCCATAGTGGAGGAGTCGTGTCAGTGCGGTCGTCGAGCTCTTCCCCGACGATGTCGCTGGAGCCGGAGACGGCATCGATGATGCCGTCCATGTCGTGGAGGACGAAGTCGACCGTGTTGTTGAGGGTCGACGGCACGTTGTCCAGGTCATCGCTCTGGCCGGCCGTGTAGGCCGGCATGGCGCCACCCGACTCCGGCCACGCGTCAACGAAACCCGCACCCAGAAGGAGGTTCCAGGCCGGCTGGTCCTCTGAGCGGGTTCCCTGCGGGTAGAGGTTCAGGTCACCGGCGAGCACGACAGGGAATGGCGAGGCGGACATGAGCGCCACGAGCTCCCTCACCTGCCCGAGTCGGATGAGCGGGTTGAACGCCTCGACGTGCGTGTCGAAGAACCGGTACCACTTGCCTCTGATCCTGACGTCCAGGCTGGCCCAGCCGCGCGCCACCTGGATCGTGGTGCCACCAAGCGGCACGGGGAGCGTCGTCTCGAAGTCCCCCTCCATCGGATTCGCGGTTTCGAGCTCCGACATCGGTAGGTCCCCTCGCGCGAGGATGGCATTGCGATCGGTGAACTTGCCGAGCGTGGTGAAGCTGATCGGCAGGGCCCCGGTGAAGTTCTCGTTGACCGAGATGGCCTCGTACGGGTGTCCCTGGCGTTCGAGCTCGCGCAGCAAGATCGTGAGGAAGTCGTACCTCGTGGTGAGCTGGGCAGGGTTCGACAGTGGGGCCGTCTGCCACAGCGACAGCTCTTGGAGCCCGACGACATCGGGTGAGGCTTCAGCGATCTGTCGAGCGATGGCCACGGCACGAACGTTGAAGTTCACCCGGTCCACATGGGCGAAGACCGCAGCGGCTCGCCGTATCAGCTCCTCAGGATCGCTGATCCCGAACAGTGGCTGAAGATTCGCCCCCAGGTACACGTTGTACGTCATGACCTCGAATCGGCGCTCGGCTTGCTCCGGTGGAGCGGCCTGCGCGGGAATTGGCCCCGCCGTGACTACCGCCGCGACCGCGACCGCGAGCGCACAGGTGACCGCTCGAAGTCTGCCGACCGACGGACGCTGCGTGGATCTTGGATTGCTCATGGCTCTACCTCCCCTTTCCACACGAGGACGTGGCGACCCAAACGATCCGTTCGTTGCTGGTTCTACGACTCGCATGCCTTCCCTCCTGTCTTTCTGATCCACGCACAACCTAGGATGGGCCGAGCCTTGGAGATAGACGCCAATGCCCCCGACTTCGGGAGCGAAGGTCCTCATTCGGGGCTGGGTGAGATCGGCAGGAACGTGCGTGCAAGTCGCTCCCGAGCTCGGGGGCCCGAACGAACCTCCACGCGCAGCACTGTGTGCGTGCGG
>WNFY01001598.1_pt1 | contig 21478 bp, 15 predicted proteins | sample 5400091 | NCBI WGS metagenome assembly WNFY01 (sample SAMN13153364, study PRJNA577476) | soil metagenome | isolation source: 60 cm soil or saprolite under grassland replicate 1 | place: USA:California | collected 2016-06-15
TCGACGGCATTAAGGGCACCGCCGATGTGCTGCGTGTTCAGGCCGAGGGCGGGACGCTGCAGGCAGCCGAGGTCTTCGTGATCACCAACGCCAGCCAGCCGCCGCGCACGCTGGCCTCTCCGGCCACCTTCGAATTCTTTCTCCCCGATGGCTCGAAGATCGACGAGGTCCACGCTCAGGCCCCCAACGGCCAGCCCATCACGGTGGAGGCCAAACCTGCCGCGGAGAAAAATCGCTACGCTTTTTCCTTCGCGCTGAAACCGGGCGACACCAAGTTTCAGCTCAACTACCACTTCCCATACAGCGGCCAGGCCGCGCTGTCGCCGCGCCTGACCCGCGACTTTGAGCACTTCGTCGTGGTCACGCCCGTTGGCATGACCTTTGCCGCCAAGGACCCCAAGCAGTTTCAGGGCATGGACTCCGGACAGCCAGGCTCGAACGTGCAGGTCAGCATGCAGGCCAAGGTGGGACAGGAGCTCGGCTACACCATCTCCGGCACGGGCAGCTATCCGGCTGAGGGCGAAGAGTCCGCCGCTGCGGCCCCCTCAGCCAACGGACGCGATGATGCGCCCCGTCCCGGCGGCGGTCTCGGCAAGCCCATCGACGTCCCCGACGGTCTGGCAAATTACCGCTGGTACATTCTTGCAGCCCTGATGGCGGTGCTTGTGGGCGGAGGCATCTGGACACACGAGCGCACCAGCCTGGAACAGGCGGCAATGGCCGGCTCGGCTCCCACGGCATTCGCGCCTGCACCTCGCGTGGACGCTCCAGTGCCGCAGCGCGGAACTGATACTCCGGCATCGGCTGCTTCGCCAGCCGCCGCGACTCCTGCAGCGCAATCAACACCGGGCAACGCGCTGCTGGCCGGCCTGAAAGAGGAGATCTTTGCCCTCGAGGTCGAACACCAGCAGGGCAAGCTCTCGCAGGATGAATATGAAAAGGCCCGCGCCGCCCTCGAACAGACGCTGCAGCGCGCCCTCTCCCGCTCGCAAACTTGAGCCGTTTTAGCGCCGTCTGAGGCGTGAGGCGAAATCCTGAGCGAAGCGAAGGACCCCTTTGCGGGTGCCCCGTCCTAACCTTCTTTTGGTTAGGGCGGGGTTTTTGATTTTGCATTTCTTCCCGTGCTCTTCGCTCACCTTCGCCCTCCATCCCGATCTGCCAAAAGCGGGCAGATCGGGGACCTCTCCTGCTGGCGCGTCTTTCTCTGGTGCGATAGCATCACATGATCATGGGAAATAACTTTAAAACCGCAATTCTGTTGACGCTGATGACCGTCGTCCTGGTGATGGTAGGCCAGGCCCTGGGCGGACAAAACGGCATGATCACGGCATTCATTCTTGCCGGCGTCATGAACTTTATCTCCTACTTCTACAGCGACAAGATCGCCATCTTCTCCAGCGGCGCGCAGGCCGTCACGCGCGAGGAGCTGCCGCGCGTCTACCAGATCGTGGAGCGGCTCTGCGCCAAGACCGGCCTGCCGATGCCCAAGATCTTTGTCATCCCGACGCAGTCGCCCAACGCATTTGCCACCGGACGCAACCCGCAGCATGCTTCGGTTGCGGTAACCGCGGGCATTCTCGACCTGCTCAACGACGAGGAGCTGGAGGGCGTGCTGGCGCATGAGCTGGGCCACGTCCGCAACCGCGACATCCTCATCAGCTCCGTCGCCGCTACCTTTGCCGGCGCAGTCACTATCCTGGCCCGCATGGCCGGCTACGCCGCCATGTTCGGAGGCTATGGCGGGCGCGACCGCGACCGCGAAGGCGGTGGCGGTGCGCTCGGCGGCCTGCTGATGATGATCCTTGCGCCAATTGCCGCGCTGTTGATCCAGATGGCGGTCTCGCGCTCGCGCGAGTATCAGGCCGACGCCACCGGCGCGCACTTCACCGGCAATCCCGGCGGGCTGGCCAGCGCACTGCGCAAGATGGAAGCCTACGCGCAGCGCGTCCCGCTGGTGGCCTCACCTGCCACGGCGCACATGTACATCATTGCGCCGCTGCTGGGAGGCTTCAGCTTCGGTAACCTCTTCTCGACTCATCCGCCCACGGCCGAGCGCATCGCCCGCCTCACCGGCATGCCACCGGGCGGGTATTAAGACAACGCATCTATGAAGGTGCCCCATTTCTGAAGGTGCCCCATTTCTGCCCGATGTTGGCAGAAGTGGGGCTTTTGTTTTTGTTTTTGTTTCTGTTGTTGGGTCATCCTGAGCGCAGCGAAGGACCCCAGCAAAGCTCAAATCGCCTGTGCGGCCCTAAGCTATTCAACCAGTGCCTTTCATCTTTGGGGCCGCGAAGTTACGAATGGCTGAGCGAAATGCTAAGAGCCAAAGCAAGCGCAATAGCCCGGCGTTGCTGATTGAAAAGCTCCGAAGTTTCCTGCTACCGTAAGCGGCGCTGGGGTCCTTCGCTTCGCTCAGGATGACCCCAGTGCAAGAGTAGGAACCCCCTCTGCAGTGCTAGTCCCTTCGGCTTTTGGACATCTCCTCCCTAGCGGATACAATCATCGGAATGTCGCAAGCACCCGGTTCCACGCTCCAACGCGCAGCCGAACTGGAGCGCGCCCTGCGCTCCATTGTCCGAGGCAATGACGAGGTAGTACGGCTCGCCCTGGTCGCCATCCTCGCCCGCGGACATCTGTTGATCGAAGGCGTCCCCGGCGTGGGCAAGACCACGCTGGCGCATGCCCTCGCGCGCAGCATCGACTGCGACTTCCGCCGCGTGCAGTTCACCAGCGACATGCTGCCCAGCGACGTCCTCGGCATCTCCATGTACTCGGCCGTCGAGGAGCGCTTCGAGTTCAAGCGCGGGCCTATCTTCACCAACATCCTGCTGGCCGACGAGATCAACCGCACCACGCCCAAGACACAGTCCGCGCTGCTGGAGGCGATGAACGAGCGCCAGGTCACGGTGGACGGCTACTCGCACCCTCTTCCCAATCCGTTTCTGGTCCTCGCGACGCAGAACCCAGTCGAGCACCACGGCACTTATCCCCTACCGGAGTCGCAGCTCGACCGGTTTCTCATCCGCGCCCGCATGGGTTATCCGCAGGCGGGCAGCGAGCGCGAGATCCTGCGCGGGGAAGCCGGCGCCGTGCGCCTGGATGATCTTTGCCCCGTGCTCACCGGCCCTGAAGTGATTGCGTTGCAGGATGAGGTGGCCACCATACGCGTAGAGGACTCGCTGATTGATTACGCGCTGGCGATCGTCGAGCGCACCCGCGAGCACGAGCAGCTCTCGCTCGGCGTCTCGCCCCGCGGCGCTCTCATGCTCTATCGCGCGGCCCAGGCGATGGCGCTGCTCGAAGGCCGCGCCTTCTGCATCCCCGACGACTTCAAGAAACTCGCCGTGCCCACCTTCGCCCACCGTCTTGTGGTCAGCGCCCGCTACCTTTCCAACCTCAAACGGACCGAGCAGTCGGAGCAAATCCTGCGCGAAGTGGTGGACAGCATCCCGGTACCCGTGTAGCTTTTTCCCGTGGCCCAATTTGCGTTAAAGTGCCCCAGCTTCGCGCTGCATTGATTGCGGCAGTGACCCTCAGGGTGCCCCATTCAAGCCATCAGTTGGCTTGAGTGGGTTAGTTGCTTTTGGTTTTGCTTTTGGCTTTCGGAGGCCTTTCAATGACCTTTCTCCGTTTTCTCCGCCTGCTCGCGCTCGGGCTCTGGCTCGGCGCCTTCTTCTTTTTCGCCGCGGCGATTGCGCCCCTGCTTTTTTCGGTGCTGCCCACGCGCGCCATGGCCGGCCTCGTCGTCGGACGCGCGCTCTCCAGCCTGCACTGGCTCGGCATCGGCTGCGCCCTGGTCTTTCTGCTTGCCTCGGTGCTGATGGCGCTCTTCCAGGGCGGCGCCTCGCCATTCCGCCGCCGCGACCTTCTGCTGGCCGCCATGCTGGCCATCACGCTCTACCTGCAGTTCGGCTACCAGCCCAAGATGCTCAAACTGCGCGACGGCATGGGTATCATCGACAACGTTCCGGTCGATGACCCGCGCCGCGTGGAGTTCAACCGCATGCATGTCTGGAGCGAACGCCTGGAGGGCGCGGTCTTCTTCCTCGGCGTCGCGCTGCTGTATCTGGTCGTCCGCGAGCAGGAGACCAGCCCGCGAAGATACTAGCCGAGCTTTTACGCATCCGGTGCCCCATATCTGCCCTCCTTTGGCAGATATGGGGTAGTTGTTCTTGCTCTTGTTTTTGATTTTGTTTTAGAAGGGTCATTCTGAAGCAGGCACGCGTCGTTGAAAAGCCTTCTGATCGGCATCTGAGATATGAGCGGCGCTGGGGTTCTTCGCTTCGCTCAGAATGACCCTTCTCGCGGGCGCGCGCCATCTCCTCTCATTTATGATGGAACCGGGGCGCGTCCGGCGATGAACTCCGGCCAAGCCGAGGCAACTCCCGTACTGACGCGAAACGGAATCGACACATATCGATATGAAGACTGGAATCATTGGTCTGCCCCAGGTGGGCAAGACCTCGCTGTTCAAAATCCTGACGCACGCCGATCTCTCGCATCGCAGCTCCAATCCGCGCGAGGCCCACATCGCCATCGCCACCGTGACCGACGACCGCCTCGACCGGCTGGCCGCGCAGTGCAATCCGAGCAAGCTGGTCCACGCCCAGGTTGAGTTCGCCGACATGGGCGCCATCGGCCAGGAAGCCCTCAAGGAGAGCGGCTATCTCACCGCGCTGCGCGGAGTCGACTCCATCATGCACGTGCTGCGCGCCTTTGAAGACGAGGCCATCCCGCATGTCGGGCCGATCGACCCGGTGCGCGATATCGGCAATGTCGAGTTCGACCTGATGGTCAGCGACCTCGCGCAGGTCGAGTCGCGGCTGGAGCGCATGAAAAAAGACCTGCTCAAGAAGAAGACTCCCGAGCTCGAAAAGGAGAATGAGCTGCTGCACCGCGCCAAGGCCTTCCTCGAAACCGAGCGCCCGCTGCGCGAGATGGAGATGACCAAGGAGGAAAAGAAGATCGTCCGCGGCTTCATGTTCCTCTCCGAGAAGCCCATCCTCTATGTGCTCAACATCAGCGAGAGCACAACGCTCGGCGTTGACCTCGAAGCCGCCGTCGAAAAGTTCGGACTCAGCGCCTACACAACGCGCCCGAACACCGGCGCCACAGCTATCTGCGGTAAGGTCGAAGCCGAGCTCGCCGAGATGAGCGACAAGGAGGCCGCCGAATTCCTCGGCAGCTACGGCCTCACGGAGAGCGGCCTGGCGCGCCTGATCCGCAAGAACTACGAGCTGCTTGGCCTCATCTCATTCTTCACCGTCGGGGAAGATGAGTGCCGCGCCTGGACCGTCGAGAAGCACACGCGCGCGCAGGACGCCGCCGGCGCCATCCACACCGATCTTGCCAAGCATTTCATCCGCGCCGAAACCGTGCACTGGGACACCCTGCTGGAGCTCGGCTCCGAAGCCGCCGCCCGCGCCGCCGGCAAGCTGCGTCTGGAAGGCAAGGACTACATCGTGCAGGACGGCGACATCCTCCACATCCGGCACAGCGGCTAAGCGATGAGCCCGATTACTCTCAGCATTCTTCTCGGCATCACCGCGGGCATGGCCAACATTGCCGGAGGCGCGCTGCTGGCCCACCGCGAGTGGGAGCAGCGCTATCTGAAATACTTCATGGCGCTGGGCGCCGGATTCATGCTCGCCACCTCCATAACCGAGATGGTGCCCGCCAGCGTTAATCTCGAAGGCGGCGTCCGCGCCGGCTTCCTCGTCCTGCTCGGCTACCTTATCATCCATTTCTGCGAGCACGTGGTCACCGGCCACTTCCACTTCGGCGAAGAGACCCACCACGACGAGTTCGTCAACCACGGCAAGAGCATCACCGTGCTGATCGGCCTGGTGATTCATGCTTTCTTTGACGGCATCGCCATCGCAAGCGGTTTCATGGTCTCCAACTGGCTCGGCTGGATCGTCTTTCTCGCCATCTTCCTGCACAAAGTCCCCGAAGGCTTCACCGTCAGCTCGGTGATGCTTGCCAGCGGACGCAGCTCGCTCCGCGCCTTTTCCGCCTCTGTCCTGCTTGGCGCCGGCACGCTGGCCGGTGTCCTCACCATGGTGCTGATCCGCAATGGTGTCGCCATCGGTCTGCCGGTTTCGGCGGGCGTGACTATCTATGTCGCGGCCTCCGACATCGTGCCCGAAGTCAATCGCGAGCCCGGAATCCGCATGCCGCTTCTGCTCTTCGTCGGGGTCGCCATACTCTTCATCCTCGACAGCCTCTTCCACGTGAGCGTGTAGATTCGCCGCCTGGCTCGGGCCTCGTGATTTGGAACGGCACACCTGAATGCGATGCTCTTCTCCCGTTCCCGTCCCCCTCTCATCGCGCGGGCAGCCTGACCCCACGGTCAGGCTGCCCGCATTGGTTAGCGATCGTTAATCGGCTGCAGCCAGGCCACTGCCGTCGGCTGTTCTTGGCCTGGGGAAGGCAAAGATCGCGGCAAACCTCGCTTGCTCTCTCGGCCAAGTCTGCAGCCAGCGTCTTCCCAGCGCAAGCAGGGTGAACGCGGCGACAAAGAAGATTGCCGAATAAACGGCAAATCCGGTGCCGTAGTAGCCCGTTCTGCCCTTCAGGTAACCGAGGCCGAAGGGAACAAAGAAGCCGCCGAGTCCGCCCGCCGCTCCCACGATGCCGGTGATGATTCCCACCCGCGTGGTGAAGCGCAGAGGCACAAGCTGGAAGACAGCGCCGTTGCCCATGCCCAGCATTCCCATGGCCAGGAACAGAACTGCCGTTCCGGCCGCCAGCGGCGGAAGCGTGCTCATCACCGCGAAGGCCGTTCCGGCGCCGGCAAGCAGCATGAGCAGGAAGCGATAACCGCCCATTCGGTCCGCCAGCCATCCACCTACCGGACGCAACAGGCTGCCGGCGATGACTACGATCGTGGTGAAATCTCCGGCCTGCACCTTGGAGAGGTGATACTGGTCGGAGAAGAAGATCGTGAGATAGCTGGTGAGTCCCACAAATCCGCCGAAGGTGAGGCTGTAGAAGAAGCTCATCCAGTACGTGTCGGCCTCGCGGAAGAGTCCGCCATAATCGGACCACGAAGCCGCGATCTGTTGCTTGGGATTGTCCTTCGCGCAGAACGCATAGATCGCCAGCACGGTCAACAGCGGAATGACGGCGATGAGGAACGTCGGGTGCAGCCCAAAGGCCTTGGCGAGGCGAGGCGCAAACAAGGTGGCCAAAACCGTTCCCGAATTACCCGCGCCCGCAATGCCCATCACCAGCCCCTGCTGCTCAGGCGGATACCAGCGGCTCGCCAGCGGCAGTGCGACACCGAAGCTGGCGCCGGCAATCCCAAGCAGGAAGCCCGCGAGATAGTAATGCCAGAGCTCGGTGGCGAAATGCCATCCGATAAGCAGGGGCACCACCGTGATCGCCATGCCGAACAGACCTGTCTTGCGCCCGCCGATGCGATCGGCAATGGCCGCGAGGATGGGCCGGAAAATGGAGCCGCCGAGCAGGGGCACTGCCGTAAGCAGGCCCTTCTGGGCCGGAGTGAGGTGCAGCTCCTGGGAGATGAACGGCGCCAGCGGCCCGAGCAGGACCCATACCATGAAGCTGACGTCGAAGTAGAGCAGCGCGGAGATCAGGGTGGGGAAGTGGCCGGATTTCATAATGCTCTTGCGGTCCATGTGTCGCTCCTTGTTTCCGATAGCGGAAGTCGGATGTTGAACTCGAATGTGGAAATTTCGCCGATGACGCAAGCGGGGCGTTCGCGGCGCGGCACGAATGGCAATACTGTTCGCGTGAATCGCTGGCGCAATGCATTGGAATGCGCTAACGACTAAGGCGTGAATGTTTTCACTGGGTTGGCCGAGGTTGCGCGCGGAGAGGGGCGCACCGTTCTGACGCCTGTGGGTAGCACACGGCACGTCCAGGTGCTGTGTTGGCGGCTTCGAATAAAGCGAATCTACAGGAAGCGAACTTGCAAATCAATTCCGAAGTGTGGACAAATTCATAAAAAGGTGTGATCTATGTCATCAAAAAATGTGATCCGCAAACATCTTGCTGACGTAGAGGGCCTGCAGTAGTATCAGTTCATCCGCCGGCGTGCTGCCGCACTGTGATGTGCGTGCCCGGCGGGTACTACATGCGCGCTCCTGGACGAGCGCCGCCTCAATTCGCAACATCCCCTAATAAGAAATTTTTCTGCGTGTGCGCAGCAGCCGGCCCATTCAACGGTGACCCGCGTGCACCACAGCCTCTGGAGCTCAGGAGCAAGCCTTGCCATTGCCATTGCTCAAAGACGCGGCCGAATTGGGAGACGTGCTGGCGGTGACGAAGTACGGCGCGCCGAAGTGTGCAAGCGGCGTCCGCGTGCCCGTGGAGCCGGAGACGTCCAGACTGGTCCCCATGCGCACGCCCGGCCCGGGCGAACAGTATCGCTTCCACTTCGATATGTCGAAGTGCATCGGCTGCAAGTGCTGCGTGGTTGCGTGCAACGAACAGAACGGCAATCCGGCACACATCAACTGGCGGCGCGTGGGAGAGATCGAAGGCGGAACGTATCCACACACGATGCGCAACTATCTTTCGATGGGTTGCAATCACTGCGTGGAGCCTGCCTGTCTCGAGGGATGTCCGGTGAACGCCTATACCAAGGAGCCCTCCACCGGCCTTGTGCTGCACGATGCCGAGCGCTGCATCGGCTGCCAGTACTGCACCTGGAACTGCTCCTACGGTGTGCCGCAATTCAATCCGGAGCGCGGCGTCGTGGGTAAGTGCGATATGTGCCACGACCGCCTCTCGGACGGCGATGCGCCGGCCTGCGTGGGTGCGTGTCCGGAAGAGGCGATCCGCATCGAGATCGTGAACATCGAAGAATGGCGCAGCACCTATGCCGCTTCCGCCAACGCGCCCGGACTTCCTTCGGCCGACGACAGCCTCTCCTCTACGCGCATCACGCTGCCCGCCACGCTGGCGAGCGACACTACCAAGGCCGATGCGAATCGTATTCGCCCCGAAGATCCGCACTGGCCGCTGGTGGTGATGACTACGCTGACGCAGACCTCGGTGGGCGCGCTCGCAAGCCTGCTGATCGCGCACATGTTGCGGCCCACGCAGAGTGTGCGCATCGCGGCCGCCGGCGCACTGGCCGTGGCGCTGATTGCGTTGAACGCCTCCACGCTGCACCTGGGCCGGCCGGCCTTTGCATGGCGCGCGCTGAGCATGTGGAAGCGCTCCTGGCTCAGCCGCGAGGTATTGCTCTTCAGCCTCTTTGCAGGACTCGGTACGCTGTACGCGGCGTCGCTCTGGTGGAACATAGCGTTCAGCAATCTGCTGGGCGGCGCGGCGGAGCTGATCGGCCTGGGCGCCGTCTTTGCCAGCGCGCGACTTTACACGGTGAAGGCGCGTCCTACCTGGAACAGCAAGTTCACCTTCGGCGAATTTTATTTGTCCGCGGCCTTCTCGGGACCGCTCTTTGCGGCGCTGTTTCTGCGCGACGCCGCGCCGCAGCTCCATCGCGTCGCTGCGATCGCGGCGTTTTCGATTATCGCGCTGCAGCTCGCAAAAATTCTGTGGCTGGCCTTCTCGAAGGAACTCGAGGTGCACGGCTCGCTGCTGTTGCTCTCCACCGTGCTGCATGGGCGATACATGCTGCGGCTCGGCGGCCTCCTGGTGCTGACTCTGCTTCTCTTCCGCCCCGGTGTCGGTCCCATCTGGGCAGCGTGCGCATTCGCCGCGGGCCTGGCGCTGGAGGTCCTTGGGCGCTGGCTCTTCTTCGTCAGCGTGGTCCCCAAGAACATGGCGGCCAGCTACCTTCGCGCACAGGAGGCAGCATGAAGTACGTGGGCTCACTCCCCGGCTTGAAGAAGATCAGCTCGATGCTGGGCTTCGACACCGCGCGCGAAAAGTATGCGTATGGGGACGATCCCGTCTTCGGGCACGTCTCGCAGCAGCGCGTCGCCGAGCGCTGGGTCAAGACGACGTGCGGCTACTGCTCGGTTGGCTGCGGCATGCTGCTCGGCGTTCGCGATGGCAAGGTTGTCTCCTCGCGCGGCAACCCGGAGCACCCGGTCAATGGAGGCAAACTCTGCCCCAAGGGACTTGCAGAGCACTACTCGCTCACGGCGCCCGGCCGCGCTGGGAGTCCGCTGCTGAAGCGCGACGGTGCATTTCAGCCGGTCTCGTGGGCGGAAGCGATGCGCACCATGGCGTCAGAATTCCTCCGCGTGCAGGAGCGCTATGGACGCGAGGCGGTGGGCGTCATCAGCACCGGCCAGCTCCTGACCGAGGAGTTCTACACTCTCGGCAAATTGGTGCAGCTTGGGTTGGGCACGAGCCACTATGACGGCAACACCACGCTATGTATGTCGACGGCGGTTGCGGGCTACAAGCGCTCGTTCGGCAGCGACGGCCCGCCGGGCAGCTATGAGGACTTCGAGCTCGCCGATGTGATTTTACTGATCGGCGCAAACATCGCGGAGAATCACCCGATCCTGTGCCAGCACCTCGATCGCAATCCGCACAAGACGCTGGTTGTCGTCGATCCGCGCGTGACCAAGACGGCGATGATGGCTGACATCTATCTTCCGCTGAAGCCGCGCTCCGACCTTGCGCTGCTGAACGGCATCGCGCGCTTGCTGATTCGCAAAGGGCTGGTGAAGCACGACTACGTTGCGGCGCACACCGTGGGCTACGATGAGCTGTCGAAGAGCGTCGAGCCGTACACGCCGGAGTTCGTCAGCGAGATTACGGGCCTCGGCGTGCCGGTGATCGAGCAGGTCGCCGAGCTCTACGGCCGCGCCGAGCGCGGCATGATCGCGTGGACGATGGGCGTGAATCACAGCTCCATCGGCACCGAGACGGTGAACGCCATCAACAATCTCGCGCTGCTCACGGGCAACATCGGCCGCCCCGGCGCGTCGCCGCTCTCCATCACCGGTCAGTGCAACGCAATGGGAACGCGCGAGTCGGGCTTCAGCTCCAGCCTGCCGGGCTATCGCAAGTTCGAATCGGCCGAGGACCGCGCCGAGCTCGCGGCACTCTGGAACGTGGACGCGGAGCGCATTCCATCCAAGCGCGGACTGGCCTACCCGGACATCATCGAGGCCGTGCTGGCCAAAAAGATCCGCGCGCTCTGGATCATCGCCACCAATCCGATGGTGAGCTTTCCCAATGCCGACCTGCTGCAGCAGGCGCTGGAAGAGCTCGAGTTCCTGGTGGTGCAGGACGGGTTTCATCCCACGCCCACAACGCAGCTCGCGCACATGGTTTTGCCCGCTGCAATTTGGGGCGAAAAGGAAGGCACTTACACCAACAGCGAGCGGCGCGTGAGCAAGGCGAATGCGGCGGCGGTTCCGCCAGGCGAGGCGCGCAGCGACTTTGAGATTTTTCTGTCGCTGGCGCGCGAGCTCGGCTGCGCGGACGAACTCTTTCCATCGTGGACGACTCCGCGCGATGCCTTCGAGGAGTGGCGTCGCATCTCCGCGGGGCGGCTCTGCGACTACTCCGGCATCAGCTACGAGCTGCTGGAGACGCACGGCGCGATGCAGTGGCCGTACCCGGCGAACGCCGCAGCGAACCCAACCGACGCCCCGAGCGGCGTGCGCAGACTCTATGGCGACGGCGTCTTCCAGACCGATGACGGCCGAGCGCGGCTGATATCCACGGAATGGAAACCTTTCCCCGAGCAGCCGACAAAAAAGTTTCCGCTGGTTCTGAACACGGGCCGCACCGTGGAGCACTGGCACACGCGCACCAAGACGGGCGGCATTCCGATCCTCCAGGGGCTCTCTCCGAGAGCATGGCTGGAGATGAATCCGCGGGATGCGAGCAAGTTGGATTTGCGGCCGCACGACCGCGTGGACGTGATCTCGGCGCGCGGCAAGGTGCAGGCCGTCGAGTTGCGCATCACCGAGATCGTCGCGCCCGGACAGGTATTTCTTCCGTTTCACTTCGTAGAGTGGAACGCAAACAACATCACGCAGAGCACCTTCGATCCCATCTCGCGTGAGCCGAACTACAAGCAGTGCGCGGTGCGCGTGGAGAAGTCGCCGCCCGTGAAACGCTGAGTTTCGAAGCAGCTGAAACTACGGCAAGTGCGAATCGATTGAAACGACGATTTCGACGGAGTCCTAGAACGATGGAAAAACTGGTCCTGATTGGAAATGGAATGGCTGGAATCGGTTGTCTTGAGCAGATTCTCAGGCATGACCACAACTTTGATATTACGGTCTTCGGCGACGAGACGCACGGAAACTACAACCGCATCATGCTGTCGTCCGTACTGGCCGGCGAAAAAAAAGCAGAAGAGATCGTGTTGAACGATTTGGACTGGTACCGGCGGAACAACATTGATCTAAGGCTCGGCGTCCGGATTACCGACGTTGACCCCGTCGAAAAGACTGTCACCGGCGAAAATGGCAGCGTGACTCGTTTTGACAAGCTTCTGCTGGCCACCGGCAGCCAGCCTCTCATTCCTTCCATCGAGGATGTAAAGAAAGACGGCGTTTTCGTCTTCCGAAGCCTGGATGACACTCGTGCATTGCTGGATCGCGCCCGGCCGGGAGTGAAAGCTGTGGTGATCGGCGGCGGCCTGCTTGGGCTTGAAGCCGCGCGCGGACTCACCGTGCAAGGCTGTGAGGTGACGGTTGTCCACCTGATGGAAACCCTGATGGAGCGGCAACTGGATGTCACCGGAGCCAGCTATCTCGCCACCAAGATGAATGAGATGGGAGTGACCGTGCTCCTGGGCCTCAGCACCACCGCGGTCCTCGGCAACGGCAAAGTGGAAGGCGTGCAATTCAAAGGTGGCGGCAGCATTCCTGCCGAGTTATTGGTGATCGCCGCGGGCATCGTTCCGAACGTGGAACTCGGCAGGAAAGCGGGGCTCGAGGTAAAGCGCGGAATCGTCGTAAATGATTACATGGAAACCTCGAACCCTGACATCTTTGCCGTCGGAGAATGCGTGCAACATGGCGGGATCTGCTATGGCCTGGTGGCGCCGCTGTTGGAACAGGGCAAGGTGTTGGCCGCCACCATCACCGGCAACAAGGGGCCCATGTATCAGGGAACGGTTCTTGCCTCCAAGCTGAAGATCATGGGCGTGGACGTCTTTTCTGCCGGCGAAATCAAAGACAAGGTAGACGGCTCGGAAGTCGTGCGCTATGAAGACCCATCGCTCGGCATTTACAAAAAGCTGACGCTCAAGGACGGCAAACTGACCGGCGCGATCTTAGTGGGCGATACCACCGAAAGCTCGCGTTATCTTGAAATGCTGCGCAGTGGTAAAGACATTACTCCATTGCGCAAACAACTACTGTTTCTCCCCCAGGAAAACAGCGCGGAGCAAGTTGCGGAGATGCCTGACTGCGCGACGGTCTGCGGCTGCATGGGCGTATCCAAGGGCACGATTCTCGAAGCCATCCGGGAGAAAGGCGCCTGCAGTTTGGCGGAGGTCAAGGAGACCACGCGCGCGTCCACCGGATGTGGGAGTTGCACCGAGCTCTGCCGCGGACTGCTCAAGGCGGCGGTTCCGGATTATAGGGAGGACGCCGTCAAGGTGCTCTGTGCCTGCGTTCCATTCGCGCAGGAGCAGCTGCGCGAGATCATCCGCAGCCAGCGCCTTCGCTCCGTCCAGGATGTTCTGGAGATCTATGGCGACGGCATGGGATGCGAGGTCTGCAAGCCGGCGTTGAGCTACATGATCGATGTCGTCTGGTGCGGCGAGCACGACGAAGATCGCTCGGCGCGCTTCATCAACGACCGCGTGCACGCCAATATTCAAAAGGACGGAACCTTTTCCGTGGTGCCGCGTATGCGCGGCGGAGTGACTTCCCCGGCCGAACTGAGGCGCATCGCCGAGGTCGCCGAAAAGTACAACGTGCCCATGGTGAAGGTGACCGGAAGCCAGCGTCTCGACCTGCTGGGCATCAAGAAGTCCGATCTGCCCAAGGTCTGGGCGGAGTTGGGAATGGCCTCGGGCCAGGCCTATACCAAGGGCGTGCGCATGGTAAAGACCTGTGTGGGGACCGACTTCTGCCGCTTCGGTGTGCAGGACTCCACCAGCACCGGCATCGAACTGGAGCGGCGACTGGAGAACCTCTATACGCCGGCCAAGGTGAAGATGGGCGTGGTGGGCTGCCCACGGAACTGCGCCGAGGCCACGGTGAAGGACATCGGCCTCGTCGGGCAGGAGGGCAGCTGGCAAGTCGTTGTCGGCGGCGCCGCAGGCAAGTCCGTGCGCAAGGCCGATCTGCTGGTCACGGTGGAGACCACGGAGGAGGCGCTGGAAGCGGCCATGCTCTTCTTCCAGTACTACCGCGAGCAGGCCAACTTCCTGGAGCGCACCTATGACTTCGTCGAGCGCGTCGGCATCGAGCAGGTGCGGCGCGAGACGATCTATGCCGGCGAGGGCGTCCGGCGCGGGCTGCTGGAGCGTCTCGCAAAATCCAAGGCGCTCTCCTACGACGCCTGGCAGGAAGGCGCTGACCCGCGCAACCCAACGCAGTTCGTCTCGATTCAAGCCATGGAAGAGGTGACCCAATGAGCAGGCAATCCCGCTGGACACGCGTCACACAGTGCGAAAACATTCCCCTGCGCGAGGGCCGCGCAGTGATCGTTGACGGCAAGGAACTGGCGGTCTTCAATCTCGGCGACCGCTTTCTGGCCGTGGAAAACCGCTGCCCACACCGGGGCGGCCCGCTGAGCGACGGCATCGTCTCCGGACGCCAGGTGGTCTGCCCGCTGCATGCCTGGCGCGTCTGCCTGGAGGATGGCTCCGTGGTGAAACCGGCAGAGCAGAAGGCCTGCGTGGCCAGCTACCGCACCAGGGTCGAGTCCGGAATCGTCTGCGTGCAGCTTCCTGCCCAGCAGCATGGAGTTGGGGGCGTAACAGAACCCGAAATCGCTGACCCCACGCCGCTGGCCGCAGGGTCGGCCTGCATGCCCAAGCCGGTCCCCGGGCAGGATTTGGAGCTGGAGCCCGCAGCGGGATAATCTGAATGGACCGGGCATCGGCAGAGCGGTTGCAATTCGCTGCACGACAGCGTGCGTGCGCCGACGCCCCAGCAACCAGAGTTGCACAAGGGGTCTCTGGCAAGCCTTCTGTCGGCTTGCTGGGGCGAGAAAATCGGGGTCGCGGCCAAGGACACCATTCCTCTGCGGCCCCCCAGGGAGATATGCCGCAAGCGAACCTTCAAGGCCTGCGGGTGCTCGCATTCGAGACGCGGCACTCGGCCGAAATCGAGGAACTGGTCCGCGGCTTTGGCGGCAAAGCCGTGGTGGTCCCGGCCGTGCGCAAGATGCGCATCGAATCGCAGGAGCCCGCGCTGGTCTTTGCCGCAAATCTCCTGCGCGGCGAATACGACCTGGTCATCTTCCTCACCGACTCCGGCGTGCGGCTACTGATGGAGTCCGCGAACAGCCGTTACGGCACGCCCGAATTCACCGGGGCGCTGCGCAAAGTCAAGATTGCATCGCGCGGACCCAAGCCCTCCAAGGTGCTGGCCGAGTATGGCCTGCAAGCGGCGGTGACGGCGCCGGAGCCCCATACCTGGCGCGAGCTGATCACAGCGCTGGAGCAGGAGTTTGGCAGCTCGCTCTCCAAGATGCGTGTGGCCGTGCAGGAATATGCCGCATCCAACCTGGAGTTCCTCGTTGCGCTGGCCGAGCGCAGCGGCAGCGTCACTCGCATTCCTCTCTACGAATGGGCACTACCCGAAGACATCAAGCCGCTGCGGGAGTGTGTGCTCGGCATCGCCGGCAAGTACGTCGACATCGTCCTGTTCACCACCGCCGTGCAGGTGATCCATCTGTTTCAGGTCGCGAACGCGATGTCCAGCACCGCGCCAATGCTCGCGGGATTGAAGTCCTCTTTGATTCTCTCGATCGGTCCCAGCACCTCCGAGGAGCTGCGGCGGCACGGCCTTGAGCCCGACTTCGAGCCGTCGCATCCGAAGATTGAAGCACTGCTGCACGAGGCCATCTCACAGCTCCCGGAACTGCTGGAGCGAAAGCATGCCGCGGCCACCGCCGGCAGCGCAGCCCTGGAATTCGCTGTACGCAGCAGTTCGACGCGCGCGCCGCTGCACAACTCAAGCGACGCCGGGAGCATTCGAATCGGGCTGCCAAGCGATCCGGCGTCGAAGGCCGGCTTTGAGTTTTTGCACGAGATCGGCAGCCGCATGGCCGCCGCCGATCCCTTTCATGGGGTCCTCGACCGCATCGTCGAGTTTGTCTCCACGCTGATTCCGTGCGACTCCTGCTTTATTTATGTGCTCGAGCAGGACAAGCTGGTGTTGCGCGCCTCGCGGAATCCGCATGCCAACCTGATCGATCATCTCGCGATCCAGCTTGGGCAAGGGATCACCGGCTGGGTTGCCGAGCACCGCGAAGCTGTATCGATTCCGGCAGGTGCGCTGCGCGATCCGCGCTTCAAGCAGTTCCGCGACCTGCCGGAAGACAGGTTCGAGGCGATGCTGGCGGTCCCGATCCAGACGGCAGGCAAAGTCGTCGGCGTCATTAATCTTCAGCATCAAAAGCCCTACCAGCACACCGCGAGCCAGGTGCGTCTGCTTTCGATGATCGGCTTTCTGGTCGGTGCGGAAATCGAGCGCGCCCGACTCGATATGGAAAATGCTCAACTCTCCGAACGCCTGGAGACCCGGCGAATCCTCGACAAGGCGAAAGCCATTTTGCAGCGCGATCTGGGAATCGATGAACAGGGCGCCTACCTGGCTCTGCAGCGTGAAAGCCGCGACCGGCGTAAACAGATGCGCGAGATCGCCGAAGCCATCCTTCTTTCAGACGATCTACGGCGCAAGCTCGCGCCTCAACCAGCGCCGCCCGGTGGACCGTAATTGCGCAACCCTCGATTCCGCTGCAATCCTGATGCGCCGGTGGATGACGGGTGAATGCTTCGCGCGTACTCTGTGCCACAGGATGTGCTGGAGATTATGCATTTTCGGGAGTTAGCGTGCGCGAAAGGACTTTCTGCAAATACGAAAGCCGCTCATTTAGAGCGGCTTAGCGTGCATCGGTTGGTAGCGCTACCGGGAATCGAACCCGGGTTTTAAGATTGAGAATCTCACGTCCTAACCCCTAGACGATAGCGCCACGGAACCAGTTTCAATATAACAAAACGCTCCGGTGTCGCCAAGCTAAGGGAGCCCCAGCGCGCCTGTTGTTGGCGTGCTGGGGTGAACCGCAGGCTGCCACGCGACAGAAATCACTCGCTTGCGCCGGCCGGAATGTTACTTCGGCCGGTGCCAGTGCAAAGCTTGGGTTCGATTCCCGGCCAGTCACTGCACGATTCAGCCGCTCGCAATGAGCGGCTTTCGTATTGGACCTGAGACCCCGAGCGAGGTTCGTTGCCTCATTGTTACCAAATCCCCAGCTTTCGGGAGCCGCAGCTGACGCCCAAGGAGAAACCGGCCGGGAACTCAGGTGTGACCAAGCACACTCCTGAAGTGGTTAACGATTACAGAATCTAATCGCCGAATTGAACTACCTTATCCCGCAAATTCCCAGGAATGCCCCCCAGGCAATACTGGTTCTATTTTCCCCGTTCGCGAAAAACAATTTGCAGGAGACCTCAAATGACGAACAGCCCAGCCACCACCATCTTCTACGAAGCATGTGAACTGATGTCGGCCCAAATCGACGTGTTGGAAAACCCGGAGCCCTTGACGCCCGAACAACTCCTCGAATTTCAGGGCCGCTCTGAACAAATCAGAGTGCTCTGCGAGCAGTTGGATCAGGTGTACAGAAGCGAGGGCGAGGAACAGCTGTCGGAAAGAGTAGAGCTGTTGGAAAGCGCAGCGTGAGACGGTGGGGGTCCCCAGCGCGCCCGTCATTGGCGTGCTGAGGCGAGGCAATGCTCTCGCTGATCAGGCGCGCGCGGCGCAGCGAGTAACAAAATCGTTGAAAGGGAAGGGGTGGTGCGAGTCAGCGCCGCACGTCGACCAGACCAGATGCCCTCGTCTGCGCTATTCGTGCTCGTCGGGGTGAAGGCCGATGTTGGTTTCGCCGGCGGCTTTCTTTTCGTTGAACTTCTTCACCCAGGCCTCCCAGCTCTTGCCGGCGGCGGTGTCGCGCCCGGTGAAGGCCAGCGCCGCGATCTCCGAGTAGGCGATCTCGCGCTTCTCATGTGAGTCCTGCGGCAGCACGCGCACGTAGGAATCGGCGAGTGAGCTTCCGCGGCGGCGGTCGAAGATGTAGCCGACCACGGTTTCGCCGCTCTTGAGCGTGAGGGTAACGTCGCCGCGATAGTCAAAGGCGTTTTCGAGCGCCTGGCGCAGCTCCTGCTCATTGGCCAGCGCCGGGACCGATCCCTGCAATATCTCGCGGCTCAAACTCTGGAACTCCTTGGAACGATCGGCTGTGGATTCGGCCGCGGCTTCATCGATTACGACTGTGTCGCGGCGTCGGCTTCGATGAGCGATTCATCGCCGATCTCGCGGTCGATCTGCACCAGCTCTTGCCTGGACGGGCGCGGGTGCTCGAGCATCGCCAGCGCCTCGGGATCCTTATAGCTGGAGAGCATGCCTTTCACCGTGGCCAGGATTCCGCCCAGTGAGCCGAAGGTGTGGTTGACCGCCGAGGGCTCAAAGCCGCTGTGGACCATGCAATTGGCGCAGCGCGGATTGCCGCTCTTGCCCCCGTAGTTGTGCCACTCGGTCTGCTCGATCAGCTCCTGGAACGTGTCCGTGTAGCCGTCCTGCAGCAGGTAGCAGGGCTTCTGCCAGCCGAAGATGGTGTAGGTGGGGATGCCCCACGGGGTGCATTCGTAGTCGCGCAATCCCATGAGGAACTCAAAGAACAGCGGCGTCGCGTTGAAGCGCCAGCCCGGATCGCGATTGCTGAGGATCTGGCGGAAGAGCTCGCGCGTGCGCTGCTTGCCGAGGAAGTGTTCCTGGTCCGGCGCCTTGTCATAGCTGTAGCCGGGCGAGAGCATCATGCTCTCCACGCCCATCTCCATCATGTCGTCGAAGAAGCGGCGGACACCGGCCGGATCGGCGCCATCGAAGAGCGTGGAGTTGGTGGTGACGCGGAAGCCTCGCGCAATCGCCTCGCGCATCGCGTCCACGGCGATGTCGTAGGTGCCTTCGCGGCAGACGGCAAAATCGTGGTGCTCGCGTTCGCCATCCAGATGCACCGTGAAGGTGAACTGCTTGCTCGGCTTGAAAAGATGCATCTTCTCTTTGAGCAGCAGCGCGTTGGTGCACAGGTAAACATACTTGCCGCGCGCGATCAGCCCTTCGACGATCTCGCCGATCTGGGGGTGCAGCAGCGGCTCGCCGCCCGGGATGTTGACGATGGGAGCGCCTGCCTCTTCAACCGCGCGGAAGCACTCTTCCGGCGTGAGCTGGCGCTTGAGCACATGGGCCGGGTACTGCACCTTTCCGCAGCCGGCGCAGGCCAGGTTGCAGCGGAAGAGGACCTCGAGCATCACCACCAGCGGGTAACGCTCGCGTCCCCGGAGCCGGTTCTTGAGCACATAGCTGCTCACCGCCCACATCTGCGAAACCGGAACTGCCATCTAGAGACACCCTCCCCCTCGGGGTCCCCGGCAAGCCCGATCTTGGCTTGCTGAGGTGACTGACTTTACTCTATGGTACCCGATTTGCGCGGCGAAGGCCCCTGTGGCGCCTTAGGATGGCGAATCCGGGATTGAATGCACAAATTTTCGGACTGAATGGGCAAATTCATCCTAAGCATGGGACGGACGCCCCGCGAAGATCGCCTGCATGTCGCGTCGCAGCATCTCGGTCACGATCCGTATTTCGTCCTTGCCGAAGGACTTCCAGCCCATATTGCGCAGCACCGAGGCGCGGTCGACGCGGGTGAACTTCACCATCGCAAGGATGGCCATGAACTGGATGCGGGTCTCCGGCGCACCGGCCGGACGACCGGTCAGCCGCGCGACATATTCGAAGCCGGTCTCCAACAGCGGCAGGAATTTCTGATGAAGAATCTCAAAGGCGCCCGACGGGTCGAACTGTTCGCGGTAGATGAACTGGCCCCAGGAGCGGGGGGTGTCACCGCCGAGCATGATCTCGGCGAACTCGACGATGAAGTCGGTGAAGTGGTCCAGCGTCTGCCGATGCGTGAGCCCCTCGATCTCAAGCATGTGGCGGGCGCGCTCGACAGTGGGGCGGAAGCGGTTCTGAATATTGGAGCCGATGTACTCGGCCGCCGCATGATAGAGTCCCAGCTTGCTGCCGAAGTAGTAGGGAATCGAGACCAGGTTGGCCTGTGCCTGCTCCACGATGGCGCGGGTGCTGGCGGCTTCATAGCCCAGCTCGGAAAACACCTCCACCGCAACTTCAATCAGCCGCTGGCGGGTGCGCTCGCTGCGGTCCTGGCAGGCGGAGCGGCCCGCGGGGCCCTTGGTCTTAGTTGTTGCTGGTTTCGGCATTTTCTTATGCTTTGCATCCCCGAAGGTTTTTCATCCTGAAAGCATTGACAAATAAATCAGGCGTATGATTTCTTAGTATGGTACTCGAAACCGCAGGGAGATTCAATCATGCAAGTCAAGAAAATTTCCGTGGGGTCCCCGGCGCGGTTGGCATGCCGGGGTGCGGGCGTATTGTTTCTCTCTCTTTCGGCGTTGACTGCCTGGGCGCAACAGTTGGGCGGCGGCCCCGTGCCGCTCAGCCTTTCCGGGCCGGGAACCTCGCAGTCGCTCGATCAACTGCTTCCGCCTCCCACGCAAAGCCCGTACTCCGGGAGCGTCGTCTCGGCGCCGCCGCAGCCGGGAGTCATCGACCTTACGGTGCAGGATGCGATCGACCGCGGTCTCAAGTACAACCTTGGCATCATCGTAAGCAATCAGAACACCGCCTCCGCCAGGGCAACGCGCCTCAAGGAATTGAGTGAACTGCTGCCGCACCTCGATGGCACCCTGCGCGAGAGCTATATCAAGACCAACCTGCAGGCATTGGGGATCAGCTTTAATGTCCCCGGCGCTCCTCCGCTTCCCAAGGCGGTGCAGGTCGCCAACTCCGATGCGCGCGTCACCGCCTCGCAGAAGCTCATCGATCTGCACGCGCTGCAGAACACTCGCGCCGCGACTGCCGGCGTGCGCGCCGCGGGCTTCGACTATAACTACGCGCGTGAGACCGTGACCCTGGCGGTAGCGGCAAGCTATCTACTGGTGCTCTCGGCCGAAAGCCAGGTCGAGGCAATCACGGCCGAACTGCGCACGGCCGCGGCCCTGCAACAGCTCGCCATCGACCGCGAGAACGCAGGCCTCAGTCCGAATATCGACACCCTGCGCGCCCGCGTCGAATTGCAGGTGCGCCGCCAGCAGCTCATCGAGGCCAACAATAATCTGGCCAAGCAGCGCATTACGCTGCTGCGCGTCACTGGGCTGCCGGTTCAACAGCAGGTGCGGCTGGCCACGCGCATTTCGTATAAACCGCTGCCGCCAATTGACGAAGCCGGACTACTGACGCGCGCGCTGGCCGCGCGGCCTGACTATCTCGCCGCAGAGCAGCAGGTCAAGGCCGCCGGGCTGCGG
>WNFY01001599.1_pt1 | contig 21474 bp, 10 predicted proteins | sample 5400091 | NCBI WGS metagenome assembly WNFY01 (sample SAMN13153364, study PRJNA577476) | soil metagenome | isolation source: 60 cm soil or saprolite under grassland replicate 1 | place: USA:California | collected 2016-06-15
GAAAGAAGTATTGTTCTGCAAAATTACTGATGATGGTATTGGAAGAAAGAAGGCAGCAGAACTGAAAAGTAAGTCTGCATCAACACATAAATCAATGGGCATGCGAATTACAGGTGATCGCATCGCCATGTTACAGCAAAACAAAGTATGGATTAATTATATTACAGTAAACGATCTGATATTACCAGATGGCAGTGCAGCAGGCACTGAAGTGTTATTAAAAATACCTTTGACAATGGAATAATATTGCAAACTTAAAAGTAGTGAAGAAAATATTTATGTCACCCGGCTATCGGAATACATTATACCTTTATTGAGCAATGGGCTCGAGTTATGAGTCAGCGAAGATCATAACTATTCTTCAGTACAAGATTGCAACGTAACCATTGACATTTAACATTGCCGCGGCCGGGACTAAAAAATAACTGCAATATCCTCTTTGATTCATCCAAACTGATCGCGAAAAACATCTGACTGAAATAATAGTTGTTCATAAAATTATTCGTTTATGACTACTTATGCCTTCCTTATACATATGAAAAAACTGTGCAATTATTTTACAAAAGGAGCAATTACTTTTATCTGCACTCTTTTTTTATTATGCACAACCCTGTTTGCTCAGCAAATAATAAAGGGAGTAATAACCGGTACTGATCACACACCGCTTTTCAGCGCTACAGTTACAGTAAAAAACACAGCCAGGGCAACTACTACCGAGGCTAATGGTCATTTTAGAATTGCAGCAAAAACGGGAGACATCCTTATTGTTTCTTATGTGGGCTATAGGACGAAAGAAATAAAGCTGGATAATGAAACTTCTTTAAAAATTTCTTTATACGAATCAATTGCCAATCTTGATGAAATTATTGTAACAGGCTATACCTCTCAAAAGATAAAAGAAATTACCGGCTCAGTTTCCGTAGTAAAGCCCAAAGAACTTGTTGCTGTACCCGCCGGGCAGGTGGAGCAGATGTTGCAGGGAAGAGTAGCCGGATTAACTGTGATCACTTCCGGTGAGCCTGGGGCACAAAGCCAAGTGTACCTGCATGGCGCCGGCAATTTTGGAAATGTTACGCCGCTTTATATTATTGATGGAGTAGGAGGCAATATCAACTCTCTTAACCCCTATGATATTGAATCGATACAGGTGTTGAAAGATGCGGGAGCTTATTCTATCTATGGTGTAAGAGGTGCTAATGGTGTAATAGTGGTCACAACAAAAAAAGGCAAAGGCACCAAAGCAAAACTGAGCTACGATTTTTATATTGGTACAACAAGGCCGCTGAGCAAAGGATTGGATTTGTTAAACCCCCAGGAACAGGCCGACCTTAAATGGATCGCATTGAAAAATTCCGGACAGACCCCTTCCGATCCGCTCTATGGAAACGGACCAAGCCCCGTCTTACCTGATTACCTTTACGCCGGGTCATATATTGGTCTTTTTAAGGGCGATCCAAGAGCGGATGCAAGTTTGTATAATATTGATTCAACCGCAGGGCCTATTTACGTAATTGTTCCTTTTAATAAAACGGGTACCGACTGGTTTCATGAATTGTTTAAGCCCGCTACCAGCCAAAATCACACAATCACGGTTTCGGGCGGAGGCGATAAAGGGCATTACCTGTTATCATTCGGTTATCTTAACCAACAAGGAACTTACCTGAATACCTATTTAAAAAGATTCACTACAAGGATAAATACTGAATTTACACTATTGAACACCATCCGTATTGGTGAGAACCTTCAACTTAGCTATAGTGAAAACCACAGGATCGGAAGTATTGACCAGGCGCTCACTTATTTTCCCTTTCTTCCTGTGTATGATATAAAAGGAAATTCCACTAACTATGGGCCTTCTTTTGGCAGTGGTTATGCTGCTCCTGGTCCGGCAAGTAATCCTGTTACCGCACGTATTCTATCGAAAGACGATAGATATAATAATTGGGAGGTTTTCGGGAATGCTTATGCCGAGGTTGATTTTTTAAAAACCTTTACTTTCAGAACCAGTTTTGGAGGACCACTTACTTATTATTATTCGTATAATTTCAATTATGGTTCTTATGAGCCGCCACCACCAAGTGCAGCTGGTTATCCAAATAGTTTTTCGGAGTGGTCCGGTTATAACAGTTCATGGACATGGACCAATACGTTGAATTATTCCCAAACATTATGGAAAGATCATCACATTAAAGCTCTTGTGGGAACTGAAGAAAAGAGCAATTACAACAGGGAACTCGGCGGCAAGAGGACTGGTTATGCCAGTAACAGTCCCTTTTACCGGTTTCTAAGTACCGGCAGACCGACAGGCTTAACTAATTACAGCTTTGGAGGAACCTCCTATTTATATTCTTTTATGAGTATGGCTGAATATTCTTACCAGGAAAAATATTTTTTCAGGGCTACACTAAGAAGGGATGGTTCTTCCGTTTTCGGATCGGAAAACAGGTTTGGCTGGTTCCCGGCAGTGGGGGTTGCGTGGAGAATGACAGAGGAAAATTTTATGAAGGAATCAAAATGGATAACTGATCTTAAATTAAGAGGAAGCTGGGGGAAAACAGGTTTCGATGGTAATACCAATCCCTCAAATCAATATACCTTATACGGTGGTGGTGCAGGTGGTTCTTATTATGATATTTTTGGCAACAGTATTGGCAACATTGCAGAAGGCTTCAGACCCATAAGATTTGGGAATGCAAAAACAAGCTGGCAGGAAGACATCGTGACTAACATAGGATTCGATGCAGTTTTCTGGAACGGAAAATTAAACCTCACAGCTGACTGGTATAATAAAAATTCAACGGGGTTATTATTCCCCGTTTCTTTGCCCGCGCTATTGGGTGAAGCAACACCTCCTAATATAAACGTAGGTAATGTAAAAAATACAGGTATTGATCTTACTCTCGGTTCAAAAGGAAGATTTTCAAAAAACTCCGGATGGGACTTCTCGCTTACGTTTTCTCATTACGACAACAAAATTGTAAAATTGAATGATCTGCCTTTTTTCAATGATATGTTTGGCATAGTGAGAAATGAGGTGGGGCATCCTGTTAGCTCGTTTTTTGGTTATAAAGTAATCGGTTTTTTTGAGGATGACGCAGATATTGCAAAATCTCCTGAACAGACTGCAGCTTCACCGGGGCGTTTTAAATACCTTGATGCAAACGGTGATGGAAAAATTACTGATGATGACCGTGTGCATTTTGGGAACCCAAATCCCAAATTCACATTAGGCCTGAATATTGGTTTCAATTACAGGAATTTTGATTTCAACACTTTCTTTTATGGGTCTTTTGGAAACGATATATTCAATAATTACAAAAGCGCAGTTAATATCTATCTTGGCAATACGCCTAAAAGTAAAACCGCTCTCTATGATTCGTGGACCCCGGACCATCATAATGCCACCGCACCCATTCAGGAAAATAGCATAAACTTCAGCAATAGTGAGGTAGTTAATAGTTATGGGCTTGAAAATGGCTCTTATTTCAGGAACAAGACCATGATACTTGGCTACAATTTTCCAAAGAGTTGGCTGCAAAAAATAAAAATGGAAAGATTCAGGATATATATTCAGGCAGTTAATCTTTTCACGTTTACCAACTATTCAGGATTAGACCCTGAATTACCCGGAACCCTCAATGCTGCTACAGGTACAAGCAGTTCAGCCTTTGGGATTGACCTTTTCGGAAATTATCCAAATAACCAGAAACAATATCTTATCGGTTTTAATCTGAATTTTTAATTTTTGTTTCAAAAATTTATTTTTATGAAATACAAAAAAATAATGCCATTCATTCTTACAGCGATTGCAATAATTTTTGCCTGCAATAAAAGCAGGCTTGATCAACCTGCATTGGGGCAATTAGATGAAACAGCGTTAGCTAACAAACATGGTGTGGAAGGTCTTCTGATAGGAGTTTATGCTTTGTTGGATGGGGTAGGTGGAGACGATTTTTATGATCCTGTTCTTGGTCCGGTGGGTGGCGGTGGAGGCTTTAGTGCAGGGGCTTCAAACTGGATCTATGGAAGTATTTGTGGCAATGAAGCGTACAAGGGGTCTGATGAAGGAGATCAGCCTGAAATTCACAATCTTGAAATATTTAAAGCAGACGCCAATAATAGTTATTTTAATGAAAAGTGGAGAGCTGTTTATGCAGGCGTGGCGAGAGCCAATACAGTATTAAGAGTGATGCGCAAGGCTAATGATATGACACCCAATGATACAACTGAAGTGAGAGCGGAAGCTGTTTTTCTTCGCGCTCATTATCATTTTGAGGCAATAAAAATATGGAATAAAGTTCCCTTCGTTGATGAAAATGTTACCTATGACGCAGGTAATTATTACCTTGACAACGATGCAACTATCTGGCCTGCTATTGAAAGTGATTTTAAATATGCGATGGCAAATTTGCCTCCTATTCAAACGGCCGTTGGCAGGGCCAATAAATATGCAGCAGAAGCCTTTCTTGCCAAGGCTTATATGTTCCAGCGTAAATATGCAGATGCAAAACCTCTGTTGGAGGATTTGATTGAAAGAGGAGTTACTGCTGGCGGTATTCCTTATGCGTTATCAGAAAAATATGGAAATAATTTTAATGCCGAATTCAAAAATAAGGAGGAAGCGGTTTTTTCTGTGCAGTCATCCGTTAATGATGGTGCTTCAGGATTTAATGGCAATATAGGAGATATCCTAAATTTCCCCTATCCCAATGGTGGTGCGGCACCGGGCGGATGTTGCGGTTTTTTTCCTCCCTCCCAATGGCTGGTCAATCATTTTAAAACAGATTCGGTTACAGGGCTGCCCGACCTCGATCATTTCAATGATAAGGACCTGAAGAATGACGGCGGATATGCAAGAGATGCCGTCTTTACACCTTATCCCGGAACGCTTGACCCGAGACTTGATTGGACGGTTGGGCGCAGGGGTGCTCCTTATCTTGACTGGGGCCCTCACCCTGGCGAACTCTGGATTCGGTTTACTGCCTATGGTCCATATACCCCAAAGAAAAATTCCTATTATAAATCACAAGCTGAACATTTTACCGATCCCGGCTTCTGGTCTGCCGGTGCCACCGCCAATAATATTAACCTTATCCGTTTTGCAGATATACTGCTTTGGGCTGCGGAAGTGGAAATTGAGATTGGCGATCCTGATAATGCCCATGGTTATGTAAACACGGTAAGACAGAGAGCCAATAATCAAACGGGTTGGGTAACAAATGAGGATAATATTCCTAACGCAAAAACAGTAACAAACAGCCAGGTTGAGTTTGACATGATTAATGATCCCTCTTTCAAGGATATCCAGCCTTTTGAATGGATAGTTAGAAGGGATTTAAACCAGACATGGGTATTACTGACTATTAAGGCGGATGGAACAAAAGTATGGAATGCTTATGCCGCGCCCCGCTATAAAGTAGGCATCTATCAAAATGCCTGGACAGATAAGGAATTTGCGCGGCAAGCTGTGAGATTTGAAAGAGTGCTCGAACTTGGCATGGAGGGCCACCGTTTCTTCGATCTTGTTAGATGGGAGATCGCTGACACTGAAATAAACAAATACTTCGAAAAAGAAAAATCATTGATACAATATCTGAAAGACGGCCATTTTGTAAAAAACAAAAATGAATATTTTCCCATTCCACAACATCAGATTGATCTTAGTATTGATAAAAATGGAGTACAGCATTTGAAACAAAACTCAGGATACTAATCAGAGATCTTTTTTGCAAAGACGCATTGTCAATATCATGAAAGCTTATTTACACAAATCTGTTCAATACTTGGCTAAGAAAATAATAATATCATTTCTAATTTTAATAGCCTTTTTGCCGGGCATTGATTCCATTTCACAACAACCCTACAAAGAAATCAAACCAGATCAATACCGTGCTGTTCATTGGACCACGCAGGATGGATTGTCTAATGACCAATCCAATGTCATGATAAAGGATGTAAAAGGATTTCTATGGTTGGGGAGTGCCGGTGGAGCACTCTGCCGCTTTGATGGGGCAAGGTTTAAAAAATATTTTCCTGAGCCGAATAAATCAGGTGCAATAAATTCTGATGCAATATTTGGATTTGTAGAAGACAGCCTGAACAATATCTGGATAGGAACGGGGATAGGTTTGTCCAGGTACGATATAAAAGCCGATACCTTCACCAATTTTGTTTCCATTATTGATTCAGTAAATGCCAATAGATCTGTCATCCCATTCTGGTCAACACGAGACCAATTGTACTGTTTGCAATCTGGTTACCGAATAGTAGCGTATGATATTTATTCCTTAAAAGGAAAGACAGTTTTAACCCTTTCGGAATCGGACAGAACAATTAGAAGTGGAGCAGGGATTGTCTATACCATAGTTGATACGGTATCAAAATGTTTGTGGATGCTGGAAAGAAATTACGATCAGCCTGGAGAAGAAGGTTTATTACAGATTTTTTTAGGCGATGGTAAAAGAAAACATTATACGTGGCCATGTTACAGAAATTTACCCAACCACGGCCATAGTTGCGAAGCCATGCAACTGGATCGCAAAAGAAATTCTATTTGGATTAACAGCCCAGACGGCCTCCTGGAATTTACCCTCGCAGATAAGCGGTTTCACCACATAGATGCTTTTAATGAGTTTATAAAATTGAAAGGTTATGATCGTTGGGTAGGTATAGATATCGACAGGGAAGGGGATATCTGGCTGGCAACACAACCAAAGGGAATCCTCATTTATGATCCAAAAACAGAACAGGTTCAGCAGCTTTTTTCAGATCCTGGTTTACAAAAAAATATTGGACAAGCAAACTTCCATATTTATTGTGACCGGGATGGGATTGTATGGACCTCCAATTGGATGTCAAATGGAATATATGAGTTATTGCTGTTTAATCCATCTGTTAAACGCTATGCTGCAAAACCTGAGATACAGGATTCATTAAGTGATAGCTTCGTCATCTCCATCATTCCCGCTGCACAAGGTAAAATATGGATAGGTACTTATGAAGGAATAAATATTTTTGATCCCATTAGTGAAAAATTTGAAGTGCTGCGGGAAAAAGATCTGCCGGGTATCAGGGGAAAAGCTATTGCCCCAGTTCATATAGACACTGTTCGCCAAAAAGCGTGGCTCTATGCTGGTTCAGCAGTTCCTGCGAATCCTATGAAGTTTTACGAAAGGGGAGGTATGTATGAAATGGATATAAAAACCAGAAAATGCAGGCCAATAACTTTCAGGGATGGAGCAAAACAGTTTGATTCATTAATAATTGACCCCACCCTGGTCAGACCCTATAAAAACGGAATCCTGGTTTGTACTGATTATTATGGTCTTTTTGAGATTAAAGAGGGGAGTTTGTTTGCAGACCTGGTAGTTCCATTATATATAAAAGATATGATCAGTAATGTGGTTCTTGAAGAGGAACGGTTTGTCTTCTTAAAAATTTGGAACGCACTGCCCAATTTCAATTTTGAAAATAAAGAGGGAAAATGGATAAAGATATCACACCCGCTGGATAGCCTGGATTGGTTTTTCATGATCTATAATGAAAAAGATCAGACGCACTGGGCCAGTTTCAAATATAAATTAGTACACTACGACAAAAACTTCAGGGAGATCAAAACTTACAGTGAAGAGGATGGTTATAGCGGATTAATTCTTAAAATGATTATAGATAATACAGGAAACCTTTGGTTTACCAATGATTTAGAACAGGTAGGCCGTCTCAACGTTGCTACCGGTATCATCACTATGCTTTCAGAAACAGATGGGTATCATAAAAAGGACTTTGATTGGGCAGTACCTCTGGCAAAAGATTCCCGGAGTAATTTATATTTTGGAACCGGCTTGACCAAGGGTAACAAGGGATTGGATCGTATCTATCCGCAAAGGTATTTTTCTGCACCAACTTCCTCTGTTTATGTGCGCTCGCTAACGATCAACCAAAAACCATTTCCGCTTTCCACAGCGGTAAATAGCCTGGAGGAATTATCATTGCGATACAATCAAAACACCATCAGTATTGAAACCGGTATTATTGATTATTATGCAAAGGGAAAAGGCCATTTAAGATACAAACTGATAAGAGAAGGTAAAGATGCGGAATGGCAATATGGTACTGCTTACAATACTATCCGTTATGATGGATTAGTACCGGGTAAGTATAAACTCGTAATGCAGTCTTCAAATGTGGATGGTGAATTTAATAGCCCCGAAAAAATATTGATGATTGCTATTAGCACTCCATTTTGGCAAACATGGTGGTTCCGGATAACAGCGGTTATTTGCACGGCGGCTCTGTTCTATGAAGTGATAAGATGGCGCCTGCAGCAAAAATTCCGTTTGCAATTGGAACGTTCGGAAAAAGAAAGACAAGTAGCAGAGCTACAGCAACAAAAAACAGAACTCGAAATGCAGGCATTACGTGTGCAGATGAACCCGCATTTTATTTTTAATTCACTTAATTCTATCAACCGTTTTATCCTGCAAAATAACAGGACGCAGGCCTCTGAATATCTAACAAAATTTTCAAAGCTGGTGCGCATGATCTTGCAAAATTCGCAGGCTTCATTAATTACGCTGGAAACTGAATTAGAAGCACTCGGTTTATATCTTGAGATGGAAGCGTTGCGGTTTAACTATCACTTCGCATACAAAATCTCTGTTCCAAAGGATCTTGATATTGAAGTGCTGAAAGTACCGCCACTTATCATTCAGCCTTATGTGGAAAATGCTATTTGGCATGGGCTGATGCATAAGGAAGAAAAAGGATCATTAGATATTGAAGTGACACAGCAAGATGATTATTTGTTTTTTAAAGTCACAGACGATGGTATCGGGCGTAAACAGGCGGCCGCACTTGCAAGTAAAACAGCGACGAAACATAAATCAATGGGCTTGCGTATCACTGCTGATAGGATTGCGATGATACAAAGTTCAAATGGATCGCCTGTAACAATAAATGACCTGGTAAATCCTGATGGAACAGCAGCAGGAACAGAAGTGATCATTAAAATGCCTGTAATAGAAAAAGATTAATCTATCAAAGAAAAGATTTTAAAGATGATGCTTTCAAAAAAAATAATAGTCTTACTTACTCTTTGTTTTGCAACCGGCCTTTCTATTGCACAAAAGCTAAAAAAGGAAAGTCCCGCAGATCAGTATCGCGCCATTAATTGGACTATGAATGATGGCTTGTCTTCAAACATTGCCAATACCATGTTCAAGGATGCAAAAGGATTCTTATGGACAGGAAGTATGCGCGGAGAGCTATGCCGCTTCGATGGAAATGTTTTTAAAAAATACCTTCCTGACCAGCAGAAACGGGGGGCTATAAATTCCGATGCCATTTTTTCTTTTGAAGAAGACAGCCTGCATAATATCTGGATCGGAACCGCTATAGGCTTATCGAGGTATGATTTCAAGGCCGATACCTTTACAAATTTTTCGCCGTTTATTGATTCTGCATTTCCTGCGTTAGCCATTGCACCTTTTTGGGCTACAAACGATGAAATTTTTTGTATGGAGCCGGGACCGTTGATAACAGCATTTAACATACACACACTCATAAGAAGAAAATTGGGAAATCTTCCTAAAGAGGTTGAACCGCTAATTCACTACTGGAATACAAATAAATCTTTTTTTGATGCGAGGTCAAACTGTATATGGATGTTGTCATATCGTCAATCAGGGGGGCTCGAACAGATTTTCCTTGATGGTAAGAAACCACAACATTATTCATGGCCTTACTATAGGAATAGTCCTTACTATAGCACCAACCTTCGCCATGGCGCTGAAGATATGCGATATGACGCTAAAAGAAATTCCATCTGGATCAACAGCGACGATGGGCTCCTGGAGTTTTCCCTTGATGATAAGCAATTTCATCACATAGAGGCATTAAATGAATTTATCAAATTGAAAGATTACGATCGCTATGTGGGTTTAGATATAGATAAAGATGGAAGGGTTTGGCTGGCTACAAAACCCAAAGGAATTCTAATATATGATCCGAAAACAGAACGGGTCCGCCAACTCTTTTCCGACCCTGATTTGCAGCAAAAAACAGGGGAGGTTAACCTTCATATCTATTGTGACCGGGACGGGATTGTATGGACTTCCTATTATGATCACCGGGGAATTTATGAATTGTTGCCTTTTATTCCTCCCGTTAAACGGTATGCTCCGAACCCCAAATTGAAGGATTCATTAAGTAACAAGTCAATTTATACAATCGTACCTGCCGCTCATGGTCAAATGTGGATAGGCACAGATGACGGGCTAAACATTTTTGATCCGAATACAGAAAAATTTGAAGTATTGCGGGAAAAAGATCTGCCGGGTATTAGGGAGAATGCTATCATACCCCTGCACATAGATACCATTCGCCGGAAAGCATGGCTCATCATAGTGAGCCCGGGTCAGATTGCTGGAACGGATATATATGAAATGGATATAAAAACGAGGAAATGCAGGCCCATTATCTTCAGGGACAAATCAAAACGGTTTGATACATTATGGATTTCCCCCTCTTTTACCCGGCCTTATAAAAACGGGTTACTGGTATGTGATGAAAACTATGGTTTTTTTGAAATTAAAGGAGGAAGCCTGTTTGCAGACCTTGTGACCCCTTTCAAAAAGGAGATTTCGAGATTTGTCCTTGAAGAGGACCGTTTTATATTTCTAAGAAAGTTTGATACTAATGGAAGTCTCCCCCCAATTTTACTTTTGAATATAAAGATGGAAAATGGATAAGAGTACCGCACCTGCTCGATAGCCTGCAATGGACGTTCATGTTCTATAACAAGACAGATCAAACGCACTGGGTCAGCTTCAAAGATGAATTGGTGCACTACGACAAAGACTTCCGGAAAATTAAAAGTTACAGCCAAGAGGATGGGTACAATGCAGAAATTTTTAATATGCTAACGGATAATGCCGGAAATCTGTGGTTTGTTAATGCTTTAAACCAGGTTGGACGGCTCAACACAGTTACTGGCATCTTCACCACCCTCTCGGAAGCAGAGGGCTATCAAAAACAACACTTTGATCATCATGCACCCGCAGAAAAGGATGCCCAAGGGAATATGTATTTTGGAGGATTCGGTACAGGTAGCGAAGGATTGGATCGTATTTATCCGCAAAGGTTTTTTTCTGTACCAACTTCCTGTGTTTACCTGCGTTCGCTGGATATTAATCAAAAACCGTTTTCATTTTCTACAGGAGTAAATAACCTCGAAGAATTATCTCTAAACTATGATCAGAGCACCATTAGTATTGAAACCGGTATTATTGATTATTATGCAAAAGGCCAAGGCCATATAAGATATAAATTGGAAGAAAATGGTAAGGATATAAACTGGCAGTATGGTCCTGCTTACTATACTATCAGGTATGAGGGCTTGCAGCCAGGTTCCTACCGGCTGGTGATGCAGGCGTCAAACGTCGGCAATGAATTCAACAGTCCTTTAAAAATATTGATGATCAATATCAGTCCTGCTTTCTGGAATACATGGTGGTTCAGGATAACAGCATTTATTTTTGTTATTGCGCTCATCTATGGCTTAATGCGCTGGCGCCTTCAGCAAAAATTCCGCCTGCAATTGGAACGTTCAGAAAAAGAAAGACAGTTTGCTGAAAAAGAAAAACAATTAGCAGAACTGCAACAACAAAAAACTGAAGTTGAAATGCAAGCCCTTCGTGCACAAATGAACCCGCATTTTATTTTTAATTCACTTAACTCCATCAATCGTTTTATTCTAAAGAAACAAAGCAGTGAAGCAACGGAATATCTTACAAAATTTTCGCGGTTAATAAGAATGATATTGAACAATTCTGTAAGTGCTTCCGTAAGCTTAGCGGATGACCTTGAAGCATTACAATTGTATCTTGAACTTGAGAGACTTCGTTGTGAAGAAAAATTTAGTTTCAAAATAAAATGCGATCCTGATCTTGATATTGATTTTATACAAGTGCCACCTATGTTGTTACAACCTTTTGTTGAAAATGCTATTTGGCATGGATTGATGAGCAAGGAAAGTGAAGGACATTTATCAATAAATATTCTGCAAGAAAATTCAACACTGATTTGCATAATTACCGATGATGGTATTGGGCGAAAGAAAGCCGCAGATTTAAAAGATAAATCAGGCAAACACAAATCAATGGGCATGAAGATCACCGAAAGCAGGATTGCCATGATGCAAAAAAGGAATGGAGAAAATAAATCAATTGAAATAAAAGATTTGATTTATGCCGATGGAAGTGCAGCGGGAACGGAAGTGGTGTTGAAGATACCGGTGATTGAATAAATTATATAAACGCTCTTGATAAAATTTAGATGCCTCGCTCCTCGGCATAACAACGGAGGGCTAAAGGTCAAGTTTTAATATAAACGATGCACAATATTCTATAGCTTGTCATTCCGACGAAGCCTAACAGACGGGCAGGGAGGAATCTAAACAGTAATATTTTTCAAATGTCTATTTCAAAGCACATAATTCTTTTTATTACACAAATTTTTTTATGTGCTGTCTGTTTTGCACAAAGAGAAAAGATTGATAGTTTGAAAAAAGTTTTGCCTTCATTACATGATAGTGCAAGGGTCGATTGTTTAAATGAATTAACTGGAGCTTATTTGAAAGTTAATGAACCGATCAGACCAATACCATACCAAAACATCATTGGTGACACTGCTGCTTATTATGCAAATCTTGCTTGTGGAGAAGCGATGCAACTGCATTATGTACACGGCATTGCAGAATCGCTATCATATAAGGGAGTAATGGAACTCTTTTCTGATAATTTTCTCGGAGAAGAAAAGATTTCCCGCGACGCGATTTATTGGTACAGGAAAACTCCAAACAAAAAAAAGTTGGCAGAAACCTACTATTATCTCAGCCATGCACTTTATGCGGAAAGTAAGTTTTCCGAGGCAATCAGGAATTTAGACACCGCCTTTGACTGGCATAAGAAAATTGGTAATACAGATGGAATGTATTGGACACTTTTACTTGCCTACTGGGTATACGATGAAAGTGGTAATTATGAAAAAGGTTTTGAAGTGGCAATGAAAACCCTTGATATAGCTATCAAAAATAAAAATGATTTGGAAAAAAAACTGGTTTTAGGAGCGATAGGTTCATTGTTTATGTCTATTGAGGACTATAAATCAGCTTTGGAATATTATCGCCAGCTTTCTATGAGCAAACTCGATTTAGTTGAATTATTTACTCTTATGCATCAATATGACTCAGCTAAATATTACTTTTGGTTTGCTTGATACTTCTCACCTAACTCGTAAAGATATTGTCAAGATAGGCGAATATTATTTTTCACAAAAGCAATATATTAAAGCATTACCAAATTTTCTAAGAGGTTTGCATGGCCATCAACAGGTTAATGATCGTAACCAGGTAATGCGTGCATCGCTCAATATTGCAAAAACATACCTGGCAATAAGAAATAATGATTCAGCCTTCAAATATGGAAATACAACTCTAAGCATAGCTACCCAAACGAGTGCCAAGCAATTTATAAGAGATGCATGCGAAATTCTTTCCTCTGTTTATGATCGTTGGCACAAACCGGACAGCGCATATTTTTACTATAGGCGGTACATAACAATGAAAGATTCAGTTCTGAATAACCAAGTAAAGGGGAAACTCGCCGCGTACACTTTTGAACAAAAGATGGCACTGCTCAATAAAGAAAAACAAATTCAAAAGGCACAATTGCAAAAGGAATCTCTTTGGAGAAAATTTCTTATCAGCGGAATAATTGTACTCATGCTCTTTAGCATTATTATCATTCGTGTGATTACGCTGAAACGTAAAAACGAAGCGCATAAGCGCGAACTTGCAGAAAACGAATTACAGATTCAAAAACTGGAAAGTGAAAGAAAAGAAGATGCGCTTAAACAACAGGCAACTGAACTCGAAATGCAAGCCCTTCGTGCACAAATGAATCCTCATTTTATTTTCAACTCACTTAATTCCATCAATCGTTTTATTCTAAAAAAGCAAAGCAGTGAGGCAACAGAATATCTCACAAAGTTTTCAAGGTTGATAAGAATGATATTAAAGAGTTCTGCTAATCCAACTATAAGTTTAGCAGAAGACCTTGAAGCATTGCAATTATATCTCGAGCTCGAAAGCCTTCGCTGCGAACAAAAATTCAGTTTCAAAATAAAATGTGATCCTGATGTAGATGTAGATTTTATTCAAGTGCCTCCTATGTTGTTACAACCCTTCGTTGAAAATGCAATCTGGCATGGATTAATGAACCTGCCTGACCGGAAGGCAGGTAAAGAGGATAGAGGACATTTATCAATAAATATTCTACAAGAAAACTCAACACTTATCTGCACAATCACTGATGATGGAATTGGAAGAAAAAGAGCTTCAGAGTTGAAAGATAAATCAGGCAAGCACAAATCGATGGGCATGAAGATCACTGAAAGCAGGATAGCAATGATGCAAAAAATGAATGGCACTGGTAAATCAATTGAAATAAAAGATCTGATGTATGCGGATGGAAGTTCAGCAGGTACAGAAGTGATTTTGAAAATACCGGTGGCGACACAATAATTTGTTCGCAAAACCATTAATTGAAGATTTCAAGGACCCATTCACTTACGCCAACTACTGGCTGGAAATGTTATTTACTCAATACCTCTAGTAAAACCGAATAGAAATGATAAATTACTGATTCCACAATAGCAAGATCAAATGAAACTTTCAAAAAAAATAATATTCCTATTTCTAGTTTGTGTTACTAATTTTTCTATTGCACAACTACAAAAAAATAATATTCCAGAAAATAAATATCGCGCTATGAATTGGACTACTGAAAATGGTCTATCACAGGATGAAGTGTACGAGATGATAAAGGATATAAATGGTTTTTTATGGATAGGCACTAGATACGGATTAAATCGTTTTGACGGAAGCACTGTTAAAAATTATTTTGCTGATAAAACTAAACAAAACAAAACCATTATAAGCAATGAAATTCACGGCCTCATTGAAGACAGCTTGCACAATATCTGGATAGGTACAGACAAAGGTTTATCCTGCTATGATATTAAAGCAGACACTTTCCGACATTTTTTGTCACCATATCATGATCATCTAATCATTCCCTTCCAGGCAACAAAGGATGAAGTGTTCTGCATTCTTTATACAGAAGGTTTTCAGGAATTTTTTATAACTACCTACAACATACATTCTTTTGCAAAAAAGACATTGGTTAAACTTACATCCACCGACACAGTAGGATTTGCTTTATCCGATCAATATCCCATTTTTGATGCCAGCTCAAACTGTGTTTGGATGGAGAAAGGCATTCCCGGCGGCACAGGTGGTGGACTGCTGCAAATTTCGCTAACGAATGGAAAAAGAAAAGAATTTACATGGCTTTGTTACAAAAATATTCCGAACCATTCCCATTTTACAGAGGGAATGCGGTACGATCGTACAAGAAATTGTATCTGGATCAACAGCAACGATGGATTAACGCAATTTACTCTCTCTAATAAAAAGTTTCATCATATTGATGCCCTGAATAAATGGGTGAATGTAAAAGATTATGGCCAGTGGGCCGGTATTGATATTGATCCGCAGGGCAGAGTGTGGTTGGGTACTTATCCTGCCGGTATCATCATTTATGATCCCGCCACTAATACTGCTAATATACCTTTTCCAAAAGATTCTATTCTGCAGGAAAATATTTCCGGTGCCAATGTGTCTATTTATTGCGACCAGGACGGAATAATATGGTCGGGATTCTGGGCACGAAAAGGAATTTACCAGTTGGTTCCTTATTCCCAGGCTGTTACACGCTATATCGCAGATGCCGCAAACTCTCATTCCTTAAGCGATAACCATGTTTACAATTGCATGAATGCCGATCACGGTAATGTATGGGTAGGCACAGCTGACGGACTCAACATATTTGATCCTAATACAGGTATATTTCATGTGCTGCGCGAAAAAGATCTGCCCGGCTTAAAAGGTAAATTAATACTTCCTATTTCGATTGACACTGTTTTACATAAAGCCTGGTTAAGTATTCACGATCGCTCACTCTTGTTTGAAATGGATATACGCACCAAAAGATGTAATCCGGTAATATTTGAAGATAGCAATAACCTCAGAATGTCTTCACTGAATTTTATTGTTCCGGAAAGATATCAAAGTGAGTGCATTATTCCAGCCTATTCTGATAATCAATTCGACATTTTTATGTTGAATCGAGATAGTGCGCTTGCCAAACAGGTTCTTTCGTTTCCTGCAAAGGACATAATTGGTTGGAGAACTCCGAATGACGATCATGTGTTATTTTTAAAAAGATCTGAAACTGTCGGTAACCTTACCTATACTGATTCGAATGGTAAGTGGATACGAGTATCTAATCCATTGGATAATATTCAATGGAATAGTATCACTTACAACAAAGATGACGATACTTATTGGGTGGTTGCAGAACAACAACTGATTCATTTCACTAGAAATTTTCGTGAGATTCGCCGATATACTCACGAGGACGGAATACCCGAAATCGAAATTCATAATATTATTGCAGATAACAGGAATAACATCTGGTTCAATTCTGACCTGTCTATTTTTAGGCTTAATATAAAAACAGGAAAAATTACGACATTATCAGAAAAGGATGGTTTCATAAAACAGAATTTTACCGGAACACCCACCCCCGGAATAAAAGATATTTACGGCAATCTGTATTTTCCGTGCGGTCAGACATACGGGGCCGGTTTTGATAAGGTAGGCCCAGATAAGTTGCAGGAAAATTATCCTCCATCAAAAGTGTATTTTACATCAGTAGAAATAAATCAAAATCCTTTTACCTTAAACACAGGGGTTAATAATCTTAAAGATTTAAAACTAAAATACTTTCAGAATAAAATTACAATTGAGACTGGCATTGTAGATTATTATTCAAAAGGCAAAAGCCGTATTCGGTATAAGTTGGAAGGAATGAATAAAGACTGGCAATATGCACCTGCTTATTATACGATTCGTTATGATGGATTACAACCTGCAAATTATAAACTGTTAATACAAGCTTCCAATGCTGCGGATCAATTCAATGGCCCTGTAAAAAGTTTGCTAATTCAGATTACTCCTGCCTTCTGGAATACATGGTGGCTCAGAACTCTTGCCACGATTTTTATACTAGGAATTTTTTACGCAATCATTCGTTATCGCACAAAACAAAAATACCATCTTCAATTAGAGCGCTCAGAAAAAGAAAAACAATTAGCCGAATTACAACAGCAAAAAACAGAACTGGAAATGCAGGCATTGCGGGCACAAATGAACCCACATTTTATTTTCAATTCACTCAATTCAATCAATCGTTTCATACTACAAAACAATAAGACGAAGGCTTCTGAATATCTTACGAAATTTTCAAAGCTGGTACGCATGATTCTTCAAAACTCACAGGCTTCGCTTATTACTTTGGAAAGTGAACTGGAATCACTTGAATTATATCTTAACCTTGAAGCATTGCGATTCGATTATCATTTTGATTATAAAATCTCTATTGTTGATGATCTTGATATTTCAGTATTAAAAATACCACCACTCATTATTCAGCCTTATGTAGAAAATGCGATATGGCATGGATTGATGCATAAAGAAGAAAAAGGACAACTGGATATTGAAGTATCACAAAATAATGATTACCTGTATTTGAAAGTTACAGATAATGGCATCGGGCGAAAACACGCGGCGATGCTCGCAAGTAAATCTGCAACCAAACACAAATCAATGGGACTTAAGATTACTGCACATCGTATTGCAATGATGCAACATGCAAACTCAAATGGATCAACTATAACAATTAATGACCTGGTAGAGCCGGATGGTGAAGCAGCCGGTACCGAAGTAATAATTAAAATGCCCGTTATTTATGATTAAAGCAATTCTTGTAGACGATGAAGTACATTGTCTCGATACGTTAAGTATTATATTAAAAGAATATTGTCCCGAAGTACAAATTCTTGACCAATGCCGCTCTGCAAAAGCAGGTTTGGCAGCAATTGAAAAATTAAAACCCAATCTTGTTTTTCTTGATATTGAAATGCCTGCAATGAATGGCTTTGAAATGCTGGAGCAGTTTGCTCAAATTAATTTTGCAATTGTGTTTACAACAAGCTATGATCAGTATGCGATAAAAGCTATTCGCTTTAGTGCCTTGGATTATTTACTAAAGCCAATCGACCCCAAAGAATTAATTACCGCCGTGCATAAAGTGCAAACGCAAAAACAGTTGCCTGCTGCAGAACAATTTGAAATATTATTCAGCCGGATTCAACATAAAGAAAGCGCCTTTCGGAAAATGGCAGTGCCCACATCTGAAGGTTTTGAACTAATTGCTGCTGACCAAATATTGCGTTGCGAAGCAGATGATAACTATACCCATCTTTTTCTCAAAAACAAAACAAAGATCATTGCCTGCCGCACATTAAAAGAAGTAGAAGAGCAACTGCAGGATTTTTCTTATTTCGTGCGTGTGCATCATTCTTATCTTGTAAATATGAATGAAGTAACAAAATATGTTCGTGGGGAAGGCGGTTATGTCATTATGAGTGATGGTTCTTCCGTAAATGTATCACGCAGTCGAAAAGAAGCATTGCTGAAATGGTTTTAAGTTCTAAGTTCCGTGTTCTAAGTTTTGTGTGTTGCTCTGAGAAAACCCCTGACCTGTCAACTTATCATCCTGTCAACTTATGAACCTATCAACATTTGAACTACTCAACTTATCAACATATCAACTACTCAACCTATCAACAAATCAACATCTCAACCAAATTCCACATAGGTATTTCTACGCAAACCCATCGCAATTTATACGCATAACAAGTGATTTCACCTGAATTTAAAATACCGGTAAAGCTCTCTTGTTTTCGGCTCTTTTATTTACAAAAATTTGTATTGAAAAAAAGGATTCGATGATTAGTAATAAGGCTCTGTAGCGGCAAGGCAAAAGATAACATTTGTATAGTTGCTTATTTATTTATGACAGTTATCCTTTAAAAGTTGCCGATTGCTAATTGCCGTTGGTTCCAGGCAGGTTTGTGATTTAGCTTTAAATCAGTTTAGAAAAAGAAAAAAAATTTCTTCAATAAAAAGAATTCGTTATGAAAAACAATTCAATCTTCCGCGAAATATTATTTGTAACCACTACATCATTTTCAAAAAGACAGTTATGCGAAACCGATGTGCAGGACAGAACCAGTAACCTTGCTCCTGAAGAACAATTAGAAGCAGCCTGCTGGAATGGCCTGGTGGATGAGATGTTACCTGAAACTATGCACCTGCCGTTTACTCAGAAACTTTTCCTGTGGCAAATTGAGATGAGAAAATCTTATTTAAGGCTTAGCATGGGTCTTTGTCCTCCGGTTCTTGAAAAGCAGTTTGCACTTGACCCGCATAATTTTTTGTGCACGCAGGAAATGAATTAGGATAAGTTTCAAGGCGAATTAATGTTTAAAAGCTCAAATAATTAAAGCATTCCACCCGATTCCAAAACAATTTTTGTAACTTGTAATTAATCCTACTCTTATACAACGTTTTGTCCTACGAATACCACTACTCAGCTTAGTAAATAGCTCAAAGATTTTTAAACGAAAAAGGAAAATATGAAGTGCCAAATACTCATTCATTCCATCCGATTACCCATATATACCACAGGTTACTTAATACATATTTCAAAGCTTTTAAATGCTTTCTACTTTACGCCTTAATTTGGTTGTAAAACTTTTTCAGCTTTTGAGGAAGCCTTTGGTTAATAAATTAGTGTATGATAAATTCGGAACCCATATTTTTTGACAATCCTGCTTACTATCCGCAACTCATATTAAAGAGAAACAGATATAGTGACGAGGAAAAGATGTTTCTCACAGGCAAATCAAAAAATAAGGTTCGCACAAAAAATCAAAGATGTATTACTCTAAATAAGAACCCTTTTAATACTATTTTTCTTTTTACTCATGGAGAGTGCAGTCTTCAAATAGGATTGCAGAGCTATGTTTTAAAACCTAATAACCTTGTTGTGATACCTGAGCATGTGGTATACCATTCTTCATGTATGATTGAGGATTGCGGTTATTGCATTCATTTTAAAACAGAATATCTTCTGCCCTTTTTAAAAATCAGCAGGATTGAAGATATTTTACCATTCACCTCTGATGCAAAATACGTCCTTACTCTAACATCGTATCAGGCTAAATCTATTGAGGTACTTTTCGAGGAAATATATCAGGAATATGATTTACCATCAAAGGAAAAGGACAATATTATTCGATGCTATATTGAAATTTTATTGTTGAAATGCAAAGAATATTTCCAGGGAGGTTCGCAGCCTGTTCATCCACATATCAATCGTTCATTTGCCCTTACCAGGCAGTTCAAAATCCTTGTAGAAAAAAATTTCATCAATATGAGAAGAGTTGAAGAATACGCAAATCTTATGCATATTAGCTCCAAACATTTAGAAAAAACTGTTAGAGAAACTTTAGGCATAACACCAAAGAAATTAATCAGCGACATTGTATTGGCAGAAGCAAAAATTTTATTAAAGCAAACTGAGAAGACAATCTCCGAGATTGCTCATGATCTTAAATTTGAAGATCAATCATATTTTAGCCGCTTTTTTAAAAAGCATACTTTGATTACTCCCCAGGAATACAGATATGGTTTAAAAAGTGCCTAACAATCCGCCTTTTGTTACTTGGCTAGTGAAACGACAATGAATACTTTTACATACTAATTCTTTGCTTGCAAAAACATAAAGGAATTAAATTCTTTGGTTTTGAATTCTGCTTAATTCTTATCCGATTTAGCTCATTACTTATTTTAATGAAGTATTAATGAGATTCATCTGTATAAAAAATATGACAGGTTCAGCGAATGATCCCAACAAATAACCTTTAAGAAAACTCTGAGTTAAGGATAAATTTTTAAACGAGTACCCTTATCTCCTGCCAACGAGAACACCACTTGCTACTAAACATCTGGAAAGAAAGGAAAACTAAAAAAGAAAATAAGCTTGTCATTATAACCAAATTTCTGTCCATACCAGAAGAGAATTTTATTACAAAAAATCATAAAAGTTCAAGGGTGAAGTCTTGCGCGGATTTTCACTCTGTATTTCTTTTGTCTTCATTTAATTTTTTTAAAACTGAAAGTACTATGCAAATTTTTTTTAAAAGACTGATGCCGTTAATCAGTTTAGCAATTCTGATTGGAACCGGTTGTCGTAAACAAGATCAGATCACTCCGCACCAAAATACCACAGATCTTTCCTCGGAAGCAGAAGCACAAAATGGTGCAAATAGATTTGATTCTTATGTAGCTCAATCCTGGTATAACCTGATGATGAAATTAATTATAGAAACTCCGGGGCATACACCTCCGATTGCGGCACGGAGCTTCGGATACATGGGTGTAGC
>WNFY01002420.1_pt1 | contig 21467 bp, 22 predicted proteins | sample 5400091 | NCBI WGS metagenome assembly WNFY01 (sample SAMN13153364, study PRJNA577476) | soil metagenome | isolation source: 60 cm soil or saprolite under grassland replicate 1 | place: USA:California | collected 2016-06-15
GTGGTGTTCTTGTCGACCCCGATCTCCACCAGGCTCTGCAGGTTGCGCAGCTGCAGCGCCAGCGGGTGGGCCATCATGATGTCGGAGGCGGCGCCCAGCTGGTCGGCGGCCAGGGACTCGCCTTCGGCGGCGATGATCTTGGCGCGCTTTTCGCGTTCGGCCTCGGCCTGGCGGGCCATCGCCCGTTGCATGCTGTCGGGGAGCTGGATGTCCTTGAGCTCCACCAGCGTCACCACCACGCCCCACGCCTCGGTCTGGACGTCCAGGATCTGGCGGATGGCGAGGTTGATGGTGTCGGTCTCGGCCAGGGTCTCGTCCAGGCTGTGCTGGCCGACGACCTTGCGCAGGGTGGTCTGGGCGATCTGGTTGATGGCGGCGGCGACGTTCTCGATGGCGACGACCGATTTGGTCGCGTCGACGACCTGGTAGTAGGCGACGGCGGAGACGTCGATGGAGACGTTGTCGCGGGTGATGATGCCCTGGGACTGGATGGGCATGGTGACGATCCGCAGCGACACCCGGCGTAGGATGTCGATCAGCGGCACGATGAAGGTCAGGCCGGGTTCCCGGACGCCGATGACCCGTCCCAGCCGGAACAGCACGCCCCGCTCGTACTGCTTGACGATCCGGACCGAGAGCGCCAGCACGAACAGGGCCACCACAGCGACCACGATCACGACGGTTACCAACGCGGCCCTTGCCTATCCCTTCGTTACCCAGTACCGCTACCCGGGGGGATCGGTCGTTTCATTCCCCTTGGGCGCCTGCAGTAAGAATGTTCGCCAGACTCGGGCGCACCGCGACGCGCTCAGGCATCCCAGACCCACCTCGGGCGGCACGATCCGCGGCACGCCAAGCCGGTGGTGACGGCGGCCCGGCGGCTCGTGGAGAATGCGCGTCCAGGCTTGTGAACTGGATTCACTTGCCGAGCGCCTGGACTCTATGGTAAACAATGTTCACTGTCAAGATCATCGTTCAAAAGCAGTGAACTAAACGACACGACGAGAAGCAGCCGGTGGCACCGCCGAACCAGGCTGACGGCCAATTGGGCGCCGGGCTCGCTGTGGCCACGCCGAGGAGGTCCCGTATGCCCCCCTACAAGCCGCCCCGCTACCTCCGTCAAGGTGACGAGCTTCCCGACGACTTCGGGACCCGGCCGGGCGATACGCTCACCTTCGGCGCCGGTTCGTACATCCGTGCCTTCAGCGCGGAGGAGTTCCGCCAGTTCACCGACCGGCCCGATGGCATCGTCTACGGCCGCGGCTGGCACACGACCACCCAACCCGGCCCGCCAGCCGGGCTGCTCGACGAGCGACCTCGGCGACGCGGCCTGAACCGTCTCCTGCCGACCGGCTGGCGCCGCACGAGCTGAGGCCCCTCGCCCCTCCCCGCCACCGCGACCAACGGGGCAAGGCCCGTCCCCGTGGCGGCCGTGCCGCGCCCGGCGAAGGGCCGTGGTGGCTCCGCTCCGCCGGGCACCGGTGGGTCACATTGGTTGTCAGTGGGCGGCTGGGCTGCTCGCGGTGGGTTCCTGCTCATCCACGGGGCGCACCTGGATCCGCTTGGGCTTGGCCTCCTCGGCCTTGGGCACCAGGATCTGCAGCACGCCGCCGCCGGCCGTGGCCTGGACCGCGTCCACCATCACGTGGTCTGGCAGGGTGATCAAGCGGCGGAACGCGCCGTAGCGGCGCTCGATCCGGTGGAACCGCTGCTCGGACGATTCATGGGCGAAGACCCGCTCGCCCTGGATGGCGAGCAGGTTGCCCTCCATGGTGATCTGGACGTCATCGAGCTCGACCCCGGGAAGCTCGACCGTGATCAGATAGGCGTCCTTGCGCTCGGAGATGTCCAACGCTGGCATCCACGCAGGCGCGTCCCCCTCGGCGCCGCGTGGCTGGCCGTGCCGGCCGAGCGCGTGGGCCAGCGGCTGGCTCATCTGGTCCAGCTCGGCCTGCGCGCCAAGCGGGTCCTCGAACAGGTCCCCCAGCGGGTCCCACTGCGTCCTGCGGATCATCTGGCTCTCCCTGGTGCATGGGCCGCATCGGCGGCCCGGCGCCTCGGGGACACCCAAGTCCTGGTGCGTGCAGCGGGTGCACTTGCCGAGTGGACGAACTCTATGGTAAACAGTGTTCACTGTCAAGATCATTGTTCAGGAGCGTGAACATGAAAGAGGCCGAGACGGGGCCGCTGCACGAGCGCCCCGACCAACGCGGGCCCGCACCTTCGCTGTGGTTCCAGCCACCCACCGCCACCGGCGACCGCCGCCCCGCCCTCACCCGTGAGCGGGTGGTCGCCGAGGCCCTGACGGTCATCGCTGCCCAGGGCGTGGCCGCGCTGACGATGCGCACCCTGGCCGCGCGCCTGGGGGTGGTCCCAGGTGCGCTGTACCGCCATGTGCGCAACAAGGAGCAACTCCAGGACCTGGTCCTTGACGGCGTCCTGGCCGAGGTCGACTGCACCCTGGACCGCTCCCTGCCCTGGACCCAGCAGCTCAACGTGCTGGCCCACCGGCTCCGCGAGGTGCTGGAGGGCCACCCCGGCGTGGCCGGGCTGCTGCAACTCCGCGACCCGCTGGGACCCAACTCCCTGGCCGTGGCCGAGGCATTCCTAGGGCCGCTGCAGGCCGCCGGGTTCGGGGAGCGCCAGGCCGGCCTGGCCTTCTTCCTGCTCATCGACTACACCACCGGCTTTGCCGCCAGTAGCCCGCCCATCTCCACCAACCAGCAACGCGTCCGCGACACCGCCACCAGAACCCAGCTCCACCAGTTCTTCCGCTCGCTGCCCACCGACCGCTTCCCCGCCCTGGCCATCCTCGGCGAGCACGTCTGGGTCGACAACCGCGACCAGCGGTTCGCCACCGGCCTCGACATCCTCATCGACGGGCTCGAACGGGCACAACGAGCACCCCAGCGGCGAACCCCCGGCCGGCGACCGGCCTCAACCACCGGCAACACCAGGGCACCCCAGACGCCGCGGCAGGCGGTGGATCGCGAAGTCGCCCAGCACGACGGTCATCGGTCACACAGCGATCGATGATGCAGCTGACGCAGCCAAGCAACGGCTTCGGTTGTCGGGCAGCACCTTATCGGTAGAACCATAGGCGTATAGCCCGTTACTGCTTTGAATCCGTAGTCCCCGGTTTGGGCCTGTAGCCACGGTTTGGGGTGGTCCCGGCCGGAGGAGGAGTCAGTGACGGCCCCTCGGAGACCGAGAGGCCGTCGACCGGCCCCCCCTCGGCCGGGTCATGCGGATATCGACGAAGCGATCAGTTCCCTGCTTCAACGCCGCGGAGAAGCTGGCGCACTTCGGTCTCCCTGTACCGACGGTGCCCGCCGAGGGTACGGATGCTGGACAGCTTGCCAGCCTTCGCCCAACGGGTGACGGTCTTGGGGTCGACGCGGAAGAGCGCAGCGACCTCAGCCGGCGTCAGCAACGCCTCTGGTGCCGGCGTGTTCTGTACGTTACGACTGGCGGACATAGTTGCCACCTCACCTTAGGAACGCTCCCCACGGGTCCGGATTCTCGCGGAGATCCTGATCATCCTAGAGGTGTCGAATGGGACAGACCATAGCAACTTAGGGCTATTTCTCCCCCTGCCTACTAGGACTATCGGCAACTGACCGTGTGGTCTTTAGCAAAAGGGGCGGAGTGATCAATTACTGGCTTCCCGTCCCCGCACGACCGACCAGCGCTCGCTGAGCAGCCCGTACAGCTCGGCCGAGCGGTCGAGATCGCCTTCCTCCAAGGCTTCGAGCGCCTCCCACACCTCCGCGACCGAATGGTCCTCGACGAGATCACCGAAGGGGATGATCCTCGTTAGGCCACCGTAGTCGAGTTGGACCAGGCTATCGGGGTCGAACCCGTGCAGCCATTCCAGGACCCCTTCAACTGCATCGACCATCTCGGTGTCTTCCATTAGCTCCCGAAGGAGTGGCCGCCCCTGGAGGGCTCGACCCGGCGCTCCGCGGCTTCGAAGAGGGTGAACCAGGGCAGCGGCACGTGCCAGACCGCCTGCTGGATGTGGCTCTGCGAGCCGGGCTGGTCGCGGCGGAGCCGCTCGAGCGCGCGCGAGGCGCGCTCCACGTCGACGCGCGAGACGAACGCGTCGGCGACCCCGTCAGGAAGGGACTCGTGGAAGGCGACCAGGGATTCGAGGGTGCGCAGCTCCGTGCGCAGCGGGCAGATGTAGACCGTGCCGCCGATGCGCTGCACCAGCGCGTGCTCCGGCTCGTCCTTGATCGCCAGCCCGAGGGCGCGTGCCAGGCCTCTGCGCTCCTCCTGGCCGATCAGCACATTGGCAGGCGGCAGCCGGCCGCCCTCGACGTAGGCGGCCCACTGGGTCCGCTCACGCGGCGGGAAAGCGGCCAGCGGCTGGTAAACCCGCAGGTAGGCTGCTGCCGTGTGACCTTCCATGCGGGATGAGTATATGCACGCGCGTCGCTGGTTCCTCGCCCTCCAGGCAACCGCGCCTGGAACTTCCCTCGCAAAACACTGTGATAGGTTGGCCATACGGCTGGGCAACCCCTTTGCCGGCAACGATGCCGCTCCGGCGGTGAACCTCGCCGGGGCCTGTCCAGGAGGGTCATCCATGGGAGCGTTCGAGCTCATGGGTGGCGAGTACGAGCAGGTCGTCTACAACCACGACCACGTCTCCGGCCTCAAGGCCATCATCGCCATCCACTCAACCGTACTCGGTCCGGCGCTCGGCGGCACCCGGTTCTATCCGTACGCCACGGAAGACGACGCGCTCCGCGACGTCCTCCGGCTGGCGCGCGGGATGAGCTACAAGGCGGCCGCGGCCGGCCTCGACCTCGGCGGCGGCAAGGCCGTCATCATCGGCGACCCCAAGCGCATCAAGACCGAGGCGCTCCTCCGCGCCCACGGCCGCTTCGTCGAGAGCCTCGGCGGCCGCTACATCACCGCCGAGGACATCGGCACCTTCAGCGCGGACATGGACATGGTGGCCCGCGAGACCCGCTTCGTCACCGGCCGCTCGATCGTCAACGGCGGCGGGGGCGACCCCTCGATCAACACTGCCTACGGCGTCTTCAGGGGCATGCACGCGGTCGCCGAGGAGCTGTGGCAGGAGCACGATCTGGCGGGCAGACACGTGGTGGTCCAGGGCGCCGGCAAGGTTGGCTACGAGCTCTGCCGCCTGCTCCACGAGGCGGGCGTGCGGCTCACCGTAGCCGACGTCGACCTCGACAACGTCGCCAGGGCGGTCGCCGACTTCGGCGCCGAGACCTCGGACTCCAGCAAGGTCCACGCTGTCGCCTGCGACATCTTCGCCCCCTGCGCGCTGGGCGCGGTGATCGACGACGACACCCTGCCCGAGCTGGCCTGCGCGGCCGTCGCCGGGTCGGCCAACAACGTGCTGGCGCGCGCCGAGCACGGCCACGCCCTGCGGGAGCTGGGCATCCTCTACGCGCCCGACTACGTGATCAACGCCGGCGGGCTGATCAACGTCGCCGACGAGCTGGGCGGCTACTCGGCGGAGCGGGCCAGGGCCAACGTGGAGGGGATTTTCGCCAACCTGCGGATGATCTTCCACCGCGCCAAGGAGCGGGGCATTCCCACCAGCGAGGCTGCCGACTGCCTTGCCGAGGAGCGCATGCGCGAGGTCTCGCGGATCAAGCTGCTGCGCGTTGCCGGGCCCCGCTGAATCTTCCTATCCCTGGGCGGTGACCTCGCCCATCACCCAGTTGGGGATCCCGCGGGCAGCCAGGAACGAGCTGGCCCGGTCCACCTCGCTGGAGGGCAGGATCGCGACCATGCCGACGCCGAGGTTGGTCGCCCGGGCGAGTTCGGTCTCGTCGACCGGGCCGAGCTCGGCGAGCAGCCCGAAGATCGGCGGCGGCGTCCACGAGGAGCGGTCGACGCGGCCGACCAGCCCCGACGGCAGGCTCCTCGGCAGGTTGCCAGGCAGGCCCCCGCCGGTGACGTGGCACAGCGCGTGCAGCTCGACCCCGGCCGCCAGCAGGTCGACGAGATCGGCGGCGTAGATCCTGGTCGGCTCGAGCAGCTCCTCCCCGATGGTGCGGCCGAGCTCCGGCGGCGCGTGGTCGTAGGAGATCCCGGCGCGTTCCAGCACGCGGCGGGCCAGCGAGTAGCCGTTGGCGTGCAGGCCGGACGAGGCCAGCGCCAGCAGCACGTCGCCCGGCTGCACTCTGTCCGGGCCGAGGATGCGGTCCTTCTCGACCACGCCGACGGCGAAGCCGGCGAGGTCGTAGGCCTCGGGTTCCATCGCGTCGGGGTGCTCGGCGGTCTCGCCGCCGAGCAGCGCGCAGCGCGCCCGCCGGCAGCCCTCGGCGACGCCCTCCACGATGGCGGCAACCCGCTCCGGGACCAGCCGGCCCATCGCCAGGTAGTCGAGCAGGAACAGCGGCTCGGCGCCGGCGACGACCACGTCGTCCACCACCATGGCGACCAGGTCGATGCCGACCGAGTCGTAGCGGCCGAGCGCGCGGGCGACCAGCAGCTTGGTGCCGACGCCATCGGCGGCGCTGGCGAGCACGGGGTCGCGGAAGCGGCTGGTGTCAAGCGACAGCAGCCCGGCGAAGCCGCCGATGCCCCCCAGGACGCTCGGGGTGTGTGTCGACTCCACCGCCGCTCGCATCATCGCGACCGCCTTCTCGCCCGCGTCCACGTCCACTCCGGCGGCCGCGTAGGTCAGTGCGGGCCGGCCGGGCCCTTGCGCGCTCACGAGCTCACGTGGGGCAAGACCCCCTCGGCGTGGGCAATGGAGTCCTCGGGGCGGGCCATGGGGCCCTCGGGGCGGGCCATGGGGCCCTCGGCGTGGGTCCCCTCCGCCAGGGGAACGGCAAGCGGGCGCTCGGGGCGGTTCCCCTCCGCCAGGGGAACGGTCCCTTCCGCCAGCGGCAGGGCCCCTTCGAGGAGCGCCTTGCCCTGCGCGTGGGTGTCGACCGGGATCGGGTAGCCACCGGTGAAGCAGGCCGTGCAGAGGCCCCTGCCGCCCGCCTGCGCCGTGGAGGTCAGGGCCTCCAGCGACAGGTAGGCCAGCGAGTCCGCGCCGATGTAGGCGCTCACCTCGTCGGTCAGCAGGTCGCTGGCGATCAGCTCGGCCCGGGTGGGCATGTCGATGCCGTAGAAGCACGGCCACCGCACCGGCGGCGAGGTGATGCGGACGTGGACCTCGCGCGCGCCGGCTTCGCGCAGCATGCCGACGATCGCCTTGGTGGTGTTGCCGCGCACGATCGAGTCGTCCACCACCACCAGGCGCTTGCCGCGGATCGTCTCGCGCAGCGGGTTCAGCTTCACCTTGATACCGAGCTGGCGCATGGTCTGGCTCGGCTGGATGAAGGTGCGGCCGACGTAGCGGTTCTTCATCAGCCCCTCGCCGAAGGGGATGCCGCTGGCCTCGGCGAAGCCGGCCGCCGCGCTGGTGGCGGTGTCGGGCACCGGGATGACCAGGTCGGCGTCGACCGGCGCCTCGCGGGCCAGCGCGGCGCCGAGCTCCCTGCGGACCTGGTGGACGCTGCGGCCCGCCAGGTTGGAGTCGGCGCGCGCCAGGTAGACGTACTCGAACACGCAGAGGTGCGGCTCCGCCTGCGCGAAGCGGCGCGACCGCAGCCCGCGCTCGTCGATGGCGACCACCTCGCCGGGGTCGACCTCGCGGACGAAGGCGGCGCCGACGATGTCGAGCGCCGCCGTCTCGGAGGCGATCACCCAGCCGCCGGGGAGCTTGCCGATCACCAGCGGCCGGAACCCGTGCGGGTCGCGCACCCCGTAGACGGTCCGCTCGTCCATCAGCACCAGCGAGTAGGCGCCCTCCAGGCGCGGCATGGTGCGGATGATCGCCTCTTCCAGGGAGAGGTCCGCCTCGCCGGCGAGCAGCTCGGCGACCACTTCGGTGTCGCTGGACGCCGGCGTCCGGGACGACCCCTGCGCGCCGAGCTGGGCGGCCAGGCTGGCGGTGTTGGTGAGATTGCCGTTGTGGCCGACGGCCAGGCCGCCGCCGGCTGCGTTGGTCTTGAAGGCCGGCTGGGCGTTCTCCCACCGGGAGGCGCCGCTGGTCGAGTAGCGGGTGTGCCCGATGGCCAGGTGCCCCTGGAGCGTCTCCAGGGTGGTCTCGTCGAAGACCTGGCTGACCAGGCCCATGTCTTTGTAGACGAGCAGGCTGGTGCCGTCGGCCACGGCCATGCCGGCCGATTCCTGGCCGCGGTGCTGCAGTGCGTACAGGCCGTAGAAGACGAGGTTGGCCACCCGCTCCCCGGGTGCCCATACCCCGAACACTCCACACGACTCGCGCGGATGATCGGTGTCGAGCATGTCCCTCCAGATTGGACCGACGGACCGGGGAAGCTCCTCGATCCTAGCATCAGGTGATGACACCCTCGGACGGGCAGAGCCGGTTGCGTGGCAATCGCCCGGACCGGGCACAGCCGACACCGCGGGGAGGCCGAGCCCGAGCGCGGTGCTCCGCAGCACCTGACGCCGCGTCACTCGACGATCGCTCATCTTCAAACTCCTCTTTCTGCGTACATGTCCCGCATTCCACTAGACGGACATCGCCATAGTGGATGAGGTGGGCGCGCTTGCGCGCAAACTGGCTTGCGTGTGGATTACGACGAGTGCCTGATCTGGGCGATGGGCGACATGCTTATGGACGTCCACCTGGCGGACGCCCGCCGGCGGACGGTCCGACGGGCGTCCGGAGCGACCTCTGGGCGGGCGCTCAAAGGCGGCTTTGCCCCGACATGCCAATCTGTCAAGGAGGAATAGCGGGACAAAATCTGCTTCATTTGCCAACCCGGGCAGCGGCTGGTTAAAGTGCGATGTTCCTCTCCCCCAGGTTTCCTTTGACAGATTGAGGATGAGCAGGCAGACGTGCGCCCTCCTGGGACCGCGGGAACGTCCCGGAGGGCATCATCACCGGTCCCGAGCTGAGCGGCTCGCTCTCTCCCGTTCGGGGGCGTGCTGCGTGCACGCCATACTGTTGCCCGCACCAGCGACGGCGCGTGCCCTGTGCTGCGGCCAGCACGAACCACCCCATCCCACTGGCTGACTGACACCTCCGGCCGACGACGAGAGAAGGGCGGCATGCTCCAGAACCTCCAGATCCGATCGAAGCTCGCGGCGATCCTGCTGGTTCCGCTCGCGGCTGTGATCGTGCTGTCGTCAATCGGCATCGGTTCGAGCGTGAATAGGGCGGTCAAAGCGTCACGCGCGCAGGATGTGTCGGAATTCGCGGTCACCCTCACCGCGCTGGTGCACGAGCTGCAGAAGGAGCGCAGCCTCGCCGCCGGCTACGTCGGCGGCGGCAAGTCCATCGGCTACAATCAGCTGGCCGCCCAGTGGGCCAGCGTCGACCGCCAGGTGGTCGTGTTCGCGCGCGAGGCGCGCAGGCTCCAGCTCTCCGGCTACAACCCGCAGCTCCGCCAGCGGCTGCGCAACGTGGTCAGCGAGCTCGCCAAGCTGGACGCCCAGCGCCAGAGCATCGACCAGAACCCCGACATCACCGTCGCCGGCACGCTGAACCTGTACGACACCATCATCCAGGACATCCTGGACGTCAACGGCGAGATCGCGGTGGGCAGCGGCAACGAACGCCTGCTGCGCACGGTGTCGGCGTTCGTGGCGCTGTCGCGCATGAAGGACGCGGTCGACCTGCAGCGCGCCTATATGAACGCGGTCTTCTCCGCCGGCCATTTCGACGGCAACCAGCTCCAGTACCAGCAGTTCACCCGCTACGTCGAGGCGGAGGACCTGTGGGGCGCGCAGTTCGGCTCCTTCGCCACCACCCCGCAGCGCAACCTGCTCGCCTCGACCGTGGTCGGCCCCAGCGTGCAGAAGGCCAAGGCCCTGCGCGACGTCGCCATCAAGGGCGAGACCAGCCAGAAGCTGGGCGTCGCCCCCGACGATTGGTACAGCGTGATGGGCGACAAGCTGAACCTCCTGCGCCAGGTCGAGGTGAAGCTGTCGCGCGACGTGGTCGGCGCGGCCTCGGACAGCAAGCAGTCGGCGCAGCGCCAGGCGCTGATCGTCGGCATCGGGCTGCTGGCCGTCCTGCTGGTGACCGTGGGCATGTCGCTGGCGATCGCCCGCTCGATGGTCCGCCCGCTGCGCCAGCTCCGGCAGGTCGCCAACGAGGTGGCCGACGAGCGGCTCCCGCGCGTCGTCGAGCGGCTGCAGGAGGCGCAGGACCTCGACCGGGTCGCGCTCGACCAGGTGAGCCCGGTCCCGGTCACCTCCAAGGACGAGATCGGCCAGGTGGCGTCCGCGTTCAACGCGGTCCACCAGGTGGCCATCCGGGTCGCCACCGAGCAGGCCGCGCTGCGCAAGTCGATCGGCGACATGTTCCTCAACCTGGCCCGCCGCTCGCAGGCGCTGCTGGACCGCCAGCTCGAGCTGATCGACCGGCTGGAGCGCAACGAGGCCGACCCCGACGCGCTGGAGAACCTCTTCAAGCTGGACCATCTCGCCACGCGCATGCGGCGCAACGCCGAGGACCTGATCGTGCTCTCCGGCGCGGAGCCGCCACGCCGCTGGTCCCAGCCGGTGCCGCTGGTGGACGTGGTGCGCGCCGCGCTGGCGGAGGTCGAGGATTACCAGCGGGTCGAGCTGCTGCCGATCGACGACATCGGCGTGGCCGGCCACGCCGTGTCCGACGTGGTGCACGCGCTGGCCGAGGTGATCGAGAACGCCATCTCGTTCTCGCCGCCGGGGACCAAGGTCCAGGTCGCCGGCCAGCCGGTTTCCAACGGCTACGTGCTGGAGATCGAGGACCGCGGGCTCGGCATGAGCGACGAGGAACTGGTCGAGGCCAACGAGCGGCTGGCCAACCCTCCGATGATCGACTTCGCCCTGTCGCGCATGATGGGCCTGTACGTGGTCGGGCAGCTGGCGCAGCGCTACGGCATCCGCGTGCAGCTCCGGCACTCGTGGTACGGCGGGGTCACCGCGCTGGTGCTGCTGCCGCCGAGCATCACCATCCGCTCGCAGGTCCAGGAAACCAGCCCCGGCGTCGGGATCCGCCGTCCCGAGCTGCCGCCGCCGCGCTCCAACGGCAACGGCGGCGGCGCCCAGCCGGGCGATCATCTGCCCATCTTCGAGCAGGCCCGCTCGGACTGGTTCGACGAGGCGGAGGCGTCGGAGCCTTCCCTGCGCCGCCCCGCCCAGCCGATCGACGCCTCGTCGGGGACCGGCAACAGGAACGGCAACGGCAACGGAGCCGCACTCGCCCCCGCGGACCGCTACGACGCCGAGACCGAGGCCTTCGAGGCCGCGGGGCCGCTCGAGGCCGAGACCCTCCACCCGGGATCGGAGTCGGTCGACTCCCTTGAGTCCATCGAGCTGCTGGTGGAGCCGGAGGAGGAGCCGGTCGAGGCGGTGGAGCTCCCCGCCGAGGCCGAGCCACCGGCGGCCCAGGCGTTCCAGGCTCCCGACGCGTTCCAGGCCCCCGACGCGTTCCAGGCCCCCGACGCGTTCCAGGCCCCCCAGGCACCGCCGGCGCAGCGGCAGGTCGGGCAGCCGGAGCCGCCGGCGCCGGAGGGCCCGCTGTCGCGGCGCTTCACCTTCACCCCGCCGGGTGCCCCGCTGCCCAGGCGCCAGCGCGCGCACCGGCAGTACGGACCAGCGCCGGACAGCCCGGCGCCGCCAGAGCCCGGCGTGCCAGAGCAACCCGCCCACCGCTTCCCCGAGCCGGTCGAGCAGCCCGGTCCACCAGAAGCGGCCCCGCGGCACGCCGCGCCCGAGCCGATGCCGCCGATGCCGCCCGTACCGCCGCTGCCGCAGGCCCCAGCGGCCCCGCCGGCGCAGCCTCGCTCGTGGCAACCGGCCCAGCCGGGCCAGCCGCGGGCACTCCGGCAGGGCGAGGAGATCGCCGTGCCGCTCCCGGAGCCGACGCTCCAACCCGCCTCGGTGCAGACCACCAGGGCGGGCCTTCCCCGGCGCGTCCCGCGGGCCAACCTCGCCCCGGGCATCGTGGCCGAGACCGGGCGGGCCACCGGGCAGGAGGGGTCCGCACCCCCGGCGAGCAGCTTCTCTCGCTCTCCGGACGAAGTTCGTAGCATGCTTTCCAGCTACCGGACCGGCCTCGAGCGCGGGCGGCGCATGGCCGCCGGCAACGACCTGAGCGACCGCGACGAGGACGCGCGGTCAGGGTATGGAGGGCCCAACCCAATGGCCCCAAGGAGCGACGATGACGCAGCTCAGTAAGGAAGCGCAAAATCTCAACTGGTTGGTCAACAACTTCGTGCGCAACGTCCCCGGCGTCGCGCACGCGATCGTCGTCTCGTCGGACGGGCTGCTCATGGCGGTCTCGGACCGGCTCGACCGCGCCAGGGCCGACCAGCTCTCCGCGGTCGCGTCCGGGCTGGCCAGCCTCACGCAGGGAGCGGCGCGCGTGTTCGACGCCGGCGTGGTCAACCAGACCATCGTCGAGATGGAACGCGGCTTCCTGTTCGTGATGTCGGTGAGCGACGGGTCGTGCCTGGCCGTGCTGGCCTCGCCGTCGTGCGACATCGGGCTGGTCGGCTACGAGATGGCGCTGCTGGTGGCACGCACCGGAGATGTGCTGACACCGCAGTTGCGTGCAGAATTGCAGGCGGCGCTGCCTCGATGAGCGCCATGCGCGTTTGCATGATCGGGGGGGTGACGGGACTGGCGGCACGCGGTGTGCCGCCAGCAGGCACGGGGCGCTGACCCAATGCCGTGGGCTGACAGGACCGCGGGATGAGCATGGAGGATCGCCAGGGCTCGGGCCGGAGCATCCCTCCGGGTCGCCTGGTTCGGCCTTATACGGTAACCGGCGGGCGCACGCGCCCCACGTACGCAGATTTGGAGCTGGAGACGCTGGTGTCGACGACCTCGCTGGGCGAGACGTCCCCGAACCTGAGCCTGGAGTGGCGTTCGATCGCGCTGCTGTGCCGGGATATCCTGTCGATCGCTGAAATCTCCGCGCGGCTGGACCTGCCGCTCGGTGTCGCCCGTGTACTGGTCGGCGACATGGCCGAAAGCGGGTTGGTGCAGGTGCACCGCCCCGCCCAGGTCGGCGACCGCCCCGACCTCGCTCTTCTCGAGAGGGTGCTGTATGGACTCCGCACGATCTAACCCCCCCGCTTCCGACCGCGCGCCGACTCCGGTGAAGATCGTCATTGCCGGGGGGTTTGGTGTGGGCAAGACCACCTTCGTGGGGGCAGTGTCAGAGATCATCCCGCTCACCACCGAGGCGGCCCTGACGACGGCCTCCCTCGGGGTGGACGACACCGCGCAGGTCGCCGGCAAGACGACCACCACGGTGGCGATGGACTTCGGCCGGATCACGCTCGACCGCGACCTGATCCTCTACCTGTTCGGCACCCCCGGACAGGACCGGTTCTGGTTCATGTGGGACGACCTGGTGCGCGGGGCGATCGGCGCGGTGGTGCTGGTGGACACGCGCCGGCTCGGCGACTGCTTCGCCGCCGTGGACTACTTCGAGCAGCGCGAGCTGCCGTTCATCGTGGCGATCAACTGCTTCGACGGCGTGATGGCGCATTCGGCCGACGACATCCGCGAGGCCCTGGTGATCGGCCCGGACACGCCCGTGGTGTTCTGCGACGCCCGGGTGCGGGATTCCGCCAAGGGGACCCTGATCGAGCTGGTCCAGCACGCCCTGGCCCGGGCCTCCGCCGCACTGCGCCCCGGCACCAAGCCGCGCGGCGTCGGCGCCGTGCAGCAGTAGCAGCGCTCCGCCCGGGTCGGTCGCCAGTCCCCCAGCCGCAGCGGCCGCTCAGGCATCCTCGCCGAGGGCCCGATGGATGGCGCCCTCGTACCGCTCCCCAAGGACGTCGAGCCCGAGGTCCAGCACGCCCTCGACGACCAGGCGGTCGCCGCCGGTCCCACCCAGGCGCCCGGCCGGCACGCCGGCGCGCGCGGCCAGCGTCTCCACTTCGCCGGCGAGCGCCGGCTCGACCGCCACCAGGGCGCGCGACGGCGACTCGCTGAGCAGCGCCGCCAGCGGCTCCACATCCCCTGGCAGGGCGACCCTGGCGCCCACCCCCGCGGCCAGGACCGCCTCCACCAGCCCGATCGCCAGGCCGCCCTCGGAGAGGTCGTGCGCGCCCGCCGCCAGCCCGGCCCGCGCCAGCTCCACCAGCAGGCGGTGCAGGGCCGCCTCGGCCTCCAGGTCGAGGGCTGGCGGGCGACCCTCGAGCCGGCCGGTGGCGATCCGCTGCCAGGCCGAGCCGCCGAAGTCCGCGCGGGTGGAGCCGAGCAGCCAGACCTCCAGCCCCTCTCTGGGGAAGCCGGCGGGCACCGCTCTGGCGGCGTCGTCGAGCACGCCGAGGACGCCGATCACCGGCGTCGGGTGGATCGCCTGGCCGTTGGACTGGTTGTAGAAGCTGACGTTGCCGCCGGTGATCGGGGTGCCGAGCGCCCTGCAGGCCGCGGCCATGCCCCTGACCGCCGCGGCGAACGCGCCCATCACCTCCGGCCGCTCGGGGCTGGCGAAGTTCAGGCAGTTGGTGACCGCCAGCGGGCGGGCGCCGGTGCAGGCCACGTTGCGGGCGGCCTCGGCCACGGCCAGGGCGGCGCCGGCCGCGGGGTCGAGCGCGGCGTAGCGGCCGCTGCCGTCGACCGACAGCGCCAGCGCCCTGCTCCCGCCAGGGACCAGGACCAGGGCGGCGTCGGAGCCCGGCCCGGCGACGGTGCCGTGGCCGACGAAGCGGTCGTACTGCTCGTACACCCAACGCTTGGAGGCGCAGGTCGGGTCGGAGGCCAGCGCCAGCACGGCGGCCGCCGGGTCGCCGTCCAGCGGCACCTCGGCCCCGGCCGGCCGCGCCGGCGGGTCGGTCAGCGGCCGCCGGTAGACCGGGCCGTCGTCGGCCAGGCTGCGCGCTGGCACGTCGGCCACCAGCTCGCCCCGGAAGTGGACCCGGAGCTGGCCGCCCGGGACCATCTTGCCGATCACCGTGGCGCTCACGCCCCAGCGGCGGCACACCTCCAGCACCGGATCGAGAGCGGCGGGGGCGACCAGCGCGAGCATCCGCTCCTGCGACTCGGAGACCAGCACCTCCCAGGCCTCCATCGAGGGCTCGCGCAGCGGCACGGCGTCCAGGTCGACGTCCATGCCCATGCCGGCCCGCGCGGCCACCTCGGAGACCGCGCAGGACACGCCGGCGGCGCCGAGGTCCTGGAGCCCCGCCAGCAGCCCCCGCTCGACCAGTTCCAGGCACGACTCTATCAGCAGCTTCTCCTGGAAGGGATCACCGACCTGGACGTTGGGCCGCTTGGCCGCCTCGCCGTCGGCGAAGCTGGCCGAGGCGAGCACGCTGGCGCCGCCGATGCCGTCGCGGCCGGTCCTGGCGCCCAGCAGCACCGCCAGGTCACCGGGCCGCTCGGCGCGCCCGAGCACCAGCCGCTCGGCCGGCATGATCCCTAACGTCAGCGCGTTCACCAGCGGGTTGCCCGCGTAGCAGGGGTCGAAGACGACCTCGCCGCCGACCGTGGCCACGCCCACGCAGTTGCCGTAGTGGCCGACGCCGGCCACGACCCCCTCCAGCAGCCGCCGCTGCAGCGGCTCGTCGAGGTCGCCGAAGCGCAGCGAGTTGAGGCTGGCAACCGGACGCGCGCCCATTGCCAGGATGTCGCGGATGATGCCGCCGACCCCGGTCGCCGCCCCCTGGAACGGCTCCACGAACGACGGGTGGTTGTGGGACTCGATCTTGAAGACGGCCGCCAGGCCGTCGCCGATGTCCACCACGCCGGCGTTCTCGCCAGGGCCCTGGAGCACCTGCGGGCCCTCGGTCGGCAACCCGCGCAAGTGCACCTTGGAGGACTTGTAGGAGCAGTGCTCCGACCACATCACCGAGTACATCGCCAGCTCCGCCCGGCTCGGCTCGCGACCGAGCACCTCCACGATGCGCTCGTGCTCTTCGTCGGTCAGCCCGAGCTGGCGGTGCAGGGACACGGCGATGCTGGTCACAGGCCCTCCCGTGAACGACGATGACGCCGGCTACGACCGGGTAGAGGCTATCAGCGCCTGCAGGACGCTGGAGAACAGCACCCGGCCGCCGGTCGGGCCGAGCCGCGGGTCGACCGCGTGCTCGGGGTGGGGCATGAGCCCGACCACGTTGCCGTCGGCGTTGCAGACGCCGGCGATATCGGCGAGCGCGCCGTTGGGGTTCTGCCCGGCTGCGTAGGTGAACACCACCTGCCCGTCGGCCAGCAGCCGGTCGGGATGGGGATGGACGTAGCGGCCCTCGCCGTGCTTGACGGGCATCGACAGGCGCTGGCCGCCAGTACAGGCACTGGTCCACGGGGTAGCCACCGAGCGCACCTCGATCTCGACCTGCCGGCACACGAACCGCAGGCCCGCGTTGCGGAGCAGCGCGCCCGGCAGCAGCCCGGCCTCGCAGAGGACCTGGAAGCCGTTGCAGATGCCCAGCACCGGCCCGCCGGCCCTGGCGAAGTCCGCCACCGCGGTCATCACCGGCGAGAACCTGGCGATCGCGCCGCAGCGCAGGTAGTCGCCGTAGGAGAAGCCGCCGGGCAGCACCACCGCATCGACGCCGCCGAGGTCGTCGTCGCCGTGCCAGAGCGGCGCGGGCTCGGCGCCCATCAGCTCGACCGCCGCCAGCGCGTCCCTGTCGTCGCAGGACCCAGGGAACGTGACAACCCCGATGCGCACGTGGCCTCCTTCCGGCCGTCTCCAGGCAGCTCTCCCCGACGCCCGCAGGGTATCAAGCCGAAGGTAGGCTGTCGGACCAGGCCGGCCAGGTACGCATCGCCCAGCGGCCGTCGTGGAAGTCGCGGTCGCTGACGCCGACGGCCGCCAGGTCGACCTCCGGGTCCACCCACAGGAAGCAGCCGCTGGCGCCGAAGTGGCCGAAGGCGGCGGGGGAGCGGCGCTCGCCCATCCAGTGCGGCCGCTTGCCGTCGAGCAGCTCGAAGCCGAGCCCCCAGTCGCAGGGGTCGAAGCGCCCGACCCCTGGCACCAGCCCGGCCAGGCCCGGGAACTGCACGGTCGTCGCCTCGGCGAACAGCTCGGCCCCGACCACTGGCGCGCCGCGGCCGAGCAGGCAGCGGGCGAACCTGACCAGGTCGCCCATGGTGGTCACCGCGCCGGCGGCCGGGTCGGCCTCGAAGCCGTTGTGCTCTCCCAGCCAGGTGGAGCCCATGCCGAGCGGGTCGAGCACCGAGCTGGCCAGCCAGGTCGGGAAACTCGTCCCGACCGCGCCGGCGACCACCTCGGCGAGCAGCCGGAAGCCGGCGTTGGAGTAGACGCGGCGCTCGCCGACGGGCCAGCGACGGCCCTGGCCGGCCGTCTGGGGCAGGCCGGAGGCGTGGGCGAGCAGGTGCCGGACGGTCGCGCCCTGATCGTCCACCGGCTGGTCGAGGTCGACGTGACCAGCCTCGGTCGCCGCCAGCGCGGCCATGGTGGTGAGCAGCTTGGTCACCGAGGCGACCGGCCAGGAGGTCTCCGGGTCGGTGCCAGGGACCCACAATTGCCGCAGGTCGTCCGGCGCCACCACCGCGGCGCCGCCGTGCGCCACCGGCCAGTCCAGGCCAGCGGTCATCGTGGGCTCCGGCGCAGCCGCCGCTCGGCCCTCATCGGTAGCCCGCGGCTCGCAGCGCCCGGAGGGCGGCGGCGTCGCTGGAGGACAGCAGTTCGGCGGCGTCGCGGCAGTCCTGGTTGGCGGCGATCCCGCCACTCGGCGGGAACAGGCGCTGGCAGGCCTCCAGCTCGGCCTGGTCGGCCCGCAGCTCGCCGGCGGCGGTCGGCTGGCCGCCGTCCGCCAGATGGGCGCCTTCGTGGATCAGCACGGTCGCGACCCGCTGCGGCGTGCGCTGCGAGAACGCGCCGGTCACCAGCACGGTCGGCGGCGGAGGCCGCAGGCGGGTGGTCGACTCCACCGTGGTGACCTGGAACTCGGCGAAGACCACCTGGGCCCCTGGCCGGTTCAGCGCCGCCCTGGCGCGCTCGATGCCCGGCGTCGAGCGCAGCGCGCAGGTCAGGTCGGCGGCCCGCGACAGCAGCGCGACCTCGCCGGGCGTCCCGACCAGGGTGAGGCCGGCCAGCCGCGGGCAGGTCGCGTGTTGCCGCACCACCCTGCCGGCGTTGGCGGTCTCCAGGGCGGGCACGCGATAGGCGCCGACCCCGTGGGTGAGGCCGTCGACCGGCGGTGGGCGGCGGCCGCCGACGCCGACCGGCTCGGCGCCGCGCTGGCCGAGCAACGAGATCGCGACCACCACCATCGCCACCGTGGTGGCGACCACCGCCAGCCACAGCCACCAGGGGAGTCGCGGCCATGGCCGCGACTTGATCGCGTCCACCTCGGCGGAGCTCAGGCGCCTGGGGCGGCCCAGCGGCGGGAGCCGGGGTCGGCGGAAGCGGGCCACGTGGGACAACGGGGGCCGGCCGCTCAGGACTGCAGGACGCGCACGGTGAACTCCTCGATGACCGGATTGGCGAGCAGCGCCTCGGCGACCTGGCGCGCGGCGAGCTCGGGGTCGCCGCCGTCGACGTCCAGCTCGACGTGCTTGCCGACCCGCACGCCGGACACGCCTTCCAGGCCCAGCTCGGGCAGGGCGCGCTCGACCGCCTGGCCCTGGGGGTCCAGGATCTCGCGCTTGAGCATCACGTCCACGGCAACCCGGGGCACCGTCCACCTCCTCCGGCAGCCCGGCGGCGCCGGGCTGGATCGAACGCGATGCTACCGGAGGATGCCCAGTGCGATGGCGCGGACCAGGGCATCGCGGCGATCCGAAGCGCCGAGTTTCTCGTAGATGTGCGCCAGATGCGTCTTGACGGTCGCCGGTGTCACCGACAGCGCCTCGGCGATCGCGCGGTTGGACCCGCCCTCGGCCAGGCGGGCCAGCACTTCGCGCTCCTTCTCGGTGAGCAGCGGCTCGCCCGGCCCGACAGCCGCCAGGCCGATCACGCCGACCAGCAGCGGCAGCAGCGCCGGCGCGACCGCGCGCTCGCCACCGCGCAGCAACTCCAGCGCGTCCGCCAGCTCGGCGACGCCGGTCGAGCGCAGCAGCAGGCCGTCCACCCCAGCCGCCAGCAGCCCGGCCAGCTCCTCCGGGTCGGGGAGGCTCGCCAGCGCCAGCACCGTCGGCGGCTCCTGCGGCGCCTTGGCGCGCGTGACGGCCAGCCGCGCCGGCAGGTCGCTGGTCGCGCCGAGCACCAGCAGGCCGGCGCCGCTGTCGCGCGCGGCCCGCAGGCCGTCGCGGGCGAGCGCCGCCTCGGCGATCACCCACACGCCGAGCTGGCCGAGCGCCGCACGCAGCCCGAGGCGCAGCAGCTCCCAGTCGTCGACGACCACGGCCGTGGTCCAGGCGTCCCTGGGACTGCCGGCGGGCTCGCGTCGCTCGGCCATGCCAGAGGTTTCGGCCAGCCCGGCCGCGGCTTGAGGAACTAGCCTTGCTCGGCATGCCCTCTGGTCCGAACTGGCCCCTTCAGCTAGCCCGACCGGAGGGGGAGGCGTCGGCAAAGATCGGCCTGGTGGCCGATGCGCACACACCCCGAGTGCCCGAAACCTCGGGATATGCACGCACGAGGAGTCTCGCCGAAACGCTCCGACCGGCGCGCGGTGGAGGGACGGCTCGTCGACGAGCACCTGACGCTCGTCCGGCAAGCCGTGAGCGACATGTCCAGGCGGCTTCCGCGGCACGTCCGAAAGGACGATCTGGAGTCGGCGGCCATGCTCGGCCTCGCCCAGGCGGCCCGCAGCTTCGACCCGGACCGGGGCATCGCCTTCGAGCGCCACGCGTCCAACCGCATCCGCGGCGCCCTGCTCGACGAGCTGCGCGGCGCCGACTGGGCCAGCCGCTCGGTGCGGTCCAAGGCGCGGCGGATGCAGCGGACCGCCGACGAGCTCGCGGTCGAGCTCGGCCACGCGCCCACTCGCGGCCAGCTGGCCGCCCAGCTCGGCGTCGACACCCAGGCGCTGGACCGGCTCGAGGAGGACGTGCACCGCGCCACCGTGCTGAACTACGAGTCGATCGTCCAGCAGGGCGGCGAGGAGCTGCTGGCGACCGGCGAGGAGCCGCCGGAGGCCGTGCTGCTCGACCGCGAGTGCCGCGCCTACCTGGTCGACGCCGTGCTGGCGCTGCCGGAACGGCTGCGCCAGGTGGTGACGGACTACTTCTTCGCGGAGCGGCCGATGCACCGGATCGCCGACGAGCTGGGCGTCACCGAGTCGCGCGTTTCGCAGTTGCGGACCGAGGCGCTCGCGCTCATCCGCGACGGGCTGAACGCCAACCTCGACCCCGAGGCGCTCCCGCCCGAGCCGCGCCCGGGCGGACGGCTGGCCCGCCGCAAGGCCGCCTACTACGCCGCGATCGCCGCCAACTCCGACTACCGTGCCCGGCTGGCGTCCGAGCCCAGGCGGCTCGACCCCGACCCGGAGTCGCCTCGGTAGTTTCGCCTGGGTAACATTTCCCCCGCTGCCCCCGTTTCCGGGTCTTCTTGTTCACTTCCGGACGCTAAGCTCCCTTCACCGACCGGACGCCGGGGGCGGGCCCGGCGGGAACGGCGCATTTGCGAGGTCGAGGGGCTGGAGGCGCACCAGCCTGGTGGGAGGATTGTGCATATGGTGGACCCCATGCTCGTCCGGCGGCTGGCGCTCGACCTCCGCAACCTCTCCAACAAGACGTTGTCGCTGCGTGGGGCGGTCGAAGACTACCGGCACGAGCTGGTCCGCGTCGAAGCCGACGACGGGCTCTTCGAGGACACCGAACTGCTCGCCCTGCAGCGCAGGATCCAGTCGCTGTGGGAGGCAATGGACCGGGTGGAGAACGGTATGCGCGACGCCACCCAGCGGACCTCCCCGTTGCTGTGGCTGGAGTGACTTGAGTTCGGCGGCAACCTGCCGAGTGAACAGTTGGGCCGTACCACCCCTCCACTCTGGACGGAGCCATGATCGTCGTGACCCGCCTGCACGGGTCCGTGCTGGCGCTCAATTGCGACCTGATCGAGCGGGTCGAGGCGACCCCACGGACCATCCTGACGATGGTCGACGGGTCGAGGTACGTCGTCCGCGAGAGCGTCGCCGAGATCGTCGACAAGGTCCGCGCCTTCCGCGCCTCGGTGATCGCCCTGGCGCACGAGCAGGAGCGGGAGCGCCTCCTGCTCGGCGACACCGCGCACGAGCGCGGTTCTCCTGGCACAGACGGTACCCACGGCACAGCCGGTTCCCATGGCACAGACGGTACCCACGGCACAGGCGCTCTTGGGGGGGCATGGGGGGGAGCGAGCTCCCCCCCACATGGAACGGGGAACCGCGCCGAGACCACCCCACCGAAGGGTCCTCGACTACATGGTCAATAAAGGAACATCGGCTTGCCGTCGACCTGGCGGACCAGCGGGCGGTAACGCTTGTCGTCGTAGAGCGCCTCGACGTCGACGCGCTTGACGCCCTGCAGGATCGTCTCCACCGGCACCGAGGTATAGGTGCCGCGCCGCAGCACCACCATGTTGGCCGACTGGCCCTGGTCGATCAGGTTCAGGGCCATGTTGG